>Ga0299912_10004891_pt1 | contig 10979 bp, 11 predicted proteins | sample RVTome_2_FD_207667 | JGI IMG/M metagenome (GOLD analysis project Ga0299912, IMG submission 207667) | Soil microbial communities from uranium-contaminated site in the Upper Colorado River Basin, Wyoming, United States - RVT95D214 (version 2) ... | reverse complement strand
CCCCCAGGACTTCACGACGGACCTTCAGGCCGGCTTGCAGCTTCTCGTTCGCGCTCATGGTGTGGGATCCTCCTCAGTTGCCGGTCGCGGCGGGTGCGAGGGATCGCAAGGGCGGTGGCGCCTCCGGCGCCCCGGGCGGAGGGCGACCGCCCGGGGCTTGCAAAGCGATCATACCATCATACAATCATCCAAAAAAGGGGAGGAGCCCATGGTGGAGTTCTCGCGCGCGGGGGTGAAGTTCTCTCCGAACGGCATCGAGCTGGACGGATATCTCTACCGGCCGTCGGGCTCCGGGCCGCATCCCTGCGTGGTCATGAGCCACGGGCTCGGGGCCCTCAAGGACATGTCGATCGACGCCTCGGCGGAGCGCTTCGCAGCCGCTGGCTTCGCCTGCCTCCTCTACGACCACCGCAACTTCGGACCGAGTGGCGGGGAGGTCCGCCAGGAGATCGACCCCTGGGACCAGGTCAAGGACATGCGCGGGGCGATCACCTTCGCGCAGACCCTCGACGGGATCGCGCCCGAGCGCGTGGCGCTCTGGGGCACCAGCTACTCGGGGGGCGAGGCGATCGTGGTGGGGGCCGTGGATCGAAGGGTGAAGGCGGTCATCGCCCAGGTTCCCTTCATCAGCGGATCGCGGACCCTGGAGCGGATGTTCCCCGTCGCGCTCTTCCCTGCGGTCCTGCAGCACGTCTACGCCGACAAGCTCGCCCGCGGGCGCGGCGCCGCCCCCGCCTGTCAGCCGATCTCCCCGGAGGGGAGCGAGGGAAACGAGTGGGCCAAGCGTGCGGGCGCGGGAACCCTGTATCGGAACGAGATCACCGTGCAGACGGTGGATCACACGCTCTACTTCGAGCCGATCGACTTCATCCACCGAGTCGCTCCGACTCCCCTCTTGATGATCGTCGCGACCCGCGATACGCGCGCGCCGCTCGACCTCCAGCTCGAGGCCTTTGGGAAGGCGCGCGAGCCCAAGGAGCTGGTATGGCTCGAGGGCGGACACTACGACCCCTACGAGGTGAACCACGAGAAGGCCTCGAACGCCGCGATCGACTTCCTGATGCGGCGGGTCTAGAGGGCGCCGCCGCCTCCAGGGCGCCGGCCCGGTCCGCGAGAGATATTGTATGACAATCTTACGGTATGATAGAATGCCTTGAGCCCCGCAACGGCTGCGGCGCGAGCGCAGAACTCCGGCGCGGGGACCCGGGGCGAGGGAGGAGCGCGACCATGGGTGGCTCGACGGATCGGACGGCGCTGATCATCGGAGGGGGAGGCGGGCTGGGTCGAGCCATGGCCCGCGCCCTCGCCCAGGAGGGTCTCGCGGTGGCCTGCGCGGATCTCCTCGCGGAAGGTGCGGAGGAGACCGCCTCGCAGATCGCGGCGGACGGCGGCCGCGCGCTGCCGCTCGAGATGGACGCCGCCGACCGGGGATCGGTGAAGGACGGCTTCGGCCGGGTCGCCGCGGAGCTCGGCGGGCCCGACGTCCTGATCAACAGCGGGATGTGGATCCGCTACGCGCCGATCTCCTCGATCGACGAGGAGACCGTCGACAGGATGCTCGCCATCGGGCTCAAGGCCGTGATCTGGGCGATCCAGGAGGCCGAGCCGGTCATGGCCGCCCGGGGCGGCGGCTCGATCATCAACATGTGCTCGCCGGTCGCCGAGATCGGGCTGGCCTACTCCGCCGTCTACGCCGCGGTGAAGGGCGGGATCGCCGCGCTCACCCGTCAGGCGGCCGTGGAGCTCGGACCGAAGGGCATCCGCGTGAACGCGATCTCTCCCGGCCCCATCCGCACGCCCGGCACCCTGGCGATCGTCGACGAGGCCGGCTGGAAGGCGCGCCAGGCGAAGACGCCGCTCGGCTACCTGGGCGAGCCGTACGACGTCGCGAATCTGGCGGTCTTCCTGGCATCGGAGCGGAGTCGCATGGTCACGGGGGTGACGATCCGCGTGGACGGCGGACTGACCATCAACGCCGCCTAGAGCGGAGGGGCTCGGGCCGCGCCGCCCGCGAGAGGCAAGGTCCGGCCCATCGGCGCGATGATCCACTGAGCGGGCGAAACTCGACAAGGAGGATCCGAGCTGGCCCCGAAACCCGTCAACACCGTCACCGGCGCCATCCCGGCAGACGCTCTCGGCGTCACCCTGATGCACGAGCACATCCTCTATGGCCAACCGGGGTGGGAAGGCGATCAATCCGTTGCGCCCTTCGACAGGGAATCGATCGTCGGCGCTGCGGTGGAGACGTTGAAGCAGCTCGGAAGCCTCGGCCTCGAGACCTACGTCGACGCGACCCCCAACGACGGGGGACGCGCCCCCGAGCTCTACAGGGAGATCTCGGAGAAGGCCGGCGTACACATCGTCTGCGCCACCGGGTACTTCAACGAAGAGGCCGGGATGCCTTCCTACTGGAAGTTCCGAAGCGCGCTGGCGGACGTGGTGTCGGAGATGTCCGAGCTCTTCGTCAGGGAGATCGCGGTGGGCATCCGCGACACCGGCATCAAGGCCGGCGTGATCAAGGTCTCGTCGGGAAAGGATCGGATCTCCGATTACGAGAGGAAGGTCTTTCAGGCCGCAGCGGTGGCCCAGCGAGAAACCGGCGTGCCCATCCTCACCCATACGGAGCAGGGAACCATGGGACCCGATCAGGCGAGACTGCTGATCGAGTTCGGCGCCGATCCCGCGCGGATCCAGGTCGGCCACATGAGCGACAACGTCCACCGGGATTACCAGCTGGGGGTGATCGATCAGGGAGCGTACGCAGCCTGGGACCGGATGGGCCTTCAGGTGCTGATGGGCTGCCCGACGGACGAGGCGAGGTATCCCCTGCTCGTCGACCTGATCAAGAGCGGACACGCCGATCAGCTGATGCTCTCCCATGATTACGTCATCCGGTTTCCGGGTCGGCCGTTCGGCATCCCGAAGGATTTCCAGCCCTTGATCGCCGGCTGGCACCCCTCCAACCTCTTCCAAAGCGTGATTCCCCGTCTGAAGCGGGAAGGTGTGTCGGACGATCAGATCGACACCATCATCAAACGCAACCCACGGAGGATATTCGAAGCCGCCCGGGCGCCAACCTCGGGCGTGGCCCGAGAAACCAGGGGCCGGGAGAACATCTCTCCGCTCTCGTCATGATTCTTCCAGCTCCGCCATTCTCAAAGGATCACGGTCATCAAGGATCTGAGAGACAAGGTCGCCGTCATCACGGGTGCCGCCTCGGGCATGGGGAGGGCGCTCGCTCTGGAATTGAGCAGAGAGGGGTGTGTGGTCGCCGTAGCCGATATCGATCAGGAGCGGTTGGCGGAGACCGCCGCCCTGGTCGAGCGGCAAGGCGGAGCCGCCAGCGCCCATGCGCTCGACGTGTCGAACCGGGATGACGTGTTCGCCTTCGCCGACCAGGTCGTGGGAATGCATCAACGGGTCGACATCCTGATCAACAATGCTGGTGTGATCATGGTCAGCCCGCTCAAGGAATCGTCGCTTCGCGATTTCGAGTGGGTCATGAGCATCAATCTCTGGGGAGTCGTCTACGGATCGCTGGCCTTCCTCCCTCACCTGAAGAGGCGGCCCGAAGCCAACATCGTGAACATCTCCAGCACCTATGGACTGATCGGCGTCCCCCTGCACGTTCCGTACTGCACCAGCAAGTTCGCCGTCCGGGGCTTCACGGAATCGTTGCGAATGGAGCTCTTCGATACCTCGGTCTCCGTCTCGGGGGTCTACCCCAATCTGATCAAGACCAACATGGGGCCGAGCGGTCGCTACACCGGCATGGAGAAGTATCTGAACACCGATGAAATCCTGGGAAGGTTCTACGAGCTCTTCGAGACCATGGAGCCGGATGAATGCGCGAGAATCATCATCCGGGAATCGATCCGGAAGAACAAGTCCAGGGTTCTGGTGGGGAAGAGGCTGGGAGCCATCGAATTCCTCTCGCGCTGCCTCCCGGGTTCCTATCACAGGCTGATCATGAGGGAGATGGTCTACAAGCTCTTCGGGAAGGAAGCCTTCTCGAAGATGACCGAGTAGGAAGGCGATCGGAAGCGGCTCGACCCGCTTCCATCCGGACGACCGGTCCACTCGAGCCACGGAGTCTCAGACGTCATGTCCGCGATCAGGATCCATCCGCTCAATCTGGGGACGATCACCCGTCCCAAGGTGCTCTTCTACTACGACTTCAAGGAGCTCTTCCATCTGATCGAGGTCCCCATCATCGCCTGGTATATCGAGAACGCCGGGAAGAAGATCCTGGTGGATACCGGCGGAGTCGACCCGGAGCAGGGACCAGAGTTCGCGCCGTATTCGCGGACCGAGGACCAGACCATCGATCGAGCCCTCGAGCGGCTCGGGCTCGGCTGCGGCGAGATCGATGTCGTCATCAATACTCACCTCCATTGGGATCACTGCGGCGGGAACGGTCTCTTCCCCAAGGCCGAGTTCATCGTGCAGAAGGCGGAGCTCGAATCGGCGCTGAACCCGCCGCCCGTGTACTCGGGCACCTATCTGAGAGACGTCATCGAAGCCACGCGGTTCACGCAGGTCGAAGGGGAGGTGGAAATCACGCCGGGCGTGTCCGTCGTCCCTTTGCCGGGCCACACGGAAGGCCTCCAGGGCGTTCTGGTGGATTCGGGCGGCAAGAGGCACTTCATCTGCGGAGACGCCGTCGGCCTGTACCAGAACCTCGAAGCCGATCCGCCGGTTCCGAGCGGCGTCTACCTCGATCTTCGGGATTCCTACGCGAGTCTCGAGAAGATCAAGGGATCGAACGCGATCGCACTGCCTGGCCACGAAGTCGGAGTCTTCGACAGATCGTATTACGGCTGAGCCCCGCGGCCGCCTGCTCCGCGAAGATCCCCGATCCCGAGCCCAGACGAGGAGGACAGATGGAATCGGAGCTGATACCGGCGTTGGCCGAATTCTCGGCAGAAATCGACCTGGACCGGCTGCCGCCCCGGGTGGTGGATCGGGCGAAGACCTGCATCATCGACGCCGTCGCCTGTGCCTTTGCCGGCTACCAGACGGGCATCTGCCAGATGCTGCAGCGAGCACTGCCGCTCTCGGAGGGCGGCAGCCAGCAGGCGACCAACTGGGTGGAGGGAACCAGGGCCGGCTACTTCTTCGCCGCGGTTCACAACTGCCTCCTCGTCCACAACATGATTCACGACGACATGAACGAGTCGTGCCGCGGCCACATCGGCAACCTGGTGGTTCCCACGACTCTGGCCATGTCCGAGGTATTCGGGTCTTCCGGCAAGGACGTCCTGGCCGCCATCGTGGCCGGCTACGAAGTCGTGGGTCGGATCGCGGCACCGGCGGTGGCTCATTCCGTCGAGCGCGGCTTCCGGGGCACCTCGACGTACGGTCCCTTCGGTGTCGCCGCTGCGGCCGGAAGGCTGCTGGGATTCGAGAGCGAGAAGCTCGCCCACGCCATCTCCTGCGCGGCGAGCTTTTCCTCGGGGCTGGTGGAGCCGTTCGATCGGGGCTCCATGGAGTGGAGGTTGCAGAACGGCATGGCGTTGATGGGCGGAATCGTGGCGGCCCTGACCGCCGGGGCCGGATTCAAGTCGTCCACGTCGGTGGTCACCGGAGACTCGGGCTTCCTGAAGGCCTTCTGCGGAAGCGATGCCATCGGCGAGATCAGGCAATCCTGGGCTGACAGCCTGAAGACGCTGGGAGAGGTCTACGAGGTCGAAAAGACCTATTTCAAGCCCTTCGCCACCTGCGGATACAATCAGATTGCCTGCGACGTCACCCTCAAACTGGTCGAAAGGCACGGAATCACGGCCGACCAGGTGGAGAGGATCGAGGTCAAGGTATCGCCCGACAACAAGTCCTACCCCGGCGTGGCTCACGGGGGTCCGTTCGCGAGCACGGACGAGGCGCTGCTCAGCAAGCCGTTCACGATCGCGGCGGCCGTCGTATTCGGCGATCTCCAGGTGGAGACTTACGGCCAGGGCTTGAGAAACCCCGATCTGCTCCGGATCGCCAGATCCACTTCGCTGGAGGCCGTCGAAGGCTACAGCGCCCTGCAGACGGAGATCCGGATCGTGACCAGGGATGGGAAGACCCATACCGGAGACGCGAGCATGGCGGACCTCGGCCGGTTCCTGCCGAACCATGAGTCGATGAAGGCAAAGCTCGAGATGATGGCCGGCGCGCTCATCAGCCGAAGCCGGCAAGACCGGATCCTGGAGGAGATCTCCAGTCTGGAGAAGAGGAAAGACGCCTCGGCGTTGGTGGGTCTGTTGCGCCGAGACAAGTGAGGCGCCGAAGAAGAGATCGGCGGCGTCGGGATCGGGGTTCCGCCCCACCTGGAACAAGGCCTGGGTCCGGATCGGAGCGACCAGCCGAGACGCGTGACACGCGAGCGAGAGGAGCATCGCCATGGCCGCGGACAAGGGTGATCGGTTCAGGGACAAAGTCTCCGTCATCACCGGTGCGGGTGGAGACATCGGCCGCGAGCTGTCGGTCCGATTCGCGCGTGATGGTGCGACATCCGTCGTCGTCGACATCAATCTGGAAGCCGCGCGGGAGACCGGGGAGCTCATCGGGAGCTCCGGGGGCAAGTCCCTGGTCCTTCAAGCCGACGTCAGCAATACGGACTCCGTCAAGAGCATGGTCGCGACCATCAAGAGCGAGCTGGGAAGAATCGACATCCTGGTCAACAACGCCGGGATCGGCATCCGAAGCTCGCTCCTGGATACGAACGACGACATGTGGGATCTGATCATGAGAATCGACGCGGGCAGCGTGTATCGCTGCTCCAAGTACGTCCTTCCGGAGATGATCCGACAGGGCGGTGGGAAGGTGGTCAATGTCGCCTCCCTGATGGGAATGATCGGGATGGGGTCCCCATCCTACTCCGCCGCCAAGGGAGCCATCATCTCGATGACCGCCATCGTGGCGGCTGAAATGGGGCCGCACAAGATCAACTACAATACCGTCTGCCCCGGCTTCATCGTCACCAGGCTCAACCGGGCCATGCTCGAGACCCACATCGGGGCCGACATCGTCGGGAAGATCCCGATGAGAAGATTCGGCCAGACAGCCGACATGTACGGACTGGTGAGCTTCCTCACCTCGGACGACGCCGACTACATCACCGGAGCGGTGATTCCGCTGGACGGCGGCATGGGACGCTTTCTGGACCTGGGCGAGGATTACCGGGTCTACGATCCCTTCAAGGGTCTGAAGAAGTAGGCGCGTGGCTCGTCAACCGCGCCCGCTCTCGCGCGCGGTGGCTCCGAAGAGGAGGGTCACGGCGAGGACGATGACCGCGTTCACGGCGAGGGCTCCGCCCAGCGTGGTGGCGTCGGCGATCGCTCCCAGCACCACCGGCCCGAGGACGAAGCCGAGATCGCCCGCCGAGCGGTAGAGGCCCATGGCGAGGCCGCGCACCTCGTCGGGGGCGACGTTGGCGGCGTAGGCGGCGGGCGCGGGGCCCATGATCGAGGTGCCGACGGCCAGCAGCAGCGCGGCACCGAGGAAGACCGCGGCATCCCCGGTCCACGCGATCAGCGCGAGAGCGAGCGCCGTGACCATACCGCTCGGGAGGATGGCGGCCTTGTGGCCGACGCGATCGGTGATCGCCGCGGCGGGTGCCAGGCCGATCAGATTGATCAAGGCCATCGCGGTGAAGAGCGCGCCGATCGAGCTCGCGCTGTACCCGAACTCCGCGGAGGCGAGCAGCGGAAACACCGTGAAGCGTCCACCGGCCCGGGTCAGGAAGACCATGGCCGTGAGGAGCGAGACGGCCAGGAAATCGCGCGAGCCGAGGAGCCGCCTCCAGGCCGGCCCGCCCGTTGGACGGGAAGCGCGGAGGTCGCGCTCGAGCGGCTCGCCGGAGGAAGCCGGAGCGTGCGTCTCCGGAAGGCGGAAATACCCGTAGACCGTGGTGAGGAGCGCCGCTCCACCCACCGCGAAGAACGGCACGCGAAAGCCGAACGCGTCGGCGAGCACGCCGCCGATCCCGGGGCCGAGCGAGACGCCGACCAGGAGCGCGCCCTGATTGGCGCCCAGCACTCGCGCGCGATTCTGGGGAGTGGAGATGTCGATCAGGTAGACCTGCGCTCCCGTCATGTACATCGCCGATCCGGCCCCCGCGAGCACGCGCCAGAGCAGGAGATCGGGGATCCCCTGGGCGAAGCCCGACCCGATCATGCCGAGCCCCGTGATCACCGGGCCCGCCACCAGGAGGGGCCTCCGGCCGTAGCGGTCCGAGGCGATTCCGAAGGGCACGTTCAGGATCAGCCGCGCCAGCGCGAAGGCCGAGAGCGTCATGCCCACCGAGGCGGCGCTCGCCCCGAAGGAGCGGGCGAAGAGCGGCAGGACCGGCGAGATCACGCCCTGGCCCGACATGACCAGCACCGTCGAGATCATGATCACGACCAGGCGCTGGTTCCCGCGAATCAGGTCGAACGACCGTCGCAGCCCCTCTCGAATCCGCGCCTTCAGGCTGCCTCTCATTGCCGGGAGGCAGGGATCTGCCGACAGCGAACCTCGCCCCTCCCCGCCTCGTTCGTCTTCATGCAGGCTCCACAGCTCAGGCACTCTGCTGGCCGGGTGTCGCCGCTCTGCCACCTCTTGACGAGATCAGGCTCGCGGATCAGGGGCCGGCAGAGCGAGACGCAGTCCACCGCGCCGGATTCGATCGCCTCCTCCATCACCGGGAGGCTGCGCATGCCGCCGACCACGGAGAGCGGCAGCGAGGTCGAGCCGCGGACCACCCGCGCGTCCGGGAGCAGATACGCCTCGCGGATCGGCGCCTTCTCCTTGCCGTGGCTCATCTTCCGGAAGGAGCGCCCGGGCATTCCGTGGCTCACCTCGATGAAGCACACCCCCTCCCGCTCGAGGGCTGCGGCGATCCTCGCTCCCTCCTCGATCGTCATTCCCTCGCCCTCGTCCAGGTAGTCGCGGCAGCCGAGCTTGATCATCACCGGGAAATCCGGATCGACCTGACGCCTGATCGCCCGCACCACCTCGACCGCGAATCTCATCCGGTTCTCGAGGCTCCCGCCCCAGCGATCGCGCCGGCGGTTGCTTCTCGGACTCAGGAACTGGGTGACCAGATAGCCGTGCGCCCCGTGGATCTGCACGCCGTCGAAGCCCGCCTCCTCCACTCGGCGAGCCGCCCGGCCGAAGGCCTCGATGATCGCCTCGATCTCCTCTCCGGTCATCTCGCGGGGAGGGTTCTCGGAGTCCGAAGACGCGTTGCCGGCGGAGACGGCGAGCCGGGGCTCGCCCCTGCGAGCCACCGCCGCCGAGGCGACCCCGCCGTGGGCGATCTGCATGACGAGGCACCCCCCGAGGTCGTGAACGGCTCGGGTCATCCTCCGATATCCGGGGATCTGCTCGTCGCTGTCGATCCCGTTCATGTCGGGAAAGACCTGCCCGCTGCGGGCGACGTAGGCGAACCCGGTGACGACCAGCCCGACCGCGCCCGCGGCGAGCGTCCTCATCAGCTCGACGCTGGCGTCGCCGACGCAGCCGCGCTCGTCGGCCAGGCCGTAGTAGGTGGCGGAGCGGACCAGGCGGTTTCGGATCTCGAGGCGGCCGAGCCGCTGCTTCTCGAAAAGAATGGACACGGCTCAATCCTCCCGCGTTCCTCGCCGCGCTCTCGCTCCCCCTCCGCTCTGCGAGAGGAACTCGAGAACCGCTTGCTTGTAGCGGCGGTCGGGAACGGCGGTCAGGTGGTCCTTGCCGGGGATCAGGACCAGACGGGCGCCCGGGATGGCGTCGGCGAGAGGCCGGGGGTCGCCGACCAGATCGTCCTTCTCGCCGACCACGACCAGCACCGGCTTCTCGACGCGCGCGAGCTCCGCGGGTGTGGCGAGGGCGCGCCGCGAGCGCATGATCGCCGCCAGCGCCAGGAGGTCGTTCCCCCCCTGCTCGGCGAAGGCGCGAAACGCGCGCCCCACCGCGTCCCCGACGGGTCCGCTCTCGGAGGCGGCGAGCGCCTCCGCGATCCTCTCGGCGCCGAAGCTTCGCCCGCCGATCGCCCCTCCCCCGATCCCCGCCAGCACCACCGACGAGAAGCGCGCGGGATGATGGACCAGCAGGTAGCTCGAGATCATCCCGCCCATCGAGTACCCCATCAGGTCCGCCCGCTCGAGGGCGAGATGGTCCATCAGCCGGATCACGTCAGCCGGCATCCGCTCTCCGCCGTACGCCTCCGGATCGTGCGGCTTCTCGCTCTCCCCGTGGCCGCGGCAATCGAGCGCGACGACTTGCCGCCCGGCGGCGGTGAGCGCCCGGAACCAGCCCGTGACCTTCCAGTTCATCGCGATCCCGGCGGCGAAGCCGTGCACCAGGACGATGGGCGGTCCCTCGCCCTCGACCTGATAGGCGATCTCCACACCGTCGGAATCGAATCTCGGCACTTCCGCCTCCTCGGACCGCTCAGGCCGCCTCCGGAGTCTCGTCGGCCTCGAGCCGGTCGAGGATCAGACCGTGAAAGGCGGGATCCCGGCCCTCGAAATGCCATCCCAGGTGGGTGCCGCAGCGCCGGCACAGGGAATAGGCCCAGGCGCGGCCCACGAACCAGGTGAATTCGAGGGTCGGCACTCCCACCACCCGGGCGCCCGGAGCCGCGAGGAAGCAGCCGAACTCGAACTCGATCCCCGCCGGATTGGTGCGGCGGTGCACGTGCTCGCCCTCCACCACCGCGCGCTCATCCTCGGCCGTCACCGGCTCGTGACAAAGGCGACAGCGCAGCCAGCGCCTCAAGAGGACATCCGCGGCATCTCTCAGGGCGGACTCCCCGATCGGGACACCCTCTTCCGCGCGGGGCTTCCGGAGCTCGACGGGCCACAAGGCGGGCCCATTGTACCGCGAAGGGCGGCCGGCTCGCTCGCAGCTCTCGCCTAGAGGCGCCGGATATGACATGCGTCATAACCCGCACCGCGGCCACCCCCCTACCCTTTCCAGGCTCTTCCCCAGCGGGTCGGCCTGCTCGCCTCGCTGGCCGAAGCGGATTTAGG
>Ga0299912_10004890_pt1 | contig 10981 bp, 6 predicted proteins | sample RVTome_2_FD_207667 | JGI IMG/M metagenome (GOLD analysis project Ga0299912, IMG submission 207667) | Soil microbial communities from uranium-contaminated site in the Upper Colorado River Basin, Wyoming, United States - RVT95D214 (version 2) ... | reverse complement strand
CCTTTCCCTGCTCTGGATCATAGATTTCAAATTCGACCTTCTCCACCTTGATATCAGATTGCTTATCAATATTATACTTAACCAGCTTTAACAGGTCAGTATTAACCTCGACGTAGGCGCTGGTGCCGCCTGCAATCACTCCGAGCATGTACGCCCCTGAACCAGTGTTGGGATCGTATTTGATATAGGGGATCCCTGCCAATTCTCCTGTATCCTCAGGCACAATCACATGCCAGCCCATGTTCAGGGCATTGTTAATGTAATTGATGACTACCTCCACAAGAGAATTAAGGCCCAATTACTTCTTCTCAAATTCTTTTGCCTTCAGTTTCTGCAACGCCTCCTCAGCTCTCTCCCTTACAGGATATATTGTCTCAACTTTCTCTGAAGTCTTATCCTTCCTTTCAAAATGATAGGGATCGTTCTTAGCAATATCTTCAAGTATTGGGATTACACTTTTATTACCAGAATCACCAAGGGCACTTACTGCCGCTGATCTTATGTACCGGTCACTGTCCTTAGTGGTCTGGATCAGTGCTTCCTCGATCCTGTTTCTCGTTTCTGCGCTTGCGACATATCCTGTTTCTTTAGGTTTTAACATTTCGCCTAATACACGTATGGCTGACACTTTTCTGTCAGGATTGTTTGACGTCTTTAAAACGTTTATCACAGAGTCAACTCCAAGATCTCCAAAATTAATAAGCACTTCTTTTCTTAGACAATATTCAACAAGCAAAGGCAGTAAATTCTTATCTCCAGTTTTTCCCACCAGATTGCACAGATAACCATGGTACATTCCATATTCTTCACTGTTTATGTAGGCTATATCTTTAGGTAAATTCTCCGCGACGCCCCCCCGCCTGAAGAACTCTTCCTTTATTTTTTCACGATCCACTTCCTTTTTAAATAAATCAATTATTGCTTTAAAGATCTCTTCAGGTATTTCTTCTTTTTTCAATTTACTGAAGAAGTATACTGCTTTATATCTTTTCTCGAAATCTTCGCTTTTCAGCCTTATATAATTGTCCTCTATTTGGCTTTTTAAGGAAGAACGATCTGCTGTTTGAGCCAAGGTTAAACCCTTGATGGGTTGGGTTAGGATTAGGATGGATAGAAGAATATTTACTATAGCAGTAGTAGTTTTCATCGCTAATACCCTCCTTTGTCATACTCTTTGCCTTACCATGCTACGTGACCTTGCACATAACCAATCCCTGAAGGGAGTTCATTCGGAAGCGGGGGAGGTCTGTACCAGAAGTATCTTTCTCCATTGGATAGCTGTAGATAAGTATCAACGGCTGCTCCTGCATCACGCGCAGCTCGATATGCATTATAGTTCTCTACACTCGATCCTTGAGCAAAATCAAAAGCCCTGCCGTATTGATGGTTGGAATTACGTGCAGAGTTGGGAAGTCTAGAGTTTCCAATCGGACACCGATAACCACTTGTAATATTTAAGCCGCTGTAATTATTTACCACATCTCTAGCATGTTGGTTCAAATCTCTAAGGATGTGCCATTGATGCCGATTAGGCTCTGCTGCAGTTCCTAAAAGCCCAGGATAGGCGGGTGGATCCTGATCAAAATTATTCCGGGGTTGTGATTCACGCTCAGGCAGATCTTCATACTCCTGCCTCAGTTCATCTAAATTGTCCTGTTTGATTTTCCTTTCAATCTCATAAGGTCTTTCATTAACCGTTACCGTTGCTTTTACAATGTAGGCCAAAGGAAATTCTCTCCCATTTGGATCATCTGGAGGATTGGGAATAAATTCAAATTTAACCCCTAATCCGTTAGATGGATTACATGTACCACTATCAATCCCATCCCCAGGAACGTCTTCGCACGTCCAACTTATTGGTAGAATGAATGGTGCTCCTCCCGAATCTATCCTGGCCGTTAGCCTATCTTCGATACGATTGCGCTTAGCTACAAAGGAATCTACACATCTATAGGGTGGGGCAAGGGCTTCGCAGGGGGTATCCACTTCCACCTTAAAAACAATTACTTTATGGGGGTTGGTTTCTACATCTGTCTCGTTTCCGAATGCCGATATCGTAATCTCATACTCTCCAGGAGGCACCACATTGTTCCTCTCATCCTTCCCATCCCAGGTTATTTCTTGATTATCTCCTACAGGAATGTTGAGCATCACTCTAACCAATGATTCATTTCTTTTGATTCTTACCCTCGGCATTGTGATGACTACCCCTTCCATTTCCTTAATGCTGTAATAAATTGTCAATGGCTCCTTGATCAAATCTTCCCCATTTTCATTCGAGATCCCCATATACTTATCTGAATTAATATAATCGAGCACCGGTCCCCATACATAGAAGTTAAAGATAGATTGGCCATCGTATGTGATGTTATAGAATCCAGGGTTATTCCAGGGGATAGGTTGGCCTGTGTCATCATAAATATACGGCCCTGTCTGGATCGTCATCTGAAAAGGATTTCCTGCAGCGTCCTGATCAAATGTCTTTGTCTTCTCAATACCATCCTGTTTATAAGTCAGTTTCATCTTGATCTTGGCATAGAATTTATCGCCCCAGATGAACACCCTTCCCTGCTCAGGATCATAGATTTCAAATTCAACCTGTAAGATTCCGTTATTACAATCGATTATCAAAAGCCAAACGCAACATATTTGCTACTCGTCAATTCTATTGGGTTACTTTTTGCTTGCGTAAGTGTTTGTCTAGCAACATTTGTGCCTGGGCTGCTATTCCAGGGTTGGGATCTTTTATAGACTCTTTCAGTAATTTTATTGATTGCTCATCGCCAATATCTTCAAAGATAACCAAAGCATCAAATCTCGAATCTACATCATCCGAACGAAATAATCTTAATGCTCTTTCAAGACCTTCTTTGCTCTTGGGTTTTAATAAACGTTTGGCTTTTTCTATTTCAATATAATAAGCCTCCACTTTTAATTGATAGTATTCCAAATTCTCAGAGCCAATACGCTTATCCTTTATTTCACGACTAAGTTCATCAACCTTTTTCTCAAGGGAAACTATTTTTTCTTCGTAATATTTTGGGAATTCGTTGCTCGCTAAACGGTATTTTCTCCCGTCCCATCTATAAATATCAGTCCAACGAGGAACCGGATTTATCCCACGATATGTCCCGAATAAATTTGTCAGGAGTATTTCCTTTATTCCGTCATCATCTAAATCTATAATGATATTGTCAATGTTTGTTATATTAAATGCATTTAGTTTTTGATGCTCGTAGGTATCGTTTGTTTTTCTGACAATAACCAATGTATTGTAGAAGGCCCGCCCACTATAATCGATGGTTGCAAGTAATTCATATTTCTTATCTTTATTCAGGTCTATTAATTTAAATTCTCCAAGTTTACCCATGTTGTCGACATCTCCAAGGAGTTTATTAATAAACTCCTGAACGTCCTCAGATTTGATTTTGTCAATCCTCTCTACAGAGGATTCATTAACAGTCCAATTTAGACTGTCCAATGTTGTTTTGCTTTGTTCTGGCATATTAATTGCCTGTGAAATATTTAGATGAAGAAGAAATAAAGTTAACAAGAAGACTAAAACAAAGCATGATTTCGCATGTGTCATCGAATGTTCTCCTTTCTACCTCATTTTGGCTCTCACGGAATTTGCATATCCAACTCCACCAGGATTACCGACTGTGTTAATAATCCAATCCGTTCCTTCGGAATTAAGTTCGTAATAATGTTCTGTCGCACTTGCAAATGGGCCGTAAAAGACTAAAGCATTATTTTCATGCTCAACAGGTGTCAAATTTCTTAATGTTATACCTACTTTATTTTGCTCGGAAATTTTGCGATTTACATATGTTCTTGAAAAAGCAAGCTTCTGATCTACAAATAGAGTTGCCCCCTCCTTGGTATTATTAAACCAATCCCATGCCTTGCGTAGGTTAGGAACCACCATCATTAGGCCGATGTGACTACCCCCATCATCGCTTTCGTTCGGCCACTTGTCAGACCGATCATATAGGGTGAAACTTCTAAATTGCATATAAGAGCTTTCTTGCATCGCTATACCAGTCATTAATCTTGGTGTAGCCCCGTTTTTATAAAGTGCTACCAATTGATCTGTTATCATTGGATCCGGAATGCCATCTGGCCCCGTAATTGTTATATACACGTATGAATTAGACACTACACCATCAAAAACTACAGTTGCATTTACTTTCACCCGCCCACCCTCAGAGGAAAAAATCTCGCTATGTACTCCGTCACTCTTGGTTTCAAAAACCTTCTTGCTATTCCAAGGCCCTCGACTTATTGAGGTATCGTATTCGCGATCTAAACTCCATTTGATATCTCCTTTTAAATTTGAACTCGAAGGAAATAATTTTGCTTTAAAAGGGATGTTAAGAGTTGCCGTATATTTGTTTTTGGTTAAATCATGATCTGCGTTATTAGAAGGGCTTATTATCTCCACCTTAAATACAATCACTTTATGAGGGTTGGTTGGGACCTCTTTTCCATTCCCTACAGAAACTATTTTTACCCCATACTCGCCAGGAGGGGCTATTTCCCCACTCCAGAGCCTCCCGTTCCACTCTCTTTGTTGATTATCTCCTATAGGAATGTTTTCTATCTCCCAGATCACAGATTCATTTTGATCACAGATTTGCATTTTTGATGAACTGATCGTCACTCCTTCCATTTCTTTGATGCTATATCTGATTGTGATTGGGGGACCAACCGTATCCTCATTGTTTATTCGAGAGATTCCGATATATTTATCTGAGTTGATATAATCTAACACAGGCCCCCAGACGTAGAAGTTGAAGATAGATTGGCCATCGAACGTGATGTTATAGAATCCAGGGTTATTCCAGGGAATAGGATCACCTGTATCATCATAAATGTACGGCCCTGTCTGGATGCCCATTTGGAAAGGATTCCCTGCTGAATCCTGATCAAATGTCTTTGTCTTCTCAATACCATCCTGTTTATAAGTCACCTTCATCTTGATCTTGGCATAGAATTTATCGCCCCAGATGAATACCTTTCCCTGCTCAGGATCATAGATTTCAAATTCAACCTTTTCCACCTTGATATCAGATGGTTTATCAATGTTATATTTAACCAGCTTCAACAGGTCAGTACTAACCTCCCTCCAGGCGCTGGTGCCGCCTGCGATCACTCCGAGCATGTACGCTCCTGAGCCAGTGTTTGGATCGTATTTGATGTAGGGAATCCCTGCCAATCCTCCAGTGCTCTCCGGCACGATCACATGCCATCCCATGTTCAGGGCATTGTTGATATCCTCAACCACTACTTCATGAAGGTTTGGGTTGCTGTAGGTCATGGGAGGCACAAGCTCGGTGATCTGTATTTTCATCGACTTTAAGAGCTGCAGCCCCCTGACGGCCGAGAGTCCGCTCAGCCAGAACATGTTGTCCTCAAATACCCGGTTTTCCTGGGCTGAGGATTCAAATCCCCGAACCATCATGAAATTCATGATCTTCTTTTTGTCATATCCGTCCACGGGTGTTACCCCAACACAGATCTCCTTGGCATCGATCATGTATCCCGAAAGGTCGAATGTTAAGGGCACTCCGAAGGTGCTTTTGATCGTCTCCCGGGTCGAAACCAGTACTTCGGCAAAGTAGGTCTTGCTTCTCATCTTCATGGTATTGTTGAAAATTTGTTCGATCGGATAGCCTCGAAAACACCAAACTACTCAATTCAAAAAGTCTCTTGGCATCAATCTAAATTTACCAATTTCTTTATGGCTTCTTTTTCTGCTCCGTTTTTGCTTTCTCTTTGAGGTTTTCAATTCGATCTTTGTATTTCTTAGAGTCTACCGATTCATATACTTCTGCAGCCTCTTTGTATCGCTGCTTTCGCTCCAATTCATCGGTCACCAATTTTATTTGGTATTCACCAAGCCGCCCAAGGTCACCTTGTACACTCTCCTTAACAAGCTTTATTCCTTTATCCACATTCCCAAATCGAATCTCGTTAAGCCCTTGTGTATATTTTCTCTGTCGATTTATTTTCATTTGTATCTCGTTGGCCTCCTCTTTTTTCCCATGTTTATTTAATATTTCAATTGCTCTCATCCCGAGAGCCAAATCTTCATCAAATTCTAGCTGGTCTATTGCTTTCTTAAGATCTTTAATCCCCTCATCGTATTCACCTTTCTCGATAAGGATAAGACCAGCCATATAATTCGCATCTTTATGATTTGGATCGATTCGTAATATCTCCTGAAATATCCTTAACCGTAACGTTTTATCCTCGAATGGCAGTGATATCGCATACCCATACAATGTTTTCGGATCATTTGGTGCCAGCTGGATCAATTTCTGATAAGTTATTCTGTATTTTTCAACAATTATCTTTTTTTCTTTAGGATTTCGGGCCAAATATACTGCTGCCATTTCATTATAGGCATAGGCTAATAATTTGTAGGCTTCTAATTCATTTCTATATCCCGATTCGATCACTTTAATAAGCTCAGCAATCCCCTTTTCTAACCCTTCTTTTGTTCCACCCATACAATCACCACAGTTCGATTCAATTAGTTTCTTGGCATTCCCAAACTCCTGCTGCAAGTTAACTTTTTCATCCTTTCCTTCTGCAATCGTGCATGCGATCAACAGGCAACTCACTATCAATATTATCTTATTCATTTGATCCCCCGCTCTCCTTAAATGTTATTGGCCTACGTGAACATGTGTAACGTCCGCTTCGCGACAATCATAACGTCTTTCACCATAATGCTCTGTAAACGCGCTTCCTTTCGCATTAATCCCGGCCTGCTGCAATATACAAAATAATTGCTCTCTAGTCTTCCCAGGAGCAGGGAGAAAGACCAAGTCAACGGCATCAGAAAATTGATGCCGACTGTTTTGAACCCCTCCGACTGCTTCATTTCTTTCAGGATTACGCCAGGCGCTTGTAATAAGGAGTCCATAATCTGTTACCTGATTAACTGCAACTGTCTCTGCAATTCCATTCGGCCCAGCTACGATATTATTATTGACAATTTGGTCGTCACAGGTGATAGGATCTGGTGCGCCGTTGCAAGGGCGTGTGTCTAAAATAGGACCGATGGTGTCGATATTTGCCCCAGGGCTCACAACAATGGCCATAGGATTTAGTCCAGATGTCCCTAGTGGTGTTGCCTGGATATCATCATTGATCAGTCGGTTGTAAGCATCTCTTACCGATTCTGCTAACGCCCCGGGCGCCCCAAGTACAACCGAATAGGCATTTTGCCCTATAATCTCACCAACACTAAAATGAGCAGTTGCCGTTGGGGTATGGAAGCTATTTCTTTCTGGAATATTCAGCGAGTGGTATAGATATTCCTGCCGAATAATGTCAATCTGGTCTTGTGTAATAGTATGTTGATCGCTGCTTATTTGATCTATGACGTTGGTGGGTTGAGACTCTGCTTTGATTTTATATGATAAGGGTCTACTTCTATCGCAGCTTCCGTTTCCAGGATTTGCACAATTCTGACCTGCAACATAAGCACCATGTCCTGGTGGAAATGGAGTAAAATTGTAAGCCGGCCCTTTCCGATTGACGGGATTCTCATTTGTTATACCACCTATATTTGCTGTTACGCTCCATAATATTTCTAATGAAATTGTAGCGGGGTTGATTGAACCTTGAGCATCAATCCTGGTATTTGATAGAAAAGAGAAATTGGTTGCGAAAGAGTCGTCACTTGGATTTGGGTTGTGAGGAGGTTTTATTATCTCCACCTTAAACACTTTCACTTTGTGTGGGTTGGTTTCAACATCTTTGCCATTTCCTAATGCCACAATCGTAATTTCATACTCTCCAGGAGACACTACATTGCCACTCGCGTCCTTCCCATCCCAAATTATTTCTTGATTATCTCCTATAGGGATGTTGAGTATCACCCTGACCAAAGACTCATTTCTGCTGATTCTTGCCCTCGGTATTTCGATCGTTACCTCTTCCATTTCTTTGATACTGTAATAAATTTTCAATTGCTCTTTGATTTTATCGACACCGTCTTCATTCGAAATTCCCAAATACTTATCAGAGTTGATATAGTCTAACACCGGTCCCCATACATAGAAGTTAAAGATGGATTGGCCATCGTACGTGATGTTATAGAACCCAGGGTTATTCCAGGGAATGGGATCACCTGTATCATCATAAATGTACGGCCCTGTTTGGATGCCCATCTGGAAAGGATTCCCTGCTTCATCCTGATCGAATACCTTTGTCTTCTCAGTACCATCCTGTTTATAAGTCAGTTTAATCTTGATCTTGGCATAGAATTTATCGCCCCAGATGAATACCTTTCCCTGCTCTGGATCATAGACTTCAAATTCAACCTTCTTTACTTCGATAGGCCGTAACGTATCAAACTCAGGTTTGTTAACCAGTTTCAAAAGGTCGGTACTAACTTCATTCCACGCGCTGGTACCGCCTGCGATCACTCCGAGCATGTATGCTCCGGAACCGGTGTTTGGGTCATATTTGATGTAGGGGATGGCAGCTAATCCTCCTGTGCTCTCCGGCACGATCACATGCCAGCCCATGTTTAAGGCATTGTTGATATCTTCTACGACAGCCTCGTGGAGATTCGGGTTGCTGTAGGTCATGGGAGGCTCAAGCTCAGCGACCTGGATTTTCATTGCCTTCAAGATTTGAAGCCCATTTATGGCCGATAGACCGGTCGACCAGAACATATTGTCCTGAAAGACCCGGCTCTCCTGGGCTGAGGATTCAAATCCCCGAACCATCATAAAGTTCATGATCTTCTTTTTGTCATATCCGTCTACAGGTGTGACCCCGACGCAGATCTCTTTGGCGTCAATCATATATCCCGAAAGCTCAAAGGTAATTGGCACTCCGAAGGTGCTTTTGATCGTCTCCCGGGTCGAAACCAGTACCTCGGCGAAATAGGTTTTGCTCCTCATCTTCATGGTGTTGTTCAGAAATTTTTTAGTTTCGTTTTCATTGTTGTGGTATTTCATGGCAAGACTGTGAAGCATTTTGGGGAGGTATCTCTCCTCAGACTCCTCCACCTGGGAGATGGTTAGATACTCCGGTCTTACTTTCCCGGTGGTGATTCCTACTGCGTTAATGCTTCCGTTTATTACGTTGTGGTGATACACATCCATTACTTGTCCGGTCTGATGATATTCAATTGAAAAAGGCGATTCCAGTCCCGCGGCCAAGGCTGTCCCTTCTTTGACCTTTGCACCGTTTATCCTAAGCACGGGCTTGACCTCAATGAGGTAGGGCGGGGTCTCGAAGATATCTCCATATCGGTCGATAACAGTCTGGTCTTCAGCTGTCGCTGCTTCAAAGGATAAGGTCAATCTTCTTCCCGATACTTCAGGAAGCGTGGCAGTGAAGTCCAAAGAGCCTGGAATCGTAAATCTCAGACTGTGCCTGAGCGCTGAAGGTATTTCAGAAAAGCGCTCCAGAACCTCTGTGACCTGAAAGGGAAGGGTTCCGGGAAGAAAGTCGAATTGAAGCTTCGAGATTTCGGTCGTCCTTTTTAAGGAATCAACCGTCTGACCGGGGTGAGCATTCGCCAGGTATCGGTCTATTTTCTTATGGTAGTGTTGAATGGGTGTAATGTTGTTTACTCCATCAAGATACGCATCCGAGAAGGTTTGCCAGTCAAACCCCATCTCCGAAGCAATGTCTATTCCCTCCTGGGTGACTTTATGCATCTTGAAGCTTGGATCCATGGGAATCCAGAGCTTTCCCCGGTCATCTTGCGCTGTACCGCGGTAGTTGGAATAGGGAACATAGGCTTCCACATAGACATGCTCGATTCCTGCATGGGTTATTTGGTTGCCTTGAGTATAGTAGCCTGATGGAATTCTTGCGCTGGAGAGGTAGTCCAGTGCAGCCTTGGGATCATTAAAATCGAGCCATTTCATCACCTTGTCTATCGGAACAATTATTTTTACTCTTACATATCGGGCAGGGATGTTAGAGGCCCGAAGCAGGGCAACGAGCAACGACGAAAGATCGTAGTCGTTTCCTTCTTTTTCATAGAAGGTATCGAGTGATCCTTTCACAGATCCATAGTAAGGGGTGTAATCATAGTTATTATAGATGTAACGAAAGATCTTTAAGGGATGGTTGTCCAAGCTGTTTGCAAGTTCCTGGATTTCGGGCGTGATCTGAACATCAAGGGTCGAAGAGAGATCGTTTCCCGAAGGGGGTGAGGTCGGAACAACAGGCGCCGCGGCCTGGGTGATTGTTGAGGCGTCTCCAAGTAGAAGGATGTTTCCAAATTCAGCCACCCTCCAGGGTAATCGGTTTTCAACCCCCAGCAATTTGAACTTCTTCGTCCTGTTTCTTTCTATGAATTGGATCAGCTCTTCAGCTTTTTGTTTGATCCTCAGCGGACTTTCCTTGCGGTCTCTTCCTATTCTCAGCTCTCTTGCCATTTCTTTGAACAGCCTAAGGTTCTCATGGTGTGTTCTTACTGCCTTCTGGTGTCTTGCAATGATCTTGGGGGAAAGGGGTATCCTTTTCTCAATCTCCTGAAATCGGAGCCCCAACTCATCTCCTTCAGCCTCTATGGCATCTACCTGTCCCGTCATGTCATTGAGGTGTTTCTCAATGGCTTCTCCGTTTGCAATGGCCCTAAAGAGTTTATGGGCAGATTCCCTTAATTTCGGGTGGAGGTCACCGGGTCTTTTCCCTTTCTCAGGAGTTACGTTGTTTTCTTGTGAAAAGGCAGGATAGGCACAAACAAACAAAAGGATCTGAACGACCAGCACGATGAGGATTCTTTTTGATGAATAGCTTATTTTTTTCTTGTTTTCCGAGTTCCGAGTCATCTCGTTCCCCCCATACATATCTTTTTCAAACTATTTACTCTAGCCATCGATTTCAGATACGCCATCTAATCTAATCTCCTCAAAAAAATAAAGCCCGGCCTCTCTATTTTTAGAAATGCCAGGCTTTCAATAATTCTGTCTGCCCCCCCCCTGAAAAGGTAATT
>Ga0299912_10004888_pt1 | contig 10984 bp, 8 predicted proteins | sample RVTome_2_FD_207667 | JGI IMG/M metagenome (GOLD analysis project Ga0299912, IMG submission 207667) | Soil microbial communities from uranium-contaminated site in the Upper Colorado River Basin, Wyoming, United States - RVT95D214 (version 2) ... | reverse complement strand
CGAGGGCGAAGGTGATCACAACTTTATCGGGGTGGAAGGTCTTCTTCGAGCCGGTGATGATCCCGCTTTCGATCGCCTCCATGACGCCGTCCGAGAGCATCTCGGTGTGGATGCCCAAGTCGCGCCTGCCCGCGAGCGCCGCCAGCACGGCATCGGGAATGCCTCCGATGCCGAGCTGAAGAGTTGATCCGTCCTCGATCAGGTCGGCGATGTATTTGCCGATCAGCCTCTCGACATCGCTGAACGGGCTCTTCTCGAGCTGGGGCAACGGCTCGGAGATCTCCACGAGCTTGTGGAAACGGGAAACATGGATGAAAGAATCACCCAGGACGCGCGGCATCCGGTCGTTGACTTGGGCGACCACGAGCTTGGCCGTCTCGGCCGCCGCCTTGGAGGCCAGGACCTCGACGCCGAGGCTCATGAACCCGTGTTCATCTGGTGGCGAGACGTGAAGGAGCGCCACGTCCAGGGGCATCTGACCGGAGTAAAACAAATTGGGAATCTGATGGAGAAAAATCGGCACATAATCGGCCCTCCCTTCGTTGATCGCCTTGCGGTCGGCCGGACCGACAAATAAGGAGTTGTGCCGGAAGTGCCCTTCCATCTCCGGCTTGGAGAGAGGGTCATCGCCCATTAGCAGGACATGGACGAGTTCCACGTCCTTGAGCACTTCCTTTTGAGCCGCCAGCCCCTTCATCAACGCATAAGGCGTGGCCGCGTTTCCGCTAATATAAACACGGTCTCCGATCTTGACTTCGGAAACGGCCTCTTCAACGCTCACCAGCTTTTTCTTGTAATCATCGACCCAACTCATCTGAATCCTCCGTTTAAACTAAGGCCAGGGGCCTCATCTCATGCTTTTTTCAGGTATCTATCCATCTCGGCAGCGGCCAGCCGGCCGTCACCCATGGCCAGGATGACCGTGGCTCCGCCCCGGACGATATCCCCTCCGGCAAAGACGCCGGGAATTCCTGTGGCCATCGTTTTATAGTCCACCTCCAGGTTTCCCCACTTCCCCACCCGGAGCTCCGGCGTCGTCTGAGCCATCAGGGGATTGGGGCTTTGGCCGATGGCCACGACGACAAGGTCCACTTCGGTGATGAACTCGGAGCCCGGGACTGGGACCGGCTTGCGGCGTCCCGACGAATCCGGCTCGCCGAGCTCCATCCTCAGGCATTCCATCGCCTTTACCCGGCCTTGCTCGTCACCCATATAGCGGATCGGAGTGGTTAGGAAGTGGAACTCGATACCCTCCTCTTCGGCGTGCTTGACTTCTTCCACCCGGGCGGGCATCTCCTGGCGGGACCGCCGGTAGATGATCGCCGCCAGCTCCGCCCCGAGCCTCTTGGCCGTTCGGACAGAGTCCATGGCCACGTTGCCTCCGCCGACAACGGCCGCCCGCTTGCCCCGGATGACAGGAGTGTCATAGGCGGGAAACTGATAGGCGCGCATCAGGTTCACACGGGTCAGGTATTCATTGGCCGAGTAAACCCCGACCAGGTTCTCCCCGGGGACGCGCATAAAGTTGGGGAGCCCGGCTCCAGTGCCGATGAAAAAGGCGTCGTAGCCGTCTTTCTTCAGGTCTTCGAGAGTCGCCGTCTTGCCCACGACGAAGCTCATCCTCAGCTCAACCCCGAGCTTCTGGAGGTACTCGACTTCCGCCTTAAGGATGGCCTTGGGAAGCCGGAACTCGGGAATTCCGTAGACGAGCACTCCGCCGGCGATGTGCAGCGCCTCGAAGATGGTCACCGCGTGGCCCTTCTTGGCCAGCTCGCCGGCGGCCGTGAGGCCGGCCGGGCCGGCGCCGATAATGGCCACCCTCTTGCCCGTTGAGGGGGGTATTTCAGGGAGGAACACCCGGCCCTCCCGACGCTCGTAATCGGAGATAAACCTCTCCAGGTTCCCGATGGCCACCGGAACGCCGGTCGCCTTCCTCAGGTTGCAGACGATCTCGCACTGCGTCTCCTGAGGGCAGACCCGGCCGCAGATGGCCGGCAGGCTGTTCGTCTCCTTGATCTTGCGGATGCTGGCCGCGATGTCACGCTTCTCAATGAGCTTGACGAAGCTCGGGATATCGATGGACACGGGGCAGCCGGAGACGCAGCCGGGGTTGGCGCAGTCCCAGCAACGTCGGGCTTCAAGGACGGCCGCCTCCACGTCCAAGCCTTTATTGACCTCTCCGAAGTCGCGGTTTCTCGCCCCGGGCTCGCGCTCGGGCATTTTCTGTCGGGGGATTTTCATCCTCTCCTTGATCGGGGTAGACTTCCGCAGCTCTTTCCGCCACTCCTTTTCGTACTCGGCCTTGAGCCTGTCCTTGAGCTCGGCCGAAATTTCCTGCTTTTCCGTCATTTTCGGCTCACACTGCGCCTCCGCCCGGCCACTAGAACCGCTCCTTCTCGAAGGCGCAAAGCGATTTCACTTCATCATCAAAATAGGATTTGCGGCGGGAGAAAAGCTCCGGCCAATCGATGGTGTGGCCATCGAAATCCGGTCCGTCGACACAGGCAAATTTCGTCTTGCCGTCCGCCGTCACCCGGCAGGCGCCGCACATGCCCGTCCCGTCGACCATGATCGGGTTGAGGCTGACCATAGTCTTCACTCCTGCCGGACGGGTGGCCTCGGCGCAGCGGTACATCAGATAGGTGCAGCCGATCGCCACCACGCGGTCGATCTTCTTCTCTTCCTTGATCAGGGAATCGAGCTTGTAGGGGATGTATTCTTTTGAGTCATACCGGCTGTCCCGCGCCGAGACAAACATCCGGTCGCTGACCTTCTTCAGCTTGTCCTCCCAGTAGAAGAGGTAGCTGGCTTTGACGTCGATGAGCGTCAACACGCGGTTCCCGGCCTGCTTGAGCGCCCGGGCGATGGGGTAGATAGCCGCTATCCCGAAGCATCCGCCGGCACAAACCACTGTCCCGAAATTCTGGATGTCCGAGGGCCGGCCGAGAGGACCGACATAGACGGGCAGCTCGGCGCCCGGCTCGAGCAGGGAAAGCTTCTGCGTGCTGGTGCCAACGAGCATAAACACCGAGGTCACCGACCCACGCTTGGCATCCCAATCAGCGATGGTCAGAGGGATTCTCTCCCCCCGTTCATCGGACATGACGATGACGAACTGGCCGGGACGACTCTTGCGGGCCACTTCGGGCGCTTGGACCTCGAGCAGATGGATGTTGGGCACCAGCCGCTCCCGGCGCAGGATCTTGGCCATGATGGTCCTCTTCCTATCCTTTCAGCTTGCGGTCCCGAAGTTGAGATTTCTCCCTCAGCCTTCTGAGACCCTTGATTTCTTCGCAGAGGTTGAGACCGCGGTAGTAATCGAGAGTGCTCAGCCCAACCTCCGCCGCGGCAAGGTCCGAATCGATCCGGGCCGTCCCGCATGACCTGCCGAGCGGAAGAAATCGGGTTGTCGACTTCTTGTCTTCCAGCACAAAGCCTGGCCGGCCTTTCTTGGGATGAGGGAAGGAGGCCTCGCGGAGCGCGGGCAGCGTCCTGCTTATCTCCTCGGCGATCTCCATCGGGCTCTGGAAGGCGAAATCCTTCCTGCCGATCTTCTCGGCCAGCCGGCAGAAGATCCACCAGTCCGGCTTGGCCTCACCCAAGGGATCCAGAAGCCTCTTAAACTTCTGGATCCGTCCTTCGACATTGATGAAGGTCCCTTCTGTCTCCGCCCAGGTCAGGGCGGGGAGAATTATGTCGGCCAGCGGGCCGTTTGCCGTCCGGTAGCAGTCCTGGACGATCAGGAGCTCCGGACGGCCTTCGTCCAGAAGGGGGAATGTCCCTGCCAGGTAAAGAGATTTAAACCTGCCCTTCCCGATTCCCTGGGCGACCTGGTCAACGGACAATCCGCTAGCGGCTTCTAATGACCAGAGCTCCGTTATGCCCCTCTCGTTGTTCTCTGCGGCCAGCGGAATGACCCTGGCCCCGACGAGCTGGGCGAGGTTCCAGAGCATCCGGACAGGTCCAGCGTCCGGGCGGCCGAGGAGCTCGGAGCCGCAGAGCAAGACTCCAGGCCGGGCTTCGTCGAGGAGGGTTCCCACGGACTGGACCTCCTCCATCGTGAGCCCGGCCGCGGAAATGCCTCCCGCCGGGCTCACCAGCTCCAATGAAGCCTTGAGCTCATCGTATCCGGGGATTGAGACCAGCTGCTCTTTCGGTCGGCGCTCCAGAAGCCAGCGGCCGAGATAACCGAGAACCGCAGCCTCATATCCGGGCTTAGTCCTCAGCGAAAGCGCCGCCCAGCGGTCAAGGGGCGATGGCCCTTGATTCCAGACGACGAGCTTGGCTCCTTTTTGGATGGCCTTGAGGACGTTCACCCAGAGTATGGGGTGAGAACGGGTGAGATCGGCCCCCGCCGCCAAAATGAACCCGGCCTCGGAGAGAGAAGCGACCTCAAGATTGAGCGGGGAGGAAATCCCTTCTTCCTGGAGCACTTTCCGAAAAGCCAGAAGCGGCGACGGACCCGGAGAATCGAGCACAGGCTCAACGTTCAGGACGCTGCGGGCAAACTTCCCGGCGACATACTGGTCTTCCAAGGTCATTTGAGAAGAGACGACAAATGCAGTGCCACCCTCCGGATAGGCCTTCAATCCCTGAGCAACGGCGTCCAAGGCCTCGTCCCAGCTCACCTCTGCGAGCTCGCCGTGCCGGCGGAGCATCGGGCGAAGGGCCCGCTTCGGAGTGTGGACGACATCCCTGAGCACGAAACGACCCTTGACACAAGCCTGTCCTTCGTTAACGGGATGCCCATTTTTAGGATAGGAATTGAGGATTCTTCCTTTGCGCAAGCCGACTTCGAGGGTGCAGCCGACGCTGCAAAGAGGGCAGATCGTGCTGCGGGTCTCATCGGGAAGGCCCTCGCCCTTCAGGGCCCGCTCGGTGAGCGCTCCGGTCGGACAGACATCGACGCAGGCTCCGCAGAGCTGACAGCCGGAGTCGAGCAGCGGTCGGTCAAGGGCGGTGCCGATGATGGCCTGGGGACCTCTGAAAACGACGGTCACGGCCGACGCTCCCCGCACCTCTGCGCAGACGCGGACGCAGCGCGCGCAGAGGATGCAGATGTTGTAGTTCCGGTCAAAGAAGGGATCGTCCCGCAGGACTTCGAAATTCCGGTATGAGGCGGGGAACCGGACTCCCTCAACCTTAAGCTCTTCAACGACCTCCTGGAGCCGGCATTGGCCGTTTTCCGGGCAGAGAACGCAGCCGGTCGGTTCGACCACTTTGCGGATAGTGGACTTATAGTCTTCGCAGTTTTCCTTCTCGGAGCAGATGAGACAGGCATGCGGATGTTCCGAAAGGATGAGCTCCAGCGTCAACCGCCGCAGCTCCCGCAGCTGGGGTGTTTCGGTTGTGATCTCGAGATTCTCCTCGACGGGGGTGCAGCAGGCCGGGACATACCCCCTCCTCCCCTTGATCTCGACGAGGCAGAGCCGGCATCCGCCATAGGAAGTCAGGCCCTTGGCTGCGCACAAGTTGGGAATGCTGATCCCATGGGCCTGGGCCGCTTCGAGCACAGTGGCGCCGGCCTCGGCGGCAATCTCCCGGCCATCTATCTTCAGCTTAATCATGTTGGCCTTTATTGGTCTTCCGGCCGGTTCGAGGGGAATCCTGGCCGGACAAAGAGAGAAGCTCCCGGCAAACCCCGGCAGCACACTTCCTATGCCTGATGTGGTCGAAGTATTCCTCGCGGAAATGGCGGAGGGTGGAGAGCACCGGGTTGGGGGCCGTTTGTCCCAGACCGCAAAGCGAGGCCACCATTATTGACTCGCCCAGCTCCTGGAGCCGGGCAAGATCCTCTTCTTCTCCCTCTCCCCGGGTGATGCGGACGAGGATTTCGTGCATCTGTCGTGTCCCTACCCGGCAGGGAACGCACTTCCCGCAGGATTCCTCTTGGGTGAAATGCATGTAGTGGCGGGCCAGGTCGACCATGCAGGTCGTTTCATCGACAACGATCATCCCGCCCGAGCCCATTGTCGAGCCGGCTTGGACGAGGTTGTCGTAGTCGATGGCCAGATCCAAAAACTCGGCGGGCAGGAATCCCCCTGCCGGACCGCCGGTCTGGACGGCCTTGAACTTCTTCCCGTCCTTGATGCCGCCGCCGATATCATAGATGATCTCGCGGAGCTTGATCCCCATGGGGACCTCGACCTGGCCGCCGTGGCGGATCTTTCCGACAAGGGAAAAGATCTTCGTGCCTTTGCTCTTGGGCGTCCCGATCTGGCTGTACCATTCGGCCCCCCGTTTGACGATCAGGGGAACGTTGGCCCAGGTCTCGACATTATTAATATTGGTCGGCTGACCCCAAAGTCCGGACTGGGCCGGAAACGGCGGCCGCTGCCGGGAGACCGCCCTCCGTCCCTCGATCGAGGCCATCAGCGAGGTTTCCTCTCCGCAGACAAAAGCGCCCGCGCCCTCGACGATCTGGATGTCGAAGTGGAATTCCGAGCCCAGGATGGACCTTCCGAGCAAACCGCATTTCCTGGCCTGGTCCCGGGCGATAGTCACCTGACGCACAGCCTGAGGCGCCTCCATACGGACATAAATGTACCCTTCGGCCGCGCCGATGGCGTAGGCGCCGATGATCATCCCCTCGATGACGCTGTGGGGGTTGGCCACCAAGATGCTCCGATCCATGTAGGTCCCGGGATTCCCTTCGTCGGCGTTGCAGATGATGTATCTCCGGTCGGCAATCTCTTTGCGGCAGAACTGCCATTTTTTTCCCGTCGGGAAACCCGCCCCTCCTCTTCCCCGCAGGCCGGCGGCGTCGACCTCGCGGATGACCTCCTCAGCCGTCATGTCGAAGAGGGCCTTAGCCAGGGCTTGGTACCCATCGGCCAGAATATAGTCCTCGATCCGGTCGGGATCGATGCGCAGGTTGTCCTCTGTGAGCAGCCGCATCTGCTTCCGGTAAAAGGGGATATCTTTTTGGAGCGCATAGCGGCGGCCGGTCTTGGGGTCCGCATAGACCAGGCGGTCGATGACCTTGTTCTTGAGGATCGTCGTCTCGATAATCGCGGGGATGTCCTCGGGCTTCAACCGGCCGTAGCAGATCCCCTCGGGCAGGATGACGATGTTGGGCTCGATCTCACAGAAACCATGGCAGCCGGTGACCTCCAGCCCGACCGTTTCCCGGAGCCCGCGCCGATCGAGCTCGCGGTTGAGGGCTGCGATTATGCCCAGCGAGCCACTCGCCCGGCCGCAAGTCCCGTTGGAAACGACCGCGGTCTTCTTTGGGGCGGGGCGTTCCTCGAGGATCCGGGCTTTCCAGGCTGTGATCTGAGACGGGTGGGTGAGCATTTTCACGGGAACCTACTTGCGCTTCCTGCATTCCGCGACCAGGGAGTCTACCTCTTCGGCAGAGACTCGAGAATGATAAGTGCCATCGATGACGACCGTCGGCCCGATGGCGCAGCATCCCAGACAGTTGACCGTTTCCAGCGAGAACATGCGGTCCGGCGTCGTGCCCCCCGGCTCGACTCCCAGTTCCTTTTTCATCTCGTCAAAAACCCCGGCACCTCCGCGGACATGGCAGGACGTCCCCTGACAGACGGTCACCAAGTGCTTGCCGCGGGGCCGCAAGCGGAAGGCTTTATAAAATGTCAGGACTCCGTACAATTCGTTCTCGGTAATATTCAGATGCTCGGCGACCCGGCGGATGGCCTGGGGAGAAATGTGACCGCACTCGGCCTGGATCTTGTGCAGGATCCCGGTCAGGTCTTTCAGCTCGCGGCCGAGCCCCCGCAGAAGGTCATCCATCTCAAGGCCGGTCATAGGTCTGTCACGCCGAGAAAAAGTCTTGGCATTTCAATCCGAAACGCTCGGCAATATTTTTTTTGGTGAGATAGCCGCGCCCCATGTAAACTCCCCGGCCGAGGGCTGGATTTTCGCGGATGGCCTGGTCAATGCCCAGCGTGCCGATGGCGTGCAGGTAATGGACGATCAGGTTGGAGAGGACCTTGGTGGATGTCCGGCTAACCGCCGAGGTGATGTTGGGAACGCAATAATGGATGACGCCTTCTTCGATGTAGGTCGGATGTTCGAGTGTGGTCGGCCGGCTGGCCTCGATGCAGCCGCCGTGGTCGATGGCCAGGTCGATGATGACCGACCCCTTTTTCATGGTCTTGACCATCTCGCGGGTGATCATCACGGGGGCCCTTTCTCCCGGCCGGAGGACGGCGCCGATCAGGACATCGGCCACCTTGGCCATCCGGGACAGGTTGAACTTGCTCCCCATCAGGGTGACCACGCGACCGCCCGTCATCTCCTCGATCCTTCTCAGCCGCTCCATGTTGTGGCCGAGGACGATCGTATGGGCGCCGGCACCGAGCATCGCCCGGCAGGCGCTCCGGGACAGGACACCGCTCCCGACGATCACAACAGTGGCCGGCGCAACGCTGACAACACCGCCCAGGATGGCCCCCCGGCCGCCCTGGTTGGTCTGGAGATAGTGGCCGGCGATCGCCAAGCACAGCTGCCCGGCAACTTCGCTTAGGCTTTCGTAGAACGGCAGTACGTCGTCCTCGTCCTGGATGATCTCGTAGCCGATCATGGTGACGTTTTTCTGGAGGAGCTCCTCGACGATCGCCTTCTTGGCGATGGCCAAATGATGAAAGCCCAGAAGGATCTGGTTCGCCTTGACCAGCCGGCACTCTTCCTGGTTGAGAGGGGAAATGTTCAGGACGATATCGGACCGGCCGAAGACTTCTTCTTTAGTGAAAACGATGTGGGCTCCCTGAGCTGTGAACTCCTCGTTGGTATATCCGGCCTTCAGCCCGGCTCCCGCCTGGACATAGACTTTGTGCCCTTTCTCGACCAAGAAGGATATACCGCTTGGGTTGAGGCCGACTCGGTTCTCTATCTTCGCGCTCTCGTTGATAACACCGATTTCCATCTGTTCCTCCTTAAAAAAAGAATTCATATATTACCAAAATCAAGAACGTTCAACAACCGGCGCTTCCGGCCTGTTCGGAGATGCTTTCCTTTCCCAAGGCCCTCTTATTTAGCTAAGACATGTTCAAACCGCGATGCATTGGAAATCCCGAGGGACGATCAGACGGCCTCTGAAGGTTCGCCGGATCTCGGCGCGCACCTCGCCCGGGGCGGACCAGACTCCGGCCAGCAAATGGCAGGGGACCAGGCGCTTGACGCCGGCGTCCCGGCTCCATCGCCCGAGATCAAGTGCCGATGTATGAATGCGGTACAGCTTCGGATATTTTTTGAAATAGCGGGCCGGGGCGCTGGCTTCATGGATGAGACAATTGGCCGTCCGGGCGTCTTCGAAGAGAGGCCCGTGGACCGGTGTATCTCCCGAAAAGACAATCTCCTTTCTCTCCTCGTTCAAATAAAAATGGTAGGCCAATGAGGAAGAGTGGTGGGGAACCCGGAGACCCCGGATGGACAGGGATTCAGCGAGGCGGAACAGGCGCCCCGGCCGGAGGGACAGGAAGCGGACCCGGGTCCTGACTTTTCTCTCCCGCAGCCCGAAGAGGTCCAGGAGACGCCGGGCGAAGGCGACCGTCTCCTCGGAGCCCACAAGCCTGATCTCCCCGTCCTCGAGGATCAGGCTGTGGATGAAAGACGGCAGGCCATAGATGTGGTCCGGATGGACATGGGTGATGATTATGGTCGAAACCCCGCGCGGGTCGAAACCGAGCTTCCTGATTTTTGCCACTGCGCTCCCGGGGCAGTCGATGAGGACGAGGGTCCCTCCTGCCCGGAGCAGGACGGATGTGTTGTCCCTCTGCGGCGTGGGCACCCAGCCTCCGGTGCCCAAAAAATGGATTTCAGCCATGATCTCAGCGAAGAGCCCTATTTAAACTGAATCCCCACGCAAAATCAAATGCATTCCAAACTATATAGCCGACAGTAGAATCCATTTTTTTCTGAGTCGCCTGGGCGAGGGGGAGTCACTCAGAAAGCCCTCCGCAGCGAAGCGGGCACATCTTATTTTGCCACGGCGAAGGATTCAGGCGAGGAAGTCCGTGGACGACTGAGCGGGCACGGCCTATTCTTTTTTTGCAGAGCGAGGGAGAGTCCCTACGAAAGCCCTCCGCAGCGAAGCGGGCATGGTTCCTCTCGGCTTGCCGAGAGGAGAGCGGAGCGAGGACAGGGAGCGGATTTTTCTCGCTGGGAAAAATCCGAGTCTTTCGGAGGGACTCCCCCGAGCTCTCCCGAGCCTCTTTGTTGACAGGCGACGGCACTTCGGCTAAAAGGAGAGTGCCGCTCCACGCTCCTGGCGCGGAGGAGGACTCATGATCAACGCCACGCAGATCCGCAGAGGGATGCTCATCATCCTGGAAGGCCAGCTCTTCCGAGTGCTCGAGGCCACCCATGTGACCCCGGGGAGATGGAAGGCGATGATGCAGACAAAGCTCCGCAATATCAAGGATGGGACCTTGCTGAACCACCGGTTCCGTTCCGAGGATCGGGTCGAGCAGGCGTTTCTCGAAGAGGTGGAGATGGAGTTTTTGTACAGAGCCGGCGAGGACGCCGTCTTTATGAATCTCGAAAACTACGAGCAGATCCGGCTCTCTCCCGAGATCATCGGCGACGGAGTCAACTATCTCGTCCCCAACATCGTCTTCACCATCGAGCTCTACGAAGGCCGCCCGGTCGCCGTCCGCCCTCCCCTGACCGCCGATTTGAAGATTGTCAAGACCGACCCGTTCATGAAGGGAGCCACCCAGTCGGCCAGCAGCAAGCCGGCCATCCTGGAGACCGGGCTGATCGTCACCGTCCCCCAGTTTCTCAACGAAGGAGATGTCGTCCGCATCGACACCCGGGACGACAAGTATCTCGAACGGGCCAAGACCGGGTGAAAGCTAAAACATCTGTCTGTAGACGCCGATGTTATGGTGCCGGTCGGTCACCCGGACGGTGACCAGGCTCTCGGCATTCACCGGCAACGGCACCCGGAACTTGAAGTTCTCGACGAGGGAATCGCAGAGCCCGTCGGCCGGAAAGACCACCTGCCACTCTCCCGGCC
>Ga0299912_10004887_pt1 | contig 10984 bp, 8 predicted proteins | sample RVTome_2_FD_207667 | JGI IMG/M metagenome (GOLD analysis project Ga0299912, IMG submission 207667) | Soil microbial communities from uranium-contaminated site in the Upper Colorado River Basin, Wyoming, United States - RVT95D214 (version 2) ... | reverse complement strand
AAAATCCCTTTTAATAACCGAGAAAGTGTCATATCTTGTCTATCACGAAATGCTTTGATCTCTTTCATCCATCTCAAGAGCCGACCTCTTGCCAAGAATTGAGCCAGGAAATAATAGAAAGCAGGTGTGTAGCCAGCCAGCATTTCATCCACCCCCTGTCCATCCAACAGTACAGTTACGCCCCGTTCTTTTGAAAGTCTCATAACGTCCCATTGAGCATAAATACTTGTTGAACCAAAGGGCTCGTCCTGATGCCAGATCAGTTTCGTCATTTCCTCATAAAAGTCTTTTGCCTGCGGGAAAACATAATTTTTTTCAGCCCCAGTCTGGTCAATCACTAACTCAATGAATTTCCGCTCGTCATAGGCAAGGTCTTCGAAACACGATGAAAATGTTTTTTGCCTCTGCCCAACCAATCTGGGATCTATAATCTGGCCATCAAACATCAGTTTATTAGCCAAACATACAATTGAGGAGGAATCCAATCCTCCACTCAAACAAGATCCTATCGGAACATCGCTTCTCAATCTCAACCGAATGGAATCTGTAAGGAGTTCATAAAAACGTTCCGAATATTCCCTCTCCTCTGCAAATCGAATCTCCTTGGCATCGATATCCCAATAGGATTGAATGATTACCCGATCGTTTTCGAGCAAAAGGTATTCTCCTGGTCTTAATTGGTAAATATTCTTAAAAAAAGTCTTGTTGGTATGATCGAGGAGGCCTAAGAGAAGATAGTCAGCAATGGTCTGTTCATCTGGCACAACAGAAAAATTATCAGCTTCAAGTAGTGCCTTGATTTCAGAGGCAAAACAGAACCTTTTTCGATCATAAATATAGTAAAAAGGCTTAACGCCTACTCTATCTCTGCAACAAAACATCCTGTTCGTGTGGAGGTCCACAACGGCAAAAGCCCACATCCCATTGAACCGTTTTACACACTCTGTTCCCCATTCTTCGTATGCGTGGAGGATCACTTCTGTATCCGTCTTCGATCGGATAAGATGTCCCAAACGTTCCAATTCCTTTCGAATCTCAACGTAATTATAAATTTCCCCGTTATGAACAACCCATAAAGAACCTTCTTCATTACTCATGGGTTGATGCCCTGCTGGCGAAAGGTCAAGGATCGATAGTCTTTTATGTCCCAGGAAGAGGTTCGCCGATTTCCTGAAATCTTCAATCCTTTCCCCTTGCACCTGACTTTCTTTCCCAATGAGAGGATAAGCCTTGTTTGATTGAAAATTGACAGCCAAGAATCCCTCATCATCGGGTCCTCTATGGCGAAGGGAATCCGCCATCCTTTTTATTTCTTCGGTTCTTGCTTCTTCGTTAAGATAATAAATCCCCGTAATGCCACACATAACTACCTTTTAACTTTCATAAACGGATCTTGTAATTTTGGCCACGTAAATTGGATCATGCCATCGGTGGACATATTCGAGCCCCGCCTTGCTCCTCTGGTAAAGGAGCCCTGGGTTTTCCAAATACCCTTCCAGTATATTTTCGATATTAAAGGGGTTTACATTGATAACGGCTTCTTCCAAGTCTCTTGCCATTTGCTTGGGGATAAATTTAAGGTCTTCCTCTCTTATAAAAACACAAACAGGTTTTCCCATTTTCATTAATTCCACACCAAACCCTCCATACCATCCTGTCAATACCTGGTCGATCACCAGGTCAGCCTGCTTATAAATTTCAAGGGCTCCTTTATGAGGGATGTTTTCAATGAGGATCACCTTAATGTCATATCTTTTTTTTAAACTATCTAATGCTTGAATAATGTAATGGGAGCCTTTGGTAGCACGGTCCGTTGGAGAGTGGATGATTCTAATTTGGCGGTCAATCTTATACGGTATTGCATGAATCTCATACCAACTCGCAATCGCATAAGGCAGAAAAGACGACATATTTTCTGGCAGGAAATAGAGCAAATCTGGATTGACTGCAAAGATGTGGTCAGCATATTTTGATACATAATTTATTCTCTTTTCCCGCATTTTGTCTTTTTTTACACTATTACACATACCAGCATAGCATTCCTTTTCATAGCATGCTGCAAAGGGAACCCTTTCCATCGTTTTAAATTTCTGCCTTGCGTCACAACCATTGTAGGTGAATATTATTTTTCTGTTTCTTGGATAAAATGGAAGGTCCAAATGATGGGCTCCATATGTTCGAAAGTCGATCAATGTTGAACCGAAATTAAAATGAAATACATCGAATTTATTTCTATATTTTAGAAATGTCCTTACACTGCTTAGAAACACCCCGATGGCATTCTTCTTCTCCCAGTGTAAAGAGATATCATAGGGGTAATTCAGCCAGTTATCTGAGGTCGTCAAAACCCTTGCGTCGAGTCCAAGTCTCCTTTCACCCTGGGCAAGTCCCCAAGCCATTCCGCCGACAAGAGTAGGAAGGTGGAGAACTCTCACATCAACTTCCCCCTAACAGTGATTTCATACAAATCTACTTTTTCATGTATTATTGCAAGTTTTGCACGCATGAACCATTCCCTTACTTCCTCAAAAGTATGTCTTGTCGCAATCTTCGGGTGATACCAGTCGAAATTAATGGCCGCATTTTCCCGGAAGGCGAGATCTGGATTCCAGAAGCATTTCGCGAAAAAATGATAGATGGATCGCTGAAGATCATACTCACCTTCTTCAATCTCTAATACATCTACTCTCGGTACTTGGATTTTTATCCCGCGCTGTGAGAGGCTCCTTCCCAGCTCCGTAATCTGCTTACAGGCTCCTATGGCCTCTTCATAGGCAAGCTCAGAGATCTTGCCGCGTACATAATCATCCACAAATTCCCTCACAGGTGCTTTCTTTCTGTACACATAAACCGCTATCTCTCCTTTCGATGAGAGAAGAGAGCATAAATCGTGAAGAGCTTGTTCGGGATCAGCTAGATGATGGAGGACTTCTTGACAGTAGATGAAATCAAATTTCCCAAGATCTGTCAGATCACCCGATAGGTCTTTTTTGAGAAAGTGCACATTATGAGAGAGGTGAAACATCTGGAGGTTCTCCCGCGCGATCTCCGGAGAGACTAAATCGATACCCACAATTTCTGTAGTGCTTGGTGCGTACCTTCTGAGCAGAGCAGTTACTCTGCCGTTTCCACAACCCGCATCGAGCACACACCTCTTATCCCTTAAATAAGCTTCAAGCTCAGTATCACTTGAAAACCCATTCCTTCCTAACATCCATGAAAAGATATTGGAGCCCTCTCGCAAGGTCTCCTCAAAGGCGAGTCGTCTGTTGTGTTCCCACTTTTCCTTGAACGTATCGATCGTATTATCTCTCATTCTGCTCCTCAATATATTTTGCAATCCCTTCTCTAAACCTGACCACAGGCGGACCGAGAAAATGAATCATCTTCTTGATATCTCCCACGAGATGCTGGGGCTTAATATTCTCTTGCACTTCGAAGATTGGCTCTCTCTTTAGAACCTCCCCGATTTGCTGACCTATTTGCCTTAGGCTAAGGACCTCCGGACCAGCGATATTGATCTTGTGACTTTCTCTCAATTCAAGGGAACGACACACAGAGGACGCAGCGTCTGTGACGTATGTCGGATTAATTTTTAGTCCTTCCCTACCATGAAGAATAATAGGTCGTCCTTCTCTGACTGTTTGGACAAGTCTAGGGACCAACATCATAGCGCGTTGCCTCGGCCCATAAATGAAGAAAAAACGCAGTATCACAATGTTCATAAAGGGAGAGTATTTCTCCGCGATTACTTCTGCGCAGAGTTTGGTGCCAAGGTAAAATCCAAGGTCGCCTTTCGCAATAATGGGCTCATCTTCCATAAACCTCTCATCTCCATAACCGTAGATTCCACCCGAAGAGGCCAGGACAAAGGTTTTTACTTGGGCCAAACGTGCGTATTCTAAAAGGCGAAGAGTACTTGTAGCATTCACGTTGAAAATACGCTCCCCATATAAAGGAAATTCCCGGAAGTGTTCGGATTGGGCGAGGTGAATCAATGCATCGACTACGTTTGGAAATCCTTCCACGTCCCACTCTTTGGCAAAATCGCATCTGATATAATGAATATCCTCCGATGTTAGATCCATTGGTTTTCTCACGAGGGCATATATTTCCCAACTCTTTTTAAGCAGAGCAACCACTTGTTCCCCTATCAATCCCGTTACACCTGTGATAAGACACTTCTTCATCGCCCACTCTCATTCGTTCCGAATATTAAACCAGCCTAATTTCCGGAGGGTCGTATGCCTACCGAACGATTGATGTGATCGAATATCTTTCCCATTGATTTTGTTGAATGATGTTTCATGACAAATTCTCTTGATTTATCACCAATTAAATCTAATCGTTGTTTGTTTTGGATTAAATCTATGAGTTTTTGTTTTAGGTTTCGATGAGTGCACTTTATGATGGGAAGCTCATCAGGTTCAAGCAGGCCCTCGTTGATGAAGAAATCTTCAAAATCAGGGCGAATATAGCATAGTACCGGTTTCCCCATTGCCATCGCTTCAACAGCAAACATTCCATACCACCCAATGATCAATTGGTCAGCAACAATGTCTGCAGCTAAAATCATCTCCTTAATTCTTTCATTTGGGACTTTTTGAAGTATGATAAGTTCGATATCAAACCCATCGCGTCTTAAACTTTCAATCGCCGAGACAAAATATTTTGTACCCTTAATGGATTTATGGTTTGGAGCATGAAAAATCTTCAACGAATTTGATCTTGAGCTCTTTCCTATAGTGTTTTCGCCAGGTTTCCATTGTTCTTCGTCGATCGTGAAATGAGCTAATACAAGCGTATCCCAATGATACATATATTCTACCCAGTCACAGCCACTGATGACATGATTCGCATATTTCGTCCACATGTCTATCCTTGTTTCAATTTTCTTTCTTCTGAATCGGAAAGCTGGGTAATCCTTGGATACGGCAGCTTTATACATGAGGTTATTGCTACGGCTTAGTTCTTGCACGTCTCCCCCGTAGGGCATCACGACAACTTGCACCTTAGATATTTTATATAGAAGAGGCTCTGCTCTCCATAGGAATATTGTCGGGAAGAGTGAGCCGCCATTGAAATAGATATAAATGCACTTATATCTGAAAATGACAACCATAAAAAGGAGATAAGGTAATAGTAGCGTCCCGTATTTAGGCAGATATAAATCTCCTCTGATGTCAAAGTCTTTTGTCAAAAAGTAAACAGAGTTGACGTACGTTTCCACAGAATAACCATACATTTGCAACGCCTTTTTTTGGTACTTATGACCGATGATGGGCTCGGGACCAATGCCGATGTCTATTTTCTTCTGAAAGAATCTTGAGACTAAACTTAGAATGATAAGCGGGAAAAACATTAATCCATCCAACAAAACCCGAATTGGATAGGCTATGACATGAAAATATTTCTTCATATAAACAATCCTCTGCTGCCGATTCAACCTTTATTTAGGCGCCTGCCGCCTTAGCTGCCTTATCTGATCAAAGAGTTTGATGAAATCCTCAACTTTGAGTATGCCGATCATTTTACCCAAGCTGATGATTAAGAGGACAAATCCAACTTTCAAAAGGAATCCGCCTGTGCTCCATTCAACTTGATTCATATTTAGGGTAAATATGATCGTGGCCAAGTTGATAAGCACACAAAGACCCAGTTTTTTAAACTCCAAGGGGAATGGATGGAGCCTTTGAGTCCAATATAGGTAGTAGCTGCTCAAAATAACATAGGACATAAGTGTAGCCAGTGCCGCGCCTAATGCCCCGAAATGAGGTATCATCAGTAAGTTGAGGAAGAAATTGATCAGTGCTGTACCCCATGAGCCTATTGAAAATAAATGAGTTCTCCGTTCCAGAGAAATCCCCAGTGCTGTAATCTGTGTCGTGCTTGAAAAGACTACCCCTATGGTTAGAACACTTAAAGGTGCAGCGGATCGCCAGTAAGTCTCTGGTGTACTCAGATGAAGTATTTCGAAACTGAAGATGCTAATCAAAGCACCTACCAGGGTCATGACGAAAAACCAATAAGAGAAAATACGGCCATATATCCTTCTGTAATCCCCATTTTGAGAATATAATTTTAACGCATAGGGTGGCCAGGCTCTTCCGAAAATCTCGTTGACAAAATATACAATTATAGCAAATCTGCATGCTATACTATAGATACCTACCTCTGCAATACTGCTCAATTCGCTTAACAGCCATCTGTCAGTAGAGCTAAAAAGCCAAAATCCCATCCCTGCAAAGATGAACGGATACCCGAAATCAATGAGTTCTTTTGCCATATTTCTATCAAATACCAAACTTAAATCCTTCCGGATAAACAATAAGCTTATGGGAATTGAGAGGGTGAGCGCAATAAATTCGCCCCAAAAAAAACCAAGGAGCCCTATCTTAAAAACAAGGATCAAGGTAAGAGAGCAAGAGAGACTCACTATATTTTTATAAAAGGATAAAAATGTAAACTTCCACGGGGAAAAGTAGATGCGTAACATATTTTGAGAATAAAGGAGAAGCTGAAACGGAATGTTTGAAAGAAGAACAAGGGCAATAAACGTCCATACGATCCCGTACCGTGTGATAAATATACCCTTGAAGTGATATGAAAGGAATAGGGCTACTGCCGTTAAAAAACTTGACCAGACGATTAGGATTGTTAAACCGGTACTCACTAAGTAAGGACGTCTCGATTCAGGCAGATTTGGGTCCAAATAGAAGCGTTGGGTCCCATTGTTTAATCCAAGTTCCAGAAAAATATTGATGATAGCGCCGATCGTCCCTACCAATGACAAGATACCAAATTCTTCGGGGTTAAAAAGGCGAGCATAGATCAAAAACGAAGCATACCCGATAAACTTGAAAATAAAATCTCCAAACCCGTAAATGCTTATTTCTTTCAATAATTCAAACATATATCTTCTTTGATTAACTAAACCTTTCTAAAACATAAGAACACTTCGTTCCTATGGTGGTACTGTTTATCATGGAGGATAAAATTAGCTCTCTTCATAATTGAAATAATTCTTCGAGGGCTTTCATAAGAAGCATGAAACGGGTCCACCGCACCCTTCGGGATGTAGAGAACTGTCAGATTGGGGTAAATGGCGAAGTCGTTCACCCGGACAAATGTACTTGGGGCAATCTTAAATACATCTACCCAGGGTGAACACGGTTTTCTCATATTATTTCTTAAGCTAATAACCTTCGTCCTAAGCCTATCGGTCCAGGTCACAGACTGGTCAGCCATCCATATTATGATTTTCCCCTTCTCTGACAAAACCCTATAAGCTTCCAAAATCGTCCGCTTAGTTGAACATATGTGATCTAAACTCGTTGCAAAGATCAATGCGTCGAAAAAATTGTCTTGAAAAGGCATAAATTCTGCACACCCTGTGATTCGCACTCCTCTAAATGACTTGTCATCAATTGGATCGATCCCATAAAATTCAAACCCGTCTTTTTTCTCGAAATCCAGGTACCCTGGCAAGTCGAGAATGCCGCATCCAACATCCAATATTTTTCCTCGGGGTACTTGGGATAAAATATATTCTTTAAAATCTAAAACATCTTTCCTTTCCGACAAGGATAAAGAACCTTCACGGAGAAAGTGATAGCCCAAAAATCCATTATTATTTAATACCTTGTTTAATAAATACTTTTTTTTGAATTGTTTAAATAAAAGTCTGTCAAAATTGTATTTTAGATAATTATTGGAATAGGTATATACAAACCCACAATCGGAGCAGGCCAGATCACCCTCCCCCGTCTGTGGAATGATCAATATCGCACCACACTGAACACATTTATAATCCATTATGTTTAGCCTCTCTAAAAATGACTCCCAACCCTTATAAATATTTCCTGCACCAATGTTCAAAATTAAGGAGAGACCAGATAAACAACCTCAGATTTTGCCTACCCTGCATATGTTCATCAACGATTTTCTGAACAGAAGGACGATCTAAGTATTTATAAATATACGCGTGTTCATTGAAAAGGGTCCGACGGACGTAGTCGATGCTCTCCCCCCTAAACCATGAGGCATCCGGCGCAGAGAAACCCTGTTTTTCTCCATCTGTCACCTCTTGAGGGATGTACCGTTCCATTACACAGCGCAATAATAGCTTACCATCCTTCGTTTTTTTGAAATAGAGGGCCGGTTTAGGGCCTGGTTCGTTTTCATTAAGGCGCACAACCTCATCGAAATTCTTCAATTTAAGCCTAACCGGAATTGTCATGGCAAAGTCAACTAAATCATTATCGAGAAATGGAACTCGAGATTCGAGACTGTGGGCCATACTGAGTTTATCCTCTACGATCAGTAAGCCGTGCAGGAAGGTTTTCGCTTCAAAGTAGAGAGAACGATTAATATAATCTTCCGGTTTAGATAGCTCGGCGGCTTTGGCATGGAAAACATTCCTGAAGATATCTCTTGTCCGGACATGTTTAACTTCATTCCACACAGGTTTAAAGATATCATGGACGGCTTTGTCTGGAATAAGACGCTGCCAAAATCCATAATACTTGTCGATGTATTGTTCAAAATCATCGTTCAGAGCCGCCCTGTAATAGCGCCAGGGATAGCCCCCAAAGAGTTCATCTCCACCAGTGCCTGAAAGTACAACCTTAACGAATTTTGCGGCAAGTTGAGCCACATAAAAATTAGGATAACTCTGTCCAACTCTTGGTTCTTCCAAATGCCAAGCCAATCTTGGAAGAATTCTCTCCAGATCGCCCGCCTTTAGAACCATTTCATAATGTTCCGTTTTAAAGAGGTAGGACATGAACTCGGCATTTTTGCGTTCGTCAAAAGCCAGTTCCAAGCCGGATACCGAGTGAAGATCAAAACCACATGTAAATGTTTTAATATAGGGTAATTGAGCTGCCGCAATAGCAGTGATGGATCCGGAGTCCATACCGCCGCTTAGGTATGACCCCACTTCTACATCGCTAAGCAGTTGCCGTTTTACGGCCTGTTGGAAAAGCCGATCGAGCTCTTCCACATATTCCACTTCAGGGCATGGATGGTCCGGTTCTCGAAAATTGAAATCCCAGTATCGAGTCGGTTGAACGGATTCGATGAGTTTACCGACCGCAATCTTTGCAAAGCATCCTGCTGGAAAAGTCCGAATGCCTCTGAGGAGAGTCCTGTCTGTAAAGATATTTTGGAAGGTAAAATATTCGATCAGGCCTTCCAGGTCAATTTTCCGCTCCACAGAGGGATGTTGGACAATGGCCTTTTGCTCTGAAGCGATGAGCAACGTAGAACCGACAAGGGTATAATAAAGAGGCTTGATGCCATAACGGTCTCTCGCCAAGAAAAGTTCCTGCTTTGTCCTGTCCCAAATTGCAAAAGCAAACATACCATTGAACCGATGAACACAATTTGTTCCCCATTGAACATAACCTTTGAGGACCACTTCAGTATCACTACGAGATTGAAACTGATGTCCTAATGTTTGCAGCTCAAGTCTCAACTCGAGAAAGTTATAAATCTCACCATTATAGGTGATAACCACCTGTTTATCTTCCGTCGTCATGGGTTGGTGGCCAGAACGGGATAGGTCAATGATTGAAAGTCGACGATGCCCGAGTCCAATAAAGCTATCCACATAAAATCCCTCCGAGTCGGGTCCTCTATGTTTTATTGCGTCAGTCATGGTCCGCAAAATGACCGGAGAGACGGGCTCACCACTAAGGTTAAAAATGCCTACAATCCCACACATAAAGACCTACGCTAAATAACTCCTCGCCTTCGAGTTTCTACCTCTTCTTTATGATTCCTTCGCCATTCAATCAATTTATCCAATCCCTCTCTTAGACCTATTTTGGCTTTGAAACCAATTTCTGACTCCGCTTTCTTGGGAGAACCTATCCGATTTTTAACGAATGTAATGCCTGCCGGTTCATATTCAATCTTATGATTCGAGTCCGTGATTTTTAGGATGGCCTCTGTGAGTTCTTTAATGCTTGTCTGCATCCCCATACCGACGTTGTACAAAGTATCCACGCTATCTGCTTTCAACGCACATATGTTGGCAATAGCACAGTCTGATACAAAAATAAAATCGTAAGCTTGAGATCCATCACCGTAAACGATTGGGGGAAGTCCTTGATCGATTCTATCCAGAATCTTCATAATGACAGCAATGTAAGCCCCTTTATAATCCTGTCGTGGGCCATAGACATTCATGTATCGAAGGCCTATATAGTTAAGACCATAGCGATGGTAAAATGCCCTACACATCTGTTCTCCAGCAATTTTGGTGGCTCCATAAAAAGTCTTATTATAATAAGGGTGTTCTTCCGTCATGGGAATCTCAACTGCATCGCCGTATACTGAGGCTGAAGAAGAATAAACTAATTTCTTGACCTTGTGGCTAACACAGGCTTCTAATACGTTGAATGTGCCTCGAATATTAACGTCAAAAGCAGCTCTGGGATACTCATAACATTGAAGCAGCCATAAGGCAGCAAGATGGACAACATAATCAACTCCGTTCATTGCAGAACATAGAACATCTGCCTGGCAAATGTCCCCCCCTACCTCATAGATTTTGACACGAGGATCTTTTAGAGCCTCTCTCAAGTTTTCTATAGTCCCCCGGCAGAAATTATCATAGACAACAATCTCTTTCACGTCTTCCTTGGTCAATTCATCGACCACATGGGAACCAATAAAGCCTGCGCCACCAATCACCAACACTCGACTTCCTCTTATATCCATTGGTCCCTCAAAATATAACCTTTAAAAAGTTGAAATATTTGAAACCTGGACTCTTTCGATATCAACAAATTTTCCTAATTTTTCTCTTTTTCCATCCTGGCCTATAAGCGAAGTAATCAAAACAGCATCAGGGTTTAAAGTGGCGATCTGCTTAATTCCTTTTAACTCAAAGCCAAATGACTCTTTTCTATCAATCTTATCCTCATCTTCAACAATTCCTACCAGTTTAAGGTTTAAGCCCTGGAGGGTAACATAA
>Ga0299912_10004886_pt1 | contig 10984 bp, 10 predicted proteins | sample RVTome_2_FD_207667 | JGI IMG/M metagenome (GOLD analysis project Ga0299912, IMG submission 207667) | Soil microbial communities from uranium-contaminated site in the Upper Colorado River Basin, Wyoming, United States - RVT95D214 (version 2) ... | reverse complement strand
TCCGAACTTCCTTAAGGAGGAAACGTGATCAAGATCGATTTTAATAAAGGGGATGGGCTCATTCCTGTCATCATTCAGGATGCCTCAACCAATGAGGTCCTTATGTTAGGCTACATGAATCGAGAATCGTGGGAGAAGACGCTGAAAACGAAGAAGGCCTCGTTCTGGTCAAGGTCTCGCAACAAAATTTGGGTGAAAGGGGAAACCTCAGGGAATTTTCAGGAAATTAAAGAGATTTATCTCGATTGTGATGGAGATACCCTCCTACTTAAAGTAGATCAGATCGGAGGGGCGGCCTGCCATACCGGTTTTCGGAGTTGCTTCCATCAGCGCTTTGAAAAAGGGGAATGGAAGGTTTCAGGAAAGAGAGTCTTTGACCCAAAGGAGGTATACGGAAAATGAAAATTTTAAAAATCGGAATTCCAAAAGGGAGTCTGGAGAATGCCACCATTGAGCTTTTTAAGAAGTCGGGCTGGAAGATCTCGGTGAGCTCTCGAAGTTATTTCCCTATAGTAGATGATGATGAGATTCGCTGCACCCTGGTCAGGGCCCAGGAGATGTCAAGGTTTGTGGAAATAGGTACCTTGGATGTGGGGCTGACCGGGAAGGATTGGATTTTGGAAAATGGTTCTGATGTTGTGACCGTTCAGGATTTGATCTACTCCAAGACCAGTGCTGCCCCTGCCCGATGGGTTTTGGTTGTAGCCGAGGATTCTCCCATCCGTCAATTGAAGGATTTGGAAGGGAAGAAGATCTTCACCGAGCTGGTCAATTTCACCAAGCGATATTTTGCTGAGCGAAACATCCAAGTCGATGTGGAGTTCTCATGGGGGGCTACAGAGGGGAAGGTGATTGAGGGATTGTGCGATGCCATTGTGGAAGTTACTGAAACGGGGAGTACACTCCGGGCCAATAATCTCCGCATTGTTGGAGAGCTCTTGCAGACCAATACCCAACTGATTGCCAATCGGGAATCCTATCAGGATCCATGGAAGAGGGAAAAGATCGAACAGATCTCGCTTCTTCTTCAGGGAGCCCTCCGGGCGGAAGGGATGGTGGGGCTCAAAATGAACGTTTCGGCAAATGACCTCAAGAGTGTGATTGAGATCCTCCCCAGTATCACCGCCCCTACGGTTTCCAATCTCTTCCAGACCGATTGGTTCTCTGTGGAGACTATTATTTCTGAGAAGGTCGTCCGGGAACTCATTCCAAAATTGCAGAAGAGGGGAGCAGTAGGGATCATCGAATACCCCCTCAATAAAGTCATATAAGATTAAAAAATAGGTTAAGGTTTAGGTTGAGGTTAAGATAAATAAAATGAAAAGGCATTCCCTCAACCTTAGCCTCAACCTTAACCTGAGTCGTAGGATTGCTGTAGCAATCCTACGACTTCCATGTGATAGGTCTGCGGGAACATATCAATGAGGCCGAGCCTTCGAAGGGAATATCCCCTTTCGGAGAAGAGGTGGAGGTCTCGGGAGAAAGTAGTTGGTTCACAAGAGATATAAATGATTTTGTTGGGTTTCAATCTGACTAACTGATCCAAGATCGTCTTGGCCCCTGTCCTTGGAGGGTCGAGGGTGATGAGATCAGGTGATTCTCTTCTCCAAATTGTGAAGACGTCTTCTACCTTTCCTTGGATAAAATCACAATTTTGAATGCCATTTTTTTCTGCATTAAAATAGGCATCATCAATCGCCATTCTATTCTCTTCGATCCCCAAGACTTCTTTTGCTCTTAAGGCCAATGGAAGGGTCAGGTTTCCAACACCAGCATAGAGGTCGAGGACACTGTCCTCTTTGTTTAACTCTGAAAATTGAAGAATGGTGTGAATCAATGTATGATTCTGCTCCAGATTGACTTGAGAGAAACTCCCCGGAGAGACTCGATATTTAAGATTTCTCTTTTCTACACCCTGATTCAAAGGGATCGTGAAGTTCAGATAAAGATCGCCCAAAGAGGTCAAACCTTCTTTTCTTGCGATGGCGATCCCTTTGAAGATGGTATGGTTTTGAAAAAAATCCCTCAAACCATTTTCTAATCCTCGATCAAGTGAAAGGCAATGGAGGATAAGAATCCCCCTGTCTTCATCCGGTGAGATATTTATTTCAATCTCTTCAATTTGAGGCGAGGAGGGCATTTTTTTTCGAACCATGGGAATCATCTGGTTTATTGAAGGATGTACGATCAGGCATTCTTGGATGTCCACAATCCGATGTGATTTTTCCTGGTAATAACCCAATGCTTTTCCTTTGACCTTCAGCTGTGTCCTGGCTCGGTAGCCATATGATTGGGGCGGAGGGAAGATCGTGATGGGAGGAACCTCCTTCACCCTTCCTAATCTTTTCAGGAGGTCTTTCAAAATCTCCTTCTTTAACTCCACCTGAACCGAATTGTTGATGTGTTGCCACTGGCAACCTCCACATGTCCCAAAGTATGGGCAAGGAGGATTTGCTCTCCAATGAGAGGGCTCGATGACCTGGATCAATCTCCCCGTTGAGTATTTCTTTTTCTCTTCGACAATCTCGATCCACGCCTTATCACCTGTAGCAGTGTAAGGGATAAAAACCACTTTGCCACTGATCCGAGCCACTCCATACCCTTTAAACGCTACAGACTCAATAGTGACCTGGACTTTTTTCGTCATGGTTTAAAAATAGCATGGAGGATAATGAGATTCAATAGAATCAATGAAAGCATGGCGGGATGGATTGACATCTGGTTATGATTTTGTTAGTTTTAAACACTTGAATAGAGGAGAAGACCGAAGCAGATGCCCTGGTTTAAGAAAGGTGAAGAAGAGAAAGAGGAAAAAGAGAAGCGAGAAGAGCTGAAATCATCTGACCAGCTTTGGGTGAAATGCAACTCTTGTAGCGAGATCATCTATCGAAAGGTCATCGAGCGAAATCTTCAGGTTTGTCCTAAATGCAACTACCATTTTCAGATCCCTGCTCGAAGAAGAATTGAATGCGTCCTTGATCCAGGCACCTTCACCGAATACGATTCAGATCTCACCTCCACTGATCCCTTGGAATTCAAAGATTCAAAGCGATATTCCCATCGACTTAAAGAATCACAGGAAAGGTCAGGACAGAAGGAGGCCATTATCTGTGGAGAGGGGAGGATTGAAGGCCAGCCAGCCATGATCGGCATTTTTGAGTTCAATTTCATGGGCGGAAGTGTAGGATCGGTAGTGGGAGAGAAAATCACCCGTCTGATCGAACGGGCCATTGAAAAGAGAATCGGTGTAATTATCTTCTGCGCATCAGGAGGAATGAGGATGCAGGAAGGAATCCTCTCTTTGATGCAGATGGCTAAAACCAGTGCGGCCTTAGCCAAACTCCAAGAAACAAGACTTCCTTATATCTCCGTGTTGACTGATCCAACCACAGGTGGGGTTTCTGCCAGCATTGGGATGTTAGGGGATGTCATCATCGCAGAACCGAAGGCGATGATCGGATTTGCAGGACCGATCGTGATCAAAGAGACGATTCGAACCGAGCTCCCAGAGGGGTTTCAACGAGCGGAATACCTCCTCGACCACGGGATGGTTGACCTGATTGTGGAGCGTAAGGATCTCCGGCACATGCTCGCCTCGCTATTAGAAATGCTTAAAGCAGAAAACTAAAAGAGAATATCCATCCATGAGCCCAGATGCCTATCAACAGTCGTTGGATTATCTTTACAATCTCGAAAAGTTCGGAATGATCTTTGGCCTAACCCAAATGGAAAGGATCCTCCATGCCATTGGAAATCCCCACAAGGAAATTCAGGTCATCCATATCGGGGGGACGAACGGGAAAGGGTCCACCGCGGCGATGATAAGTTCGATTCTACAGAAAGAGGGCTACCGAGTGGGTCTGTACACTTCTCCCCATCTCATTCGGTTTACTGAACGGATCAAGGTGAACGGAAGGGAGATCGAGGAAAAAGAAGTGGCCACCCTGGCTGAATGGATGAAAAAAGAGATTGAGACTGCAGGCATCACCCCTCCATTCACCTTTTTCGATTTTACCACAGCCATGGCACTTTACTATTTTAAACAGAAGTTAGTGGATCTGACCATTTTGGAAGTTGGGCTGGGAGGAAGACTCGATTCAACCAATGTTGTTGATCCCCTGATCTCCATCATCACCAATATTGCTAAAGATCATGAAGAATATTTGGGCAAGACTATTTTGAAGATTGCCAGAGAGAAGGCGGGCATCATTAAAAAAGGAAGACCCTTGATCACCGCTGCCGCGCAGCCTCAGGTAGTTCATCTTTTTTCCAAAATCTGTCAGGAAAAGGCGGCTCCTTATTTTCAGGTTGGGAAGGATTTTCAATATGTCCGTGCAGAAGATGGGGATTTTCATTACGAAGGCCTCAACCGAAAGTTGTGGAGCATATACCTCAACCTCAAGGGATTTCATCAGATCCTCAATGCAACAACGGCACTTGGTGCGATGGAGGTATTAGAAGATTTAGGGTATCGCGTATCCACGGATGCGATGATCGATGGTTTGAAGGAAGTGGATTGGCCAGGAAGATTAGAAATGGTTTCTTCCTCTCCCCGAGTGATCCTCGATGGTGCCCATAATCCAGCCGGTGCCCTTGTCCTCAAAGAATCATTGAGGAAAGAATTTCAATACCAGCACCTCATCCTCCTCATCGGAATCATGAAAGATAAGGATATCCAATCTATGCTTCATCTGCTTGCCCCCCTGGCTGATCATATTATTCTCACACGACCCCAGACGGACCGAGCGGCCCCTCCTGACTTGCTAAAGAAACTATTGGGTAGATACACGAAAAAAGCCGAGGTCATCGAAGATCTCAAAATGGCGATTGAGAAAGGCCTCTCCCTGACCCAAAGAGAGGACCTCCTCTGCATTACCGGATCCCTTTATACCGTTGGAGAAGCAAAAGCCTATTTCCATCCCAAGAGGGGATCATGAAATATCATAGTCTCGTTCTAAGTTTCTTCTTTCTTCTTCTCATTTCCGTCTATCCCTTTGCTGCCAATTCGAAGGGAGGGGAGGTAAGTATAACAAAAGAGATGAAGGAAGAAGGTCCTGTGGACATTGAGGCGGATGAGCTCATCTACAATAGAGAGGCGCAAGTCTACGAGGCTAACGGGAAGGTGGAAGTGAACCGAGGAAATTTATCTCTCAAGGCAGATCATGCCCAAATGAATATGGCGACTAAGGAATTGGTGGCGTGGGGAAACGTTTTATTAAGTGAAGGAGAGGATGTTATTGAATGCCAACGCCTGGAAGTCAATGTGGAGACACGGTTGGGAAAGATTTATCAGAGCAAACTCTTTCTGAAGGATCAGAATTTCCATATCACTGGCAGGGAAGCGGAGAAATTGGGAGAAAATCACTATCGGATAAGAGAGGGCTCGTTGACGACCTGCAATGCGAAACGGCCACCTTGGAAATTTACAGTAAAAGAGATGGAAGTGAAAGAGATGGCCCTGGGGGGAGTTGCGATTGCCAAAGGGCCCATCTTCTATGTTGAAGATATTCCGGTTCTCTATTTCCCTTGGGGTGCTTTTCCTGTGAGACTGGAGAGGCAAACCGGTTTCCTCATCCCTCAGGTAGGATATTCCAATAAGTATGGTCCTGAATTGAAGAACGGTTTTTACTGGGCATTTGCAAAGAATATGGATACCACGCTTTATTTCGATTGGCTGGGGGACAGGGGATTTAAAGAGGGTTTGGAATTCCGCTATGCCCTCACCCAAGAGACAAAGGGACAAGCCAGTTTTAACTTAATCGATGATCAGGTCTTACATAAGAATCGGTATGCCTTCTTCATTGAACACCAACAGGGACTTCCCTATGATTTTTATCTCAAAGGGGATATCAATCACGTGAGCGACCACGAGTACCTTCATGATTTTGATGAAGACCTTTCTGACAGAGCGAAGATTGATTCGAGGAGCTCAAGGCAGTTGAGATCGATTCTTTTCGGGGGGAAAAATTGGGATAGTTACAGTTTCCTTGTCCAAACGGGTGTCTATGACGATATGACTAAGAAAAGCAATGATAATACAGTTCAAAAACTTCCGCAAATCAGTTTTTATGCGCATCCCCAATCCTTTTTTGGCCTCCCTCTTTTCTGCGATGTTATGTCTTCCTACAGCGATTTCTGGAGTGAAAAGGGGGTAGCAGCACAGCGCTGGGATCTCTTTCCAAGAATTACTTTTCCCATGCGAATCTTCGATGTTTTGAAGTTTGAATCAGGTATTGGGGGAAGAGAGACATACTACAAACCCCATTATCGTGATTATAATTATGATAACATCCTCGTTATTGATAGAGGGACTGGGAATATCATCAAGGCAGATTCCACTGATCATCATCCCGAACTCCAATACCGTAAATCAGAATTGAGAGAGACCCTTGAAGCAGGGATGCAAATATCAACGGAGTTTTACAAGGTCTATAACGGAGAGATGATTTCAAAGATCTCCGGTCTTTATCGAGTATCAAAGTGGATGCATACCATTGAACCGATCATCCGATACGAATACAGTCCCCGGGTGAATCAGCATGAGATCCCCGTCTTCGATGAGGTAGACCGGATTCCCTATACCAATCAAGTCACTTATGGAATCACTCAGCGTCTGATAGGGAAACCTGAGAAAGAAGGGGTTAGTTCCGGACCTGATGAGTATGGCAAGTTAATCATATCTCAAAGTTACAGTTTCGGAGATCCTTATGTGGTTGACAAAACAATCATCACTCGAATTAACATTCCTTCCGGGGATATTTCCAACATAGTAACAGAAAAAAAACAGTATTTTTCAAATATTCGGGGTGAGTTGTGGTGGAATTTTAATCCCTATCTTTCCGCTCACGGGGATGCAGAACTTAACATTCATCGAGGGAGTTTCGATGTATTTAATTTTTTCATTAAGGCAAAGGATAAAAGAGATGATGCCTTTCAAGTCCAATATCGTCACACCAGAGGGAGTGTTCAGAACATCAACCTTACCCCTGAGTTTCTGGTGATTGACCCCTCCAACCAAGATTCCAGCACAAGAAGCAGTGTCAAAGCGATCAACCTCGATGCCCGGGTGAAAACGATTCCCTCTTTATATCTTTATGGAGCGTTTCGCTACAATCTTTTAGAGGGAATAAGAGTGTCAGGCATTTATGGAACAGAATATCAGGCCCAGTGCTGGTCAGCGGGCTTTGTCTTTGAAGATATCAACCGATCTCCTGATAGAACACAGAAAAAGGAACGGAAGTTCCATTTCTATTTTAATCTGCTCAATATTGGTTCAGTTGGGCATAAGCCTTATTTTATGAGTTTATAATCAATAGCCCAGGAGGAGTCATATGAAAGGCGTTATTTTGGCGGGAGGATTAGGGACTCGACTTAACCCCTTGACAAAGGTGACCAACAAACACCTCCTCCCCGTTTACGATAAGCCGATGATTTATTATCCAATCCAAACCCTGATTAATGCAGACATCGATGACATCTTGATTGTCACAGGCGGAAACAATGCCGGAGATTTTCTAAAGCTGTTAGGGAATGGAAAGGAGTTCGGTCTCAAACATATCAATTACACCTATCAAGAGGGAGAAGGAGGCATCGCGGAAGCCCTTCAGTTGGCAGAATTCTTCGCTTCAGGAGAAAAGATCTGTGTGGTATTAGGAGATAACATTATTGAGAAAAACATTCGAAAGGCGGTAAAAAATTTTCGAAATCAAAAGGAAGGGGCTAAGATATTGTTAAAGGAGGTCCCCGACCCCCAGCGGTTTGGAGTTCCTGAGTTAAGGGGAGATCGGATCGTCCGAATTGAAGAAAAACCGCAGATACCCAAATCCCAATATGCCGTGATCGGAATCTATCTTTTTGATCAGGAGGTTTTTAACATCATTAAACCCCTCAAGCCCTCTGATCGAGGAGAATTGGAGATCACCGATGTAAATAATCAATATATTGAAAAAGGGCTGATGACATGGGATATTTTAGAGGGGTGGTGGACCGATGCAGGGACCTTTGAGTCCTTGCTTCGTGCAAACCAATTGGTTGCCCAGACAGGAGCCAACAAGGGTTGACAAGTTAATTGTCAAACCTTGGCGTTAGGGTTGAGGCTTAAGGTTAGAGGAAAAATCATTTGCCTAAAACCTTAAACCTCCAACCTCAATCATTATTTTAACGGGAGGGGGCCATGATACAAGGAGTGAGGACCAAAGCGTTAAGGGTGATCCCCGATGAGCGGGGGAGGGTGATGGAGATCTTCAGGGCGGATGATGACCTGTTTCTGAAATTCGGTCAGGTGTATATCACTACCACCTATCCCCAAGTGGTGAAGGCATGGCATTATCATAAAGTCCAGACCGATCACATTTGTGCCATCCAAGGGATGATCAAATTAGTCCTTTATGATCCACGAGAAGGTTCTCCGACCAAAGGGAAAATCGATGAATTCTTTATTGGAGTCCATAACCCCATGCTGGTTCAAGTCCCCCAAGGGATCTATCATGGATGGAAATGCATCAGCGAAGAGGAAGCGATCATTATCAACATCCCGGATGAGGTCTATGATTACAGTGCTCCAGATGAGTACCGTCTTCCACCCCATGGAAAGGATGTCCCTTATGATTGGGCGAGAAAGGATGGATGACATGCCAATATTGCAGATTGTGGATTGCAGATTGAAACATCTAACCAAAAATATTTGAAATTTCCCGACCTGTCATCCTGAACTCGTTTCAGGATCTCAACCTACAGACAAAACGAAATGCTGAACTAAGTTCAGCATGACAACATTGGATTTTAAATTTTGAATTTGAAATGGAGTGAGTCATGAAAATCTTAGTGACGGGCGGGTGTGGGTTCATTGGAAGTAACTTTATTCGTTATTTTTTAAAATTCTACCCGAATTATTCTCTGATCAATGTCGATAAATTGACCTACGCCGGAAATCTGGAAAACCTCTCCGATCTCTCTCGTTCTCCTCGTTATCATTTTATCAGAGGAGATATTGCCGATGCCCCTCGAATGGAGGCATTAATCAGCAAAGGGGTAGACACCATTGTCAACTTCGCCGCCGAATCCCATGTGGACCGGTCCATTGAAGATCCCGGCGCCTTTATGAAGACCAATGTTTTTGGAACATTCGTTCTTCTTGAATCCGTGCGGAAAGTTTTCCCAAAGCAACCGATCCGTTTCCTTCATATCTCTACCGACGAGGTCTATGGCTCTCTTGGTGAGACTGGAGCTTTCACTGAGGAAACTCCTTTAGCGCCCAATAGCCCTTATTCCGCGAGTAAAACAGCGGCGGATATGTTGGTCAGAGCCTATCATCATACTTATGGAATTCCTGCCCTCATCACCCGATGTTCTAATAATTATGGGCCTTATCAATTCCCTGAAAAACTGATTCCCTTAATGATTTCAAATGCCATCGAAGATAAAGATCTACCCATTTATGGCGATGGGATGCATGTGCGTGATTGGATCTATGTCGAAGATCACTGCCGGGCGTTAGATGTGGTGTTACACCACGGCAAAGAAGGTGGGATTTACAATATAGGCGGCCGAAGTGAGAAACCAAATTTGACGGTGGCCAAAACTATTTTGGATCAGTTGAGAAAATCTCATTCGCTCATCCGGTTTGTCACCGATCGGCCAGGTCATGATCGTCGTTATGCCATTGACTTTTCTAAGATTGAAAGAGAGTTAGGATGGAAGCCTTCTTTCTCTTTTGAAGAGGGGATCACCCTGACCGTGAAATGGTACGAGGCCCATCCGGAATGGTGGAAAAAGATTAAGACAGGAGAGTACATGGATTATTATAACCGAATGTATAAAGACCGTTAAGACGGTAAATGTCAAATTCCAAATCCCAAATCCCAAATACCAAACAAACTCAAATGACCAAATGACAAATTGTTTGAACATTGGGAAATTGAAATTTATTTGGATTTTGGAATTTGGTGCTTGGGATTTGCTATGGTGGCGCCTATTGATATCCAATTATTTTATACAGAGGATGGAGAAAAGGGATAGGAGACACGTTCCAAAGTGAAGCGGATCATATTAGTGATTGGGGCGAAAGGAATGTTGGGGAGAGATCTGATGGGCATCCTGCATTCCTCTCTTCCCAATGATGAAGTCAAAGGATGGGATATCGAAGAAATCGATATTCGAAAAAAAGAGGAGACTGTCACTAAAGTTGAGAAACTCCGACCAGAGATCGTGATCCATATTGCTGCCTATACCGATGTAGATGGGTGTGAATTGAATGAGGAGAAGGCATTTGAAGTTAACGCAGAGGGGACAAAACATGTGGCTCTGGCTGCATCGAGATGCCGGGCAAAGGTGGTTTACCTGAGCACGGACTATGTTTTCGATGGAAATAAGAGGGATCCCTATTTGGAGAGTGATCTCCCCCATCCTCTAAATGTCTATGGTCTTTCCAAATTGAAAGGAGAGCAATATGTCCAAGAATGTGTGAAAGATTTTCTGATCATCCGGACCCAATGGCTCTATGGAAGGTATGGGAAAAATTTTGTGGCCTCGATTCTCCGACAGGCGAGCGAGAAAAGGGTTCTTTCCATTGTTAACGATCAGATTGGCTCTCCCACTTGCACTGCAGATTTGGCACAAGCTATTTCTGTGCTGATTCAATTTAACGGCCAAGGGATTTTCCATGTGGCGAACAGTGATCTCTGTTCGTGGTATACCTTTGGTCAAGCGATCTTGAAGCTTTCAGGGATGGATAAGGTGAGGGTGATTCCCATTTCTTCGCAGGAGCTCGGTCATCCAGCGGTTCGTCCTTCTTATTCAGTCCTTAACTGTCAGAAGTTGAAAAAGGAGACCGGTTTGATTTTGCGACCATGGTTCGAGGCTCTGAAGGATTATCTTGTGACCTATCAGGAAGAGAAAATAGAAGGAGGAAATTAGCGATGAATATCTGTATCGTCGGCACAGGTTATGTGGGATTGGTGACAGGAGCATGTTTGGCAGAATATGG
>Ga0299912_10004881_pt1 | contig 10989 bp, 4 predicted proteins | sample RVTome_2_FD_207667 | JGI IMG/M metagenome (GOLD analysis project Ga0299912, IMG submission 207667) | Soil microbial communities from uranium-contaminated site in the Upper Colorado River Basin, Wyoming, United States - RVT95D214 (version 2) ... | reverse complement strand
AGTCGTTTATAAAGATGCAGGCGGCAACATTGTTCAGCTCCTGCCCAATCCCTATCGTAGTGATAACTTTTTTATGGGAAATACCACACTCCAGATCCCTTCTGATGGTGACCGCTTCGAACTTGAAGTTGGGGCACCCTTCGGGCAGGAGGAGATTGTAGTCTATGCAAGCACCGCAGAGCTTGGGGATATAGACGTGAAGCCTGCGGGCGGAGTCTATGAAGTACAGCTCGCCTTTGCGGATGTTGGACATAAAACGCGTGGACTTGGTGGCATGAGGACCATGGCTTCTGCTCCCACGACTCAACCAAAGGCCGTAGCAGCAAAAGTGGAGAGACCTAAAAAGGTTGTGACGGCAGAATTTTCAGAAAGTAAAGTAACAATAAGAACAAGAAAATAAAAATTAGTATTAATTAGGAGGATGAGGGTTATGACGGGATTGCGCGCGCTTTGGGGGCTTAAAGCCTTAATTCTTGCCGTGTTTATCTGTTTTTTGATGATCGCACAATCCTTTGCCGCCGAAACCCGAGGTGTGCGGGTCATGGCGAAAGAGGCTGCTTCTGGCGAGCAGAAGGAGTTGAAGCTCTACAATAAGTCTTATGCCGTGATAATCGGGATAGATCAGTACCCCAACCTGCCGTTTGACAAGCAGCTTAGCTACGCGGTGCGTGACGCAAAGGGCGTTGAGCAGGCGCTAAAAAAGAACTTCAATTTTGATAAAATCATCCCACTCTATAACAAGGACGCTACAAGGGACAACATCATGAAGGTGCTTATGGGTGACCTCGCGAAGGAGCTAACAGAGGAAGACTCACTCTTCATTTTTTGGGCTGGCCATGGGGAGCAGGAAAAGACCCGTGAAGGAGACCTTGGTTATCTGATTCCCTATGACGGCTCGGCGACAGAGATATATAAAGACATCACTATGACCCAGATAAAAGACATTTCACTTAATATCCCGGCAAAACATATTTTTTACGTTATGGATGCCTGCTACAGCGGACTCCTTTCCCAGACCCGCGCTATAGATAAACAGACTAATAGGGATTACGCCTATCTTCAGGAAATGACCAAAGAACGCGTACGGCAGGTCCTGACAGCAGGAGGCAAAGACGAACAGGTACTTGACGGCGACCCGAAGGGCCATTCGGTTTTTACCGGAAGGTTGATCGAGGCGCTTGAAAACGCAGAGGGCTTTATCACTGCCAATGAGCTACAGGCGAAAGTTAAGGAAAAGGTCTTCTCTGATGCCCGTGCTATGGGTCAGAAGCAGACGCCAGACTTTAAACCGCTCTACGGTGTGGGTGATTATGTGTTTGTGCCGTCCATTGAGCAGAAGGCTGAGGATACACAGGAAAAAGTTGCAGCACTCCAGAGGGAGATGGAGGAGCTCAAGGCCACCGAGATAGCGGCCGCAAAGGCCCAGGATGAACGGGCCAAGAGGCAGGTTGAGATAGAAAAGAGGTCTGTTGAGGCACGGCTAAAGGCAGAGCAGTTAAAGCAGCAGACGCTTGAGGAAGCAAAAAGAAAAAGGGAGATTGCAGAGCAGGAAAGAAAGAGAGAGGCCACAGAGCTTGTGCAGAAGAAGAAGGCTGATGATGAACGTCTTGCGTCGTTGAAGAGGGATGTTGAAGAGAAGAGGAAAGGGATGGGAGGGACGACGCTTAGTTCGTTGTCGCCGGACGCGACAATGATGGATATGCAGCAGATAGAGAGTAGGATATTCGAAATACGCGAGCAATTCAGGAAAGAGCTTGCGACCGGTATTAACCAAGTCGTAGATCGATACAATCAGAAATTCCTCAAGCTTGCCGAAGCAAAACAGGACGAGTTTGAGTCAGCGCAGGAGTTTCAGTCGCGCATAGCGCGGGAACAGAGTGCTCTTAACAGGGAACAGGCAGGGGAGTTTACCATATATCAGGATCGTCTTGAGAGTGAATACAAACAACAGATAACCCCTCTTGTTACAAACTTGAAGAAATCAACAACTAATGAATTTGTTCTTTTGGCCGATAACCTTTCTCTTGAACTTGGTATCTATGATGCTGTAAAGGATTTGTATCCGATCACCATCAAATCCAAGAAGCCGATTAATGGGATTACTATTTCTGCGAGTTCGAGTGTACCTATGCCACGAGAGGAAGCGAGGGAATTCAAACAACATTTCCAAAACAATATGCTCAGGCCTGAGATCAAGGGGAAGTTTGAAACTCCCGAAGTCTTTATGATTGCAGAGGCATTTGTTATGGATGATGCTACTTCAAAGAAGTATGACCTGTTCTCAGCACGGTTTGTTGATTTGGGTAATGGGACCCTCTATGACACTGAGATAAAGCTAATCTGGAGTAAAAAAATAGGAGTTTTGAGATCAAGTTGGAATAGTGCTGAAAACTATATCAAGCAATTAAACAATAAAGCATATCTTGGCTTTAGAGACTGGCGTATGCCGACAATGACAGAAATGAGGACGCTCGTGTCTTACTCAAAAAAGGCTGGATATGGAAATCGCGAGGCAATGGTAATAGATTTCTTGAATACAAATGGTTTTGAAAACGCAAAAGGGACCTATTATTGGACATCTCAGTTGCAAGGACGATTTGCATGGTATATTAATTTTTCGAATGAAGAGAAAAATTGTCCGTCTGACCAGTGTTCTATGGACGTTTTTCCAGTGCGTTCAGGAAGGTAATGTGGAACTGTAGGGGCACGGCAACAGCAATACAGGGCGAGGCACTGCCTTGCCCCTTCAAAAACAAACAATGACGTCTTTGTGGGGGATATTCCGGTGGATCGCCCGGTATGATTTCGCGGGATAAACAGTAGGTGCATATTGAATACGCCCCTATACAAAACGCTTTAGAGAATAAATACCTAGCAGAAATCGTCTATTTTTAAACGAGGCAGTTCAGGAGAAGAGATGTCTGAAAAAAAGACGAATATATTAAAAGAAAAGAAAGAAGGGCGTATGCAATACGCCACTACATCTGACGTTTCCACTCTATATGAAATAATCAGGTCTGATGCTGATTCAAAGATGCGGAAGAATGCGGCGACGCGTCTGATTGCAATGGTTGAAGAAGGCCAGGATGTTGATGCCGACATTATCAAGGCATTGTTCGATGGAGAAAAAGATATTGCTGTTGCTGCAGAGCTGAAGCGGGTTCTGAATAAGCTCAAGCTGCTTTCTAAGTTCAGCAGCGATCCGGTTGCAAAGTTCGACCGCAAACTGACTATTGCTGAAGGCGAGGTGCTTGAAAAAGAGATCGACAAGCTTCGGACCCTCTATGACAGCACCCAGGGGGAGAAAGGCTCATTCGACCGCAAATATAAGGTCATTGCTGAAATTTTTGAAGGCGGGATGGGCAAAACGTATAGAGGTATCAGAATTTCTGACAATAAACCTATCGCGATCAAGTATCTTCTTCTCGAAAAACTATCGAAAGACAATAAACCCGACAGGTTAATTGCGAGGTTCAGGAGGGAAGGCGAACTGCTTACCAAAAGGCTGAAGCATCCGAACATTGTCGAAGCTTTTGAATATGGCGAGGCAGAGGGCGAATATTTTATCGTGATGGAGTATGTTGACGGCGGAACTCTTGACAATATGGTTTCGGATCAACCTCTTGATCTGCAAACCTTTAAGAGTTTTGCCCTCCAGTTGTGTGATTCAGTTGAACACATCCACCGGAATGATGTTATCCACCGGGACATAAAACCGCTGAACATCCTTATTTCTAATAATGGCAGTGGTGTGCAGATAAAACTTGCTGATTTTGGTCTTGCAAAGGATAAGAGAGATGGAAAAATATCGAGATTTTCCTTTGCTGCCGGATCTGATGCCTATTCTTCGCCACAACAGTTGACCAATGCAACTCAGGCGGACGAACGTGACGACATATTCTCCATGGGAAAGACATTTTATCAGATGCTGACCGGAAGGACGTTTGAGAATGGAGAACAATACCTGCATGTCAATGAATTTAATCACAATATACCGCAGTCAGTAGACGCACTTATCAGTAAGTGCATAGAGCCAGATAAAGCGAAAAGATATCAGCATATAGGTTCGTTGCGAACTGCTTTGGAATTAACAGGGGGATTTGATGTACTGTCCTGAATGCGGTAAACAGATACCGGACCAGTCTAAGTTCTGCTTCGAGTGCGGGGCCGATTTAGGGCAGAGTCTTGGGGATATGAAAACTACGGGTGGTGTGAATGAAGGAGAGAGTTCCAGAGACACATTGAGCTCAAGCAAAACACAGGTGACTGATACCATCAACGGCGGGGCTACGGTTGTCGGTGAAGTTTCTATAACAAGCACTTCAGGGCGATATGAAATTCTAGGAACCTTGGGTCAAGGAGGCATGGGCGCAGTATGTAAGGCAAAGGATAACCGTCTTGGAAGGACTGTTGCAATAAAGAGGCTTTTGCCTTCATTTAGTTCAAACGAAAAAGCATTTAACAGGTTTGTATTAGAGGCCAAATCCCTTGCTAGTCTGAACCATCCCAATATAGTGAATGTGTATGATTTTGATGAAGATAGCGATGGGCACTTTATTACCATGGAGTATGTTGAGGGTGGATCACTGGCCGACCTGTTGAAAGCAAAAGGTAAACTTGAGATTGATGAAGCCTTGAGCTTATTTGTGCAGGTATGCGGAGGACTTGCTCAGGCTCATGAGAAGGGCATCATCCATCGCGACATAAAGCCGGCAAACATATTGATCGTGAATAACGGTATACCGAAGCTTACTGATTTCGGCATCGCACAGATAACAGATGCTCAGGATATGACAAGAACTGGAATTGCTATGGGAACGCCAGTCTACATGTCGCCTGAGCAACAAGAAGACGCAAAGAATGTTGATCAGCGTGCTGATATCTATTCTCTTGGCGCAACGCTCTATGAGATGCTGACAGGCTTCAGTCCAAGGGTAATAAATCTAACCTTTATCAATAGTGGATTGCGGCATGTTGTGGAAAAAATGCTTTCCCCTTCGCCTTTAGAGAGATACACATCTCTTACTCAAGTGCTTGAAGCGCTAAAACCAGAAAGAGAGTTACCGATCGCTATCTCCAAATTGACGGAGTTTGAATGTCCTAGTTGCGGCGCAGAAAATTCTATTGGCGTTAGGTTCTGCGAGACTTGTGGCGGCGATTTAGCGGCCTTGTTTGTAACATGTACGATGTGCGGGCATGAAAACAGGAAGAATGTAAAGTTCTGTGGGAAATGCGGGACTAATGTCGAAGAAGTGGCAAAGGCATATGAGCGAATAAGACTCCGAAATGCCTTTAATATGCTATTTAATAAAAGACTATCGGATAAAACACAAGAGCTCAAGGATAGGGTGCTAAAACTCAGATCTGATTCAAAGTACGAAGATGCTATCTCGGGGTGGGAAAAGATATTGGAAATAGATGCTGATAACGAGGAGGCAATAGTATATCTTACATTAGACAAAGGTATTGTAAAAACTATTGGTAGAACAGAAGAAGATTACCTAAACCATAAAAAACAAATGACCACTTTATCTGTTGAAATCTCCAAACAACAACGAGAACATAAAGAATTGTTAATAAAGGCAGAGGCGAACCGACCAGAGATTGAGAAGGTGCAAAAGGAAATGTACGGTTTAGCAATGAATATAGATGATTTAATAAAGGGCATAGAACGGCAAGATGTATTGTTATCAAAGGATGTTGAGGAGATTAGGCGCGTTGAGCAAAGATTAAAAGACCAGACATTAAGTAAGCTGAGTTTTTTTTGGGGAAACAAAAAGAAAGAAATGTTTGTAGCTGAGTTGACTAGATTAGAAGCCGAATTGACTGACAAAAAAAATAAGTATAAAGATAATCGTTTGAAACTAGACGAGATACAAAGAGAACGAGAGAATAAAGAGAGAAATTACGCAGTCTTAGAAAAGGAATTCAAGTCAATATCAGCGATAACAGGTCAATGTAAAAATATTGAACAAAAAATCAGATATTTGCAGCAAGAAATGAACGAACTGTCAGCTTCATCGGCTAAACTGAATAAACTTCGCGCAGGTGCTGTGTTTTTAGAGAAAAAGCTTGTTGCATTTAAGAAAGACAACAAATGGGGGTTTTTTGACAGCAGTGGAAATGTTCTTGTGAAGCCTACATTTGATGGGATACCTGATGTCGCTGAATTGGAAGAACTCGATTTTGTAACAGCAAGTTTTGCTGAAGAAATAATCAAGCAGAAAGTAGGTCATATTGATAGGATGACATTACAGTTGACTATTGATTAATCGGAGCTTACAGATTAAAGAGATATTATCATAAACGGAGGAAATACATGATTTGTCCTAAGTGCAACACAAAAAGTGATGAAGGAACGAAGTTTTGTCCGCAGTGCGGAGAGTCCCTGCCTGAACGTGATGAATTTGACAGTTCACCTGGAACTATAGTATCCGGTGGTCAGCCAGGCACGAGCATTGGTGGCTCTCCGGGAACTATGTCAGGCATGAAGACGACCATGAGTGTCGATGCGGCTGTTCCGGAACTAAAGAAAGGTTCTGTCTTTGCCGGTCGATACGAAATTCTCAACGATGGTTTTAAGGGCGGCATGGGCATGGTCTACAAAGTCAAAGACAAAACCCTTGGCAAGATCAGCGCCCTCAAGCTCATCCTCCCTGCCTATCTCCAGAACGAAAAGGCGGTCTCTCGTTTTAAGCAGGAGGTCGCAATCACGGTTGAGCTTTCGCACGAAAATATTGTGCGGGTTTATGACATCGGAGAAGCGGAAGGCATGATCTACTTCACGATGGAGTGGATAGACGGCATCTCGATGAGGGACTACATTGCCGAGCGAAAGAAGCACAATAATCGTCTGTCGCTGGATGAAGTGATGGGCCTAATGAAGCAGATATGCTCTGCCCTCAGTTATGCCCACAATTTCTCTAACAAGTCCGTAATCCACAGGGACATTAAACCTGAGAACATTCTGATGGTGGATGCTTACGCAAAGAGTCCGAAGCTAAAGATCACTGACTTTGGCATTGCAAAGGCGGAGTCACAGGTGGGTCATGCAACGACTTCAACCTACATGGGCACGCCGATCTACATGGCCCCTGAACAGTATTCCGAGGCACATATGGTCGACAAGCGGGCGGATGTCTACTCAGTCGGAGTTATTCTCTATGAATTGCTAACATTCATGCATCCACTTGGCACCTTCCAGATGCCATCAGAGATCAATCCTTCACTGCCGAAAAAGGTTGACGATATTATCCGGAAGGCCCTGAGTTCGGACAGAACCAGGCGCTACGAAGATACTATGGATATTATCAGGGAGCTTGAGAAACCTCAGACTTCTGTTGCACCGGAACCGGTAAAGCAGCAGATACCGGCAGCACCATCTCAGAAGGAACCCGTTGCTATTGTAAAGCCTACACCTCAAACACCGCCTCCTCAGCAAGAAAAGAAGAAATCAATGCTTATTCCAGTAATTATAGGAGTCCTTGTAATCATATTAGGTGCTGGTGGATACATGATGATGTCGTCTAAAAAGGGTGGTGGAGACCAGGTAGTTTCTCCGGTAACAGATCAATCTGGTGGTAATACGAGCCAGCCCGCTACACGAGGGGTTGGAGCGGGAAAAGTTGCGGGGGGGCAGACTGATCAGACACCTGAAGAGGCAGTTTCAGTTCCTCAACAGAAAACACAGGTAGTCTTACCTCCAGGCCAGACAGTTGAGCCTCCTGCTGAGATTGTCCAGCCGGTTGAAAATGTTGCTTTTGAACTTGGGGTCAACCTCCTTGGTCAAAGGGAGATCGGTAACGACAACTTTGAAGAAATTGTTATCAGAAATGGGTCCACATTAAAATCTAATGACAATTTCAAGGTCTACCTGAGAACTACACAGGACTGTTATGTCTATGTGCTTATGTTTGATTCACAAGGCAAGGCAAGTATGCTCTTCCCAGGGATGGCTGGTTCAAACAACAGAGTGAAAGGCAACAAAAACTATCAGGTTCCTGCGGGAAATGATTGGTTCTTCCTTGATGATAACAGGGGCACAGAGACTATTTATGTGATTGCAGATATAAGTCCTATGACTGATATTGACAGGCTGCTTGCTGATATGGATAGAAAGGGGAGCAAACAACAGAAAGATGATTCTCAGAAGATTCTGACACAGGTAGCGGTTCTGAAAAGAGGGGTGGGTGGGACAACCACGGGCAAGGCCATGGCCTTTAAAACAAGCGATGGGGATTCTATAAACAATGTTACTCAGATAGTGAAAGGGAGGGGGTCACTGGTATGGTCACTAAGTTTCAAACATATTTGAAGGTAATGTTACGCAAAACACAATCGTTAATATGGGCTTTTGTTGTTTTTTCTGCTTTTTTTGGGGCTGGATGCGCAACGGTCGGGTCGGTAACAACCATTGAGACCAAAGGATATAACGAATATGTTCAAGATATAGAAAAAAGCCAGAAATTACCGCCAAAACCAATGACAACAGGCTTTTATTTGCACGAGAATGTGAAGCGAAAGGTTCTGGAGACCAGTGTCGGAAATATTAAAAAGGGGCAAATAGAAGTAGCAGATCTAAATTTGATGAGGAAGGAATACTTGCGTTATGCGCGCGCTTTAATTGAGATCGGCGAATTCAAGAAAGCACGGGCAGTCTGCGATGAAGGGATACAAATAGGCAATGTGATATCCAAGGCTTTGGAGCAGCAGAGTAAGCAAGATGCAGCCGCCTCTCTGAGTAGGAACATCACGTTTGCGATCCTCAATTCGTCTATAGAACCAGAAGATGACAACGGAGCCTATCTGAGAAGGCTTTATCTATATAAAACATATATCACATGGTTTACAACAGGTGACAAGCAGAAGGCCTTTCATGAATTTGAACAATTCTTGAAAACTAATCCATTAAACGAAGATCGAGTGTTCCTGCTAATGGATCGCGGCTCCTTTTACGATGTCATCATGGGGGATTACAAGAAATCACTTAATGAGTTTCTTGAAGCCGCAGAGGCTGTAGAACATATGCATATATTAAACACTGACATGCGGTACGTCTATTCTCTTGAGTTGTCAGCAAAGATTTCCGATATTTATGTGAAACTTGGGCAGCTTGACAAGGCTGAAAAAACGCTTCTGGATGGTGACTCGCAACGAAGTGGACTGATATATAAAGTTGGCGGACTTATCGCGAGTTTACAGCAGAGCAAACTCTCAATTGTCAGATCGAAGATGGGTGCACTTTACGCACTCATGCGTGATTTCGACACTTCAAAAAAATATTTTGACGAGGCTTTTGACAGGGTCAAACGGCTTGATCCTAACTCTCCAGATGTTGATCAACAAAGAGCTCTTGGAACTTACTATGTGTATTATGGTGCGTATTACCTCGGACTGAAAGGCAAATATGAGGAGGCCGCAGAGCAGGTAGATAATGGGCTTTTGCATCTCAAACCTTACTTTCTCGATGCGGTACAAAATGAGCCCAACCTTGAAACAGCTTATCTTCATTCAGCTGAACTTCACCTTTTCGCAGGAGAAAACAATGAGAAGGTGGCTTCGCAAAAAATGCATTACGAAAAGGGGCTTGCGCAAACCAGGGAAGCAATCAAGCATGCTAAGTCCCATCGAAACAGAGTGGCGGAGTCGGCAGCATATACGCTGACGGGAAGAATTTACTACACAAAGGGAGATAAAAAGCAGGCCAAAGTCGCATATGAGAAAGCCCGTGATCTATCGAGAAAAATCGTAAGTACTGAAAACTGGAAGCTTTTCTATGGGCTTGGACAGGTGTATGAAGATGAAGGCAAGCAAAATATAGCGCTGGATTATTATGAACAAGCTGTTAACGAGGTTGAAAAACTGTGGGATGGTAGATTTAAAGATAAGAAGAAACAGGTCAGCTTTATAGATGATAGGCTTGTTGTTTTTGAGCCCGTCATAAGAATTCTTACAAAACAGGGCAATTCTGACAAAGCTATCGGCTATATGGAGCGTTCTAAATCAAGGACTTTTTTTGAATCGTCAATGTTCAACATTGATTCAGGCAATAACGGAAAACAAGCTGACCTCAGCCCTGAAGAAGCAGAAAAAGCAAAAAAATTGCAAAGCGAGATAGCAGAGATTGCTGAAAAAATGGAAAGCCTTTCTTCAAGTATTTATGAAATTGAAGGTGCCCTCGGTGAGAACATGGAGGTGGCTTCATCACGGGGGGTTGCAGGGACAAGGGAGTTAAAAACTAAACAAAATCCGGAAGACAGTGAATCTGAGTTTCGCCCCTCCGATACGACGGGCGAAACGCTGAGAGTATTGACTCCTGAGGAAAAGATTAAACTGGAAAAGGACAAGGTCGCATACGAAAAAGAACTTAAGGAATATGAGAAAAAATTAAATGATTTGGCTGGGGAAGAAAATAAACTGTTAAGTAAGGTCGAAACAAAACGAGAAAAAAAAGAATTTAATAGCAAACCCTTATCTGCAGGTGAAATCAGGAAGATGATTAAACCCGGGACTGCTCTCCTTGAATACTATGTTGGAAGGGATTCTGTAATCGGGGCGGTGATAACCTCAAAGAAGACATTCGCAAGAAAACTTGAAATATCTCCTAAAGAATTATCGGAAATGGTGATGGCCTGGCACAATGAGTTTGAGGCTATTGATGACAATAACCCTCCGAATAATGATTACAAAGGTTATGCTTTGGATCTGTATGCAAGGCTCATTAAGCCCTTTGAAAAACAATTGGCCGATCAAAAGGAAGTCGGCATCATTCCTCATGGAGTATTGCATTATCTTCCTTTCCATGCATTGCTTATTAAGGATAACTCTGAAAAGGGCATCCCAAATCAACTATTAGATGAAAAGAAAACCCTCTTAGCAATGCTCGATTGCAGTTCACAAAGGCCACGTCGGGGTGTCGGAGTAAGGACGCTTAAGATGCCAAACCGAGAAGGGAATAATCAAGGCGAGCAAAAAGAAGAATCGTCCTTA
>Ga0299912_10004880_pt1 | contig 10989 bp, 12 predicted proteins | sample RVTome_2_FD_207667 | JGI IMG/M metagenome (GOLD analysis project Ga0299912, IMG submission 207667) | Soil microbial communities from uranium-contaminated site in the Upper Colorado River Basin, Wyoming, United States - RVT95D214 (version 2) ... | reverse complement strand
ACTCGGAGATCGCGAAGAAGCTCGGTGTTACCGAGGCGACGGTCCGCAGGCGCATCAAGAATCTCATCGAGAAGGGCATCATCATGAGGTTCTCGATACACATCGACTACAGGCTGATCGAGAACACTGTCAAAGCTTACGTTCACGTCAAGACTGTCACGGACAAGCTCGACAAGGTGGTGCAGCATGTCACGAATCACAACAGGGTCGTCGCCGTCTACAGAGTTACGGGCGAATATGACCTGCTCGTGGTGGCGCTGTTCGTGGGCATGACAGAGCTCCAGGAATTCATAGACACCTTCCTCAAGATCGACGGCATCAAGGAGACGGACACGCAGATAGTCATGAGCGCGCACAAGGGCGTTCCGTGGACGGGCATCTGAGCGTGTGACATGAAGCTGGAACCGGTTCTCAAGGAGCTCAGATCGAAGGCCAACCCGAAGAATGTCGAGGGAATGGTAAGGTTCGGGATCAGCCGCGAGGGCACTCTCGGCGTGAGCATCTACGACCTGCGCCCTATGGCAAAGAGGATTGGAAAGGATCACAAGCTGGCGGGCGAGCTGTGGGCGACAGGAATACATGAGGCCAGACTGCTCGCCGGGTACATCGATGAGCCCGAGAAGGTAAGCGAGAGACAGATGGAGGCCTGGGCCGCGGACTTCGATTCATGGGACGTCGTCGACCAAATCTGCAGCAGCCTCTTCGACCAGACAGGGCTCGCCTATGCCAAGGCAGTCGAGTGGAGCGCGCGTGACGAGGAGTTCGTCAAGCGAGCAGGGTTCGTGTTGATGGCCGCGCTGTCCGTGCATGACAAGAGTGCCTCGGACAAGGAGTTCGAGAGATTCTTCCCGATCATCAGCCGTGAGTCGACCGACGAGCGCAACTTCGTCAAGAAGGCGGTGAACTGGGCTCTCCGGCAGATTGGCAAGAGGAACCTCGCGCTCAATAAGAAAGCCATCAAGGCTGCAGAGAAGATTTCCAGGATAGATTCAAGGAGCGCCCGTTGGATTGCGGCCGACACTCTTCGCGAACTGAGGAGCGACAAGGTCAGGGCAAGACTCGCCGGGAAGCCCAGACGGTGACGACAAGGCTAATATCTCGAAAGCGATAGAGAGGCCAGGTCAGTATGAACATCGAGACTCGAAGAATGGTCATGCGCGCAGTCGAACCTGCTGATGCACGCTTCCTCGCGGACTTGATCAACGACCCCGAGGTCAGGAATATTCTGGGTGCTTACGATCTTGTGTTCCCAGTGTCCGTCGACTTGGAATCGCGTTGGATCGAGTCAGTTTCCAAGAAGGACGACGTCCACATGATTGCGACATTGAAGAATGCTGCCACTCCGTTGGGCATAGTTTCGCTCAAGGATTTGAACAGGCGAAACGGGTCCGCGCATCTCAGCATAATACTTCAGAAGAAGAGCTGGGACAAAGGCTATGGGACTGAGGCGGTCAAGGGTGTTCTCACCTTCCTGTTCGACAGGAAGAACTTGCACAGAGTCTGGCTCCGGGTCGCGGAGCACAACGAGCGAGCCCTAGCCTGCTACAAGAAGTGCGGGTTCAGAATCGAGGGGACGCTGAGGGAGGATCACTTCGCAGGTGATGCTTGGCAAAGTTCACACATCATGTCCATTCTTGATAGTGATTTCAGGAGGAAGCGGCCTTGATAAAGGGGAAGAAGATCGACCTCGTAGCCGTCAGCATGGATTACCTCCCGCTCTATCGCAAATGGTTCAACGACCCCGAGGTAACTGACATGCTCGGCGACACCAAGTATCCGTTCTCCGAGGGCAGAGAGCGGGAATGGATCGAGCAACAGCAGGTCCCGAAGGATGACAGGAGGGCCTTCACGGTCGTGACCAAGAAAGGCAGGCCGATCGGAAATGCTGGATTCAACGAGATAGACCCACTGAACAAGTACGTGGTCCTAGGGATTGCAATCGGAGAGAAGGATTTCTGGAACAAGGGTTACGGCGAAGACACCATCGCCACTCTAATGAAGTTCGCATTCGAGGAACTTGGGATGCACAAGGTGGAGCTCGGAGTTCACTCCACGAACAAGCGAGCCATCGCGTGCTACAAGAAGTGTGGTTTTGTTCTGGAGGGTTGCGAGAGAGAGCACGACTTCTACGAGGGTAAGTACATCGATAGCCTGCGCATGGGTATCCTGCGAAAAGAGTGGGAAACCATATACAGGAAAGAAGAGCGCGCGCGTGCGCGCAAATGATGCTCTTCACACTGCTGCTAGGGCCACCTGCACGACATCCATCGTCTTGATGTCAAGTCCTGCCTTCTTCGCACCCGCATTCAGGTTCACTTGACAGAACGGGCATGAAGTGACGATGACTTCGGCTCCAGCTGCGACCAACTCCTTGACGCGGTCCGCGGCAATGTCCTCTGCCATCTCGTTGAATCCCGCCTTGAATCCTCCTCCTGCACCGCAGCAGTGGGAATCCTCTTTCTCGTGCTTGACCTCGACCAGCTGCAGGCCAGGAATTGCCTTCAGCACGTTTCTCGGGGGGTCGTACACCTTGGCGTGTCTCCCCAGGTGGCACGGGTCATGGTATGCGACCTTTTTCTTGAACTCCTTCGTGAACTTCAGCCGACCGTCCTTGATCAGCTTCTCGAGGTACTCCGTGATGTGGTAGAGCTTGAAGGAAGGGTTGCCCGTGAGCTTCGGGTAGTCGTTCTTCATCGTGTTGTAGCATCCAGCGCAGGCTGTCACCATGGCCTTCCACCCGTGCTTATCCATCTCCCGCACATTGTGGGGTGCTAGCTCGTCCCGGACTGGCCCCTTCTGGCCGGTCCTCAGCAACGGAGAGCCGCAGCACCATTCTTCCTCGCCCAGTATGTTGAACTTGACTCCTGCCTTGTCGAGCAGCTTCGCAGTGGCCGCAGCAAGCGGCTGCATCCTGTAGGCCTCTGTGCAGCCCGTGAAGAACACGACCTCTGGATTGGGAGAGAGCTTGATCTCGGGAGGCAGCCAAGCACCCCTCTTCTCTTTGGGCTCGTCGTAGGGGTTGTGCTTCGAGACCACCTTCTCCCTGATCTTCTTGTGCGCCTCCATCGGACCATAGCCCTGGTCGATTAGCCATTCCTTGACCTCCTCCCACATGTGTGCGAAGTCTATCTCCACGTGGCAGTTCTCCTCACACGCGGCGCAAGATGTGCACTGGAACACGCGCTCGACGAACTTGTCGTTGATCTTGGTTTCCCTTCCGAGAAGCCGGTCGACAGGCGTCTTCCTCGCCATCTGCTTGAGATAGTAGACCTTGCCCCTTGGTGAGGCCGATTCCCATCCAATCTGTTCGCACACAGGGCATGTTGCCCTGCAATATCCGCACTGCAAGCAGGCGTCGAGGTCCTTTTCGATTTCACTGATCTTCTTCATGTGAGCCACCGGATGAAATGATGTGTGGAATCCTGAGGACGGCCAAAGAGAGTCCGAAATACATCCTCTGAGCTCTTGTTCGATGGGAAGGCTTCGATGTTGATAAACCTAGCGCAGAACTGAAAACAGGTGTAGCTGGTAGGAGCTGCTATCTGCGGTTTCTCGACTTCTTCCTTTTAGGCTCTAGACGGATTTCAACTGTCTTACCAGGCCTGTACCCCTTGAGGCTGCTGAGCATCCCCCTGACGGTATCGTCTACCAGGCTGGATACGAATCTCCCAGTCGCAATGCGGTTGCCATCGACGACCACCTCGACGCGCTGATCGGGCAGCTCCTTGCAATTGCCAAGCTTTCGCTTCCCGGCGACAATCTGCCTTGCCAGCTCATCGCAGTCAAGTCCGCACTTCCCACAGTCGAGACCAGGAAGCTCGTCCAACACTCTCTCGAAAGCCACCTCATCTGCGATGTATTCCACGAGTCGGCTCAGCTTCGGATTCGTGAGGATGGTGCCCTTCCTAGGCTTGACTTCTCCGATCGCCACTTTCGGGAAATCTCCGTCCTTGCATCCCTCGATTATCAGAACGTCTGGTGCGAACTCGGACATGACCATGTCCGCGATCTCGTTCATGCGCATCTTCGAGTGCTTGATGATCGAGGTCTCCACACTGGATGAGAACACCACGGGATCGCTGCCAGCCACCCAATGCCTCCAGGTATCCTTGCCCTCGCAGTCGATGCTCTTGGAGTGAGGTGTGTGTTTGACGGAGGCGACGCTGTACCCTTTCTTGACAAGGGCTGCAACTAGGCTCTCGACTAGTTTGGTCTTTCCCGCATCTTGGAACCCATAAATGCCTAGTATCATCGGTCTCTTGTCAACCCGATGTCGATTGACCTACATAATGATGGCCGACGGATGCTCATCTCCGCCTGACCAGCGCTCCAACCATCCTCGGTATGCTGGCGTATATCGAATCCTCGGACCAGTCGAGCTCGCCCTTCTCGCAGACGGTCGACTCGCTCAGCCGAGTGGCAACATCGCGAAGGGAATCCATGTCTTTGTCATTCACCCCTCCCTTGGCAATGATCATGTCAATCTTGGCGGAGAGATCCTTGGCGGCGATGATCCTCTCTTTGGTATTCGCCGCTGTATCCTCGGGAATCAACCCCATCTCCCGCTTGATAGAGTTCAACCCCAAGCCCGCGGAGTATGACGCATCCACGATCGCTGATCGAGTGAGCCATCTCGTCTCATAGTTGAGGGTGTACTTCCAGCTGGGCATCATCGCCAGCTTCACGTGATCCTCGAGTGAAGAGGCGAACAGCCTGAACCCGTTCTTCTCGGGGTTTTGGAACGCGATTCCTCCAGGGTCAAGGAATGGTGCAAGGGGGCTGATGAACGGGAACAACCGCTTGCCCTTGAACCGCTTGTAGAGCCCTCTCGTGTACTCGACAGTCAGGTCCACGGATTCGCGGGTCTGTAGCGGGAGTCCTATCATGTAGAATAGATCGAACCTGCCACAGCCAGCATCCAGGAAGGACTCAACGGATTTCTCAAGCCCCGCGTTCGTGTACGGCTTCCCCTGTGCTTTTCGAATCTGCTCGTCGTGCGACTCTGGGGACATCTGGACACTGAACCTGTCCACGCTCTTGGCAATCTCGCTCGCGAAATCCCGGTCGGCCGGCGAGAACAGCTCTATGACCACCTCGTTCCTCACCTTGCGTTTCCGCAGTTCGGCTAGGAATTCCTTGGCGTATGATCGGCCTGCCTGTCTAATGTCTCCGACCACGAAGGTGGCACCCTTGACGTACTCTTCAGCCCTCGCGATATCCTCAGCGAGAAGCTTCGGGGACCTGTATGCGGGCGACGACCTTCCGAAATTACCTTTGAACGACTCGCACGAGCCCGCACAGTTTACGCAGTTGTGCGTGCATCCACGCACGGAGACCGCGATGGACATGGGATTCGATTTCCAGTTCTTGTATGGCAGGTGCCCCTGGAGGTCTCTGTATCTGAGCACCTTCCGGATGAGGAGACCGTAGTCGATGAGTATGTCATCGAGGTCCTTGGGGACGTGGCTCAGAGGGTTCACCCTGATCTTCTGGCCGTCTCTCCAGGTCAAATTCGGGATATCTTCGGGAGATTTCCCGTCGGAGACGGCGTTCATCAGGAGTTCGAACGGCTTCTCCGTTGAGTCTCCTCTCAGCACGAAGTCGATCTCGGGATGGTCTCTGGCCAACTCCTCATGATAGTACGAGGCGCTGAACCCGCCCATCACAACTGGCCTGTCCGGATGGTGCTTCTTCACCATCTTGGCAAGTTCCAGCGAACCTTGGACATGGGGCATCCAGTGAAGGTCGATTCCGAACACACTCGCGTCGATCGACTTGATGAACCTCTCCGGGTCAAATCGGCCGGAGGCCAGCATCCGAGTCGCAATGTTGGCGATCCTCACTTCGTAGCCTTTCGACTCGAGGTGTGAGGCGATGGTCGTGAAGCCGATAGGATACATCTCGAAGACAGGTGTCGACGGTATCAGATCACTGACGGGACCCATCAGGAGCGTCTTCTTTCTGAAGTCGATTACGCTTGGCGGATGCAGCAATACCAGGTCTGGTTTGGCCATCTTGTGAGACCAATGATTCGGGCTTATTAGAACATATTCCATTACAACAAAATCGAGTCAGCCCAGCAGCAAGTTAATATGGCCGCGAGGTCGATTTGACTCTGGATGGTCAGGACTCACAGCATTTTGGCGATTGGCTTCGCACTCCTCAGCGCGGTAGTGCTAGCGGCCGTCTCGCCAGCCTCTGCCGACACTCATGTCCTCGAGCCTGGGATACCTTATGAAGTGACGGAGCATGCTGACTCGATGGCCTACATCAACTACAGCTGGGCCGTCAACACTTCGAGTGCCAGCATTCGTTTCGTCGTGCTTCACCCTGACGACACCGTCTTGGTGGACACCAACGCTAGTTCGTACGATGGTTTCCTTCTATCTCTCGAATCGGGCGATTACAAGTTCAGATGGACGAGCTCAGAGCCCGGTCCCGTTAGTCTAGATTACGACATCGTCTCGCAATCGACCGGAATCGACGATGGCGAACACATATTCGACACTGTCTTCCTCGGCCTTCTCGTTGGAGCAGTCGTTGTTGTGATCATAATCGTCCTCGTCATCGTCGTGGTGATGCGAGGCGGAAAGAAGGTGCAGCCGCCCGTGGTCGGCCATCCGTCGGAGCACGCGCCGCGCGGGGAGGCGCCGTCACCTTTCGTGCCTGGGATGTGTCCCAGGTGCGGCAGCCCCTTCGACTCGCAGCACACTTTCTGCCCGAAGTGCGGGCACAGGGTGCGCTAGACCCTTCCTCGAACTCCCCTTGAACCCAGGCTGCCACCCCATATCAATCTGCATATGATGGAAAGGAACATAGACATGGAGGACTGATTGGAGGAGGGTTCATTGATGGCTGAAGACAACATCGACACTGGAAGTCATTTTGTCAAAGGAAATTGGAAGCTGCTCCTCGCCGTCTTCGTGATCGCAATTGTTGTCTTCGCCGGATTGGCCTACAGTCAGCCCTGGTCGAAGGTCACATTGATGGTATACAATGAAACGGAAGAACCCCTGATTTTCAACATCTACGTCGACGGCATTGCCATAAACCATGCTGTGCAGATGGGTGCGAACCACACATTGTTCGTGGGCAATGGTGGCGGGATCTTTGGCCCGATGAATGGATATCCGGGGAACGTCACCCTCCATGCCGTCATGGGCACACACGAGTACGGGATAGATGTGAGCAGGTACTCTCCGACATCTGATGGTGACGTCTTCGCGGGAGATGGCGTTGTGGATGTTTCCAAAGCCGTATCAGTGGGACTCCACTCGTCAAAATCCGTGGTTCTTGTGATAACCTGAGCAGATGTTACCCTCCGGTCAAGCGATAATCCCGGAGTCGTTGTCGAACTAGGCTTCGGGAGATGACAAGTTCCGATACTACTTGCCACCTTCCGCAGTTACCGTACATGACCACATGCATAACGGCAGAATTGTCCGCAATCCGTGCTTGTGCAGAAGCAACGACTTTATACACTGTCATTTATCTCCGAACAATGCTCGAAGAGCAATACATGGGAGTCGTAATTTTCGCAATCGTGGCCCTTCTTTTCCCAACGCTCGCATTCCTCCTCTCAAGGTACTTCAGGACCGACAAGCACGACCCTCGCGGGGAGACAACGTACGAGTGCGGTGAGGTCCCGATAGGCAATGCGCAGATCCAGTTCCATTTCCAGTATTACATGTTCGCGATCATGTTCGTGGCGTTCGACCTTGTGGCCGTGTTCGTCCTCTTGTGGGCACTCACATTCGATAGCATCAGCGAGATGGCGAAGGTATTCGTACTCATGTTCATCGGCGTTCTTCTCGTGGGTGTCGCTTACGCCCTCAAGAAGGAGGAGATAGTCTGGATTTGAAGAAGGGGGAGGCATCTGCAGGACAGGTCGTCAGCTTCCGGTCAAAGGACTTCCTGAAGTGGTGCGATGAAGCCCTCGAGGGGGTGCTCAGGAAATCCCCGATTGGCGCGGGACTAGACTATGTCACGAAGGACTTCTTCAACTGGGCGACTAGGAACTCGATCTACCCGCTGCACTTCGGAATCATGTGTTGCGCGCTCGAGATGGCCGTTGCCTCGGCCCCGAGGTTCGACGCCCAGAGGTTCGGGGTCATATACAGATCCACACCTAGGCAATGCGACGTCCTCCTCGTGAACGGTCCGGTGAGCAAGAAGCTCAAGCCAGCTCTCAGGAGGTTGTACGACCAGATGCCTGAGCCCAAGTGGGTCATCGCGATGGGTGAGTGCGCGATATCCGGCGGGCCCTTCTACAGCAGCTACAGCATCGTCCCAGGGGTCGACCAGTTCATACCGGTCGACATCTACATCCCAGGCTGTCCGGCAAGGCCAGAGGCCTTGATCGACGGCATTCTCAAGCTCCAAAAGATGATCAAGGCGAACAAGAAGGGCCTGTTGACGGGCAAGTGATAGGAAGGCGGTCAGGGGAACAAGAGGATGGACGAGCGGGGGAAGACCAGCGTCAAGCAGAACGAGGGTCTCGAGAAGGCTCCGAGCCAGATCGGCCAGGATCCCGAAGAGCGGGTCATCAGGGCGCTCCTTGACAACTTCTCGACCGCAGTCACGGACTTCAAGAAGCTCAGGAAGGGTGTGGTGAGAGCGCGCGTGGAGCGTCGGGACCTCTACAAGGCCTGCATGTTCCTGAGGGACAACCAGGGGTTCGAGCACCTCTCGATGATCTCTGCCGTCGAGTATGATTCGAAGTTCGAGATCGTGTATCACCTGACGTCCTATCAGAACAAGCTTCTCCTGGAATTGATCACGACTACCCCGAAGGAGGACCTGAGCGTAGATTCCGTGAGCTCGATCTGGGAAGGGGCGAACTGGCAGGAGCGGGAATCCTACGATCTCATGGGGGTCAAGTTCAACAACCATCCGAAGCTGGAGCGGATACTGCTTCCGAAGGATTTCATGTACCATCCGCTCAGGAAGGAATTCAAGGGGTGACCTGGCACGGCTGAGATGTGGATCAACATGGGCCCCCAGCACCCGATGACGCACGGGCTCTGGAACCTGCGCATCAAGGTGGACGGGGAGACCATAGTCGACGCCGAGCCGGAGGTCGGGTACCTTCACAGGGGCATCGAGAAGCTGTGCGAGGACAGGACATACACCCAGATCATCCCTATCACAGACAGGCTGTGCTACGGCTCGTCCCTCACTTGGAGCCATCTCTATTGCCTGACGGTCGAGGATCTCATGGGGGTCGAGGTGCCCCCGAGGGCCGAATACATCAGGGTCGCGGCGATAGAGATGCAGAGAATCGCATCTCACCTGATGTGGCTCGCGGCGTACGCTGTCGACTTAGGGCTCATGCTGGGCTTCATCTACGGAATGAGGGACAGGGAGATCTTCATCGACATATTGCAGGCGTTGAGCGGCTCGAGGCTCACTTACAACTTCCCGAGGATAGGAGGCGTGGCGCACGATGTCCCGCCGAACTTCGAGCGCGACACCCTTCGCGCGTGCGCGTTCATGGAGAAGAAGCTCGACGAGTACGAGGACATCTACGAGGGCTCTAAGGTCTTCATGCTCAGGAACGAGGGCGTCGGTCTCCTGAAGAAGACAGACGCGATGAATCTCGGAATAACGGGTCCGCCCCTGCGCGCGAGCGGGGTCAACTACGACCTCAGAAAGGACATGCCGTATTCTGTTTATCCAGACATGGATTTCGAGGTTGCGACTCACAAGGACGGAGACTGCTACGCCCGCTACAAGGTCAGGATGGATGAGATGCGGGAGAGCTGCAAGATCATCCGCCAGGCCGTCACGAAGATGCCCAAGGGCAAGACCAGGATCGTGGCACCAAGAAACGCCCCTGTCGGAACCGGGCTCGGAAGGGTCGAGGATCCGCGGGGCGAGGGCGTGATGTACGTTGTCGGTGACGGCACCGACAAACCTTACCGGCTGAAGATCAGAAGCCCGATATTCGTGACAGTGTCGGCAGCGCCCAAGATGCTGATTGGTTACAAGGTCGCGGATGTCGTCGCGATCATGGGCGGCCTGGACATGTGCATAGGGGAGACTGATAGGTGATGACATGAACCTGTTTGAGTTCTGCTACGGCCTCATTCATTGGTTCGTGAATCTTATCAATCATCTGTGGTACTGGCTCGGCGACTTCCTCCCTTGGGTGTTCGGTGACTTCTTCAACTGGGCCGGAGACTTCGCCAAGAGCCACGAGCACATGGCCGTCATGGCCATCCTGTTAGAAGTGATCATCATCGTCATCGTCGCCCTCATCAATGTTCTCAATTTCATCTGGCTCGACAGGAAGTGGATGGGCCGTATGTTCGACTTCTACGGACCGTACTACGTCGGCTACCGGATCGGCGGCTGGCTTCAGAACCTTGCAGATGGAATCAAGCTGTTCGTCAAGGAGATCATCACACCGGCAAAGGTCGACCGGATGGGGTTCTTGCTCGCCCCCGTGATTTTCGTCTCATCATCGTTCCTCGCGCTGTCGACAATCCCATTGAGCCCGAGGTTCGGAGTCTTCACCAGTCCGACCGACACCGGAGTGCCGGGCGGGGCGCTGATCGCCTTTGCATTCTTCGCCATCGCGCCGTTCGCGATCCTTGTGGCTGGCTGGTCGTCAAACAACAAATACACGCTCATCGGCGGGATGAGATCCGCTGCGCAGATGATGAGCTACGAGATACCGATGCTCCTGTGCGTCGCCAGCGTGTTTCTGTTGGCCGGGGATTTCGGATTCATGGGCATCGTCGAAGCCCAGCACGATATCTGGTTCGCGATTCCTCTGTTCATCGGATTCATCACCTTCCTGACATGTCTAGTGGCTGAGGTCGAGGTGCAGCCTTTCGACCTGCCCGAGGCGGAGGCGGAGCTCGTCGAGGGCTGGACGACCGAATACTGCGGGTTCAGGTTCGGACTGTTCATGATGACCTCCTACCTGAGGGGGTACATCGGGGGCGCGCTCGCGACAGCCCTATTCCTCGGCGGATGGCAAGG
>Ga0299912_10004878_pt1 | contig 10990 bp, 11 predicted proteins | sample RVTome_2_FD_207667 | JGI IMG/M metagenome (GOLD analysis project Ga0299912, IMG submission 207667) | Soil microbial communities from uranium-contaminated site in the Upper Colorado River Basin, Wyoming, United States - RVT95D214 (version 2) ... | reverse complement strand
GTTCTTCACGAGGTTTACCGCCTCGTAAAGCGCGTGGCTTGCCCACGGATCGAGGACGCCAGGCAGCATCGCTTCATTTTTCAACGCGGGGCCGGTCGAGCCGGTCACCGGCTCCAAGGTCTGGAGCGGGTCCGGCACGATGCCGGCGCAGACGACAATTTGATACGCAGTGCTCATGCGGGCCGGATAATCGGGTTTTTGCAGGAATTTGGAAAGCCTGAAGGCTCGGCACTGCTTGCATAGGCTGTCGTTGTCGTGTCAGCCAAACCGAAGTGCAGTCCAACGCTCTCATGGCCGGTGTTGAAAAGCTGTGGCCATCCGGCTTTCCCGCTGTTACGCTCGCCGGCCAAATCAAATCATGTGCATGCACCAAAACCTGATCTTCCCCCGCAACTACAAACCTCTCCTCGGCGTCAAGGAGACCGAGCACGCCATCAAGAACCTCAAGGATTTCTTTGAACTGAACTTGGCGACGGAGCTGAACCTGAGCCGCGTCACCGCCCCGCTGTTCGTCAAGGGCGGCACGGGCATCAACGACGACCTCAACGGCGTCGAGCGCCCGCTGGCGTTCAACATCAAGAATGCCCCCGGCGTGCGCGCCGAGATCGTCCAGTCGCTGGCCAAGTGGAAGCGGATGCAGCTCGCTGAATTCGGTTTCGAGCCGGGCTATGGGCTTTACACGGACATGAACGCCATCCGGCCCGACGAGATTCTGGACAGCACTCACTCGCTCTACGTGGACCAATGGGATTGGGAGCGCGTCATCACGCCCGCCGAGCGGAACCTCGAGTTCCTCAAGAAGATCGTGCGCAAGATCTACGCAATCCTCAAACGCACCGAGCATTTCATCTTCGAGCGATATCCGGAGATCCGCCCGGAGCTGCCCGAGGAAATCACGTTCATCCATTCCGAAGAACTGTTCGCCCGGTTTCCAAGGCTTCCGCCCCGAGAGCGGGAGAACCGGTTGCTCAGGGAATGCCGCGCCGCGTTCATCGTCGGCATCGGCGGGACGCTGGCCAACGGTGAAATCCACGATGGCCGCGCGCCCGATTACGATGACTGGACCACGCCCACCGGCGCGGGCCGCAAGGGACTCAATGGTGACCTCTTCATCTGGAATCCGCTCTTGAAGATTGCGTTCGAACTTTCGTCCATGGGCATCCGCGTGGACAAGAAAACGCTGCTGCGGCAGTTGAAGATTCGCGGCTGTGAGGAGCGCCGGAAGTTGTTCTGGCATCGCAAGCTGCTCAACGGCCAGATGCCCCCCTCGATCGGCGGCGGCATCGGCCAATCGCGGCTCTGCATGTATTTTCTCCGCAAGGCGCACGTGGGCGAAATCCAGGCCAGCCTTTGGCCGGATGAAATGGTGGCGACCTGCCGCAGGCACAACATCCCATTGCTGTAGAACCGTATTACAAAGGGGCGTGTTGGTAGGGCGCGCACTCCGCTGCGCGCCGCAGAACTTGGCGACTTCGCGTGTCGGCTCGCAGGAGAAAGCAAGTCCTACCTTGCCCATGCTGGAACCACGGTCATCCGTGCTTTGGGAAGAAGCGTTCCACCTTCTCCCGCACCTCGGCCAGCCATTCAGAACGTTGTTCCGGCGTGCTGGTGACGACCACGGCAAACGTTCGCCGGTGAAATCGCCGGACGCCGCAGAGGCCAAAGACGCAGCTTTTCCAAATGGTTTCCAGCGGGTCGCCGAAAACATGTCGCTCGCGTTCCGGCGGCGTATTGGCCGTGTTGAAGACGATGGCCGCCCGGGCTCTGAGCAACCCGACCGGGACGCCTTCGCCACTGTCGCCTTCAAGGAAACAGTAGGCAACTTCAGGACGCAGCACGCGATCAATCCAGCCTGTCAAGATGGCTGGTGGCATGCCCCACCAATTGGGATGCACGATGATGACGCCGTCGGCTTTGGCGATTTCCTCGCAGTGCCGGGCAACGACCGGAGCGAGTTTCGCGCTCGTCTGGAGTTCAGCCGCGGAAAGCAGCGGCGGGAACTGTTCCTGATAAAGGTCGTGGATAATGACTTGGTGTCCATTCTGGCGAAGCGTGTCCGCCGCCGCAGTGGCGATGGCGTGGTTGAAACTGCCCGGATTCGGATGGGCGAGGATAATAGATGCCTTCATTCGTTCACACGATGCGGTGCGTTCGTGCTGGCGGCAAATGTCATCGTCTCCGGATACTGGATCAGCCTTTCGACCTCGGCATCGGTGATGTGCAGAGCGAACTTGTGGGCGCGCCAGTCCTTGATCGTCCGCCAGACCAACTCGCGGCTTTTCTCGGGTTGATACGGCACAAAGTCGCCCGAGATGTCACCCGCCTTGTCCGTCATAAGATCCACCAGCAACATCGGCGTCCGCCCGTCGAAACCGAACTTGCCGAGCGTCACGGTCCGCGTCTTTCCATCAACGGCGGTCTTGTAATGAATCCGCAGGTTGATGGGGTCATAGACCCAACTGATTCCCGTGCTGGCCTGCGATACGCTCGCCAGAACTTGGAATGCATAATCCGCGGGCGGCGTGGCGTTGGTGCCGGCGGAATACGCCCGGACCATTTTCGCGGCAACACAAAACCGGTCCGCCGATGACATCCTGCCGTTGACCCGGCGATACTCGTTGGTAGCGGGCTGCTTCTCGCATTTATCGAGCGCCTCAGAATAGGGCCGGTTGGCCAGCACTTGGACGCCGCCGGGAGGAATGACTTGCGCGTCCATTTTCCCGTCCGTGAACCGGATGACTGCCGCGTTGCCATTGCGATCGTAAACGAAATAGTGCGAGTGCCAGTAATAGGGCACGACACGGATGATCTCGTCTGTCTTCCCCACCTCCTGCACGGTGGCGCAATTGTCGAGCTGGTATTGAATCCACTGGATTTCATCAATGATTGGCCTGTCGTCCGGCGGCTCATACTGCATCGGTCCGCCCGGATACAATTCATCCACCACGAGGCCCGCTTCGTTCATCCCGGCAGAGGGGATTCCGATGGCGTTGAAGTCAACGGTGACGCTGCCGTACCTCGAAGTCCATTCCAGCGGCGGCGCGTTGGTGGAAGACAGGAAGCCCTTCTTGGTGATGCTCCGCTTGTTGACGACAAGATACGCGGACACGCTGAACCAATCGTCGTTGTTACCCACGACAATGTTTGTGCCCTCGCAGATGGCAAACGAGGTGCAAGCCGGCGCCGTTGCGGAAACGAGGAGAAGCCCCAGTGCGAATAGCATTCCGCCAAAGACCGGGATTGGGTGTCGTGCACGATGACAAACAACCGGGGATTGAGCCTGGCGCTTCTGCATGCGGGATGATCTTAAGGCTTCGGATAGCCCACCGATTGCGCCAAGACGATCATCTGATCCGAACGAAGCTTCAGTTTTTGACCTAGGGCCGTGCGATCCACCGAACCTCTGGCCCCGGTGACCAGGCCCTCGGAGGCGCAGAAGAGGTAAACGTTTTGCGAGATATAGCCGACATCGATGTTGGCTGTGTTCTTCTTATCTTCGTTGCTTCCCTTGCCCATTTTGGAGAGATCGGCAACGAAGACCAACGTCACCGGCGCGTCCTTCACGAAAGCCTGGGTCCCGCCCAGAACCTGTATGTCTTCGGCGAGGACCAGATCGAGTTTGTTGGATTTGGCGGCGTAAACATACGCGCCCTGCTTGAGAAGCACGTAGATGTCGGTCTCCTGATAATTCCTGGCCGAGGGGGCGGTGCGCTTGCCGTCGGGGCGGTTGATGCCAAAGGCAGCCCAGAGCAAACTGGAGAGCTGCTGGGGTGAGAGATCTTTGGAGTCAAAAGCCCTGGCCGTGGAACGCTTCGCCAGCGCATCCATCAGCGGCATGCCGCCGGATTTTTGCGGGGCGGGCAGGTCAAGGGTTTGGGCAAAGAGACTGCTTCCGATGAACAGGGCGACGAGAAAGGAGGACGTTCGTTTCATGATTGATTTCAGATTCAAGCACCGCTGACGGCTCGAAATTGAACCACGCCGGGCGGTGATGCAAGAAACAAGATCGCGACTTCTCCCCCACCGCGGCCATCCTGTGATCCCACACCGCAAAAAAGTGGAAGAGTTGTCAAAACTAGGAACTGACCCCTTCGTGCCGGGTCTTGAGCAGGATGCCGTTTTGAATGACCGGGATCCTGTCCGTGTCCGCGCTGTACTCGAAGAAACCATCGGCATTCAGACTGTCGGCGACCCGGGTCATCTTTGCGTTTGTCTCCAGCACGGCCTTTTCAATGGCTGCTTGAGACGGGGCCGGCCCGGTTGCTTTCGGTTGGGCGAACACCAAGACGGTCGCCAGCAAGACGGCGGCGAGGCCAACAACAGGAACGAGGAAGGGGCGCATCTGCATTTTCATTCCTTTTGCGTAATTCGGTTTGTGATTCTTCATGCCAGTCAATGTTGCGAGATTCAAACATGTGATCCGACTCAAGCGCGCCGGCCAACGTCCAAGCGCGCTCCAATTCCCGGAGATAGTAGTCCCGCGGTGACGGCGCAGGAAAGCGATCTTAAGTCGCCCTTCCCTCCAAAATTGCGACGAATTGGGCAGGGGACAGAACAGTCACATCACGGACAATGGACTTTGGAAAATGGCGGGCGTTGCCAGTGACCAGTGGCACGCCTGCTGCCAAGGCACATTCCAGAAACGGTGCATCATCAGGTTCTGGCAAGCCGCGTACTGTGCGGGTCGCCGCAGCCTCAATCCAAAACGCCCGTGCGCGAATGGCGGCGAGCACCAGATTAACCCCGGAAGCAGGCAAACCAAATCCAGAGCGCGTCAGCAGCTCCAAGTACTCGGCGGCAATCCGGTCATCCAGTACCGCCTGCACGCTGCCGTTCCGCAGCCACTCCACAATTCGGCCCGGTGGCCCGACTGGCGACAGGAAACCGGATACCACCACGTTCGTGTCAAACACCGCGCGATTCATCGCCGGGAAGATCGTCGCGCCTTGCGGGCTGCAGCGATTTCGCGATTGATTTCATCCAACGACAACTTGGCGGCTCCGCCGCGGGACGCCGCCTCGCGAATGCGACTCAATGCCAGCCGGCTGCGCGCATCGCGGATGGATTGAATCACCGTCTCCGGGTCTTCCGAGGCATCCACGCTCACCAGCACGGCCACGGGCCGCCCGTCGCTGGTCAGCAGCAGTTCCTTTTCGGCCAGCAACCGCTCCTTCAATTGGCGCGGCTGCTTCAAATCTTTGATGGCGATCAATTTCATTATGGTCACTTTATACTGTCCTTTTAAGGTTATGTCAACCAGGCTTTTTCAATTTCGAAATCGGAAATCGGCAATCGGAAATTGAATCGAGCCTCGTTACCTCGGCTCCTACGGAGTTTTGGAACTGTCCAAGCGGTGCCTGCCGACAATCATCGTCGGCTTCCGCCTTTTGGCGTGCTGACCGTGGACGATTCGGGAGACTCCGCTGTCGGCGCGTCAAATGATTAACCGCGTTGGCTGGACGGCACGATGCTATTAAACTCCTTTGCGGAACCCCAAACCGGACGCTCAAGGGTAAAGAAAGGCGCGAATGCGGTAGAATTGCTGCGCATAAGTCGGATCGCCCAGGTCAATGCAGCAATCAGTGCCATCGCCTCGGACAAACCTGGTGCTTGTCCAGTCATTCGTTGAATCCAAGTCGGAGCGGGATTCGATCACGTAGCAGCAGTTGGACATGGTGTTCCAGCACAGCTGAGTGTGCCCGGACTCGGCGATTTGAAGCGTCGCGACCGGCATCAGCAGAGCCAACACGTTCGTATGGAAGAGCTGGTTTGGGAGGTCAGGTCCGGGTAAAGGCGTGATGCGCACACCATCAATCCGGAGCGCACCGGCGGAGTTGCTTGCGGTGTAACACAAATATGGCAGCCCGGGCGGCGGCGGTGGAACGGGCTCCTCGAAGCGGATGTGATCAGGCAAGACAATCCCGTTACTCAAGGTGCAAAAAACCGTGTGATGGTCATTAGCCAGCAACTTCATTTGGGCCAAGTTGCTTTGAGGATTGAACGTCATTTCAACGTATTTTTGCTTGGCGTTGGGCAGAGGCACCACACGACTTCCCCCAAGCCCGCCGATTTCGACGTAAGTGCCGGACGTGATTTGGTAGCGTCCGGCGGCAATGCCACCCTGTGCCGGAGCGGACTGGCTTAAGAAGAATAGGCCGAGGATGAGAACCGGAAAGAAGTAGCCATTGTCTTGCGTAATCAGCCTGCCATGACGCGAACGTGCCCGCTCAGCCTTGTTCGTAAGCTGCCACTGAATGTCGTAGCAGCGCGAAAGCTGGATGACTTCGTTGACCAATTCACGAACGCACGTCTTTCGCATCTTAGATTAATCTTGACTCCTAGAAGCCGTCGATCAAGCGAAAATCAGGCCTCACACTGCTAATTCTCCGCTGAGTGCAGGCCACCCGTGCCGGCGCGGAAGGCGATCCCGACCGGTCGGGACTCCGGGTTTTCCGGCGAGGCGGATGCGCAATTCCACAGGCACGCGCCGCAGTGAACGCATTTCTCGCGGTCGAAATTCGGCACACCGTTTTCGCCGGGCGTGATGGCCTGGCCGGAACAAACCTCGACGCACAGCTTCGTGCCGCAGCGCTGGCATTGGTTCGGAAAAACAAACGCGACGTGATCGGCGTAGCCGGGCGGCGCTTGCACCTTGCCGCCGAGCAGGAGCGCGTCCTGGTGCGAGACGAGCAATTGGCCGTCGTAGGGAATCGCCGGCCAGCCGGCGCGTTCCATCAGCGCGGCGTGCGCGGAAACGCCGCGCGCGTAGCAGTCGTCGCGAGTCCTTCGGACCTCATTCGGCGGTATGCGGCCGCGGTAGTAATCTTCGAGCGACGGAATGCGTTCCCACGGGCGCAGCGGTTTGCCGGGCAGCGCGAGGCGTCCGCCGCTCAAACCGGCCAGCGCCATGCCGATCATGCCGCTGACGACGCCGCGTTGAAAACCGTCGCGGGATTTTTCGGCGACGCGGGCTTCCTGTTCCACCCAGCTCGCGCGGCGGCGTTGCACGTAGGTCGCTTCGAGGTTTTCCTTCGTGAACGGTTTCTTGGCCTTGAGCAATTCGAGGACGGCCTCGGCGAGTTGTGCGCCGGTGGCCCAGGCTTCGTCCACGCCCGAGCCGGTGAGGACGTTGGTGCTGCCGCTTCCCTCGCCGATGCGCGCGTAGCCGTCGCCGACCAGATGCGGTTCGCCGCGCCGGCCGGATTCGCCGAGCGTCTTCGCGCCCCAGGAACGGAGCTTGCCGCCCTTGAGATAGCGCCAGAGATACGGATGCAGCATCCAATGCTGAAGGTAGCGATAGGTCGTGCGCACCGGGCTGTCGAACCACGACGGCACGAAGATGCCGAGCGACGCGACGCGGTCGGGATGCACGTAGAGAAAACCAAAAATTTCCGGCTCGGGATAACCGAACGTGTGGAGCACCGTGCCAGGTTTGAGCGGCGTGTCCTCCGGCAAATCAACTACGAACTTCATGCCCACGGCCCAGTCGCGGGTGTGGTGGTCGGGCGGCAGGCCGAAATGTTGGTCTAGCTGTTGACCTATGGGACCAATAGGACCATCTGCGACGACTGTGAGCGCGGCGTGGATGTCCATGCCGGGCGTGAAGCCGTCGGCGGGCCCGCCCTGCTTGTCCACGCCTTGATCGAGCAGGCGGACGCCCACGACCTTGTTCTCCTCAATGAGCGCCTGCGAAACCGGCGTGCCGGGCCAGATTTGGACTGTGCCGGTGCTCTGCACCTGCGCTCCGACCCACTGCATGAATTGACCCATCGAGAGCACCATGCCGCCGTGCTTGTGCAGGAACGCGGGCGTCCAAGGCAAGTTGACCGCATGATGCTCGACTGGCAGCGCCCATTTGAATGTGCGAATCGTCGCATCCGCTACGCGCAACGCAGCCGAGCGGCGGCTCGCGCCGATGGGATCAAGCAGGTAAAGCACCTTCTCTTCACCGACAGGCGCAGCCATCGGGATGCCGCCTTTTTCGATCTCTGGAAAGCTTCCCCGCAACGCCCGTGCGCGAGTGACAATGCCGGAAACACCGAAGCCGATGTCATCGGCGCGTTCGTAGCAGAGCACCTGCGGTGGCATTCCGGGCGCGATGGCGCTTTCCACTGTCGGCGAGCCATCCGCGTTGGTGAGTTGTTTCGACAGCGTAGCGAGAAAGCCCGCCGTGGCCGGGCCGAACCCGACGCAGACGATGTCCACGTCCATGCGCTGGCGGTCAGCGGCTGATTGTTGTTCCTGCATTTGGTTCACGCAAAGACGCAAAGGCGCAAAGCTATTCCTGCAATCCGTTTACGATTCTGAAGATACCGTCTTTGATGACGGCTGCGCCGAAATTGATCAAAAGCCCGAGTCGCTTGTCCGTGAGCCGGAGATAGGTCAGTAACTGTTTCTTGTGGACTGGTGCGATTTGTTCGACCGACTTCAACTCCACGATGACCTTGTCCTCGACAATCAGATCGGCACGGAACCCTTCGTCAAAGGGAATGCCGTCGAAGGTGATCGGCACTGGCTGCTGCCGGACCACGCGGAGGCCGCGCTTCTCCAACTCCCGGGCAAGCACCACCTCGTAAACTGTTTCGAGCAATCCCGGACCGAGGGTTTTATGAATGTGAAAGGCAGCATCCACAATCTCGCGTGCGATTTCGTTTTCAGTCCAAGTTTTCACGTTTGGTTGTGTCACGCAAAACCGCAGACTGCGAAGATTCTTTTTGCGCCCTGGCGTCTTTGCGTGAGACCCGATGGGGTAACCCGACGCAGACGATATCCACATCCATGCGCTGGCGCTCAACGGCTGGTGGCGTTGGCTCTGTCACTTGAGAACTCATGACCAACACCACCGGCAAAGGCAATCAGTTTCGTGGCCGTGCCGACGGAAGCTCTACGCTCCCATCGCGGATTGAAGAGGGTGCTAGCGAATGCAGACTGGGTGGAGCGAGCGTACTCGCGAGCCGTGATTCTCTTCGCGGCTCGTCAGGAACCTCGCCCTACCTGAGAGACCAAGAAACGGTCCGCGCCTACAAACTCTTGAGGACGCGCACCGCTTTGGCGGCGTCGGCCCCGCCATCCAAAGCGATGTAGCATACGAATTTCTTTCCGACGGCCGCCGCAGACATGCCGCGCAGGTTCAGGCCTTTATTGGCCAAGGCCTGGGCGAGCCGCGCGCCTTGACCACGTTTGTCAGGGCCTTCGATCCGCACGGTGTGCAGGCTCTTGGTCTTTTTGAATCCCGCTGCCTTGGCCGCCCGGACCTTTTTTGGTCCCTTGATGGGTGTGACGAACACGACGCCGGTGCCGGGTTTGTCCGGTGCGCGCCGCGCGACGACGAATTCGAGGTTGACGCCTGCCGCTGACAGCGCCTTGAGTTTGGCCGCCAGCGCGCCGGGCTTGTCCTTCATCGGAGCCGCCCACGTGTCCACTCGTTGTGCTTTCATAACAAGTCTGCTTTCGTTGAGTTTAAGGGGGGCGTCTTCTGCTCCCCCATGCAGTTGAGCATGGCTGCCGCTAGCCGTGCTGTCAAACGATGTCGTGATGGTAGCTTTGGAGTGATTTGACGCCTCCCTGGCCTGACCGGGCCGACGCTATCCCCTGTGCCGAAGCGTATGCAGCGGCCGTTGTGGTGATGTAGGGAACCTTGTACTTGATGGCGGCCTTGCGGATATAAGTGTCGTCGAACTGGCTGTTTTTGCCGATAGGCGTGTTGACGATGAGTTGGATTTCCTTGCTCTTGATCTCGTCAGCTATGTTTGGTCGCTGGTACTCGTGAATCTTGTAGCTCAACTCGGCCTTCACACCGTGTTGCGTCAGAAACCTGTGCGTGCCGTTCGTGGCTTTGATGCGGAAGCCCAGTTCCTGAAACTTGCGCGCCACATCCAGGATGGCCGGCTTGTCCTTATCGGTGACGGAGATGAAAACCGTCCCCTGCAACGGTAACGGGGGCTGGGCCGCTTCTTCGGCTTTGAAGTAGGCCAAACCGAAAGACGGCGCCAAGCCGAGCACTTCGCCGGTCGAGCGCATCTCCGGCCCCAGCACCGGGTCCACCTCCGGGAACATGTTGAACGGCAGCACGACTTCCTTCACGCCGACATACGGGATCTTCTTCCGCTGGAGCTTCAGGTCCTTCAGCTTCGCGCCCAGCATGAGTTGCGTGGCGATGCGCGCCATCGGGACATTGCAGACCTTGCTGACCAACGGCACGGTGCGCGACGCGCGCGGGTTGGCCTCCAGCACGTAAACCGTGTCCTGGCAAATGGCGTATTGGATGTTCATCACGCCGCAGACTTTCAGCTCGCGGCCGATGCGTAGTGTGTAATTCTCGATGGTCTTAATGTGTTTCTCCGGCAGCGTCACCGGCGGGATGGCGCAGGCGGAATCGCCGGAGTGAATCCCCGCCAGTTCGATGTGCTCCATGACGGCAGGCACATAGGCGTCTTCACCATCGGCCAACGCGTCGGCCTCGGCTTCGATGGCGTTGTCGAGGAAACGGTCAATCAGAATGGGCCGCTCGGGCGTCACGTCCACCGCGGCAGTGACGTACTGCCGAAGCATCTCCTCATCGTGGACCACTTCCATGCCGCGTCCGCCGAGAACGAAGGAAGGCCGCACCATGAGCGGGTAACCGATCTTCGCAGCGACCTGTTTCGCCTCGTCGAAGCTGCTGGCCATGCCGGATTCCGGCATCGGGATACCCATCTGCTCCATCATCTTGCGGAAGCGATCGCGGTCCTCGGCCAGATCAATCACGTCGGGCGTTGTGCCAAGCACTTTCACACCGGCGGCTTCGAGTTCCTTCGCGATGTTCAGCGGCGTCTGCCCGCCAAATTGCACGACGACGCCGATGGGCTTTTCCTTTTCGTAAATGCTGAGCACGTCTTCGACTGTCAGCGGCTCGAAGTAGAGCTTGTCGGAAGTGTCGTAATCGGTGGAGACGGTTTCTGGATTGCAGTTGACCATGATGGTCTCGTAACCGGCGTCGCGCAAAGCGAAC
>Ga0299912_10004877_pt1 | contig 10991 bp, 5 predicted proteins | sample RVTome_2_FD_207667 | JGI IMG/M metagenome (GOLD analysis project Ga0299912, IMG submission 207667) | Soil microbial communities from uranium-contaminated site in the Upper Colorado River Basin, Wyoming, United States - RVT95D214 (version 2) ... | reverse complement strand
GCCAGCAGTAAAATTACCAGAGCCTTAGGACAGGGAACAATCCCGCTGGAAATCCCCAGAGAAACATTACTCCAGACTGAAATATTTGGATCGCTGGAGGAATGTAAATGTCGATGCCGATGGGAATGATTAGAGGATGAATGATGATGGTGATCAGTATGATTTCGGGCAGAATTTTTTTCCTCCGCAGTTCTGACGGTATAGGGTGAACTATTCTGCTTCTTATGCCATACCTGCAGACGCTGAATCAAGAGCCAGATTCCAATGACGGTAATGATGATGCCGGAGACTATTCCCAGCCACAAACTCACTTTTTCGGACCAGAACACGTCCATCACTACAAAAGCTGCAAAACCGATGAGTATCACACTGAACACATGAGAAAAGGTAATCGTAAGAGCCAGCACCACTGCATCCCTCACCCTTCCGCGTGCCCCCACTAAATAGGCTGCCATCAGAGATTTTCCATGACCGGGACCCAGAGCATGAATCGCCCCCAGTAGAAAAGCCGCTCCCAGAATCAGCAACAAAAAAAGAGGACTGAGGTCCGGTCGATATAGTGCTTCTTTGACAAAATCTTCGCTCATACCGATGCCTCTATAATACCCTTACCTTTATCTTGATGGCAGGATAAACCATTTTCTCACTGGCAGTGGGGGATTTTTCAAAGAATACTCCATAAATCTGGGCCATATTATCCTTTTGCCTGATCCGTCCTGGAAATGTGGAAATAAAAGTGATATTCGGCTCTCCGAATACCTGAATCTGTATAAAGCGCCGGATGGCCTTTTCCTGCTCCAAAGTAAATTCGACCTCATCTTTAGCCATTCGCAGAAAGTGGTTGCCAACTTCAAAGAGTACCCCGGGATCGATCACCAATTCCCGTTCACCAGCATTTAGCTCAAACTCTCCGGTAGAAAGAATGATCTCGACATAAAGCGGTGCCAGCAGGGAATCCAGCATCAGGCTGGGACCAAAGGCTGCCACCACTTTCATTGAGACGGGTTTGCCATCCACCTGCAGAAAATGATTTTCCAAGCTCTGGTTCGCAGTTTGTTTATATAATGTAAAAAAATCTGTGATCTCTTCGGAACTCAGGATGTTATCTGAATTGGTATCGATGATGAGGCGGATGTGAGGCGCAATCTGGCCCAGGTAAATCGACTCATATCTGATCAATAAAAAATTCTGATTGATTTCAATCCGGATATTATCCTTCATCTCCTCATTGGCTTTGGAAAAAATGTAACCATGTCCAAAGCTCGAACTGAGATTAACCAGTAAAAAGAGGATAATTTTACATTGAAATATTTTCATCTTTATTACTGCATCAACATCATTTTTCTGATCTGTAAAACTTCATTCGATTGCTGGAGCCTGGCAAAATATACCCCGCTGGGAAGAAGATGGCCAGCATCATTTTTCCCATCCCAAATTATCCTATGACTCCCGGCAGAGAGATGTCCTCTTTCCAGACTGCGAACTTTCTGCCCCAGGATGTTATAAATTGATAATTGAACATCCGCAGCTGCAGGCAGACTGAGAGTTATCCGGGTTGAAGAGTTAAAAGGATTGGGATAATTATCCAACTCATATGCCTGCAAGATTGGAACTGGTTTCTTCCGGCTGATGGTATTGACAGCCGTTGGCTGGGGAATAATGAAGGGATCTCCATTGAAGGTCAATCCATAATACCAGCCCCGCATATCATGATTGTAACCGTGTTCACCCACAAATTGAAAGGTTTTAAAAAATGCTTCCCCAAAAGAAATTCCCCGGGAGAGCTGGGTATAAAAATAATCAAAATGCAGCATGCCGCCGCTGTGGGTACTGCCAATGGTATTTATTCCGCTGGAAGTCTGCAGGGCATAGATAGCTCCGCAATTCAGATCCTCGACATAGCTGCTGTTGCTGCAGGCAAACAGCTGATAAAAATTGGCATTGCTCCCGGAAGGCAGGATCTGAAAGTTATAAAACCACTCATTCTGTGTACCATCATTTACTTTAAAGGCATGGCCGCCAGACCAGGAATGCACCCAGACATGCAGCAAACTGTAATGATCATTGAGACGTTCCCGGTAATCTACTCCTGTGGTAGCATTAATTTCATAAATACATAAGTATTCCTGATAAACCTGGCTGAGATAGAGAGTGGCAATATCATTTCCCCATAAATTCCAGTCATCGTCAGGATAAGCCAGTGCTCTGAACTCCTGCCGGATATCTCCGAGGTCATGCCGGTAATTGTACACTTTATCCAGATAGTTATTAATAATTTCTTCAGCATCTCCCATCCCCGGGGTAGGAATGATCCGGGCTATGATTATTTCGGGTTTTTCGGTAGTCCGGGGATAATCATCATAATGGGTATCATAGATCCCGTCCGTACCCGGCAGCATGGGTCCACTGGAAGGTCTGTATAGATTGTCCTCCCAGATCCCATCCAGATCCATGAAGAAAAGATCGGCTGGATACTCCTGATAGTTGCTGCCGTCAGGATCACAAAATTGAAACCAGGGAACCGGGAAATTCCCAACCAGCAGAGCACCCTGTAAATCATCGATAGCACGCAAGGTATCGCGCAGAGCAGAGGCACCGGGAAATTGCATGGAATATACCACCACTTCCGCCCCCTCCGCCTCCCAATCAGTCACTAATCGGATAATATTGGCCTGTATCGCCGGATATAATTCTGGCTGAATGAATATAGCCCGGACATTTCCTCGCTGACTATGCTCACAAATATCGCGCGATCGACCACTGTTTCTCCCGCTGGAAAGATCTCTGGCAAACAGCAGGTAACCATAACTGTCCAGAGTATCAATTTGACCATCAGTATAACAGGAGTCGATAATTCCTTCGGCTATTTTTTCATATTGAAATCGTGGAAAATTACGAGCCAGGGTATCACTCTGGCTGCGGCGGTAAATGGTATAACTTACTCCCGGCAGCTGTTCCCAGCAGAGGCGGAGAGCTGTACCCTCCCGCGCTAAAGTGAGGCTGTCTGGAGGTACCGGTATGACCAGATCCTGCAGATAAAGGGTCGAGGGCCAGGCGACAAAAGGCAGACCTATAATTTGTTTGGAATAACTCCCCTGCTGGGGAATTTCCGCTGGCTTATAACAACTGAAAATGATATTGAAAGAATCACCAATGGCTATGGCCGGTTGGTTAAAATTACCCAATTCAATCCCGAACCATCCCATCCCGCTTATGTTGGGATCACCAATACTCCAGCGGGGAGCATCATCCGTCAATATCTTTTGATCATTTCCATTCAATAAAACAATAAAACTGGCCTGTGGCGGAAGATCCTGGCACAGATTGCCATCACTATGCCTTACAAAATCTTTGAAGTACGCATAGTCATTTCCGAAAACGAAAGAATCCACTTCCGTTTTCAAAAATCCGGCTGTTCGATAAACCACTTCTCCATCCATGGTTCTTGACTGGGACTCCCAGTCAGCTTTCCACTGCTGGTAGGTCATGGGTAAAGAACCATCAGGTGAGCGCCATTGGGTTCTGACTGGAAAATTAGATTGGGTCAGTCCTGGCTGGATGAGGATCACCGACCACCACAGGAAAAACAATTTTACTGCCAGCTTGATTGTCCAATAAAGAATTTTTCGAAAAATTATCATACTTACCCCCAAAAATGTATCTAGCGCAGGAGGATCATTTTTATTGTTTGCTGGAATTTTCCGACCTGCAGCGTCGCAAAATAAATTCCGCTGGCGGCTGCTGATCCGGACTCATCTACTCCGTCCCACCAGTTTGAATGAGCACCCGCTGGTTTCATTTCCTGATGAATGAGAGTTTTTACTTTTTCACCCAGCGTATTGTAGATGACTAATTCAATCCCGCTTCTTTCAGGTAATTGATAGCGGATCTCGGTGCGGGGATTAAAAGGATTTGGGAAATTTTGAAAGAGAGCAAAGGCATCAATCATTTGACCGGAGTCCCCATCCGGGATCTCATTGGGATCAATGAGAATGAACTGCATCTCATAATTTCCAAGGGAGGTATTTCCCCGCCAATATTCCATATTGAATGCGGTTACCTCTAAAAATCCGTATCCAATTTTTCCGGCGTGTTCTACCCGAATGATCAAAATACTATTGGAATGTCCATAGGTGTGCACAATCGTCCCGGTGGAAGAAAATGGACAGTGACCTAAGGAGACCAGACCGTTCCCCCCCGCCGACAATTGTAAATCCGGGATGTTATCATAATATTTTCCGTACCAGACCCCGGCCTGGGGGATTGCTCGGTATACTTTCACATCGGCATTGGAGAGAATATTTCCCTGGTCATCTTTGAGCAACAGCTGATTCTGTAGTGGCAGGTCCTGCATAAATTCGCCGATATTTCCGGGGGCGTTATAATTTCCCAGGATTGCCCGATGTCCAACAATCAGATTCATGGCCGCCGTAGAATATTCATCAATCCAGGTATATTCACCATTCATTAATCCGTGGATCGGTGTCAGATAAACCGCGTCACCCATCCGCGGCATATAGGGTGTGCCCACAATCAGCTGGCCGTTTTCCTGGATCCCTACCGTGCTCCCATTTCCATCATCATGTACATTCATTCCGTATAAATCGATCAAGTAACGGGCATGTCCCAGTTCATGCAGGAGTGAGCCCTCAAAGTAAAATGGATTATTCATGGAAGTTGAGGTATGGTTGGCATAGAAACTTCCATTGAGTAAATCAATATTGAATCCCCACTGCAGATCCACATTGCGGTCATTGAAATTCGGATTATTACTCGGTAAGCCCCCGGCCAGCGGAAGAGCTCCATCCAGCACAACCGTAATTTTATCGAGACGGATCCGGTCCAGTACCCCACTGGGAGAATCCGGATAAATAGCGGCAGCAAACATGGAATTCCAATGCTCAATGTGACGGTGTGCCCAGTCCTCCCAGCAATTTGAACCCACTCCCAGATCTTTCTGATATTGATGAAAATAATCGTACACACTTTGTTCAACATAGAATCCGGCAGTGATGGCGTTGGTATATATCAACAGATCATTATTTTCTTCCTCTTCCTCCGGGATTACATCTGCAGGATCGATCACTAACCTCAGCGCATGTCGCGCAAAGGTCCAGGTCCAGGCGTATTCCACCACCGCTGTATCCAGCGCTGCAATGGCAACCTCTCCAGAATCCACCACCATGCCATCCAGGGTCCACCAATAAGAGATCCCGGTCAGACTGGAATCTGCCCAGTTTTTAACCACCGCCCGCCAGGTGACGGTGGAATTGAGGGCCGGCCAGCCTTCCACAGCCGGATTTTCACTTCCCCATACATAAGGAATTCGCGGCAGTCTGGTGATATACTTGATTGAAAGATCCAGGCCAGGCCGGACATATGGATCCTCATTCACCTCCTCGGAATGGGGGCTTCTTATACCTGCAGCTGAAACTGCAAAAAGAATGTATCCATAGTGTTCATTGCTCATGGCCGTGGAATCCTCGAAACTGCTGGAGGAAATTCCATCGCGGATCAACTCGTACATCATACGAGCCTGGCCATCCAGCAGGGTGTCACTGTAAGAACGGCGGTAAAGATCATAAGTCATACCTGGTTCCTGGGTCCAGGAAAGTTGCCGGTAAGAAGTGGAAGAATCCCTGGCAAGAGTAACATTCTGCGGGGCGGCTGGAATACTCATAATTTGCAGATTCAGAAAGACTGGAAAATAGTACCAGGGAATGGCCGTTATCTTCGATTTCAATAGTCCCTGCTGGCCGGTGGAGGTGCAGGTAAAGCAGATAAAAACACTATCACCAGCAGCGATGGCAGGATCACGAAAATTTCCCAGCTCTACCCCAAAAGTGCCGTTCCCGGGGATATTGGGTTCGCCACCGCTGATCCAGCGGGGAGCGTTATCAATTAAGATTTTGCTCTGCTCATTATTCAAGTAGGTGGTAAAACTGCTGACCGGCGGAATATGGGTACATAATTCACCATTGGCATGTTTTACAAAATTTTTAAAATAGACATAATCGTTCCCGCTTTGTCCCCAAACCTGCTGCTGACATAAAATTATTTGAATCAATATGAAAAAATACCAAAGTTGAATTCGCATTGAGTCCTCAAAATTTTATTAAATAGTATTTATAATTTCTTCTTTCAATTCGCGATTAAATTGATCAGCGCAGCATAATTAATTTTTTGGATTGTTGAAATTCTCCGGCTTTCAATCGATAGATATATATACCACTGGCCACCGATTGTCCAAATGAATTTTTACCATCCCATGAAACGGTGTAGGCTCCCGGTGACTGCTCACTTCCTTCCAACTGTTTTACTTCGCGTCCGGTAATATCATAAATCGTCAAAGAAACCATTACCCTTTTAGGTAAATGATATAAAATTCTGGTTTCCGGATTAAATGGATTGGGAACATTTTGAAATAAGCGGAAAGATTTTGGAATACCAGCTGTAAATGGATTAGTACCTGTCTCCGGAATGATAAACCAATTCTCCACCTCTAATGGGTAAGTAGCCGCAGTGGTATGCCCGGACCAATATGCCACATTGAATTCACATATATCAAAAAATTGGTAACCGACGCTATCCCCTTTGGCAATCCTGGCAAACAGGGTTGAATTAGTTCCTACTACCTCAGGATCTTCACTGTATATAGTTGAAAAGGGAGACATTACTGAAATTCCACCGGCATACTGAACGGCCGTCTGGTGGGGAAAAGTATAATAGCCCAGACTGTCAGTATATCCGCGGAATTTCGTAACATTGGAAATAACATTATCCTGTTTTTGATAGATCCAAATTTCAGCCTGTCTTACTCGTGTTCCATCTGGATATTTCACTTCCAGGGAATTCTCCAGGGGAATATCAGCCAGATAATCTCCAAAGTAACCCCGCCGTTTGCTCAGATTTCGCAGCAAGCCACCGGCAGAATGATCGGAAAATCCATTTTCATAATTACTGTGCATCAAATAATTATTCCGGCTGCAATAATACAAAGCTTCCCAGGCGATGGGAGTCAAGGGAGGCGTCTGACCGGTGCGCGGCTCAATCACCTGAAATTGGGGTTGATGGACATCCATCTGGTAAAGGTCAATCAATCCGATTTGATGACCCAGCTCATGCAACAGTGCCCAATCCATTCCGTTGCTCTGGTTTATCACCCACAGGAAATAACTGATGGCCCCGGCATCTCCGGTGAATCCCCACTGTCCATCCCATAAGACACTTTCGGGCGCATGAGTCCCACCAGAAGAAAGACCTCCATTGTGGTAGTATCGAATAGTATCCAGAAAAACTGCTTCTGCCACCCCATTGGGAGTTATCGCAGGATAAATTGCCTGGGCAAAGAATTGATTGATCTGTCCCACATGCACCTGGCTCCAGTCCTCAAAGCTGTATGATCCCATCGGATTCAGGTGGGACTCAAATAAGTCTAAGATATTTTCTTCCACATGAAATTGAAAGGACAGAGCATTTGAACGGATGGCCAAATCATTATTCTGGGTGGTAAGCTCATTGATGGGTGCCTGGGATTGAACCTGGCAACTGATTTTTACCGGAGAAACCGACCAGGGCCAATACAGCCTGGACATGATCCGCTGGCGTGGGAATAAGCGTCCGGAGATTTCACTCTGAACAACTACCGAATCAACCAACCAGGTTATCATGAAACCTTCAACTGTTCCGCCGCCGCTATTGCGGATCAACGCTGTATATTTCATCGACTCAGCGGGATCGGGATAATGTTTCAATTGTTGGGTTCCAGGAGCCAGGTGCGGATTGTATCCCGGTGGATCGTATTCCACTTCAAAACGTGGATATTTGGGGGAACGTGAAATATGGAGGATGTCAAGATCAGGATTTCCTCCGGCGAAAGGTACCACCGTGACCTCTGCTTCCTCTGAGGGAATACTTGGAATGCCGATATGATTCCGCGTTACCACCCGGTAGTAATATGTTTGCCCTGCAGTAACCATCGAATCCAGCCAGAAAATAGCACCCGTTTCCCCTGCCCAGGAAAGGGAATCTGGACTAGAACCCGGTTGTTGAGACCGATAGACGTCATAGTGCAGACCGGAAGTATCTCCCGGCTGCCACCAGGTTACTGCTACCTTAAAAGGATTCACATAAGCTACCGCCGCCTCAATCTGTTGTGGCGCACTGGGAAAATCTACTACTTCAAAAGAATGTGGGCCATAAATTCCCATTTTCCGGGGGATAACCACATAACCATGTGCTTCGGTTGATTGAGTAGAATCAAGAAACTGTCCGGTAGTGATACTATCGCCAATAAGTTCATATAACATGCGGGATTGACCGGCATATACAGTATCATTCACCTGACGTCGATATACCTGACAGGATGCTCCAGCCTGGTTGGTCCAGTTTAAAAGTCGTTGATTACCAACAGTAATTTCCAGGGTGAGTTGAGTAACGGGATCAGGAATATTTTTGGGCTGCAGGAAAAGTGTGGTTGGGAAGTAATAAAAAGGGATACTGGTAATCTGGGCAGCTAATATTCCATCTTCTCCGGTTTCATTAGCAAGGCAGGTGAAGCGGAAGAACACACTATCTCCGGCCATGACCGCCGGATTACTAAAATTACCAAGTTCCACTCCAAAGACGCCGTGACCGGTAATATTGGGATCGCCGCCGTATTCCCAGCGCGGAGCATTTTCCAGTAAAATTTTACTTTGATCGTTATTCAGATAGGCAACAAAACTCGCCTTAGGCGGAAGGTGGGTACATTCCGTTCCATCGGCATGGCGCACAAAATTTTTGAAGTATATAAAATCATGTTCAATTTGAGCGAATGCCGTATAAACATAGAGCCAGAGTATTAAAAAAAAATTATGAATAAATCTCATTTACCAGATTTAATTTAAAACAATCAATTAAAGCCAAAACCGATTCCGAAGCGATGAGTAGCCCCCAACAGACTATAGTCACTATAGGAATAGTCAAACTTCAAAAGATAAGAAGAAACGTTCCAATTTAAACCCCCGCCAAAGGAGTAGGTCGCCACCCCGTGATTAATTTCATATCCACCCCGTAAAAACAGAATTTGGCTCCAACCCCATTCTAGGCCGAGCTGGCTGAGCGGTTTACCATCATTAGGCTTAATGGCCGAGAAACCAGCCTTCAGAATATGATTTTCACTCTGAATGGCATTCATCGAAAGGCCGAATTGGAAGTTGGTAGGCTGAGGATACGATTCATTCACATATTTAATTTCCGAACCGAAATTGGCAATCTTCATTCCGAATCGGAATCCCCGGAAATCAGTTACATATAATACCGCAATGTCTCCTGAAATCGCATTGGCTTTAAAATCTGAGAACAGGGACATGTGTACAAAATTCAGGGTACCGCCAAAGGTGACCCGGTCGGTCAGGAATCTGGAGTAAGATAATCCGAATTTATAGTTGCCTGCATAGAATGTCTCACCGGTTCCTTCCGGCTGCAGGGGGGTGCGTACTTTCATTTCATCGGTATAAAGGGCGATGACTGACAGACCAAAAGCGCCCCAGGTATCAAAATTTTTAACCACTGCCGCAAATTCATGATTAATTCCGGCAAACCATTCGGTATGGGTGAAAACCATATCCATATTTTTAATACGCGAAAGTGCCGCAGGATTGTAATAGGTTGCTTCGGCTCCATCGGCGATTGAAATATAGGCACCAGCCAGGGCAGCTGCCCGGGGACTTACTCCAATTTTTATAAACTGGGCATCGGTACTGCCAGGACGTTCATATTGGGCATTAACTATGAATGGTACAAGTAAAAGCATGAAAAAGAATTTTTGTGACATATGTGGATTCCTGATTTATATTCCAAATTTAAAATCGATTACTTTATGATCACGAATTTTCCCACCTGGATTTTTCCATTTCTTTTATCTTCTACGGTGTACAGGTAAATACCACTGGCGATAGCCTGTCCGATTGAGGATGTCAAGTTCCAGTCTTCAAAGCCTTTTTCCGGATTATTATGCATTATTGTACTGACCAGATCCCCTGCCAGAGTGTAAATCTTAATTTCACACTCCAGGGGAAGATTAAGGAACTGAATTCGCCGATCCTGCTCCATCCATGTTTTCCGGGTACCTTCCGGCTTTTCCCAGGGAGGATTAAAATCATGGTAAGCAATATCACCACGGTAAGGATTGGGAACCACCGCTACCTGTCCCACGGTCTCAGGAGGTGGAGTACCAGGAATTACTATTTTTACATTCCCGGTAATAGTAGATTCCTGCGATGGAAAAAAAGTTACCGAGTCAGGTTTGGAGTAAGCAGTAACACTATAGTAATACTCAAAATTATTCAAAAGGCCCAGATCACTGTATTCATATTCTAAACCGATGTTTGGCCCATATTGGTTATCCGGGAGATCATATTCACCCAGAAGCGTCCATGGTCCGGAAGCACTGCTGCTGCTCTTATATAAGCGATAACCTTCGAATGGCTTCATTTCTCCATCCCCCCGGTTAGCATCGGTGTAATCTTCCGGATTTACATCACCGGGTTGTGGTCTCCAGGAAATATCCATCCGCTGATTACCGATGGTAATTCGCAGGGGAGGTTTGGGAGGAGGAGAGGGAACCCGGTAACCTTTACTTTTCAGAAATTCCAGATAATCAGCATTCTCAAACATCTTCTGCCGGCCAAAACCAAACACATAGGCCATTTCTACATGAACTGTATCCCCAACTGCTACATTTTCATAAGGGCCAAAACAGACCGAGGCATGATACCGTTCAATATCCTGCCGATCCGCCATAATTTCTCCGCTGCTCATCCCTATTTTATAAAAGAAGGGGTCTCTGGCAAAACCAGCTAGATCCTCATGGTCGTACCATTTGAAGGTCCAAATCAGAGTACTATCAGTCGGCTCTAAAATCTTTAAACCAATAGGACTGATGGCAGTGCCATCATTTCCGCCAATGTTATCCTCTCCTACCGCCAATAGTTCTTGAGGATAAAATA
>Ga0299912_10004876_pt1 | contig 10991 bp, 12 predicted proteins | sample RVTome_2_FD_207667 | JGI IMG/M metagenome (GOLD analysis project Ga0299912, IMG submission 207667) | Soil microbial communities from uranium-contaminated site in the Upper Colorado River Basin, Wyoming, United States - RVT95D214 (version 2) ... | reverse complement strand
AGCGCCGTTTGACGAGCTCCCACACGATCAAGCCAAACGTCCCGTCCAGCCTGGGGTTCCCGGCGCCTGCCGAACTGGACCGGAACCTTTCGTAACCGACCGTGAACAGCTTGCTGGAACTTTCATTCTGCTGCGCCGTTTCCACGGGCGACTGCACCTCTCGTAATCAACGACAGTCCAAGGAGAAATGGCCATGAATTGGGATCGCGTCAGCGGCAACTGGAAGCAGTTCCGTGGCAAGGTGAAGGAACAGTGGGGCAAACTCACGGACGATGAGATCGATCAGATCGCCGGCAACCGTGAGCAGCTGGAAGGAAAGATCCAGGAGCGCTACGGCATCGCCAAGGACAAGGTGAAAGCCCAGGTCGAAGAGGCGATGAACCGGGTGGTAAGCACCCAATCCTAAAGCCCAGGGAGCCGGCCCCCTCCCCCTTCCCTAAGCCGGTCTTTGAGGCCAGCCCGCGGTTCGAGCCCCCTCGCATCGCGGGCTTTTTTCGTATTTTTGGGACCGATGGAACTCATATGCCCATTTGTACGTTGCTGGGAGTTGGACAAGGATCGTATGGACGAAGCGCGGGACGCCGCGGCAAATTCGCCCCAGTGGCCGGCCCTGTCCGATGACGGGGGTTGGCTCGCAAGAATATGGATGGGAGGCGGGAGGGCCGCTCGAATGTCTGACGACAAGAAATCCTCTTGGGGAAAGGTGTGCGACGCAGCCGCCCCCCGGGAGACAGCCGCCGGCGCGCCTGGCCAGCAGATTTCGGCCGCGCCGGAGCAAGGCGTCGCCGGCGAGACCGGCAACGGCGGTGCGTCGGCCAAAAGAGCCTCCCGCGCGCGCAGTCAGCACGTACTCCCCGGAATCCTTGGCAAGCAGCTCAGGGCCGCCTACGGCGAGCTGCTGAATGCGCCGGTGCCCGACGCGATCACCGAACTCATCAAGAAGCTTGAGACTAAGGAGGCTGCGTCTGCGGCCGGGGCTGAGCAGCTCCGCGACGAGGAGAGCGCCGGTGAAGGGTAACGCTCAGAACAGCTCTCTGCGCGACGATCTCGTCGCCGCGATCCCGAATATGCGCGCGTTTGCCATCTCGCTGTGCGGCAATCGCGACCACGCCGACGACCTGGTGCAGGGAGCGTTGGTGAAGGCCTGGAACCACCTCGATTCCTTCGAGGAGGGGACGAACCTCAAGGCGTGGCTGTTCACTATTCTGCGCAACGCCTACTTCTCCGAGCTGCGCAAGACGAAGCGCGAGATCGCCGACAGCGAGGGCCAGCTCGCGGCAAAGCTTTCGGTCCCGGCCGAGCAGCAAGGCCATCTCGATTTGCTCGATCTCAATCGCGCCCTGTCGAAGCTGCCGGTCGATCAGCGCGAGGCGTTGATCCTGGTGGGCGCGGAAGGCTTTTCTTACGAGGACGCCGCCAATATCTCCGGCTGCGCCGTCGGCACCGTCAAAAGCCGCGTCAACCGCGCGCGCGCCAGACTGGGCGAGCTGATGTCCGCGCCGCCGTCGGGCGCACAGACGAGCCGTGACGATGAGCCGGCAGTGCAGCGCCCGAAGCCGCGCAGCGCACGCGTTGCGTCCTCCTGAGGTCCCGACGTCGCAGCCGCAATGACAAAAAACTATTGCATCTAAAGGTGCTGAGGGAAGCGGGCTCTTGGGCGCGCGCTCAGGCCGAAGCGACCTGCGCGTTCGGCTTGCGGGCCTTGTAGTCGAAGAACAGCGCCTGGCTGATGACGGCCTGTACTGTCTCGGTCCTGAACGGTTTGTTGATGAGGAACGTCGGCTCGGGCCGGCTGCCGGTGAGCAGTCGCTCCGGGTAGGCGGTGATGAAGATCACCGGTACGTCGAAGGTCTGCAGGATCTCGTTGACGGCCTCCAGGCCGGAGCTGCCGTCGGCGAGCTGGATGTCGGCCAGCACGAGGCCGGGCTTGTGCTTGTGGAAGGCGGCGACCGCCTCCTTGTGTGTGCGTGCCGTTTCGCACACGTCATGGCCAAGGCCCGTCACGAGATCGGCGAGATCGAGGGCGATCATCGGCTCGTCCTCGATAATGAGGGCATTGGTTGCCACCTGTTCGGCGATCTCCGATGCCGCCTGGTCAACGAGGGCCTTTATCTCGCCCTCGTCCGTGTCCAGGACTTGCGCCGTGTCCGGGGTCGAGAACTCCTCGACGGCCATCAGAAGAAACGCTTGCCGCGCCCGCGGCGTTATCGCTTCGAGCTTGCGATCGGCGGCGGCCAGCCGATCGGAGACGGGCGCATCGTGCTTGTGATGGTTGAGCCGCACGGTGTTCCACACGTCGAGGAAGCTGCGGTATGTGGCCACCCTCGGCTCCAGATCGATGGGAAACATCGAGGGATCGGCGGCGACGGCCTCGAGCATGGCAACGACATAGGCGTCGCCACTCTCCTGGCTGCCGGACAAAACGCGTGCGAACCGCCTCAGATATGGCAGCTGCGGCGCGATAACCTCCGAAATTGACATGATCTCCCCTTCTTGACCGTCCGCGTGAAGATGTCTCGCAACCCGACCAAACGCTCAATTAGGACAAAAGTTCCCAAAGCACCGGCCTGCGCACGCGCATAGCCAATCTTCGTGGCTATATTACTGAAAACAAATTGAATCGACTGGCTCGGCACGACAAGGCGATGCAGGTTGCGCACGAGCGCCCCGTCAACCCCGCCGCAGCATGCCGCCAACGAATGACAGGACGACGAGAATGATCGCTACCCAGAAGAGGATCCGCGCCCCTTCCGTGGCAACGCCGGCGACGCCTCCAAAGCCGAGAAAGGCCGCGACGAGAGCGACGATCAAAAAAATGACTGCCCAATAAAGAAGATTGCCCATAAGTCGACCCGCATCCTGGAAGCCCGTTGCCGCGTTGTGCAGGAGAACGGCGGTGCGCATCGTTGGTTCCGGCAGAGTCGGCCGCGGCTTCAAGCGAGCCGGGCGCTCCAGGATCTGGTAACGCCGTTCGACGACACTGCCCAATCGCACGATCGCGACACACGAGATAGCAGACCACCTTGACCCGCTCATCGCCCGCCTCGCCGCCTGACATGAAGAAGCGCATCCAGTTGTTCGACTGGGCAGCGACGAGTCTCGGCCCTATGGCCGGCTGGCCGCAGTGCCTGAAATGCGCCGTCGACATCATCACCGCTTCCCCTGTGCCGATGGTGCTGTTGTGGGGGGCCGACGGCATCATGATCTACAACGACGGCTATGCCGCATTCGCCGGCGCGCGGCATCCGCAGCTATTGGGCTTGCCGGTGCTGCAAGCGTGGCCCGAAGTCGCCGACCTCAATCGCCGCGTCATGGAGTGCGGGCTTGCAGGGGAGCCGCTTTCCTTTCGCGGCAAGCACCTGGTTCTCAATCGCCACGGCGCGCCCGAGGACGTTTGGACGAACCTAGACTACAGCCCGGTACGCGATGAAGCGGGAAGGCCGGCAGGCGTGCTGGCCATCGTGGTCGAGACGACGCCGTGGGTCTTCGCCGAGCGCGCCCAGCGCGAGAGCGAGTCGCGCTTCCGCACGCTTGCCGACAACATCGCCGCCTTCGCCTGGATGGCCGACGCTGCGGGCGGCATCTATTGGTACAACAAACGCTGGTTCGACTATACCGGCACCGCGCTCGACGAGGTGAAGCATTGGGGCTGGCGCAAGCTGCAGCACCCCGACCACGTCGACCGCGTCATCGAAAAGATCGAGCGCTGCCTCGATACCGGCGAGGTGTGGGAAGACACTTTCCCACTAAAGGGGCGCGACGGACTGTTCCGCTGGTTTCTCTCCCGCGCCATGCCCATTCGCGACGAGGACGGCAACGTCGTCCGCTGGTTCGGCACCAACACCGATATCACCGAGCACCTAGAAGAGGCCGAGCGCAACGCTCAGCTCGCCACGATCGTCGCTACCTCCGCCGACGCGATCATCTCCATGTCAAACGAGGGCATCATTCTTTCGTGGAACCCCGGTGCCGAGCACATGTTCGGCTACACCGCGGACGAGGTCATCGGCCAGTCGGAGCGGTTGCTGTTCGCCGAGGATGCAGGCGACGAATTCGAGGACAAATACCGCCACCTTCGGCACGGCGACCACGTGCTGAGTGACACCGTGCGCCGCCGCAAGGATGGAACGCTGATTGACGTGGCGATCAATGCCGCGCCGATGCGCCGCCCGGACGGCCGCATCCTCGGCTTCTCAGCCGTATTCCGCGACATCACTGAGCGCAAGCGTGTCGAGACGCATTTGCGCATGGTCATGCGCGAGCTGTCCCACCGCACGAAGAACCTGCTCGCCGTGATCATCGCCATGGTCCGCCAGACGGCGCACTCGAGCACCGACGTCGCGGTGTTGCAGTCGCAGCTCATCCAGCGTTTGCAGAGCCTTTCGGCGTCGCACGACCTGCTCATCGCCGAGGACTGGACCGGTGCCTCCCTAGAGGAGCTGATTCGCGCCGTGCTTCAGCCATTCATCGGCAGCTCGTCCGAGGCGGTCGAGTGCCAGGGGCAGAGCGCCTTCGTCAACGCGACGGCGGCACAGAACCTCGGCCTCGTTCTGCACGAGCTCGCCACCAATGCGGCCAAATATGGAGCCTTGTCGACGCCTGCCGGGCGGGTGCGCGTGACGTGGTCATTCGAGCCGGATACGAGCGGCGCGCTGCGCCTGTTCGTCCGCTGGGCGGAGCGCGGCGGACCTAACGTTCTGCAGCCGTCGGTCAAGGGGTTCGGGCACGTCGTCATCGAGCGCGTCACCGGCCAGGCTTTGAATGCCGACGTAACTTATGAGTTCCCCGCCGAGGGCGTGCGCTGGTCAATCGGCATCCCGCTCGACTTCGTCGTGCGCTGGCGCAGTGTGGAAGCCGACAGCATCACCACCGCCGGCCGCGCGCGAACTGCGCGCGATTGAACTAGGGCGTCAGGAAATGATGGTGCCGCCATTTCCGCGCCGAGTCCGGCGGCGCGTGACTGCGTTACAGCAATGGAGAATGGCCATGCCAACGACAGATCGACCACCGCTTCCGCCCTTCACGCTTGAGACCGCGATCCAGAAGGTGCGTCTCGCCGAGGACGCCTGGAACAGCCGCGATCCTGCGCGGGTGGCACAGGCCTATACGGCTGACAGCCGCTGGCGCAATCGCGCGGAGTTTATCGAAGGTCGCGCCACGATCGAGGCTTTCCTGCACCGCAAGTGGAACCGCGAGCTCGACTACCGGCTGATCTGAGCTGTGGACCTTTACCGGAAACCTGATTGCCGTACGCTTCGCCTACGAATGGCACGACGACAGCGGTTACTGGTTCCGCTCCTACGGCAACGAGATGTGGGACTTCGACGAGCACGGGCTGATGCGCCGCCGCATGGCCAGCATCAACGATGCGCCAATCGCGGAAACCGAGCGCAAGTATCGCTGGCCGCTGGGCCGCCGGCCTGACGATCACCCGGGGCTGAGCGCGCTCGGACTCTAGCCGCCGCGGGCCAGCTGCGAGGCAAGATCGTGATGGCCGTGGAGTTCGGCGGGTCAATCCGCGCCGCTCCAAAGAGCGATGACCGGAGAGTGTCTAACCTTCGAGTGCCAGTCAGTTCTTCCCTCGACAGCCACATCGCCGGCAACCGGCGCTACGTCTGGGAGGGCCAACAACCGATGAATTAGACAAACGGGGATCGAGAAAGCTGCCATTGAAAGTGCACTGCGTCGGCACTTGCGACGACACACAGGTGCCACGCTAGGTCTTCTGCCGTTCGCCGGCTTTGCGCGTCTTTCCGGGCGCTAGAATGTGAAGCTTGTCTCGCGACCAATCGATTGTGAGACGCTCGTCCTCCGTCTCAAAGTGGAAGGCGCCGACGGCCGCCGGAAAGATGCCTTCGTAACGCTGCGCGATCTCTCTGGGAAGCGTCAGTTCCACGCGATCGCTGTCGAAATCGAGAGCAGCATACCTGCCGGCATAGACGATGACGGCACACGCATAGTCGGCGCCCTGGCCGGTGCAGGCGATGCGGAACAAGCCGTCGGGAGGAGCAAAGATCTTGGTCTCAGCGATGACGCGGTTCTCGACATCGACATTGAGGCTCTCGAAGAGGCGAAACGCGGCCTTCGACCCGAGGCTGTCGAGGAGGACGACGCCATATTCGCTCTCGAAAGCGACGACGCTGATCGTCTTGGCATCCGCGCCCTGGCCGATGAGGGTAAGTAGGACAGCGAAGAGCAAAGGCCGGCGCATGTCTCACACCCTCTTTGCATCCCTGTCCAATGAAGCGCTTGTTTCCGTCAACGAACGCGCAGCGGCGATGAGCGCTTGGCCGAGTGCGATGCCACCGTCGTTCGCCGGCACCGAACGTGGGACGAGAACCTTAACACGCGATTGAGCCAGTCCGGCGCACACTCCTTCTAGCAACAGCCGGTTCTGGAAGACGCCGCCCGACAATACGACCGTGCTGACGCCGTGACTCTCGACCAACTTGCGCGTGGCGGCGGTCAGACCTGAGATCACACCGCGGTGGAACCGCGCCGCTATGTTGGCCCGACCGACACCGTTTGCGAGATCCTCAAGCAGTGCGTTCCAGAGGGGGCCCCATTGCAGCGTGAGCGGAGCGCCGGGAGCCAACTCTGTCGGATAGCTGCTGCTGTCGCCGGAAAAGCGTGTCGCGGCGAGCGCCTCGAGCTCGCACGCGGCTTGCCCCTCGTAGGACGTGGACTCCGGCGAGATGCCAAGCATCGCCGCGGCGGCGTCGAACAGGCGTCCCGCTGAGCTTGCCGGCGGAGCGTTGATGCCGCTCTCGATCATCCGCACAAGCGCCGGAATGGGTTTTTGGCGCAAGAGGTGAACGATATCCAGCTCCGCATAGCGGGCGGCGACGCTCTCCCAGCCGATAAACTGCTCGAGATGCGCAAACGCGTTGCGCCAAGGCTCGCGCATGGCCTTGGCTCCTCCGACCAAGGGCACGGGCGCGAAGCGCGCGAGCCGCTCAAAGCTCCGATAGTCGGCAAGGAGGAACTCACCACCCCAAAGCTCACCCTCCTCACCGAGGCCGATCCCGTCGAGCACGATGCCGAGCACCGGCAGCGTCCGGAGTGGAACGTCATGCTCGGCGAGCACGGCGGCGATGTGAGCATGATGATGTTGGACGCTAACGAGCCGAGCGCCCGTTTCCCGCGCGAGCGCGTGTCCCCACTGGGTCGACAGATAGTCGGGGTGCTGGTCCACGCAGATGACCTGCGGCGTGAAGGAGAAAAGCTTGTGGTAGAGGCGGAGCGCGGCGCGATAATCGTCATGGGTGGCTGCGTCCTCGAGGTCACCGATGTGCTGGGAGAGCATCGCCTGCCCGGAACTGAGGACGCAAAACGAGCTCTTGAGCTCGGCGCCCAAGGCAAGGACGCGGGGCGCGTCCGCGAAGCCATCGGGCATGCGAATCGGTGTGGGGGCGTACCCACGCGCCCGCCGCAGGATTGACGGTGCTCCGAGCACGAGGCGTGCGACGCTGTCGTCGAGCCGGCTGACGATGTCCCGGTCGTGCATCAGCCAGACGTCGGCAATGCCGGAAAGCCGCCGCCGCGCATCGCCGTTCTCGACGCACTGCGGCTCATCACTGCGGTTGCCGGAGGTCAGCACGATCGGACGATCGAGATCGCGCATCAGCAGATGATGCAGCGGTGTATACGGCAGCATGAAGCCGAGGCTCGATTGCCCCGGAGCAATGGCCTGCGGGAGCGCTTGCCGATCCTCTGCCGCCTCGATCACGACAATCGGCGCAGCGACGCTCTGCAGCAATGCGGCCTCCGCCTCGCTCACACGTGCGAAGTTGCCCACCATCGCGACATCGCGGGCCATGAGAGCGAAGGCTTTGTGATAGCGATGCTTGCGCTCCCTGAGGCGGGAGACGGCCGCGGCATTGCCGGCATCGCACGCGACATGGAAGCCGCCGATGCCCTTGATCGCGACGATAGAGCCGCAAGCGATCAGACGGGCGGCGGCAGTCACGGCGTCTTCGCCGCTCTCGAGGGTGAAGCTTTTGCCGCTCTCATCTTCGAGCCGCGTGCGGGGGCCACAAACCGGGCAGGCGTTGGGCTCGGCGTGAAAGCGCCGGTCGGCAGGGTTCTCGTATTCGGCGCGGCAATCTTCGCACATGGGGAACGCCGACATGGACGTCGTGGCGCGATCGTAGGGGATGGCGCGCACGATCGACAGGCGCGGCCCGCAATGGGTGCAGTTGGCGAAGGGATAGCGGAAACGGCGGTTTGCGGGATCCAGCACCTCCGCGAGACACTCGGGACAGGTAGCAGCATCAGGAATGATCCCGGTCTCGATTTTTCCCGCCTCACTGGCGAGGATGCGAAACTCTCCGGAGCGAGCGCGCCCTAGCAGAGCAACGCGCTCGATCGTCTCGACACGGGCGAGCGGCGGCGGCTCCCGCCCCAGGGCTGCCTCGAAGGCCGAGAGGTGCTCAGGAGCCCCCCAGGCGCGGATCAGCACGCCCTCCCCATCGTTCAACACCTCGCCCGCGAGACCAAATCGGGTGGCGAGCCTCCACACGTTCGGGCGAAAGCCGACGCCCTGGACGAGGCCGCGCACACGGAACTCCGCACCTGTCTCCCGTCCACCAGCGTTCAGAACTTGCTCGCCGCCCGACGCCACCTGACGCCTCCTCAATGCACTGTGCAAACCATGCACGGGTCGAAGGACCGCACGATGTGCTGCACGGCAACCGGATCGGCCTCCCCTTCGCGTACCGGCGCGCCGGCAAGCGCCTGCTCGCAGGCCCCAGGAACGCCGGCGGCGTCGCGAGGAGAGAAGTTCCACGTGGTCGGCGCGATGATCTGGTAGTTGAGGATGCGCCCGTTCTTCACCGTCATCCAGTGGCCGAGCGAGCCGCGTGCCGCCTCAATCAGGCCGGCCCCTTCTGCGTCGTCGGGCAGCTGGCCCTGCACGAAGAACGGCTCATGCGGGGCGATGCGACGCGTCCAGTCCTCGAGCGCCAGCACGATGCGCGCAACCTCGACTAGGCGCGCGATGACACGGTTTGCGACGTTGCCGCCACTCTGCTTGACGAGGTCGCCGATCAACGGATGGCCATCGACGAGCTGGCGGGCAAGCGCGCCGACCTCGACCACCTGGCCGGCAAGACGCGGCGCCTTGCACCAAGTGTATCCGCCCTCGGCATCGGCGTCGGGGATCGTCACGCCGCGCGAGGGATGGCGCGGGCCGTTGCGGTGCGCGAACCAACCGGAGGATAGGTCCTCCGTAATGTCGGCTTGGTCTAACGCACGAATCTGTCCATCCATATGGACGCCGCGCTTGAAGAGATGGGCGCCATTCTGTTCATAGGCGCCGTAGCTCAGAAAGCGGTCGGTGGCGCGACCGAGCTCGTCCAACCGCAGAGCTTTGACAAGCCGCAGGAAGATACCGAAGTCGCTCCCGGCGGGGCCAGGCCGCGCGGCCCACGTCGTAAGCTCAGTGGCAGAGCCGAGCGCCACCACGACTTCGAGCCCATCCCCGAACATCCGTGTCTCGAGGAACCGGCGAAAGGCGGCAAGGGTCGCAAGCACCCTCGCCTGGCCTGCGCGGTCGATGGCATGCGTCGTGCCGCCGGGGTGCAGGCCGAGCGTATGCGGCCAATGTCCGGCAAGCGTACCCATGATGTGCATGAAGGCGGCGCGGACAGGCAGGATCTCGCGCGAGGCGGCACCCTCGATCGCCTTGAAGCGAGCCGCAACCTCACGATGCCAGGGCTCATCGGCATAAATGGGCCTGGCGAAATCCGGCATGAAAAAGAGATAGAAGTGCGTGAAGTGGTCGGCGACGTTTTCGGCTGCAAGGATGATGTTCTGCATCAGCCAGCCGTTCGCCGGTGCCACGAGACCCTCTGCTGCGGCAAGCGCGGTCGCTGCCGCCATGGACTGCGAAACCGAGCAGATCCCGCAGATGCGCGGCGTATAGACGAGGGCGTCACGCGGGTCTTTGCCGTTCAGGATCTGCTCGAAACCGCGGTAGAATGGAGAGTTAACCCACGCGCCTCTCACCGCGCCGCCTTCAATCTCGAGCTTGATCTCGAGGTCGCCCTCGACGCGGTTGAAGGGACCGACAATGCGGCGGCTCATTTTCGCCCCTTCCCCCTCGCCGCCGAAGGCGGAGTGATGATGTAGTCGGCGACGGCATTCATCTTGACGCGGCGCGGGGTCGCTGCCTTCGACAGCGCGGCAAGCGCCACGAACCAAGCCTTGGGCATGTCCGTCGGCAGCCCGATCGGAATTCCAGCGAGCTTGGGCGTTTCAAGATAGGCATGCGTCTGGCGCTCGAAGCCAGGCTCGGTGCAGGAGATGCACGGGTAGCCGGCGCGCGTGCAGGAGCCGCCGCCGTTCCACAGCCGGATGTTGCAGTCGGCATGCACCTGCGTCGCCATGCAGCCCAAGTGCTCCATAAGGCAGCCGAGGTTGGAGAGCTGCTCGGCGCTCGCCTTGTACTCGTAGTACTCGTTGCGCGGGCAGCCGTGGTGCACGAGGTGCTCGGCATAGAAGCGCGGTCGCCCCAAGTCGTCGAGGTCGGCTTCCGTGAAGGTGCCGAGCGCCAGCTGGAGCAGCGTCTCGACGACCCAATCGGGGTGGATCGGACAGCCCGAGATGTTGATGACGGGCATGCCGGAGCGCGCGTGGAAGGCGGCGCCCAAGAGCCCGCCCGCCTCACTTCCGTCGTACGCGAGGCCCGAGGCTTCCACGTGATTGGCGCCGGCCGCGGTGACACCGCCGAACGCCGCGCAGGTGCCGATGGCGATGACGTCGCCCGCAAGATGGCAAAGCTCGGCAATGAGATCCCTCATCGGCTCGCCGGTGCCAGCCTGCAGATGAAAGCGGCCGCTACCGTTGGGGCCGTGGATGACCGCGCCTTCGAGACAGAGGATATCAAGTGGAACGGATCCCGAGCGCACGCCGTCGATGACAGCGTGGAGCTCGCTACCCGTCGCCTCGCTCAGCGAAGGGTGCCAGAGGAGGTGGATGCCGGCGACGTC
>Ga0299912_10004875_pt1 | contig 10991 bp, 12 predicted proteins | sample RVTome_2_FD_207667 | JGI IMG/M metagenome (GOLD analysis project Ga0299912, IMG submission 207667) | Soil microbial communities from uranium-contaminated site in the Upper Colorado River Basin, Wyoming, United States - RVT95D214 (version 2) ... | reverse complement strand
CGTTGGCCAGCGTTTTTTCATGAAGCATCCTCCTTATGCTTCTTCTCAACAACGATATATTACTGAAAACATAGACCCCGTGCGATATTCTTCGATTGCATTGGCGATCCGCACCATATTACAGGACCAGATCCCCGACAATTTTGCAGAGGTAGGTGTATATCGGGGAGACCTCAGCCGTTTCATCCACGCTATTGCTCCGCAAAAGAACCTCTTCCTTTTTGACACGTTCGAGGGATTTCCCGCCGAATATACAGACAATGGTGATGGGCGATTTAAAGATACGGGGATTGATTTAGTCAAAGCGAATATTGGCAATCTAGATAATGTAATAATCAAACCGGGAATCTTTCCCGATACTGCTCGAGGTTTAGAACAAGAACTTTTCGCTTTCGTTATGCTCGACTTGGATACCTACAAGTCGACACTCGCAGGATTGGACTTTTTTTATCCCAGACTGAGTCCTACGGGATATTTATTCGTGCACGATTACCACTCCTTAGAATCAGGAGTAAAACTTGCGGTCGATGAATTTCTAAAATCGAAACTTGAAACGCGAGTTGAAATTCCGGACGTGCTGGGGTCAATAGTCATCAGAAAGCTATCGCAGCATTTATAGAAACAAAACCAGTGTCAGGAAAACCGGGGAAAAGTTCAAGATGTACTTTCCTTCCACTCGGGGGGGATTTTCGAGACCTTCTCCCGCCCGGTAGGTTCGTAAATTTTCTTGGTTATTTTGCGGTAATTGAGAGTTCCATCGAATAGAGAGCGGATGCGGTCTTGGGCAATGTCAACATATTCCGGTTCCTTGTCGATGCCCATCACGCGGCGGTCGTGGAGGATGCTAGCAATCACCGCCGAACCCACGCCCATGAAAGGGTCAAGCACCCAGTCGTTTTCCTTGGTCAACGCGAGAATGCATCTTTCGCATAATTCTATCGGAAACTGGCACGGGTGGGTGGTTTTCTCCGGGTGGTTTGACTTCACGTTGGGAATTTCCCAAATTTCTCTTTCCCAATCTTGGATAACAATCTCCCAGTAATCGGAGGGGTTCTTCCCCTTCGGGTTACACGAGGGCATTCCCTTATTCGGTCCCTTGTAATGCCTCTTGCCCGGGTATTTCGAGGGAACGCGTATGTCATCTAGATTAAACGTATAATCTTCCGTTTTCGTGAACCAGAGTATTGTTTCATAACGACCTGAAAACCTATTCGAGCAATGTAATCCGTGATTGAAGTGCCAGATAATGCGGTTCCGCAATTGTAACCCGCATTGCTTGAATATTCGATAATAATAAATGTCAAGGGGATAAATCTCGCCTTTATCGACATAATTTCCCACTTCCCAGCAGATACTGCCATCGGGGGTGAGAACCCGGACCAGTTCATCAATGATGTTTTTTTGCGTTTCAAGGTAGGCTTCCAATTCGACCTGCTTTTCGTAATTTTTGCCGATGTTATACGGTGGGGAGGTAATGATCAATTTAACCGTCTTGTCGGGAATAGTCTGCAGGAACTTCAAGGAATCCCCTACTGATAGGAGAATCGGATAATCCTGGTTGAATGAGTCTAAAAGCTTGACTTTGCGACTTCTTTTTTGGATGACCGCATGGCTGTCAGGTTGAGATTGTTCCTTGTGATTGTCCGTCCGATCTTTGTCGGATTGTATTTTTATCCAATCATCTAACAACTGCGAGACCTCTTTCGTTCTTCTCTTGCGATGATTCTTTTTAAATTACTAGGTCAATGGGATTGAGTCACGTGGTTTTCCACTCCACAAGATTATTCGCTCCAAATGCAGAAAAAGTTATCATCTAATTGAAACGATCTTACTGATCGTGAGGATGAAAAAATCATATGGGCTCTGTTGAATTACGTGAACTGCCTCCCTTTTTAGAGGCGGTGCAAGCGGTTGTCGGGCCGGAAAACGTTTCGATAGACGAATTTTCCTTAATTTGCTACAGTCGCGATGCGTGGCCGTTGAAGCTCCTTGAAGTGAAGGTCGGCATTATGGCGCCCCGCCCGAACGCTGTGGTGTGGCCCCGTTCGACCGGGGATGTTTCCGAGATTTTGAAATTGGCGAACCGGTATAAGATACCTATCATTCCTTTTGGAGGCGGGGCGGGCGTGTCCGGGGGGATTGTGGTAGATTCCCGTCGCGGTGGCGTGATTCTGGACTTGAAGAAGATGGATAAAGTCCTCGCAATAGATGTCGAGTCAATGACCGTGACCGTTCAACCAGGGATTTTAGGGTATACTCTCGAGGAATACCTTAACAAGAAAGGCCTCAGTACGTGCCATCTCCCCTCCTCTGATTATACCTCCACTATCGGCGGGTTTCTCGCGAGTCGCTCTGCAGGCGCTCTTTCGTCCAAGTACGGGAAGATCGAGGATATGTGCGAGGAGATCGAAGTAGTTTTACCCACGGGGGAAATTGCACGCACGAAAAAGGTTCCCCGCGCGGCGAGCGGGCCCGACTTCAAGCAGTTGTTCATCGGGTCGGAGGGCACCCTTGGTGTGATCGCGGAAGCTACCTTGCGTATTTGGCCGGTTCCGGAAGTCCGGCGGTTTGACAGTTACTTGTTTGGCAACCTCCGGGCGGCCATCACCGCGGTCAGGGAATTTTTCCGCCACCGCATTTTTTGTTCCATCCTGCGACTCTACGATGACGTGGACGCGCGCATGTCCTACGGCCTGAGTGATGTCCTGAAAGACGCGGCATTGCTCCTCGTGGCGTGGGACGGGGACAAAGACGTGGTGGACCTGGAACAGCAAAAATGCAACGAGATCAGCGCTAGGTTTGGTGGGAAACTGATGGGGGAGAAGTACGCCCGGGCCTGGTTCGATGAGCGCCACAAGATTTACTATCCCAGTCGGACCTACGAGCAGAGCAATATGCTCGCCGATACCATCGACGTGTCCGCCAACTACGACAAGCTCCTCGAGCTCTACTCCTCGTGCAAGGCCGCCATTGCAAAACACAAAGGGCTCAACGTGATGGCCCACTTCAGCCACTTCTACCCCGAAGGCGGGTCAATCTACATGATCTTCGTGATGCTCGGGTACAAGGGGCAGGAAGCTATTGAACGCTATAAAACGGCGTGGAAGGAAGGGTTGGACGCGGCCATTAAGATTGGTAGCATTTCACACCACCACGGCATTGGGTTGCTGAAAAGCCACTGGATTCGGAACGAGCTGGGGTCAATGTTCCCCGTGCTCGAAAGTATCAAGAAACTCCTGGACCCCAACGACATCTGCAATCCGGGCAAGTTAGGGCTCTGCATCACTCTTCCCGAAGGGGGGGACCCGTGGGAAGGGTTTCAGTTGCCCGACCTGAAACAGGCTGGAGGTGGGAAGGAATGAAACCTCGGCAGTTGCTCTTCGATGCAAAAATGTGCGGAACCTGTATGAAAATGTGCCGCCACGTCTGCCCCACAGGCCAGTGGACGATCAAGAACGAGGGGTCCTACCCGTGGAGTCGGGGCCTCGTGGCGTTCGCGACCCGCTCGAAATTCTTGCCCCTCAACGCGTCTGCGGTGGAGAAGCTATACCAGTGCGTCACCTGCAAGCTCTGCTACACGTGGTGTAAACCGGAAGTGGAGCTCGACCTCATCGTTGAGGACCTGCGCGCCGATGCAGTGCAGCAGTGTCCCGAGTGCATTCCCGGCACCGTCATGAACCTCGCCGGGGCAATCGAGCGCACCAAGAACATCTTGGATGAACCCGCTGCAAATCGCATGGCCAAGATTGACCCCACCCTCGTGCAATCCACGCCCGGTGCGAAAGTGGGGTATTTCATTGGTTGTGTAACCGCCTACCGCACGCCGGAAATCGTTAACGCCATCCTCCGGGTCCTCAACAAGCAAGGGGTAGAATACCAAGTTCTGGGCAACGAAGAAATGTGCTGTGGCGGCCCGCTCGTGAGGGCAGGGCACAAAAGCCTCGCCCAGCAGTTGGCCGCACAGAACGTGGCACAGTTTAAGGCGAAGGGGATTGAAACGCTCGTGATGGGGTGTCCCGGATGCTTGCACGCGTTTGGCATTGACTACAAGGCGGAGTTCAAACTCCCCGATGTGCCCAAAGCGATGCACGTGCTGGACTTCCTGCGCGAGCAAGGGTACCGCCCGGCCAAGAAGCTCGCCAAGGCGGTGACGTTCCACGACCCCTGCCACTACGCGCGCCACTTCAAGCAACCTAAGTGGTTTGACATCCCCCGGGGCGTACTCCTCGAAATGGGCGTGGACCTGCGCGAGATGACGTGGCACCACGCGAATGCCCAATGTTGCGGGGCGGGTGGGAGCTTGCGTGCTTCGTTTCCAGACATCGCAATGAAGATCGGGGAGCGCCGCATCAACGAGGCATTGGAAACGGGCGCGCAATATCTCATTTCCACGTGCCCCCTGTGCAAGCAGCACCTCGCGGAAGCGGCGAGTCGGGTGCCCGCGGCGAAGCACCTGAAAGTTGCGGACTTGTTTGAATTGCTGTAATTCTCTTCACCTTTATTCTGCATTCAACGACCGTGCAGGAAGTAAATACCTTCCATCCGCACGATCGCGCCACCGCCGAATATAACGTTCGTTCTATCGCCTTCCCTCGCGGTGCTTAATCGGATAATATTGGGCTTCTCAAGACTCGGACCTTGCTCGATACTCAATCTACCGCCATCCCATACCTTTTCATTCAGCAGGTAATATCCCAGCGCCGCGTTGCCAGCTCCAGTAGCAGGATCTTCCATATACCCGTATTTCGGCGCAAACACTCGGGTTCGATAATCATATTCCCCAGATGCGACCTTCGTTGTAAAGACTAAGATAATATCAATGTCATGGCATAGACAAAACCCCTTCAATTCGTCCAAGTCCGGAGCAATGTTAAGGCATTCTTTCAGGTCTTTAATTGGCACGATCAGCGTGCTGAGGCCAGCGTTCACCATAGCAAAGTTGTATTTTCCATCGAATTCCTTTAATTCGATCTTTAGCGCTTTGGCGATTTCCCCGGCACTTATAGACAAGTCTAGAAATCTCGGTTGCGGCGCCGTGATGTAAACAGAATTTGTCTTCGCGATTTCGTTCCGCACGGCGAGGTAATCTTGTTTTACCCTAATCGTTATGAGTTGCTGGCGCAATAGGTGTGGATCATTTTTGATTGTATCAAACATTATCGCAATTGTGCCGTGACCGCAAAAATCAACTTCCCGTTCTGACGAATAGAATTTTAAGAAAAAACCGCCGTTTTCTGGAAAAAGGTAAATGACTTCATTTACAAATCCCTTCAGCTCGCGGGCAATCTGTTGCATTTCTGCTTCCGAAATGTCAGATGTACTTTTCAAATATATGCACCCCGCGGGGTTGCCAGATGAAATCCCTGTTGTGAACGCGTCAAGTTTTTTGAATTTGAATGTTTTTACGTTCTCCCCTATTTTGACAACCTGCGGCGAATCCATAGGATCATTAAAAGAAATCTGGTAATATTATTTGCTATACAATCACATTAAATGTCTTTCTTGAGGTCGTCCTGAGGTAAAAATTGTTTCTGATTGGTCTAAAACTGCCACGATCATTCAAGGACGTATTTTAGGATGAATGTGGGAAAGTGCAAATGAGGCAGACTGAGGTCTCAATGAATTAGATTTAAAAAGCCCTCGAAATGCCAATCAAACGAAAGAATTTTTTCAATGCCTTGTTTTTGACAAGCGATGATGCTACTGCAATCCGTAAAACTTGGAGATGGACCCGGAGTGGTCAATTTTATGTGTAAATCTGCAATTTCTGGCAACCAAACCGGTTCAATACATACAAGATGTCCGAGAGGTTCCTCCCCTAAAAACAAATTTTTCATTTTCCTGAGGAGGTTTTCCTTTTCACCTTTAACCTGCGTGGAAATCAAAGTCATCGCTTCATCGAACACGAAGTCCGAAGTAACTGGGCGACCAAATTCCCATGATGCCACTCTCTTTAACAATTTCGTTGCTTGAGTATGATGGGAATCTTTGTTTGCCAAAAGCGCAAAATAAAATCCAGTATCCAAGAAAATTGGCATCAGGATTCTTCCCCATATAGGTCCTCATCGATGCTCCCTTTAGTTGTATACTCAAAATCCTCCCCCATCCCTAATATTTCGGTGGTCCGTTTAGTTGACAAAGGTTTGGTTTCTGCAAAGGCCTTTTCTAATTCTTCTATGTGGGTTGAGGCCAAGCGGATACATGCTGCAAGAACTTCTTGCTGGGGAACTTTCCGCCCGAGATGAAGGGTTAAATTAGCGACTAGTTTATCCAATTCGCCTTTTTCGGGGAGCTTTACTACTGACATGATGATAAGTAGAGAAAGCTAACAATTAATACTTTTCTACTCAAGTTTGCGTATTATTTAAGGTGAAAAGGGTAGGACATTGATTTCTGGGATTTTTGCATAGTGACGAGTGTTATCCGTTACGATCGTGTTGTACCCGGCCACCAGGAGGGTTCCCGCTATTAAAACATCAAATTTTCCTACGGGAGTTCCCGCAGCATCCAATTTTGCACTGATTTCTGCTGCCTTTTTTATCGCGTCTAGCGATAACTCGAAGATTTGAATGTCATTTAATAATTGCAGCAAGCGTTGTTGTTCTCCCTGTAATCGTTGGAGAAATCGTGCATTCTGCTGAAATTCTTTCGAGAGGGGAGGATAGTAGAACCCGTAATAGATCTCAAAAAGTGCGGGCGTTGGAATCGCGAATAGTTCTGTTTTATGTACCGCCAAGAATGCCCCCATCGTGGGGGTACCTCGCAAAATTGCGATTATGGCATCGCTATCGAGGAAGATCATCATTGTTCCTCGACGAGGTGCTTCAAAATTCGATCCTTCATATTTGTGTTCGTTTCAGCGCGTATGTTTTCTATTCTCGCAAAGAATTCCTCTGGCATGTCACCCCACACGCCGAAATACTTCATCAACCGGGAGAAGCTGCCCTTCGATCCCTCATTTAACAACCCCTCAATTACGTCCGAGAAACTCTGGTTGGTTTGCTTGAGTTTCCCTAGTCTATTATAGAGATCCTCGCGAATCGCTATATTTCTTGAAGTCATATATATCCTACATATCTATGTATGGTCTATATATCCCACGAAAATGCTCTTTAAATAATTTTCCTAAAATCAATATCCAAGTTTTTTCGACTGAAGAATGGCGTCACGAACATTGTAATCTTGCGCATCGCTTGCTTGACCTCGGGGATGATGGGGGGAAATAGCGCTAGGCAGTGAAACCCACCTTCGATGACATCCAATTCCACCTTCACTCCCGCGTTTTTGGCCTTCGCGGCAAAATATGTTGACTGGTCCAAGAGTATCTCGGCGCTACCCACTTGGATGAAGAACGGGGGTAATCCGGTAAGGTCTGCATAGATCGGGGAAACCATCGGATCGCGGTGAATGTCTGCGGTACCGATATAACTGGTTCTGAATAAATCACCAAACCTTGGGGACAGGAATGGATCTTCCGCGGTTTTGCTGATGAACGACCCCCCCCTCTCTGCGAAATTCATTGGCGGGGAGATAAGAATTGCCGCTAGAGGGAGGGGGAGTTTCGCGTCCCTCGCTTTAATCAGGGTTACCGCCGCGAGATTCCCCCCAGCGGATTCCCCTTCTATGATGATCCTTGAGGACGGCAATTTTTTCGACAAGAACCACTTGTATGCCTCAAAAGCATCGTCCACGGCTGCCGGGTAGGGATGCTCCGGGGCGAGGCGATAATCCACCGAGAGCACCCGCGCCTTCGAAGCGCGACTCAACCGCCCGAGATATACTCGAGTATTTTTCGCAGATCCTGCAACGAAACCCCCGCCATGGTAGTGAATAATGATGTTGTGTTGATTGACACCGGGTGTGGATATCCACTCTGCAGGCACCCCACCAGCATCTACTGTCTCAACTTTCACGTCCTTTGGCACTGGCATCCCGGCGGCTAAACTGTCCATACCCTCCCGGATCCCTTGGACTGTGACTTTCGTGTGGCCTCGCCAATTTCGCAAAAGTCTTATGGTGTTTTGTAACGCGGTACTAACCAACTCGAGGGCCTCCACCTGTAAAGCACGCACGTCTGATTCCGGTTTCATTTCTCCAGGTATATTAATCACATTTTGCTGCCAATTCTCATAAGGAATGAGCTGTTAAAAATAGAAGGAATAATTTTCAAATGGTGTTGAAGAATGGATTAATGAACTTGACGATATTGTTCAGGCACTGTGCGGCCTCGGGAATCATAGGGGGCCACAAGGCCATAGTATGAATCCCGCCCTCGATGATGTCTAGTTCGACTTTAATGCCGGCATTTCTCGCCTTTTCCGCGAAACGGGTAGAATTGTCGAGGAGCATTTCCGCTGTTCCCACTTGGAGGAAAAGTGGGGGCAGACCTCTGAGGTCCCCGTAAATTGGGGAAACCTCCGGATTGTGTTGTTTGTCCGATGTGCCGATGTAACTGGTTTTAAATAACGCAAATGCTTCTGGGGATAGAAATGTATCTTCCAACGCTTTGGTTAGATAAGTACCGTCCGCTTGCCAAATATCTAGGTAGGGGGAAATTAGAATGCCTGCTACGGGAAGGGGTATTTTTGCATCACGGGCCTTCAGGAGAGTTACCATCGCGAGATTCCCCCCAGCAGATTCTCCTATTATTATGACATATTTTGGGAATACTTTCGTGGATAAGAGCCACTTGTACGCCGTAAAGGTATCGTCCACGGCAGCCGGGTAAGGGTGCTCGGGAGCGAGACGGTATTCGACCGAAAGGACCCTCGCTTTCGTTGCTCGACTCAAACGTCCCAAGAAATCCCGCGAATTCTTCACTGACCCCGCGATAAAACCCCCACCATGGTAATGGAGGATGATATTTTTCTGGACAACACCTGAGGCGGTGATCCATTCCGCCGGTACCCCCCCCGCATCCACTACTTCCACTTTCACGTCATCAGGGATGCTTATAGTGGACATATTATCCAATCCCTCTCGTACCGTTTGCACCGTTGGTGCAGATTGTTGCCTCCACTTTAACAACTGCTGCGACAACTTTTGTAATGCAGGACTTACCAAATCAAATACCCCACTTTTGGGAAAATATTGAGTCGTGTCTGTCTTATTGTATTGACTCTCCTTATATGAATAATATGCCCAACCCGTCAAAAGTAGATTCAAATATACGCTATACATAGAAACATACGGAGAATTGTAGTCGCGAGGAATACTACATATGAAAATCGCCGTTATTACGAAGGAAGGGTGCACGCGATGTGCCGCTCTTAAAAATTATCTTCGTGTTATGAAGGTCCCATTTGACGAGTGGAATATCAACGCCGAGCAGGTGAAAACAACCCTCCTGACGGATGCGAAATTTATGCGGAATTTTTGCGAGGCAGACGGGTGCACCGTGCACACCCCGCTCATCTATGACCTTGACGAGAAGAAGTACTACTCGAAAGAATTATTCGGCACGTCTGGGGTGCGAAAGAAATTCGTGAACCGGTGGGTCCCTAAAAAAAAGAAATGAGAAAAAAACGGTTATTCTATGTCATTACAACATGATCTTGAGGAAAAACTCAAAGACCTCATTCCCACCAACCACCTTGAACGTGGCCTCGCCACGCTGGGTGCACGGGTCCAACCGCTCAAGGAATTATTGGATCAGAGAACCATCCCGGAAAAAGGTTGGTCCGACGACCAAATTGTTTCTATGCTGGAACTTCTCGCGGCGATGGACACCGACAAGGACCCGAAAGCGGCTCGTGTTGGGGAACGGGAAGGACGCGTGGCAAGTCCTCTCGTGGATCGGTTATGTGCGGGTTTCTGCCATGGTATAGGCCGCTCGGGGCAAATTGCCGCTCCCCAACCAAAAGCTCCCGGTGGATCCATCATGTACATGTTAGTGAATCGGTTCGCCACAACGATCTTGCGAAAAAGAGGCCTTTCCAACGTAAAAGGCGCTATCTTGCTCCCCCTCTCAACCGGCATGAGTATTTTCCTCTCCCTCGCAGCGTGCCGGAAATCTCACACCGGTACCGAGGTTGTATATCCGCGGGTGGACCACCAATCCCCTCTTCGAGGTATTGCTGCTGCGGGTTACAATGTGAAGCAGGTTGCAACGTATCTCGAGGGAGACGCAGTGCGGTGCGATGTAGCAAAAATCCAGGAGGCAATCTCCCGGGATACAGCCGCTATCGTCAGCACGACCACCTTCTTCCCCCCTCGAGAACCAGATGACGTAAAGGGCATCGCGAAATTGGCCGCGGACCTCGGCATTCCTCACGTTATTAATAATGCATACGGCGTCCAGAGCGAGGAGATAATGGCACTGATACGGAGCGCCATCGATGCGGGGCGGGTGGACTTCATCGTGCAAAGTACGGATAAGAATTTTCTCACGCCCGTGGGGGGTGCCATCGTTGCGGCACCGCGGAAGGATCTCATCGAAGAGCTGAGTAATACCTATGCTGGGCGAGCAACCGCGGCTCCTGCCGTGCAATTTTTTGCCGCGATGCTTTCGCTTGGTTTAGGCGGGTATGAATCGCTAATAACCCAACAAAAGAAGCTGCGTCAATTACTGACAGATCGCTTACGTGAACTCGCAACTACTCATAAAGAAAGGATACTCGAGGTGTTCAATCCTATTGCGAGCGCAATGACGCTCGCGTCATCCCGAAAAAAGACCCCTAGACTGTTAGGAGGGGCGCTCTACACGCTCCGGGTAACGGGCCCCCGAGTGGTCGATCCTCGGGAAAAGTCGTGGGGAGCCTGTATTGACAATTATCCAACACCCTATCTCACGATGAATGCGGCGATCGGTGCGACAGAAAAGGATATTGCAGGCGCTATCAATGCATTGGATCATCTCTTGAAAGAAAATCCTTAGACGTGCTCAAGGGAAGACCCAATTGATTTATATATGTCTTGAATCTTATTTTGTTTAGATATTAGGTGAACCATGCGTGTCTCTTCTTGAACAATACCAACAAGTGCGCACGAAA
>Ga0299912_10004873_pt1 | contig 10992 bp, 11 predicted proteins | sample RVTome_2_FD_207667 | JGI IMG/M metagenome (GOLD analysis project Ga0299912, IMG submission 207667) | Soil microbial communities from uranium-contaminated site in the Upper Colorado River Basin, Wyoming, United States - RVT95D214 (version 2) ... | reverse complement strand
TTGCCACGCCCTTCTTCGGCCCTCAGCACCTAGGCATCCACCACGCGCCCTTACTTACTTGACCTGCATTAACCTATGCGCTCAATCTTCTCTCTATTCACTTGTTAAGGTGCTACCTAACTAGGCTATTCAACAAAAACGGCTTGATGTTACTCAAGCCGCATCGAGTAAGCATCTCCCAAAAACTTAGCTATTCACTTTTCCTATAAAACCTCAACATATCCTCCAAACCGAATTCATACTATCATACATTCTAAACCTTGTCAAGCGCTTGTGGGGTTACTGGGAACATATTATGTGCTAAAATTGGGAGAGAACCCAAATCCCTTTGAGAAAGAGGACACCGTGCAATCTCATATAGCCACTTATTACCAAGCGCTTCAAGAAATGGCTGCCGGGATCGCCTCCTCCGACAGATTGAGAGACGTGCTATCTGCCATGGTTAAAGATACCGCCTCCGCTATGAAATCCTCAGGCTGTTCAGTGCTCCTTTTCGACCCTGCCAGCGGCCAACTGACCCACACTGTCTCCCACGGGCTCAGCGATTGGTATCTACGAAAGGGTTTCGTCGATGCGGACAAGAGCCTGGGTGATACCGTGGAAGGGAAGGTGGTAACTGTGCTCGATGCCGCTACCGACCCGCGGGTGGAATATCGAGAGATGGCCCAACGTCAAGGGATAGCCTCTATGATAAGTGTACCTTTAAGGCAAAGGGACAACATTGTGGGCGCTCTGCGGGTTTATACCCGCGAGCAACGCCATTTCTCCGCTGATGAAATTGCCTTCCTCTCGGCAGTAGCTGGCCTCATGTCTCTAGCGATAGAGAACGCCGAGCTCCGCGAGTTAGAAACTATGCCTCGGACAGAAAGGGACGACATGCTCTCTCGTCCCGATAGGTCTAGAGCCCTACAAGACCTAATCAAGACCAACTCCTTTGCCCATCCCTCTGAGGAGGAGTTTGCCCGGCTCCTTGACTTCTACAATATACGGTGGCTGTACGAGCCTCGCTCATTTACCTTGGAGTGGGATCGGGACAAGGTAAAAGAAATGTTCACTCCCGATTTCTACTTGCCTGAACTAGACCTTTATGTGGAGCTCACCACTATGAAACAGGAGCTCATGAGGGAAAAGAGGCGAAAACTGCGCCGTTTGCAGGAGCTCTACCCCGAGGTCAATGTCAAGCTCCTCAATAAAAAAGATTACCATCGTTTGCTGGCCAAGTATGGATATACCCCCTTAGGCCAGCCGGAAACCATTAGCGTGGATAGAATCCTCCTCAGCACCAGTCAAATACAGGGGCGGGTTCGCCAGTTGGGTAAGGCGATCTCTCGGGACTACGCGGGACGTAGTCCTTTGTTGATAGGTATACTCAAGGGCGTAGTTTGTTTCATGTCGGACCTGATGCGCCATATCTCACTGCCTGTGAGCGTTGATTTCATGGCCATCTCCTACTATGGTGCTGAAGAGGGAAGCGTAAGGATAATGAAGGACTTGGACACCAGCATAACCGGCCTGGATGTCATTATGGTCGAGGACATCGTAGACACCGGCATGACGTTGAACTACGTATTGAAGCATCTGGCACAGCGTAATCCGGCTAGCCTAGAAGTATGTACCCTGTTAGACAAGAGGGTACGCCGACTGGTAGATTTGCGCCTCAAGTATGTCGGTTTTGAGGTGCCTGACGAATTCTTGGTAGGGTACGGCTTGGATCACCAGGGGAAATTCAGAAACCTGCCCTTTATCGGAGTCATAACGCCCTAGACAAATAAACGACACGGGCTGTAGGGGCAAGATTCAACCTAAGCCAAATAGAAACGCCCTGAGTAACCTTGCCTCTTACGGGTTCCTGCCCTTTACTCCCTCACTTGCGCTTAGTCGCTTTGGGTCGTTTCCCGTTTAAAGCCTGACCACTCAGGGCATCTTTCATAATACTCTATTGACAGTCCATTGTCAATCATGCTCCTAGCCCTTGGCAGCCATTGGTGAGTGACCATACGCAGATTGCGCCCTATTATAAGCCCACCAATGATTACTTTCTTCCATAATTGACCTATACAGGGTTTGACTATTAGCAAGGACTGGGCTAATATCAAAGATGGGGATGCCGATGACCTGGTGGGAGAAAAGGGAGGTATGATTCAATGGCTACTTACGTGATGCTAACTAGTTTGACAGACGAGGGTAGGAAAACCATAAAACAAAACCCGGAGAGGATTAGAGAGGTCAACAAAGAAGTCGAGGCAATGGGCGTCAAAATCGTTGCTCAATATGCTCTCCTGGGGCAGTACGATTTCGTAAACATCTTGGAAGCTCCCAGCAATGAAGCCATGGCCAAAGTGGCTGTAGAACTAGGCTCAAGAGGCACGCTTCAGACCATGACCTTTACCGCCATGACGCTGGACGACTTCATCGCCAGTCTCAAGAAGTAGATCGATTTCAAGGCCTCGGCGTCCCCCCCGGTTTTGACCGTTGTTTATCTTTATGGTTTACAAGCATTTCAGGTTTGTTAAGCCGTTGCGTGTTTCTCTAAAGACCTGATAGTTACGTTTCCATCAAAAGCTTCAGCAATGACTTCCACCAACCTATCCAAACCCCAGTTCTTCGCCGCTGAAATCAACACGTATGGCTGGTTATCTGTGCTAACCAGCTTTGCCACTGTCCCCGCTAGCTCCTCATCCCTCATCAGATCCACTTTGTTGAGGGCGGCGATCCTCGGCTTTTCATCCAGTTTCAGCTCCCGGAGGATACTCTCCACGGTGCGACTCTGTTCCATGGCGTTCTTGTGAGTTATGTCAATAACATGCAAGAGCAGATCGGCCTCAGACAGCTCTTCGAGGGTCGCCCTGAAGGCAGCGATGATAGTAGCTGGCAACTTCTGAATAAAGCCCACCGTATCGGTAATCAACGCTCGCGTACCGTTAGGCAGAATGAGTTGACGCGTGGTGGGGTCGAGGGTAGCGAACAGCTTGTCCTCAACCAAAACGTCAGCATGGCTGAGAGCATTGAGGAGGGTGCTTTTCCCCGCATTTGTATAGCCAACTATAGCGACTACGGGGACTCCTTGGCGACGGCGATGACGCCGGTAGAGGGCGCGATGCTTCCGCACCTGCTCGATCTCTGCCTTGAGATGGCCGATCCTTTGGCGAATCAGGCGTCTGTCCGTCTCCAACTGCGTCTCGCCCGGGCCCCTGGTACCGATGCCACCGCCTAAGCGCTCCAGGTGGCTCCACTGCCCAGCTAGACGCGGCAAGAGATACTCGTGTTGAGCCAGTTCCACCTGCAGTCGCCCCTCACGGGTGCTGGCTCGCCTGCCGAAGATGTCCAGTATCAGGGCGGTGCGGTCGACCACCTTGACCTGAAGGGCGTCCTCTATGTTTCTCTGCTGATTAGGTGAGAGCTCATCATCGAAGATGACCACATTATAGTCAATCTCGCGGCGAAGCTTAGCCAGCTCCTCCAGCTTGCCTTTGCCCAGATAATGGTTAGGGTTGGGCTTGGAAAGTCGCTGGATCGTGGTCCCCACCACCTCGGCTCCGGCGGTCAGCGCCAATTGCGCCAGCTCGTCCAGCGAGTCCTCAGTTGTCCAATCCGCCCCTTTTGTCTTGACCCCGACCAAGAAAGCCTTCTCGGTGGGAGCCTTCGTAGGAAATGTGGTACTAGCGATGGCTTTTCCCCCTTTCAAACCTTCCCGCTATGACTAGGTCGCCAAGCGGATAATCGTCTCAATGCCTCGTCCAGACGGTCGTCCGGTGTGGTCAAGGAAATGCGGATGTAGCCCTCGCCGGCCTTGCCATAGCCCAGTCCTGGCGTTACCACCACCTCGATCTCCTCCAAAAGCTTAGTAGCGAAATCGGCAGAGGTATAGCCCGCAGGTACTTTGACCCACAGATACAAGCTAGCCAGAGGCGGCCTGACCTTGAGCCCTATCTCGTTCAGCACCTTTACCAGCTTGTCGCGGCGTCGCTGGTAGATGGCGTTATGCTCAGCAATGCAGTCCTGTGGTCCCTCCAGCGCCGCTATCGCCGCATACTGGATAGCCTGGGGGATGCCCGAATCCAGATTCGACTTCACCCGCATGAGGGCATCGATCATGGTGGCGTTCCCCACGGCCATGCCGATGCGCCATCCGGTCATATTGTAGGTCTTGGAGCAGGAATGGAACTCCACGCCTATCTCGCGCGCCCCTTTGGCCTGCATGAAGCTGGCCGGCTTATAGCCATCGAAGGCGACCTCGCTGTACGGCCCATCATGGCAGACCGCCAGGTCGTGCTTCTTAGCGAAGGCCACCACCCTCTCGAATAAATCGAGGTCGGCCACCGCCGCAGTGGGATTATTGGGGTAGTTTATCCATAATAGCTTCGCCTGGTCGGCGATCTGGGGTGGTATGTTGTCCAGATCGGGCAAGAAATCGTTCTCCTCCTTCAGGGGCAGGTAGTAAGAGCTGCCGCCGGCAAACATGGTTCCGATGGAATAGACCGGATACCCTGGGTCCGGCACCAGGGCGACGTCGCCGGGGTCGATGAAGCAGAGGGCGATGTGCCCGATGCCCTCCTTAGAGCCGATGAGGGGCAACACCTCCTTATCGGGGTCGAAGGTTATGTCAAATCGCCTCTCATACCACTGAGCGATAGCTCGCCGAAGCTCAGGCAGCCCGTCCGATTCGGGATAGCGATGGTTGGCCGGGTCTCGGGCGGCCTCACAAAGGCGGTCGATCACATGCTGAGGCGTGGGTATATCGGGGTCGCCGATGGCCAGGCTGATGACGTCTTTCCCCTCCGCCTGCTTTTGGGCGATCTTGCGGCTTATCTCCACAAATAAGTACGGTGGAAGCTGTTCAATCCGTTTCGCTAATTGCATAGGTTCTGCTCCCCTCGCAAACTGGCGCTTCGTCGGCTCTAGCCTATCTCCAACTTCTTGGTTTCACAATTTATAGGTGCCAAGCCTGCCTTTCAGTTCACGCACAAAATCATCTGTGAAGAAGCCTTGCGCTATTGCTTGAGTTATCAATTGCAAGAAGGTCTCTTCTCGCAGCGTAGCGGCAAACTGCCCGAACTTGTCCCAGTTCGGGTTCTTGGGTGTTTTGACCCAATAGGCTAGCCTCACTTGGTCCTCAATCGAATGGTTATCAATGGCCTGCAGCAATTGGAGCGCGTACGTCCAGGTCCAGTGACCATCATCAACATCACGCTCCTCGTGACAAGTTACCATATCCTTGAGTCCCCACCTAAATAGCTCTTGTCCGCCCCAGCGGAAAGGAATCTCATCACCAATCTTTTGTTTCATTTCACCACACTCCCTCAAACACCGTCTCGGCGGGGCCGCCGAGGAGCACCTCCCCTACCCCATCCCATGCCAGCCTCAGTACGCCCCCTGGCAATGTTATGTCAATCTCATTGCCTACATAATCGTGTAGGCGCGCGGCGACGGCGATAGCACAGGCCCCGCTGCCACAGGCCAGGGTCTCCCCCACCCCCCGCTCCCACACCCGTCCCTCTATCTGTGTACGGTTGAGGACACACGCCACCTCAAAGTTCACCCGATTAGGAAAGATAGGATGATGCTCCACCTTCGGCCCTAGCTCAGCCAGCGGAAAATCTGCTACCGATTGGTCAACAAAGCACACCGCGTGGGGATTGCCCATAGAGACGCAGGTGACCCTTACCTCTCGCCCATCTACGATCAAAGGATAATCTAAAACGCGATCGACGGCTCCCGCCAGCACCGGGATCTCCGTAGCCTTGAGCTTTGGCACGCCCATGCCCACCTGGACGCTGGCCACCGAGCCACCCACCACTTGCGGTCGCACCCGGTTGATTCCGGCCAGCGTCTCCACTGTAAGCTCTCGGCTGTCTTTGGGGGCTAGCCCTTGTTCTATCACATACTTGGCGAAGCACCGTAGCCCATTGCCGCACATCTCCGCCTCCGAGCCATCGGCGTTGAAGATGCGCATACGAAAGTCTGCCACTTTGGAATCGAGCACCAGAATCAGGCCGTCAGCGCCCACACCGAAGTGGCGCTCGCACATGGCAACGGCCAGCCGTGTCCAGTCAGCCTCTAACTTACGGGCGTCCACCAGTATGAAGTCATTGCCTGTTCCCTGCATTTTGGTGAACTTCATGGTCGTTTTGGCTTCTCCCCCTTATTTGTTAGACTATCTTTGTCGGTGGGATGCTCATCGGGATAGTAGAGACGCATGCCGAAGAACAATACCCCCAGCACAAAGCCGACGAAAAGTAGTGCGATTATACCGAATAGCCCCACCCACATAAGTATCCCTGTTATGCCCTCCAGCATCATCCCCCCTTTTCTAACCGCAAGTGCGTAGGAATCTTCCTACCAGCTCCCTTACCCTGTCCTCGAAACCCTCTCTCACATCGTACCACTGGATTCTCTCATCCTTCAAGGGGAACCAAGCGTATTGATGTCGGGCAAAACGATGTGTCTCATATTTGATTTGTTGAATGGCAGTTGCTAGGTCTAGCTTCCCTTCCAAGAACATGCCGATTTGCTTATACCCTATGCTCGACATAGAAGGGAGGTGTAACCCATAGCCTTTTTGCCTAAGCCCCGTCACTTCCTCCACCAGGCCTTGCTCTATCATGTGGTCAACCCGGGCATCGATCCGACGGTAGAGGTCGCTTCTCTCAGCGGTGAGCCCCACCATCATAACCCGAAAAGGCGGCGGCTCCCTTTTTTGAAGCTCAGAGAAGGGAACCCCTGACCTTCGGTACACCTCTATCGCCCTGATGACACGACGCAGGTTGCGGGGGTCGATGCGCTCCGCTGCCACGGGGTCGATTTGCTGCAATTCCCAGCGGAGGGCTTCTGGCTCCTTTGCCTCCAAGCAACGCCGCAGCTCAGGATCAGGGGGAACAGGTGGCGCTTGCCAGCCTTCCACAAGAGCCTTCACATAGAGGCCGCTCCCTCCCACCAGCAAAGCTAACTTACCGCGCTGCCCAATCTCCTCCAAAGCTTGGTGGGCCGTATCTTGGTAAAGGGCGAGACTGAAATCCTGGTCGGGGTCCACTACATCGATAAGGTGGTGACGGACGAGGGCACGCTCTCCCACGCTAGGCTTGGCGGTGCCGATGTCCATGTAGCGGTAGACCTGGCGGCTATCGGCGGAGATGATCTCGCCATCGAGGGCTTGGGCTAGGGAGAGGGCCAGCTTGCTCTTCCCCACTGCCGTCGGGCCTACAATGGCAACCAGTGGCCTCATTTCTTTCTCTTGCTCGCCGCCGCCTGCTCCACGATGCTGATGAAATCGTCAGCTCTCAGGCTGGCCCCACCGACCAGTGCGCCGTCGATCTCCTCTTGCTGCATGAACTCGGTGATATTAGAGCTAGTGACGCTGCCGCCGTACTGTATGCGCGTGGCCTGAGCGTACTCATCGCCGTAAATTTCTGCGAGGGTGCGGCGGATTACGCCCATGGTAGCATTAGCCTGCTCACCGCTGGATGCCCGGCCGGTGCCAATAGCCCAAATAGGCTCATAAGCGATAACCAGTCCCTTAGGTGATTCAACGCCATCCAATGCTGCCCCCACCTGCCGGGTCACCACTTCCACCGTCCTCCCCGCCTCGTTCTCCTCCAGCGTCTCGCCCACACATAGGATAAGTTTAAGGCCCACCTTCAGCGCCGCTTTCACCTTCCTGTTAACGACCTCATCCGTCTCACCGAAGTACTGTCTGCGCTCCGAGTGACCCAGGATAACATATTCGCACACCTCGGCCACCATGGACGGCGAGATCTCGCCGGTATAGGCGCCGCTTTCCTCGAAATACGTGTTTTGCGCGCCCAGCTTCATAGATAAGCCCCTGATGAGCTGTCTGATAGTCTCCAGCGCGACGAACGGCGGGCATAGCACCTTCTCCACCCCGTTTATAACCTCCAGCCTCCCCCGCATCCGCATCACTAATACCGTTCCCTCGCTGATAGTCTTGTTCATCTTCCAGTTTCCCGCAATAATAGGTGTGCGCATATCCCTGACCTCAAGCTCCAAATTTATTCAGCTTCCGTGCGTAAGCCATGGCCAACGGCATGATCTCGACAGCCGGCAACCTCCCCAAGGAGCCACTCCGACAAGCTCGCTCGGAGAATTCGCCCAACCTGTCCGGACGGCACCATCGAGAATATAGAAGCACAGGGACAGGATGCCAACTGTGGGCCCCCAACACGGCCGGAGTGGAATGATCGCCGGTGATAATCAAGACATCGGGGGCGAGGCCCATAAGTTGAGGCAGATGGGCATCCACCTCCTCGATGGCCTTCACCTTAGCCTCGAAATTGCCGTCCTCACCGGCGGAGTCGGTCCTCTTTACATGAACATAGAAGAAATCGTGCTCCTCGTAATGTTGGCGTAAGGTGGCGAATTCTGCCTCGATACCTTCCCCGGTGGGCAGTATCTTCATTCCCACCAGCTTAGCCAGCCCCCGATACATGGGGTAGGTAGCGATAGCGGCTGGATTTAGCCTATAAACCTCGCCCATCTCGGGCAAGTTTGGATACTTGGAAAATCCCCGTAGGAGCACCATATTAGCAGGACGGGACTTAGCTAGTGTTGCTTTCGCCTTTTCTACGAATTCATTGACCATCCTGGCCGTCCTCTCCGCTTGGGGGGAAAGGGCTTCGATGGTCATGGGCGCCAGCCCCACCTGCTGGGGATCGGATTCCGTGAGCTCAGCGGAGAGGTCATCACCACGAAATACCACGGAGAAGCGGTGCTCTCTAACCGGATTCACGAAGAGCTGGACGCCATCTAAATGGATTTTGTTTAGTAGCTGGCAAAGCTCTGAGGATCTATCAGTGGGGATGCGCCCCGCGCGGCGATCCACCACCAGCCCCTTTTCATCTACGGTGCAGAAATTCCCCCGCGCGGCTAAATCCTTTTCCTGAAGGTCGAAGTCTATCCCCAGCGTCTCCAAAACGCCCCTACCGATGTCGTATACGAGAGGGTCATAGCCGAAGAGGGCCAAATGGGCGGGGCCACTCCCTGGCGTGATGCCCGGGCTTACAGGGTCGTGCAAGCCGCAAATTGACCTCGCGGCCAGTTGGTCCAGGTTAGGAGTGCTAGCCGTCTCCAACTCTGTCTTCCCGCTTCTAGGATCAGGCAGACCCCCTAAGCCATCCATGACCAATAGAATGATCTTGGAAGGCGTCTCTATGGCGATCTCTTTTATCCGCTCAAAACCGATCATCATTCTCCGCCAAGTTTATTTGTCCAGAAGCGCGGCCACTCCGGGCAAGGTTCGACCTTCTAAGAATTGGAGGCTCGCTCCCCCTCCCGTGGACACATGCGTTATTTTGCTGACGAAGCCCATCTCCTCCACTGCCTCAGCGGTGGAGCCCCCACCGACGATAGTAGTGGCATTCAGATTAGCCAGGATGCTAGCAACAGCCTCCGTACCCTTGCGAAACTTGGGAAACTCGAAAACGCCCAGGGGGCCATTCCAGATTACCGTCTTGCATGGCTTAAGCTCGGCCTCAAACCGCTCGATGGTTCGTGGGCCAATATCCATGATCTGCCACTCAGCGGGCACCTCGGCCACAGATACTGTCTTCGCCGAGGCATCAGCCTCGAACTTATCGCCTATCACCACATCCAGGGGCAGAAGCAGATGGATGCCTTTGGCTTGCGCTCTTTGGACTAAGGAATTGGCGAAATCCAGCCTGTCTTCTTCCAGCAAAGAACGACCTATTTCATATTTTTGTGCTTTCAGGAAGGTACACGCCATGCCACCGCCGATGAGCAAAACATCTACCTTGTCCAACAAATGCTCCAAAACGCGAATCTTATCACTCACCTTCGCTCCGCCAATGATGACGGCGAAGGGCCGAGCAGGCTCAGTCAAGGCGTGGCCCATGATGTCAATTTCTTTCTCCATAAGAAAACCAGCAACGGCTGGCAAATATTCGGTCACGCCAACTGTGGAGGCATGAGCTCTATGGGCAGTGCCAAAGGCGTCATTCACATATACATCCGCCAGTCGAGCTAGAGAGCGCGCAAAAACCGGGTCGTTTTTCTCCTCCTCAGGGTGGAAACGAAGGTTCTCCAGCAATAAGACGCCCCCTTCCGGCAGCGCTTCGACGGCGGCCTCCGCTTCCGGGCCTATGCAATCTGATGCAGTAGCAACAGGCTTACCCAAGAGCTTGCCCAGCAACTCTCCTACCGGAGCCAGGCGCAGATTCGGGACTATCTTGCCATCCGGGCGGCCCAAGTGCGAGCAGAGGATAACTTTGGCATTATGGTCAATAAGGTAGCGGATAGTAGGCAGCACAGCTCGAACGCGGGAATCATCGGTAATAACGGATGTCTTCTCATCTAAAGGTACATTTAGATCAACCCTGACCAGAACCCTCTTGCCAGAAACGTCGATGTCTCTAATAGTCTTCTTATCCATCGCCCTCCTCAGACAAGGTTATGTATGGTCTTGTTGTATTTCCTCCAGCCTCCTCTTTATCTCCCGTGCTTCTTCTACCGCCTGCGGGTCGGTGTCGTAAACGCTCTCCCCTTTGAGATCGGCTTCGATGATCTTGGGACTATAGCTAAGGAAACCCAATACCTCGAAGTCGGGCATATTCTCGACAATGAAGCGTCGGTCAGCCTCGCCAGTTACCTTGCAGCCGACAACGTAGCACCTCTGCACTCCCAGGTCCGCGGCAAGGTTCTTGATAGCCTCCGCCGTCTGTAGGCTTCGTCGCCCTGGCTCTACCACGATAATAAAGGCATCCACCGATTCCGCAGTCCCACGCCCTAAATGCTCCACGCCGGCATACATATCCATGATCACCACCTCTGACCTCCGCAGCAATAGATGGCTCACCAGGCTTTTCAATAAGACGCTCTCCGGACAGATGCAGCCGGCGCCCCCCTTCTTCACTCCGCCCATGACCAAGAGCTTGATCCCATCTTTGCTAATAGAAAAACGATCTGGTATGTCATCGACTCTGGGGTTCAGCTTAAAGAACCCCCCCATTCCACCCGGTCTAG
>Ga0299912_10004872_pt1 | contig 10993 bp, 10 predicted proteins | sample RVTome_2_FD_207667 | JGI IMG/M metagenome (GOLD analysis project Ga0299912, IMG submission 207667) | Soil microbial communities from uranium-contaminated site in the Upper Colorado River Basin, Wyoming, United States - RVT95D214 (version 2) ... | reverse complement strand
GATCAAGAGCGCGCTGGGCGCCGACGAGGGGCGCCCCACGGTCACGCTCGGTATCTGCATCGGCCGCGTCTATCGGGTCACTGAGGTGAATCTCGTTGACCGCAGCAGCCTCACCAAGCCGCTGCTGGTCGGCCGACGCTTCCTTAAAGGCCGGCTTCTTGTCGACCTGAACCGCCGCTATCTGCTCGAACCGGCATGTAAGCGGCAGGCGGTGCCGTAAGGCGCTGATCGAACTCGGCGAGGGCCATTAACTCAGTCAGTTGTGCCTGGCTCATGGCATGGCAGCGCTTTTTTGTATCGCAGCATTGCAGCCTCCGGGATTGTTACGCTGCGATACAATTTGCAGTTCCAGTTTGATCCAGGATGACAGCCTTTCATGACCCAGATCAACATTCGACCGTACTTGGGGAAAGATAATTATCGAACCTATCGCCAGCCTGAAAAAGATGATACGGAGCGATCATGACATTAATTCGTGCGGAACAACTTATTAAGACCTATCGCGCCGGCGAGGTGGATGTGCTCGCGGTTAGGGGGGTCGACTTCACGATTGAAGCGAGGTCGTTCGTCGTTTTCGTCGGCCCGTCGGGCAGCGGTAAAACCACACTGCTCAACATGATCGGCTGCCTCGATCACCCGACGAGCGGAAAATTGGCCGTCATCGATACCGATGTCAGCACGCTCGACAGGCGCGCGGCCGCGGAGTTTCGCGGCAAGCACATCGGATTTGTCTTCCAGGACTTCAACCTGATCCCGGTTCTCACCGTCTACGAGAACATCGAGTACCCGCTTATCATGGTTCAGGATTGGCCCGAGAAGAAACGTCGCGAGCAGATCATGCGACTGCTCGCAGCAGTTGGCATGTCGGGTCAGGAGAACAAACGGCCGGATCAAATCTCGGGTGGGCAAAAGCAACGCGTGGCGGTGGCCCGCGCGCTGGCAACCAACGCAAAACTGGTATTGGCCGACGAGCCGACCGCCAATCTCGATCACGATACGGCGTACCACATCATCGAACTGATGAAAAAAATGCGCGACGAGTTCGGCACCACCTTCGTGTTCTCGACCCACGATCCCAAGATCATGGGCGAGGCGGAAGTCACCTTCACACTCGAAGATGGCAGGATTAACCAGCATCAGAACTCGGGAAAGGCGGTGGCAGCCCATGCTTAACATACTGAAAATCGCGGTCAGGAATCTCGCCCGCTTCGGCAGGCGCACTCTTCTCACTTCCTCGCTCATCACTCTGGGGATTGTCAGTGTGTTGCTGTTCGTCGCGATCACCGGCTCGTTCAAGGCCATGATGATCGGGCAGATTACCGACTCGATGCTCGGTCACATGCAGGTGCACCGCCGCGGCTACGTGGCCTCGATCGAGAGCCTGCCGCTCAATCTCAACATGCCGCCGCAGCTGGTCGCCAAGGTCAAGGAGGCGCTCGACGCCAATCCCGGCATCGCCGCCTACGCGCCGCGCGTCAAGTTCGGCGCCATGTTCAGCAATTTCACCGAGACCACCAGCGTGCGCGTGAACGGCATCGATCCCGAAGCCGAGGTCAAGGTGACGCCGCTGCTGCCGGCGCGCCAGCAGGACGGCGCGCGCGGCGGCCCGCTGGTCAAACGCGGCGAGATGCTGGTGCCGGCGCTGGTGGCGCGCGGACTGCAGGTCAAGGCCGGCGATACCGTGGTCCTGGTCGCCACCAACAAGGACGGCTCGGTGAATGGAAAAACGTTCGTGATCCGCGGCACGCTGGAGAGCGCAACCGGGCCCGGCGGACGTGACGGCTATATTCACATCGACGACGCGCGCGAACTGTTGCGCATGGCGCAGCCGGAAGTGAGCGAGATCGCCGTAAGCGTCAAGGATCCCGGGCGCGTCGAACGCGTCTATGCTGCAATCAACGCCGTGCTCGCGGAAGTCAAGAACAAGGAGGGGCGCCCGGCGCTCGAAGTGCACCCGTGGCAGAGACTCACGCCATTCGCCAATATCGCCAACATGATCGACATCCTGACACTTGCGATCAAGGTCATGCTGGTGTCCATCGTGCTGGTCGCGGTCATGAACGTGATGGTGATGGCGGTCTACGAGCGCATCCGCGAGATCGGCACGATTTCGGCGATCGGGACGCCGCCGCGGCGCATTCTGGCGCTGTTCCTGAGCGAAGGCCTGCTGCTGGGCGTCGTCGGCACCCTGATCGGCGTTGCGATCAGCCTTGGCGCGATCTATGCGCTCAATCTCTCGAAAATCACCTTCTCGTTCGGGCAGCAGCAGGGTCTGCTGCTCGCCCCGGCGATAGGCGCGTACGACGTGATCACCATCGCTGCGATGGTAATTGGGGTCGCAGTCATCGCGAGCCTGCAGCCGGCGTGGAAAGCGTCCCGCATGGACCCGGTGATCGCGCTGAGCCACGTTTAACCTGACAGGACAAATCGTGAACAAACTACTTTGGCTCGTACTGTGCTTTATTGCACTGCCGGCGACGGCGACCGCGCTCGATGGCACACAGATTCTGCAGAAAGTGGACCGCAACCTGGAGCCTCAATCCTATGAGTCGTACCGCAAGCTGATCGACATCCAGCCGGACGGCCGCAAGAAGGAGTCCGTGCTCTATACGATGAAAAAGGGCCGCGACAAAGTCGTGGGGTTGTTCCTCGCCCCGCCCAGCGACAAGGGGCGCGTCACTTTACGCCTCGGAGACAACATGTGGCTGTTCATCCCCGACGTGGGACGGCCGATACGGATCACGAGCCTGCAGTCGGTAACGGGCAGCGTGTTCAACAACGCCGACATCCTGCGCATCGACTACACCGCGGAATACAACGTGGACGCGGCGGAAGAACAGAAAGACGCGTATCTGCTCTCGCTCAAGGCGAAGACCGGCGAAGTCGCCTACGACCGCCTCAAGATGTGGGTCGACAAACAAGCGCTTTTGCCGGTAACGATCGAGGCATATGCCGCCAGCGGCCTGCTGCTCAAAACCCTGCGCTTCAAGGACATCAAGGATTTCGGCGGCGGCATCAAACGTCCCGCGACGCTCGAAACCGACAGCCCGCTCTATAAAGGCTACAAGTCTGTCATGCTGTGGTCGGGTCTCAAAAAGCGGGACTTTCCTGACGAGATTTTCACGCTCAATTACCTCCCCCGGATTCAAGAGTTACGCAAATGAGGCTGTTGCGGAGACTGCGGCCATTCTGGCCGCTTGTTCTCCTCGCTTCGATAACGGGCGCTCAGGCGGCGGAAGAATACAGCTTCGACTCGTCCGCGTTTGAAAAAAAACCGTTCGAGCTCGGCGGCTACGTTGAGCTCAAGCAGGAGGACTTCGCGCTCAACCGCAGCGGGGCCTTCTACAGGCTCAACAATTTCGGCCAGCCGCAAAGAGACGACCTCGGGCGCACCACCGGAACGCTGCAGTTGGCCGGCAAGCTGCGCCAGGGCATGGGCACCTTCGACTTTCGCACCAATTCGAGCCTGCAGCGGGATCAGTTGACTCATGATCACGACAACACCGTGTATGAGGCGGCTTACTCGATAAGACCCAGCCCTGGTCTCACCCTGGAAGCCGGAAAGCGGGCGCTCAAATGGGGCAAGGGCTACGCCTGGAACCCGATGGGGTTTGTTGAGCGGCCCAAGGACCCGAATGACCCTCAACTGGCCCGCGAAGGTATCTGGATGGCAAACAGCGATCTGATCTTCAATCCGGGTGGAAACCTGCAGACGGTCGCCTTCACGCCGGTACTGGTGCCTGTGGGCAATGATATCAACAGCGATTTTGGCGCGAGCGGCCATTTGAATCCCGCGGCCAAGCTTTACCTGCTTTACCGGGATATCGATATCGACTTTGCGTGGCAAGGCAAGGGCAGCCGCCCCGCCCGCTTCGGCATGGATTTTTCCACGAATCTCGCCTCGAATTTCGAGATTCACGGCGAATGGGCCCGCATCCAGCAGTTCACCAGACGTGTTACCGACAGCGCGGGCAGCGTGACGAGCAGCGTGGGAAATGCGACGAGTTACCTGGTGGGATTGCGGTATCTCACGGAGAGCGATACGACGTACATCGCTGAATATTATCGCAATGGCACCGGCTACTCGGACCAGGAAGCTCAACAGTTCTACCAGCTCGTCAACGCAGCTTTCACGCAGATCCAACAATCCGGCAGCACTGTTTTGCTCCAGAAGGCCCTCTCCTTGAGCCAGGGCAGCTACGGCCGTCCCAATACGGGCACGGACTACCTTTACTTCCGCGCGCAACAAAAGGACGCGCTGGGAATTGTCTACTTTCAGCCATCGATCACCGCGATGATGAACTTGCAGGACCGCAGCTACCAGGTGACTCCCGAACTGATGTACGCGGGAATCAACAACCTCGAACTGCGCCTGCGGCTTTTCATGCTGCGCGGCGGCAGCTCGACCGATTTCGGCGAGAAACAGAACTCCAGAAAGATCGAGGTCTACGCCCGGTATTACTTCTGAGCCGGCAAACTCCTAAAATGAAAAACACCAAGGAACGGGGTGAAATGGAGCCCAGTCCGACAGGCTGCTAACCCAGCAGCACCAGCAGCCAGACCGCCGGCACATTGATCAGCGACAGCATCACCGCGGCGCTGCCGATATCTTTGGCTCTCTTTCCAAGTATATGATTTTCAATGGATATTCTATCAACTACGGCCTCGACCGCGGAATTCAGCAGCTCGACGATCAACACCAGCAGCACGCTGGCGGTCATCAGCGCCTTGCCGACGCCGCTTGCGGGTGATAGCACTGCCGTTGGAATCAGGAAGGCGGTCAGCAGAACCTCCTAGCGAAAAGCAGCTTCGTGCCGGAACGCCGCGGCAAGACCTTCGATCGAATAGAAAAAAGCGTTCCAGATGCGACTGAGTCCCGTCTTTCCTTTGCGCGGACTTTCCATGCTCATTTCTGTAGCTTATGCCGGCCGCTTCCAGGCCAGGTCGAGTTCGCGCGCGGCCTTGACCTCGTCGAGGCGGCGCACCGGCGTGGTATGCGGTGCCTTTTTCACCAGTTCCGGCCGGCTGTGCGCTTCTTCGAGGATTTCCCTCATCGCCGCGACGAAGGCGTCGAGCGTCTGTTTGGATTCAGTTTCGGTGGGCTCGATCAGCAGGCATTCCGGCACCAGCATTGGAAAATACGTCGTCGGTGCATGAAAGCCCTTGTCGAGCAAACGCTTCGCCACATCCATGGCGGTGACGCCGGTTTCTTCCTTGAGCTTCTTCAGCGTGACGACAAACTCGTGGCTCGCGCGCCGCGTGGGAAATGCGGCCTCGAAACCCGCGCGCCCGAGTTCCGCCATCAGGTAGTTGGCGTTGAGCGTGGCGAACTCGGCCACGCGCTGCATGCCTTCCCCGCCCAGCAGCCGCATATACACGTAAGCGCGCAACAGCACGCCGGCGTTGCCCATGTGAGCCGCCAGGCGGCCGATGGAAAACGGCAGGTCTTTCTCGGCGAGCAGGCGATACTCGTCCTTCACCTGTCCCACCACCGGCAGGGGCAGGAACGGCGCCAGCTTCTTCGACACGCCCACCGGCCCGGCGCCGGGGCCGCCGCCGCCGTGCGGCGTGGAAAAGGTCTTGTGCAGATTGATGTGGATGGCGTCGAACCCCATGTCGCCCGGCTTGACCTTGCCCAGTATGGCATTGAGGTTGGCGCCGTCGTAATAAAGCAGTCCGCCGGCATCGTGCACGGTTTTCTCGATGTCGAGGGTGTGCTTCTCGAATACGCCGAGCGTCGAAGGATTGGTGAGCATCAGGCCCGCCGTCTGCGGACCGGCTGCCGCTTTCAGTGCCGCCAGATCGATGTTGCCTTCACCGTCGGTGGGGACTTCGCGCATGGTGTAGCCGCACATCACCGCGGTTGCCGGATTGGTGCCGTGCGCCGCATCCGGCACCAGGATCTCGCGGCGCGCAGTGTCGCCGCGCGAATCGTGATAGGCGCGGATCATCGCCACGCCGGTGAACTCGCCCTGCGCCCCTGCCATCGGCGCGAGACTTACGGCTGCCATGCCGGTCACGTCCTTGAGCATTTCCTGCAGCTCGAACATGCAGGCAAGAAAACCCTGTCCGGTATCGTCGGGCGCGTCGGGATGGCGCGCCAGGAATTGCGGCAGCATCGCCAGATGATTGCAGGCCCGCGGGTTGTACTTCATGGTGCACGAACCCAGCGGATAGAAATGCGTGTCGATCGAAAAGTTTTTCTGAGACAACGCAGTATAGTGGCGCACCGCGTCGAGTTCCGACACTTCGGGCAGCGCCAGCGGTGTCGCGCGCAGATACTGCTGCGGTATCGCGCTCTCGCCGCCCGGCGCGGCGGGCGCCTGCGCCGGATTGCGCCGGCCGGGTTTGGATAGCTCGAATATCAGCATCGCGCCCGCACCTCCCTATCTACTCTCCACTCTCGACTCTTTACTCTCTACTCCTTTGTCACTTCAGTGCCGCCAGCGCCGCGTCGTAGTTGGGTTCCTGCTTGATCTCGGGCACCAGCTCCGCATGCAGCACCTTGTTGTTTTCGTCGAGCACCACCACGCCGCGCGCGGTCACCCCCCGCAACGGGCCGTCGGTAATGTCGACGCCGTACTTGCCGTGAAAATCGCGGTTGCGGAAAGTCGACAGCGTGACGACGTTATTGAGGCCTTCGGCGCCGCAGAAACGGCCCATCGCGAACGGCAGATCGGCGGCGATCACCAGCACCACGGTGTTGCCCAGGCTGCCCGCCTTCTCGTTGAACACCCGCGTCGATTTCGCGCATACCGGCGTGTCGAGACTGGGCACGATGTTGAGCACTTTGCGTTTACCCGCGAAATCCTTGAGGCCGACTTCCTTGAGGTCCTTGGCGGTGAGGCTGAAATCAGGGACGGTATCGCCTTTTTTCGGGAAGTTTCCGGCGACGCTGATGGGATTGCCGGCGAGAGTGACGCTTGCCATGTTGTTCTCCTTAGGGTTTGTTGGATGAAGGTTTGAGGGCGCACGGTGCGGGGCGGATACGCCTGCCCACGATGCGCGCCATATTCTCCGCGTAACGCCTGAGATCGTCCGCGTTCTTGGTTTCGGTCGCGCAGACGAGCAGCGACTGGCCAAGCTCGGGATAATTCCGCGCCAGATTGAGCCCCCCGAGTATGCCCTGCGCCTTGAGCGCATTCAACACTGGCGCCAATGGGGTTTTTAGCCGCACCACGAACTCGTGAAACACCGGGCCGCTGAACGCGCGTTTCACGCCCTCGATCGCGGTCAGATCAGCAAGCAGCGCGAGCGCGTTGGCATGACAGGCACGCGCCACTCCGGCGAGACCGTCCGGACCAAGCAGCGCCATGTGGATCGTCGCCGCCGTCACCATCAGCCCCTGGTTGGTGCAGATATTGGAAGTCGCTTTGGCGCGGCGGATATGCTGCTCGCGTGCCTGCAGCGTCAGCGTATAGCCGGGTTTGCCGTCGACGTCTGTTGTACGGCCGACGATGCGCCCGGGCATCTGCCGCACGAGTTCCTTGCGGCAGGCCATGAAACCGAAATACGGGCCGCCGCTCGAAAGCGGGATGCCGAGCGGCTGGCCGTCACCGACCGCGATGTCGGCGCCTGTCGCGCCCCACTCCCCCGGCGGCTTGAGCATCGCGAGCGCGGTCGGATTCACCACCGCAATCGTCAGCGCACCGCTGGCGCGCGCCCAGTCCGTCAATTCATCGACCGGCTCCAGTACGCCGAAGAAATTGGGCTGCGGCACCACCAGCGCGGCGATATCCTGGCCTTTGAATTGCGCCAGGGCCTCGGGCAGCGTGTGGCCGCCCTCGGCGCAGTACGGCACATCGACCAGCTCTATGCCCTGGTTGCGGACGATAGACTTCACCACCCTGCGCCATACCGGATGCACCGTCAGCGGCAGCAGCACCCGCTTTGCCGTCTTGTGCGCGCGCACCGCCATCAGCACCGCCTCGGCGAGCGCCGAAGCGCCATCGTAGAGGCTGGCGTTGGTGACATCCATTGCCGTGAGCGAAGTCATCATCGACTGATATTCATAGAGCGATTGCAGCGTGCCCTGACTGGCCTCGGCCTGATACGGCGTGTAGGCCGAATAGAATTCGCCGCGCGTCGCGATCTGCCACACCGCGGCCGGAATGTGATGCTCGTAAGCGCCCGCGCCGATGAAGTTGAGGTAGGTGCCGTCGCGCTCGGCGCGCTCGCCCATGAGCCGCGTGATCTCCATCTCTTTCATCGCCGGCGGCACCCGCTCGAGACGGCCGCTGCGCAGCGAAGCCGGGATTTCGTCGAACAGCTGATCGATCGACGAAACGCCGATCGCCTTCAGCATCGCGTCGACGTCGGCTGCGGTGTGGGGAATGAAGGGCATGTGTTTTGGGTGATGAGTAATGGGTTATGTGTAATGGGAAAAAGCGAAGTATCGCATTGCGCTTGCCGACAATTCTTACCCTTCACTCATCACTCATTACTCATTACCCACTACTGTTTCTCGGCATCAGCGATTTTCTGATACGCCGCCGCATCGAGCAGGCCGGCGAGTTCCGCGGGATTGTCGGGCTTGATGCGGAACATCCATGTTGCATACGGATCCTGGTTGATTTTCTCCGGCGCATCGGCAAGCTCGCCGTTGGCCGCGACAATTTCGCCCGACAGCGGCGCGTAAATGTCGGCGGCGGCCTTCACCGACTCGATCACTCCGCACTCCTCGCCCTGTTTGACCTTGCGGCCGACCGCGGGATTCTCGACGAACACCACGTCGCCCAGCATGTCCTGGGCGTGAAAAGTGATGCCCACGGCCAGCGTGCCGTCGGCCTCCTGCTTCACCCACTCGTGGCTCCCGGTGTACTTCAGATTGTCCGGCGTTGTCATAATTCCCTCGAAAAAACTCTCAACCACAAAAGATTCTTTTCAATACCCGCTTGACGGGTACGCAAAGTAAAACAAAGAATATGTTACGTAAACCTTCGTGTCCTTAGTGTCCTTCGTGGTTCAGCTGTTGATCAAAATTTTGCCGTGGCGCACGAACGGCGGATTCACCACTTTCGCGCGCAGCCATTTGTCACGCACTTCGACTTCGACCGCGTCGCCGGCTGTAACCGGCTGCGGCACGCGCGCCAGCGCAATCGACCGGTTGAGCGTCGGCGCAAAGCCACCGCTGGTGATATCTCCGCCGCCGCCGGCGCAACACACCTTCTGGTGACTGCGCATGATACCTTTGTCGAGCAGAACCAGGCCAGCCAGTCGCCGCGTCGCCGGTTTCGCCAGCAGCGCCGTCCTGCCGATGAAAGCGCGCGGTGTTTTCAGGTCCACGGTCCAAGCCAGTCCGGATTCCAGCGGGCTCACGCTTTCGTCCATATCCTGGCCGTAAAGATTCATGCCCGCTTCCAGCCGCAGCGTATCGCGCGCGCCCAGCCCCGCCGGCGCTACGCCGTGACGGTGCAGCGCCAGCCACAGTTTTTCCGCGTGCTCCGCAGGCAGAATGATCTCAAAACCATCCTCGCCAGTGTACCCCGTGCGCGCCAGCATCATGTCCGCTTCCTGCGCCGCATGGAAATATCCGAGCGGCTCCGACCTGCCGCGTGTCTGTGGCAGCGCCCGCCATGTTTTTTCCCGCGCCTGCGGCCCCTGCACCGCGATGATCGCCAAGTCGCGGCGAGACTCCAGAACGAGTCGCGGCGCAAACCGCTCGCGCTGCACGCCTATCCAGGCCATGTCCTTGTCCGCGGTGCCGGCATTGACCACCAGCCTGAACCAGTCCCCGGCCAGGAAATAGACGATGAGGTCGTCAAGCACACCGCCTGACTCGTTCAGCATGCACGAATAAAGCGCCTTGCCCGGCTGCACCAGCCTGGCGACGTCGTTGGCCAGCAACTGCCGCAGGAAATCGCGGGCGTCCGCGCCGCGGATATCGAGCACCAGCATGTGCGACACGTCGAACATGCCGGCATCGCGCCGCACGCAATGATGCTCCTCTACCTGCGAGCCGTAATGCAGCGGCATATCCCAGCCCGCGAAATCGGTCATTTTCGCGCCCAGCGCGCGATGCGCGGCGTTGAGCGGCGTTGTTTTAAGTGTCGGCGTCACTAGTTTGACGGCGCCGGCAGCAGATCAAGCCGGAAACCGGCGGCGCCGAGATTGCCGGTGTCAAGATCGAGATGGACCGTGATTTCGGCGTTGGCGCGTATGCCGGAGTTCGCGCTCTTGCCGCGCTCGAGATATTCTTCGGGCATGAATATGCGGCGCGCCAGCGTATGCTCCTTGCTGTTCGTCAACACCAGGTCGAGCGCCGGATAAGCGAGATCGTAGCCGGCGTGGTTGCGCAGCGTCGCGGTGAGCTGAATCATGTTCGGACGCGTGGGATCGATGATCTGCAGGTCCGAAGCTTCGACATTGATCAGTTTCGGGCGCTGCGGCAACGGCACGCTGCAGCCGATCGCCTCGCACATCTGCCCGAGCGCCGGCCTGAATCCGGGATAATTCGCGGCAAGATCGCTGCGGTAGTAATACGCCGCCTGCCCGGCCAGCACTAACAGCAGCAATACGCTGCCCGCCCCCCATGCCCGCGAGCCGCGCCGTGGTTCGGGTACGGATTCCTGGTCGCGCAACTCATCTTCGGTTGCGGCCGGTTGTCGCGCCGCTTGATGCGGGACGGCCCCGGGCGCAGTTTCGGGAACCAGCTCCTCCGCAGCGGCTGGCAGATACGCCTCCGGCGCGGTGGCTTGCGGCCCGGGTGGTTCCGCCACAAATTCGGGGAAGGCCGGCGGCAGCTCGATTTCGAACGGCGGCGCTTTTGCCGCTGCCGGCCCGGCCTCAGACTGATCCTGCTCCACGGTTGCGGCGGATGGCGCGACAACAGTTTCTTCCGCAACCGCTGTTCGCGGCGGCGCGGCGGCGTCGGCCATCGATGGTTCGCGCGACTCCACCGGCGCCAGATCCGGCAGCGTGGCCAGCCCCTTGAAGCCGTCGAACACCATCATGCAGCGCCCGCAGCGCACCTTGCCCTGCTGTGCCTGCAACT
>Ga0299912_10004871_pt1 | contig 10993 bp, 7 predicted proteins | sample RVTome_2_FD_207667 | JGI IMG/M metagenome (GOLD analysis project Ga0299912, IMG submission 207667) | Soil microbial communities from uranium-contaminated site in the Upper Colorado River Basin, Wyoming, United States - RVT95D214 (version 2) ... | reverse complement strand
TGGCCGGCGGCCAGGGTCAGGATAAAGAGGTCAACGGTCTCGGGGAGGTCCGCGACTGTCGGCACGCAACGGCATCCTTCAATTTCCCCGAGCCCGGGCTTGACGACATAGGTTTTCTCTCCCGGGAATCCTTCCCGGAGGATGTTGTTAAGGATTTGATGCCCGAGGTTCATCCTCTCGGAGACACCGATGATGCCGATCGACTGCGGGTGAAGGATGAATTCCAGGCCCTTGGAGAGGCGCGGCCGGGCCGCCGCCCGTTGGCGCCGCGAAAACCGGCACATCCCGTCGAGGGGGACAAGCCTGCCGTTGCGGACGACGAACGGATTGACCTCGGCCTCCTCGATGACAAAGGCCGATTTCCGGGAATGAAACGAAAGATAGGCGGCCAGCCGCCTGAAGCGGTCGAACGCCTCGATGAGTACGCCCCGAGAAATCGGCGCCGGCCTGCCTCGAAAGCCTTCGACGAGCTTATCGTAAAAGGCCAAGGGCTCGAGCAGCCCTTCAATCTGGTCCCGGCACAGGAGATGAGCCGAGCCGATGGCCACGGCCGTCTTCTCCTTCAGCCTCTCGTTCACGTATTCGACATCAAGCCCTCCCAGGCCCATAGTCACGACTGGTCCGAATTCCCTCGAATTGCGGATCCCGAGCAGCAGTTCGGACCCGAAACCGAGGTCGTCGAAGGCCACTTTTTCAATGACCAGGACGCCCCGAATATCCAACCCTGCCGCCTCCGGCCCTGCGAACTTTGCCGGCACTTCGGCGAGCATCCGGGCGATCGCCCGGTTGACCTCCGCGGCGGTCTTCCCGACAAAGACCACTCCGCCGACATCGCTCTTGTGGACGATCTGGGGCGATACGATCTTGAGGACGACCTGATCGCTCCTCAGAGCAGATAGCTTCTCCCGGGTCGCCCGCTCCCCTTTCTTGACGAAGAAGAAGCGGGGCACGTCGATGCCGGAGGCGCGGAGAAGGGCGTAGACCTCATCTTCAAGAAGAAAGTTTCTATTGTCCTTTTCCGCCCGCTTGAAGATGCTTTCGATCGGTCCGGCTCCGGCGATCATCTTTTCTCTTCGCTCCATGCTGAAGGCTTCAAATCATCCCCCTCCCCTTGCTGTCTTCCCACCGGAGGCAGGGACAAGGCCGGCCGCGGCGGCGACGGCTTGGCCCAGCGCGAAGGCTTTGAGGTTGGCGATCACGATATTCTCTCCGTGCCGTTCGAATAGCGCCCTGATAAACCGAGTGAGGTTCTCTTCTTTAACCATAAGGCTCCCCGCTGCTGCACCCAACACAACCATGTTCTGGGTCCGGGAGGACCCGCCCTCCTTGGCCAGCTTCTCCGAGTCGATGATGAGATGGCGGGGGATCTCCCTGATCTTGTTCAGGAGCGTCTCGACATCCGGATAATCCTTGATGTTGACGAATGGCGTCCGGCTGGCGATGACCATCCCGTCCGGCCGCAGGTAATCCAAGTAGCGCAGGGCTTCCAGCGGCTCGACGCTCAGGACAAGGTCCGCTTCGCCCCGCGGGATGAGGTCGCTCCAGATGCGAGCTCGCGAGAGCCGGAGATGCGACTGGACGGCCCCGCCGCGCTGCGACATTCCATGGACTTCGGCTTGCTTGACTTCGAGTCCCTCCTCCAAAGCCGCGCTGGCGATGACGTAAGCGATCGAGATGATCCCCTGCCCGCCCACTCCCGCCAGGATGATGTCCTGCTTCATCTACCCGCTCCTTCGCTTTTTCTTGGCTTCTTCGAGGCACTCGCGGACGGCCACGATCACCGAGAGACCGGGATGATCAATTTCTTCTTTGATGATCAGCGCGTTCTTGTCCAGGTTTTTGGGGAGCGGCTCGATGACCCGGATGTGCTCCCTGCCCACTCCGAGGCCCTCGACCATCCGCAGGAGGCGCTCTCCCGAGGCGTAGCTCGGCTGGCCTCCCGTCATGGCCACTGTGCTGTTGTCGAGGATGAACACCGTCATGTTGGTGTCGGCGGCGGCCGCCTCAAGGAGAGGTGTCAGGCCCGAATGGCCGAAAGTGGAATCGCCGATCACGGCGATGGAAGGACGAATCCCGACCTCGGCTCCGCCCTTGGCCATGCCGATTGAGGCCCCCATGCAGACGCACGTCTGGACGGCTTGGTAGGGAGGATAGGCGCCCAGAGTGTAGCAGCCGATATCGCTGAAGACATTGCCGTGTTGATATTCTCTCATGGCCTTGTTAAGCGCATGAAAAGTATCCGCATGAGGGCATCCGGCGCAGAGTTGGGGCGGACGCGAGGCGAGCAGAAACTCGCCAAGATCGAGCTTGTCCAGAGGCTTCAGCCCCAGGACCGGCCGAACCGTTTCCGGGGAAAGTTCTCCCGTCTGGGGGAGGTCGTCACTCAGCTTCCCTTTGATCTTCTTTCCGGGGACTCCGAAAAATCCCCGCAAGGACCGTTCGATCAACGGATAGCCCTCTTCGACGATCAATACGGTTTCGACGTGTTCAACGAGCCGGCTGATCAAATCTTCGGGCAGCGGATAGGTGCAGACCTTGAGCAGCGAGGGCGGATTCCTCACCTCGCCCAGATTTTCTTGGACATAGTTAAAAGCTATTCCCGAGGCGATCACACCCAGCGATCGGTCTTTCTCGTTCAGACGAAGCGAATTGAATTCGGACTCCTCCGAGAGCCGGACCATCTCAGCCTGACCGTCGAGGATGCCCCTGAAGCGCCGGCGGGCGTTGACCGGGAGGAGGGTCCAGTCCTGGCTGGCGCCGGGCCTGATTTCATTCTGCCCGCGCGGCTCCCGCGGCCGGACAGTCGAGCGGCTGTGCGAGAGGCGAGTCACCAGGCGGATCATAACGGGGACGCCCAGCCTCTCGGAGACATCAAACGCCTGCCGTGTCATTTCGTAGGCTTCCTGATGGTTCGAGGGCTCGAAACAGGGAATCTTGGCGAAATCAGCGTAAAAACGGCTGTCCTGCTCGTTCTGGGAGCTGTGCATTCCGGGGTCATCGGCGGGGACGACGACCAGCCCGCCGTTGGCACCGGTCAGGGCGGAGTTCATGAACGGGTCGGCGGCGACGTTGAGGCCGACGTGCTTCATCGAGACCAGGGCGCGCTTGCCGGCAAAGGAAACACCCAGCGCCTCCTCGTAAGCCACCTTCTCGTTGACCGACCAGGAGGCGAGGAAGGACTTCGTTTTGGCCGCGGCCTTGATCAGGTATTCCATGATCTCGGAAGCGGGGGTCCCGGGATAGGAGTAGCCGGCGCTCAAACCGGCATGAATGGCGCCGAGGGCGACGGCCTCATCGCCGAGCAGGATCTCAGGTTTCATGGTTGTTCCTCGCAATGGGAAAAGAGAAATGAGGATACAATCCCCGCCGCAGGGTGTCAAGCCGGACGGTCGAGCGGGTGATTCAGGCGACGGCGGTCCGGAAAGGTTAGGCGCCGGGCCGAAATATGGAAAACCTATAATTCTTATCATTCCTATAAATATATGTTGATTTCCGGCCGGGGCTTTTCTACAATACCGATTGGAATCATGAATGTCTGCCCATCCATAAGGAGGCTGCAATGATCAGAGTTTCCACCAAGGGGCGATACGGGACCCGGCTCATGCTCAACCTGGCCCAGCATTATAACAGCGGCAACAAGGCCGTCATCCTCAGGAACGTGGCCGAAGAGGAGCAGATCTCGATCCGCTACCTCGAACAGATCATCATCTCCCTGAAAATCTACAGGCTGGTCAAGAGCATCCGGGGCGCCGGTGGAGGCTACACGCTCGCCCGGAAGCCCTCCGAGATCACCGTCTGCCAGATCCTGGAAGCTTTGGAGGGCTCCTGCGGCCTGGTCGATTGCGTCGAGGACAAGGATTTCTGTGACCGCATACCTTCCTGCGCCGCCTACGAAATTTGGAAAGAGGCCAGCCACATTCTGAAGAACTATTTCGAACAGGTGACCCTCCAGCACGTTCTCGATATTTGGGAAAAAAAGCAGAAGGCCAAGCCCAAGACCCGGCGCTAGACTCGCTGACGTCCGGCCATCCCCCCAACCCGGGTCATGGGTCCGGCAAGAGGCTGCCTTGCGGACGATTCGCGAATTCCCTGAAAAACCGTCTTTTTCCCCCTTTCCCCCTTGACAATAAATAATACTTAATGTATAAAATCTATCTTTTCTATATAATTAATATAATTAGTAGAGTTAATCCTCTGGGGAATGTGATCCCGCGACGCGGGAAAAACAGATAGATCTCGAGGAGGTAAGACTTTGTCAGCGACAACCAGAAGAACGTTGCCCCAGCACTCGCTGCACTGGCTCGGAGTCCTCGCCCTCGTCCTCGCGTCCTTCGGACTGCTCACAGCGGCCCAACCGGCCGGGCAGGAAAAGGATGCCGAGACCTGCGGCACTTGTCATGAGGAAATCGTCAAGGCCTTTGCGCTCAAGCCGCACGCGCAGATCGGGGACAAGAGCTGCACGTCCTGCCACGGCAGCGCCGATAAACATGTCGAGGGAGAAGGCAAGGGCGGCATCATCGGCTTCCGCTCAGCCGACTCTCCCCAGAGCAAGTCGGCGAAGTGCCTGGCCTGCCACAACAAGGACAACCCGGAGTACGCCATCAGCCCGCATGCCAAGGCCGCTCTCGACTGCACCGCCTGCCACAGCGTCCACGGCAACACGGCCCCCGCCCTGCTCAAGACCGGCGTCAACAAGAACTGCTCGGCCTGTCATCAGGATGTATTCGCGCAGTTTCAAACCAACGAGCGGCACCGCCTCCAGGAAGGCGTGATGACTTGCACGACCTGCCACGACCCTCATGAGCCCGCTACCCGGACTCGGCTGGCCGGGTTCAAGCAGGAGCAGTGCATCAGCTGCCACACCGACAAGGGCGGCCCGTTCCTTTACGAACATGAGGCCTCCCGGGTCGAGGGCTGCACCTCCTGTCACGAAGTCCACGGCTCCAATAACCGGCACATGCTGACCCATCAGAGCACCGCGGACCTGTGCTTCAGCTGCCATGCCGCAGCGCCCTCCTGGCACGGCTATTTCTCCTCCCAGGACACCAACTGTGTCACCTGCCATGCCACCATCCACGGCTCGAACCTGAGCAAGAGATTCCTGAAATAGGAGAGTCCTGATGAGAACAAAGAACATCCTATTGTCATTCCTGGGAATCGTCATGGCGCTCTCCGTCGCTTCCTCTCTTCAAGCCCAGGGCAAGTTCAGCGGCGATTTCCTGTTCGGCTTCCGTTTCGTCGATACCTCGGGCCCCGGAGCCGAATACAAATACAAAGAGGACCTCAACCTCCGTCGCGGCGCCCGCCTCTCCAACTTCAACCTGTCCTACGCTCCCGATAACGGCCTGAAGAAGTACTTTGACCGGCTGGACGTCCGGGTGCTTAACCTGGGCGGCGACCCGTACGAGTCGATCTCCGTCGGCCTGCAGAAATTCGGCAGTTACCAGATTCAATACGACCGCCGCAAATCTACGTATTTCTATCAAGACCTGACCCGCACTGACTTCGGCGCGCTCTATGACCTCTTCACCTTCGACTTCGACCGCGTCCAGGACAGCGGCACGGCCAAGGTCTGGCTGACCAAGTCCATCGGCCTCTACTTCGATTTCAACCGCTACACGAAAAAGGGCGTCAGCACCACCTCACTCGACATCGAGCGAGTCGAGTTCGAGTTCGACAAGCCCGTCCAGGAAGAATCCCGGGAGGCCACCCTCGGGCTCGACCTCAGGTCCGGCCGCTATTCAGTCGTCCTCGAGGAGAAGTTCCTCGATTACCGGGACGAAAACAGCTACTTCCTGCCCGGCTATGCCGACGGCGGACCCGACGCCGAGTACCCCTCTTCACTCAACTCTCTTTTTATGAATCAGCCCTACGACCTGACGGGAAACCGGCATTCTCTCCGCTTCACCGCCCGGCCGTTCGACCGCCTGCTCATCAGCGGCTCAGGCCAGCTCTACAACCTCGACGAGGACCTGGACTATACGGAGTCCGCTTCCGGGCTGAACTATCTCGGCCGCAATTTCCAGTACCTCAACAGCGGCACGGGCCGGTTCGAACGCGACATGCAGCTCGCCCAGATGGACCTCCATTATCTCCTGTTCAGCCGCTTCTCCCTCGTCGGCGCGGTCCGGTTTCACAACCTCGACCAGACCGGTGAAGTGATCATTAACGGCGAGGCCACAGCCCAGGACTTCGGCTACAAGACCTGGGGTGCCGATGTTGGAGCCCAGTATGAATTTTCTCCCGCGCTTATCCTGACTCTCGGCTACCGGCTCGAAAACCGGGACCTCGAAAACCTGGAAACCGTTGACTACGAACTCGACACCAACAAGAACGGCGGGTTCGGCAATATCAGATGGGACCTCTCCCGGACACTGAAGCTCTCTCTTGACTACGAGCACAGCGGCAGCCAGAATCCGTACACGCTGATCTCCCCGACTTCTTACGACCGCCTCAGGATGACCGCCAAATACCGGGCCGGCGCAGTCAACGTCAGCGCCTCTTACCTCTGGAACGGCACCAAGAGCGACTTGGGTCCGAGCGAGGTCGTCCCGTTCAAGACGAGCCGGAACCAATTCAGCCTGCGGGCCGGGTACCACGCCGAAAAAATCATGGCCTTCGCCGGCTTCACCTACCTCCAGTCCAAGCGGGAAGGAGAGCGCAGCGTCGAATATCCGCCCTCGTTTGGGGGACCCGGGGGAGCCTTCCTCTGGGAGATCCTGTACGAAGGCAAGGGCAGCATCTTCGATGCCAGCCTCAGTTTCGAACTCAGCCAGGCATTAAAAGCGGGCGCCTACGCCCTGCTTTATAACAACACGGGCTCGTATGAGATCGGCCGGACAAACCTGAAGCTCTACCTCGAATACAACTTCATCGGGGGCTACGTCGCCCAAGCCGGCATCCGCCATGTGAATTTCCGGGAAGAGCGGGGCGGCTTCAACGATTACAAGGCCAACATTTTCGAGCTTTCCTTCGGCTACCGCTGGAAATAGACCCGATCAAGGAGAAAGCATGTTGAAACGATCCTATCTTCTTGCCTTTCTGGTTGTCGCCTTCGCCCTCTCCATTTTCCTGACGGGTGCGAATGCCGACAAGCCGATCAAGATTCAGTCCAAGGCCGACCAGGCCAAACGGCTGTGGAAAACCTCGCCGCACGCCGATAAGGCCGCCGAAGCCTTTATTCACTGGGACGAAGAAGGCTCGGTGCCAACGAGTTGCGCCAAGTGCCACAGCACCCCGGGTTATCGGGATTACATCGGCGCCGACGGATCGGCCTTCAACGTCGTGGACAAAGCCGCGCCTCTCGGGACGACCGTTGAATGCGCCGCCTGTCACGCCGACCCCGAAAAGGGGATCGTCCACGACCACACGTCCGTCGTCTTCCCCTCGAAAGTCGAAATCAAGGATCTCGGACCGGAAGCCCTCTGCATGGAATGCCATCAGGGCCGGGCCTCCACCAACTCGGTCAATGCTTCGATCGCAGCGGCGGACGCAGCCGGCGATGACACGCCAAGCTCCAAGCTGCGCTTCATCAATGTCCACTACTACGCAGCTGCCGCCACCCAGTTCGGCACGCTTGCCAAAGGCGGCTACGAGTATGCGGGAAAGACCTATGACGCCCGGTTCGCCCACATCCCCGGCTACAACGCCTGTCAGGTCTGCCACAACCCTCACTCCCTTGAAGTCGAGCTTGAAGCCTGCAACACCTGTCATACGGGCGTCCGGGACCCCAAGGACATCCGTTATCTCGGCTCCCTCGAGGACTACGACGGAGACGGGAACATCACCGAGGGCATCTACTACGAGATCGAAACCCTCAAAGGGATTTTCTACGGAGCTCTCCGCGGCTACGCCCGGCGGGTCGTCGGCCAGCCGATCGCTTATGACGCTTTCGCCTACCCCTATTTCTTCAACGATAAGAACGACAACGGTGTCGTCGACTCCGCTGAAGCCGACGCCGCCAACGGATACGCCAGCTTCTCGCCCCGCCTTCTCCGGGCGGCCTACAATTTCCAGGTGTCGCAGAAGGACCCCAACTCGTTTGCCCACAACGGCAAATACATGATCGAGCTCATCTACGACTCCACCGAGGACTTGAACTCCGCGGCCGGCGGCGGGCAGAGCGCCGGCTCGATGCAGAGACCGGACCCAGCTGGATCCTTCCAGGCGGCCCGGCCGGATCCGACCGGCATCAGCCGATACACTCCTCGCCCGGGCGACCACTCCCTCGAAGCGAACCTGGACGCAGGGCGGGATGACTCGAGCCTCTCCCAGAGCGAGAATGAAGGTCAGGGAGCACTCCGCAGGACCGATGAAGGGCACTTCGACGGCTCCTCGATGGCCTTCCGGGACTGGGACGCCGACGGCGCGGTGCCGATGACCTGCGCCAAGTGCCACAGCGCCGAAGGTCTGCCCTATCTTCTCCAAAACGGCGCGATCGACGAGGACATGCCCATCTCCAACGGATTCCTCTGCACAACCTGCCACACCTCGCCGCCCCACACCCGCGTTGCGGGACCCGTCAAGTTCCCCTCGGGTGCAGTGAAGGATTTGGGCGACGCCTCCAACCTCTGTCTGAACTGCCACCAGGGCCGCGCCTCCAAGAAATCCGTCGATAGCTCGATAGCCGGCGGATCCGCACCTTACCGCTTCACCAACATCCACTATTTCGCCGCGGCCGCATCCTATTTCGGCCACGAGGTCCAGGGCGGCTATGAATTCAGCGGCAAGGCCTACGCCGGACGGAATCCGTACAATAGCCACCTGGGCATTTTCACCAACTGCGTGGAGTGCCATTTCAGCACCAAGAGCTTCAACCGCAAGCTGGATGATTCAGACGACAGGTTCCACAACACGGCACCGAGCAAGGAAGACTGCGCCGGCTGCCATGGCAACGATATTGCCCAGCCCCATCCCGGCGACGCCAGTAAATTCGAGTTTGAGGGCATCCGTCCGGCGCATATCCCCGACTACGATGCCGATGGCAACACCAGCGAATCGCTCGAGGCCGAGCTCGACGGGTTGGAAGATTCGCTCTATGCCCAGCTCCAGGCCTACGGAAACAGCGTCGGCTTGCCGATCGCCTACGACGAGAACGCCTACCCCTATTTCTTCAACGACCTCAACGGCAACGGTGTCGTTGATCCCGACGAGGCCAACCGCGACAACGGCTACGCGTTCGACGCCCCCACGCTCCGGGCGGGCTATAACCTCCAGTTCAGCAAGAAGGAGCCCTGCGGTTATATTCACAACGCCATTTACTTCGCCCAGCTCCTTGTCGATTCCATCGAGCATCTCGGCGGAGAGGTCACGAAGCACACCTGGCGCTAAAAAAAGATCAAGGGGAACGTCCCCTTTAATTTGCTGACGCGCGATCAGCCCCCGATTTCTGGGTCGTGAGACCTTCCGTTCCATCGAGATCCCAGCCTTTGACTTTTAGTTGATGCTTTGATATAGAATGGCGCGCCGGGTGCCCGAAAGCGGCCCGAATCAGGAGGTGAAAGTGAAACAGAAAACCCTCTTTATCAGCCTGGGAGTTATGCTGGCCACATTCCTGGCCCCGCCTCTTCTCAGCCAGCAGTGCGTCGAGTGCCATAAGAAGACAACTCCCAACATCGTCAGCGACTGGCAGCTGAGCAAACACAGTCAGAACGACGTGGACTGCTCCGTCTGTCACGGCGAGGACCACAGGGCAGCCAACGACTACGCCGTTGCCCGCATCCCCACTCCCGACACCTGCGCCCAATGCCATGAGGAGAAGGTCGTCCAGTTCAAAAAGGGCAAGCACGCCTTCGCCTGGGCAGCCATGAAGGCCATGCCCACAGCTCACGCCCAACCTATCGCCATGATGGAGGGGATGAAGGGATGCGGCGGCTGCCACAAGATCGGTCTTAAGTCCGAGGCGGAGATGCGCGACCTTCAGAAGGCCGGTTCCGGTTTCGGCCGCGCCTCGTGCGATGCCTGTCATACCCGGCATATCTTTTCGGTCGCCGAGGCCAAGCAGCCGCAGGCTTGTCAGACTTGCCACATGGGCTTCGACCATCCCCAGTGGGAGATGTATTCGGCCTCCAAGCACGGCGTCCGCTATCTCCTCAAACAGAACAAGACTCTTCCTGAGACCGTCGCCGCACCCGCCTGTCAAACCTGCCATATGCAGGAGGGGAATCATGAGGTCAGGACGGCCTGGGGCTTCCTGGCCGTGCGGCTTCCCATGCCCGAGGATAAGCAGTGGACCGCCGACCGCGCCACCATCCTCCAGGGCTTGGGTGTGCTGGACCCGGCCGGGAATCCCACCGGACGGCTCGATATAGTTAAGGCCGCCGATGTGGCCCGCCTGACCCAAGAGGCCTGGCAGTCCGAGCGGGACAAGATGATCAAGACCTGCAACCAGTGCCACAGCGTCAACTTCGCCAAGGGGGAGCTGGCCAAGGGCGATGACATGATCAGGGAAGTCGACCACCTGATGGCCGAGGCCATCCGCATCGTCGCCGGGCTCTATAAGGACGGCATCATCCCCAAGCCGGCCGCCTACGCCTACCCGTTCCCCGACCTTCTTACCTTCCACGATGCGGCGACCGAGGTCGAGCAGGAGCTGTTCGTCATGTTCCTGGAGCACCGGATGCGCTCCTTCCAGGGGACTTTCCATGCCAACCCCGATTACGCGCTCTGGTACGGCTGGAGCGAGATGCGGCGGTCACTGAAGAAGGTCGAGACCATGGCCGCGGAGATGCGATAAAAAGGAGAGGGGACGTCCCCATTTACGATATTATTTATCGTAATTAGAAGGCGGAAGAGCGTGCTCAAAGCCGTCAAAAACTTTTTCACATCGATCAAGGTGGCCATCGTCCTCCTGATCATCCTGATCGCCGCATCTATCCTAGGGACACTGATCCCCCAGGGCCGGTCCGCTCAGGATTACCTTCTCCGCTACGGTCCGCTCGGCAGTCTCTTCCAGAAGCTCCAATTCACCCGGCTGTACCAGTCTTTCTGGTAT
>Ga0299912_10004870_pt1 | contig 10996 bp, 6 predicted proteins | sample RVTome_2_FD_207667 | JGI IMG/M metagenome (GOLD analysis project Ga0299912, IMG submission 207667) | Soil microbial communities from uranium-contaminated site in the Upper Colorado River Basin, Wyoming, United States - RVT95D214 (version 2) ... | reverse complement strand
CCGGTGAGTCCGAAGGCCATTTTTGTCCGTGAGGAGTTTCAAGTGATCCGGGACGGGGCGCGACGCGTGGAGTCTGCCACCACGACGAGCGTGACCGTGGACGGCGCGGCGTGGAAAGCGGGCAAGCTCGGGACGGGAGATTATTTTGTTCGAGCAGACAAGGGAAGCGACCCCAAGTGCCGGCTCATTGCGAACAACTCGGCTGATACGGTGAGGGTCGCCCAAGGTGCGGCGTGGGAAACACCGCTGCCGGCGGGCAGTATGGTCGCCATCGAAGTCAGGTTGCAGAAGCCATTCGTGGATCCGCGCAAATGCATCGGCTGCGGCATTTGTGAGCACGAATGTCCGGTGAGCGGGTTGCGGGCCATCCGGATCACGGCGGAAAATGAAACAAGAAACCGAGCACACTCGTTGACAACAGGCGGGTGACACGTTAAGAACGTAAAACCAGATAAAACGAACAATATGAGAAATAACAGCGTTACACGGCGGGATTTTATGAAAGCGGTGGGAATCGCGGGCGCCAGCACAGTGGTCGGCGCCGGCTCCGCACTGGCCCAAACGGCGGCGGCGCCAGCCGCGGTCACCGCACCGCAGAAAGCGGGCGAAACCAAAGTCGCCACGCGACCCTTTGGCAAGACGGGTGTGCGCGTTTCCATGCTCGCGCTGGGCGGCATCTTCGACATCACCAGCAATCAACTGGTTCTCAAGACAGCGCTGGACTGGGGCGTGACCTACTGGGACACGGCGACCAGCTACAGCGGGGGCAAAAGCGAGGAAGGCATCGGCATGTTTTTCGAGAAAAATCCGCAGGCGCGCAAGGAAGTCTTCTTGGTCACCAAAGCCGGTGGGCGCGAGTCTCAAGCGCTGACCGACCGGCTTAACCAATCCTTGGAGCGGATGAAAACGGATTACGTTGACATGTTTTTCCTGCATGGCCTTTCAAGCACCAGCGCGCTGACCGACGAGATCAAAACCTGGGCGGAAAAGGCGAAGGCCGACAAGAAAATCAGATTCTTCGGCTTCAGCACGCACGCCAACATGGAAGGGTGCCTGAACGGCGCCGCCAAGCTCGGGTGGATTGACGGGATCATGCCGACTTACAACTACCGCGTTATCAACACGGATGCCATGAAGGCTGCGCTGGACGCGGCCACGAAAGCCGGCATTGGCCTGACGGCCATGAAGACCCAGGCCAGACGCAGCCGGGGCGACGATGAGTCGGACGCCAAGCTGTTGGACCATTTCATCCAGCGCGGATTCACCGCCGAGCAGGCCAAACTGAAGGCGGTGTGGGAGAATCCGCAGATCGCGTCCGTTTGTTCCGCCATGTACACAGTGTCGGTCCTTTCGGCCAACGTCGCCGCCGCCCTCGACCAGGTGAAACTCAGTGCCCGGGATCGCGCCGCCCTGGCCGCATCTGCAAACGACTCCTGCGGCGGCTATTGTGCGGGCTGCACCCACCTTTGCGAGGAGGCGATCGGGAACCGGGCACCAATCGGCGACGTGATGCGCAGCCTCATGTATTACCGCGGCTACGGCGACCGTGAGTATGCACAGGAGGTTTTTGCCGGCGTGCCGGGGGAAACGCAGCAGCAACTGGCGAAGTTGGACTACAGTGCCGCTGAACGCGTCTGCCCGCACCGTTTGCCCATCGCCAGCCTGATGCGCGAGGCGACGGACTTGCTGACTTGAGCGCCGGGCGCCGTTTGCCCGACTTGACTGTAAGGGGGCGATGGTGGATTTTGTTTCTGCCGAAGTGGGGGCGTACTGGTTTCGACCTGGGAGATACGCCAGAGGCGGCATGCCGAGGACGATGCGTTGGCCTCGTTAATCATCGCATCAAAACAAAACTGCTAACGAAGAGTTGGCTCTCGCGGCCTAAACATCCGCGAGCGTTCACCGGTGGACGCCTGCTACACCGGTTGAACGCCACAGCAGGCTGGGACCAAAGCGGCGTCCGCGCGTGGCGGTCTGAGAAAAATTCCTGCGGGCTGGACGGCTGGATTCGCGGTCGGGGCGTCATCCAGCGGTCGAGACATCTTCCCCGGCTAAGCATGTAGTCGCGGCTGGTTTGCCTGTCAGGGACGCGGGTTCAACTCCCGCCGCCTCCACCATCCTTCGCTCGGAACAGGCGGCGCAACGGGGCGACCATTTGAAATGCTCGCACCGCGTGCGCCCGCCAAAAGCCGTTGACACGCCGCGCCACCCGCCTACGCTGCTGCTTGCCATGAGCCGTTGCTTTCATACGCTTCCCCCTTTGTTCACCGCCGGTCTGCTGGCCGCATCACTCGTGGGTTACTCAGGGCAGGGACAGCCCGCGCAACCTGATGCACCCAAGAGCGGGCCGAGCAAGGCAGCAAGCAGCCAGCGCACTCCGACCAGCGCCGCACAAACGTCGTCACCACGCCACGCTGACGCCACGAACGCCCTTGCCAAACTGAAGGCCAAAGCCGAAAAGGGCGATGCCAGAGCCCAATATGAGTTGGGCAGGAAGTTGTGGGAGATAGACAAGACCGAAGCGGTCAACTGGGTGCGCAAGGCGGCGGAGCAGGGGGAGGATTACGCTCAAGCCAGCCTCGGCCTGTGTTACTCCGCCGGCGAAGGCGTTGCCCGAGATTACGCTGAGGCAGTCAAGTGGTTGCGCAAGGCGGCGGAGCAAGGGAACGCTTTCGCGCAAGCCGGCCTCGGCGGTTGCTACGCCAAAGGTGAGGGCGTGCCGCAGGATCATGCTGAAGCAGTCAAATGGTATCGCAAAGCAGCGGAGCAAGGGAACGCTTTCGCGCAAACCGACCTCGGCGGCTGCTACGCCAAAGGCGAGGGCGTGGCGCTGGACCATGCTGAAGCAGTCAAATGGTATCGCAAGGCGGCTAACCAAGGTGACGCTCGCGCGCAAACTCACCTTGGCGGCTGCTATGCCAAAGGTGAAGGCGTGCCGCAGGACCAGGCTGAAGCAGTCAAATGGTATCGCAAGGCGGCTGATCAGGGTGACGCTGGCGTGCAAACCCGCCTCGCCGTTTGCTACGCCAAAGGCGAAGGCGTGCCACAGGACTACGCTGAAGCGGCCAAATGGTATCGCAAGGCGGCGGAGCAAGGGTACGCTCAGGCGCAAACCGACCTCGGCAGTTGCTATGCCAAAGGCGAAGGAGTGCCGCGGGACTACGCTGAAGCAGCCAAGTGGTACCGCAAGGCAGCGGAGCAGGGGATCGCCCTGGCGCAAACTCACCTCGGCGGTTGCTGTGCCAGGGGCGAAGGCGTGCCGCAGGACTACGCTGAAGCAGCCAAGTGGTATCGCAAGGCGGCGGAGCAAGGGTACGCCTTGGCGCAAACCCACCTCGGCGTTTGCTGCGCCAAAGGCGAAGGCGTGCTGCGGGACTACGCTGAAGCGGTCAGATGGTATCGCAAGGCCGCGGAGCAAGGGTTGGCCTTGGCGCAAGCCTGCCTTGGCCTGTGTTACGCAGGAGGCAAAGGCGTGTCGCAGGACCATGTCGAAGCGGTCAAATGGTATCGCAAGGCGGCGGAGCAAGGAGTTGCCCTGGCGCAAGCCTGCCTCGGCCGGTGTTACGCGGGTGGCAAAGGCGTGCCGCAGGACCATGTCGAAGCTCTCAAATGGTATGGCAGGGCGGCGGAGCAAGGGGAGGCATACGCGCAACGCAACCTCGGCTTGTGCTACGCGCGAGGCGAAGGAGTGCCCCAGGACTACATTGAGGCCTACAAATGGTTCAATCTCGCGGCTGCTCAGGGTGATGACAATGGCCGCGCACACCGAGCTCGTCTCATCAGCCGGATGACCCCGGCCCAAATCGCCGAAGCCCAACGCCGTTCTTTCGCGTTCGTTGTGCGGGAGGAAACCGCTCCATTCGGCTCCATTCCGTTTTCTGACTTGGAGCGGCTGGTTGACCAGCCTAAAGCCACTGGCAGTGCATTTTTCATCACTGAAGACGGCTACCTGCTTACCAGTGCCCAGGTGGTCACCCTGCCAGAACCAGAGACCACTGAGGAGTCTTTTGACGGACGGCCCGTAACACGCATCGAAGTAGCCGCCGGCGGCAAGCAGCTTCGCGCCAAGCTCGTGAAGGCCGACAAAGCGAACGACGTCGCGGTGCTCAGAGTCACCGGCGATTTCAGGGCTTTGCCTCTTGCAGCCAGTCGCGGCTTGAAGCTTGGCGATTCCATCTTCACCATCGGATTTCCCAACGCCGACATCCAGGGTGCGGAGGCGAAGCACACCCAGGGCGAGATCAGCAGTCTGGCTGGCCTTCAAGACGACCCGCGCCATTTCCAAATCAGCGTCCCGGTCCAGCTTGGCAGCTATGGTGGGCCGGTTGTTGACCTTTCCGGCAACGTCATTGGTATTGTCGCCGCGCCCCTCGGCGACGTTGCGACGCTCAAGATCACCGGCAGCCTGCCGCAGACCGTCAACTGCGCCCTCAGGGGCAGTTTCGTCACCGCGTTTCTCGAAACGCTGCCGGAAGTCTCCGCCAAACTGAAAGAGCCGCACTCCGCCAAAGATCGCCCGCTCTCGGAAGTCGCCGACGAAGTGAAGCAATCCGTCGCCTTGGTCACGGTTTACTGACACACAGCCCGGATTCGCGCTGCGTCTGGGCCCGCGGTCCACTTCCGGCTTCGACACGGGCCACGAAATGATTTGAAGCGCGTCAACGCGGCGGTGCGGCGAAAAAGTGACGCAGCTCGCCCTCCGTCTCCGGCAGAGCAGCCCATCAAACGTCTTTACAAGTGAGCGGCATCTTCCAGAAAATCGGGCGTGTTCAGGTTTCATCAGGCTCTCGCGATCACGGCGCTGCTGCTTTCAGTCGCCACGTTCGAGCCGGTGCTTGCCTCCAATGTGGTTTTGCGGCCGGGATCGCCCTACATTGTGGGCGTTTGGGGGACGGAGGACGGGCTGCCGCAGAGTTCGGTGATTGCCGTCACTCAAACGCGGGATGGCTACCTTTGGTTGGGGACGCTCAACGGCCTGGTGCGTTTCGATGGGGTTCGCTTCACGGTGTTCGACGAAGGCAACGCGCCGGAGTTGGGCAGCAGCCGGATCGTCAGCCTGTTTGAGGACAGCCAGGGCAATCTCTGGGTCGGCACCGAGACCGCTGGCGTTGCGCTCATCAAGGATGGACAGATCAAGAGCCTCAACATCGGACGCGGCAGCCGCGAAGGCCGGCTGGTTTCGGCCTGCCAGGACGCGACCGGTGCCGTGTGGCTTTACACTGCGGATGGCGAGCTGTGTCGGCACAGCAGGGGCAGTGTGGACGTTTGGAAATTCGGCGCGCAAAATCCCAGCAGCTACCGTGCGGTCATCGCGGAGCAAGCCGGCCCGCTGTGGCTGGGGGTGGATTGGGGTCTTTACGGCCTGCGTCGGACCGGAGCGCTCAAGCCGCGCGAGCTTCCGGCATTGCAGTACGTTTTGCCTGTTGGAAAGCTTGATTTCCTTCTCGCGAGCCAGCGAGGAGGATACTGGCGGTTGGCTGATGGTCGCGTGCAACAGTGGACGACGAACCATCTCGAACGCGATTGGGGGCCATATCCTTGGAGGAAGAATGCGCATGTCTCCGCCGCTTGTGAAGACCGCGAGGGAAACCTGGTTGTGGGCACGTTGAACGAGAATGATGGCGTGTACTGGTACGGCCCTGATGGCAAGGCTGCGCGTGTTTCGAGCGCTGAAGGCTTGTCCCACGATGGGATCCTGTCCTTGTGTGTGGATCGGGAGGGAAATCTCTGGGTCGGCACCGACGGCGGCGGATTGAACCGGGTGAAACGCAGAGCGTTCGAGGTGGCCAAAGCCTCCCGGGGTTGGGTGGTGCAGTCGGCTTGCGCGGACGCAGAAGGGGGCTTGTGGATGGGCTTCAACGGCGGAATCAGAATTGGAGCGGCCTATCAGAAAAATGGTCTCGAGCGCGACTTCGGTCCTGATCAAGGCCTGATGGATCCGAACGTCTGGTCCATGTTTGTGGATCCGAACCAGCGGGTTTGGGCCGGCACGTGGCTCGGCTTGTTTCAACTGGAGGACGGCCGTTTCCAGCGAGCAGGAGGGAGCACCGCCATCCGCCCGCCGGTGGGCGCAGTCCATCAAGATCGCAGCGGTCAGTTATGGTTCGGCACACAGGGAGGCTTGTTGTGTTGGAATGAGCGCGAGTGGAAAATGTTCACCACGCGCGACGGTTTGTCGTCGGATGTGGTGCGGGCAATTGCGGATGATTCGGAGGGCAATCTCTGGATCGGCACAGGGGGTGGTGGTCTGAACTGCTTGCGGGACGGCAAATTCACGGTTTTTCGCAAGAAAGACAAGGAATTGCCCAGTGACAACATTTCATCGCTGTATGCGGATGACGAGGGTGTCCTGTGGATTGGGACGGGCAACGGGCTGGCCCGGTTGCACGCGGGCAAGTGGACCCGCTACACCAAGGATGACGGCCTGGCCAGCAACGGAATCGGTTACCTGCTCGAAGATGGCCAAGGCTATCTTTGGATTGGGTCGAACGCCGGCCTCATGCGTGTGCCCAAGAAGGCGCTGAACGCTTTTACCGAGGGCTTGAGCAGCTTTATCCCTTGTCGCGTTTACGGCAGGTCCGATGGCTTGCCGACAGCGGAATGCACCTCGGGTTCGCAGCCGGCCGCATGTCGCACCGTGGACGGCATGCTCTGGTTTCCCACGGTCAAAGGGCTGGTCTCCGTCAATTCTGCCGAACTCAAGCCTAACACGAACCCGCCTCCGGTGGTGATCGAGTCTGTGCTGGTTGATGGCAGGGAACAAAACACCAACTCGCTTCGAACCGGCTGGCTCCAAACCCTGACCATCCCCCCCGGCAAGGAACGTCTGGAGATTCGGTACAGCAGCCTGAATCTTGCCGCGCCCGACAAAGCGCGTTTCAAATACCGGATGGAGGGCTACGAGAGAGACTGGACCGACGCCGGTGACCGTCGGGTTGTCCCTTACACCAAACTGCCACCGGGCCATTACCGTTTTCAGGTGGCCGCCTGCAACGAAGACGGGGCTTGGAACGAAACCGGCAGCGCCTTGACGGTGATCGTCGAACCGCCCTTTTGGCGCACGTGGTGGTTCTTGGGCGCCAGTGCAGCGTGCCTTTTGGGAATGATCATCGGCACGGTTCACTACTTCTCCACTCAGAAACTGCAGCGGCAACTGGAGAAGCTCAGACAGCGGGAGGCGATCGAGAAGGAGCGCTCGCGGATTGGGCGCGATCTTCACGACCAACTCGGCGCCAATCTTACACAGGTTTCGCTGCTCGGCGAGTTGGTCGAGGCCGACAAGGATTCGCCGGACGAGGTCGAAACCCATGCCCGGCAGATTTCACAGACGGCGCGTGACACCACGCGGGCGCTCGACGAAATCGTATGGGCGGCCAACCCGGCGAACGACACGTTGGACGGTTTGATCACTTACGCCTGCAAATGCGCTCAGGAATACCTTGCTGTGGCAGGGCTGCGCTACCGGCTGGAAGTGCCCGGGGCGTTGCCGGGCGTTTCCATTCCGCCCGACCTGCGGCACAACGTCTTCCTTGCATTTAAAGAGGCGTTGACCAACGTTGTCAAACACGCGCAGGCTTCCGAGGTTTGGGTGCGGCTGCGATTGCAGCCCGACCGATTCGTTTTGGAGGTCCAAGACGACGGTCGCGGACTGGCAGGCGAAGGGGAGCAACCCGGCAGAAACGGGCTGCGCAACATGCGCAAGCGGATGGAGGATGTCGGGGGCGAATTCTTTGTCGGCCCAGCACCCGAGGGGGGCACATTGGTCCGGTTGACCGCGCCCCTACGCAACAGCTAGATAAATCATGCCCATCACCGTTTCCATCGTCGAAGACAACGACCAGTTGCGCGGCACATTGGCCCGCGTGATTGGCCGCGCGGACGGGTTTGTGTGCCTCAGCCAATACGCCACGGCCGAAGCTGCGCTTGAGGCCATTCCCAGTGGGAAGCCCAACGTGGTGCTCATGGACATCAATCTGCCCGGTATGAACGGCGTGGAATGCGTCCGACGGCTGAAGCAAGTTGTCCCTGAAACGCAGGTCATGATGCTTACCGTTTACGAGGACACGGATAACATTTTCAACGCGCTCGCTGCGGGGGCGTCCGGCTACCTGCTCAAGCGCACGCCGCGCGCGGAATTGCTGGATGCCATCCGTGAAGTGTATCGCGGCGGCTCGCCAATGACGACCCACATTGCCCGCAAAGTCGTCCAATCGTTCCAGCGCTCCGCCGCTTCCGCCCAAGCTACCGAGGACTTGTCTCCGCGCGAGAAAGAGGTTCTGGACTTCCTTGCCCAAGGCTTTCTCTACAAGGAAATCGCCGACAAACTCGGCATCAGCTACGAGACCGTGCACACTTATGTCCGCCGGATTTATGAGAAGCTCCAAGTTAGAACGCGCACAGAAGCTGTGGCTAAGTTCTTGAAACGCTGATACTTGTGGCCCACACCGAAGCATATTCCAGGCCGTCTGTTCTCGTCCCCAGAACTGGGGACTGGAAGGACTGTGGGCATCAGGTATTCTAGGGGCGTCATTGCGGTGCAAAAGCGCAGTGTTCCGTGTGTGAAGTCAGGCGTGAGTCTGCGGCGCCACATCGAATGACGGAAGGTTTAAGCGCTTTGCTTGTTCTCATTGCGGAAGGGCCGGGCTTGAAAGCCCGGCTCTTTCTTTTGGACCAAGGTTCCACTGGCGTGGAGGCTTTCGTGCCATAAAGCGGGCAAGGCCTGCCCGCGGCCGATTCACCCGGAGCACTCTCAAGAAAATTGCCGGACAGGTGGCGACACGCTGCGGCGTGTCCGGGCCGACCAGCAGGCTGGCCCTGCGGTATTGGAAATGACAAAAACACTCTGGCGTCTGTGTCGACCCTGCTTCCGGCAAGACACTGGCACGGCGGCCACTGCTACTTTGCCATGGTCTTGACCTTCTCCAGAATCGTGGGCCGGGCCTCCTCCATCATGTCGCGCACATCCTCGTAACGCATCGAGCGCTGCTCGAACGGTCGCTTGGACAACATTCCCAGGAATCGCCCCTCGAATTCTTTGAAGTAGGCGCCGTAAATATGGTAGCTGTCCGCCATGTGGCAATAGCGGCCCACCCGGACGGTCTTGCCGGTCAGCGCGGAAATCCGGGCCGCGATGCGCTGTTGCAGTTGGACGAAGGCGAAGATGTTCATGAAGGCGGCCTTGTAGGCATCGTTGGACCGGAACCGCACGTTCATGCTGAGCACGGGCTGCCCCTGTTCTTCCAGAATGCGGCACCAGACGCTCTGCATGCAGGAGGGATCGTAGCAATTGTTGTCTTCCCACACTTTCCAAGTGACAGCTTGGGCGCGCCGGGTGTGCGGCGTCTGGGCCAGTTTCCGGCAAAGGATTTCGATCTGGTCGAACGGCTTGAACGTCGGCACTTGATAGGCGAACAGGCGCTGGTGATAGGTGTATTCCCAGCGCGTGTCTTGTGGATCGTCCGGATCGCGCACCAAGTGGTCCTTGATGCCGTCGCAGACCTCCATGACGTATTCCTGCAACTCGACCGGGCCGCCGGGGAAATCCTTGTGGATCATCGGCTCGCTCAACGGGTCGGTGACGGTGATGATCATGGTGGCGTCCTTGCTCGAGGGATCTTCCGGCTTGTCATATTCGGTTTTGAGAGTGCAGCCCCGCTGATGAAGCTCGATCAAGGAGAGTTCCCAAGCCCGCGCTATGCAGTCGGCTTCCACGTGCAAGACAGGTATTCCGTTCATAATGGTGCAGTCCGGCGCTCAATTGACTTTTCAGACCAAGGATAAATCAAGAAGATTCTGTGGCGCCGCGGGAGAAGAAGCCGCGGGACGCCCCAGGCGAAGCTTGGCAGTCTCAGTCGGAAATGATACCCTTGCGTCGATGCCGAGCCGGCCCGCCCCGCGCCGGCGCTGAAATCAAACATGAATTTGGACGAGTCGCAGAGGAAACAAATCGCCGCATGGATCGCGGAAGGCCTGAAACTGTCCGATATCCAGAGCCGGCTGGCCGCGGAATTTGGCCTTCGCCTGACCTACATGGACGTCCGCTTCCTGGTGGATGATCTGAAGCTGATACCGAAGGATGTTGAACCCCCGAAGCCAGTTGCGGCGAGGGACAAAAGCAGCACCTCGCCCCAGGCGGCGGCGAAACCCGGCGACAAGTCCGAATCGGAAGCGGGAGAGCCGTCAGCCACCGGCGGTGTGTCCGTGACCGTGGATCAACTAGCGCAGCCCGGCGCCGTGGTCAGCGGTAAAGTCACTTTCAGCGACGGCCAGCAAGCTGATTGGTATCTCGATCAATTGGGCCGCCTGGGGATCGTTCCCTCCAAACAAGGCTATAAGCCGTCGGCCAACGACATGCGGCAATTCCAGGCGGCGCTCGAAAGCGAGTTGGCAAAGCAAGGATTCTGAGTCTGGTGGGAAGGCTGGTTATGACTTCGCTTTGACGCGCAACCCGAATCTTTCCGGGGCCGTCGCGAAAGAAAGCACTCCTTTTCCTGCGGAAACGCCCGCGTAAGGATCGTTCGTAACGAGCAGGTTGCCATCGAGGTCGAGGTCGTCGCACAACTCGGCTAGGTGCGCGGCGGCGCTGATGAGCACGCTGGTCTCGATCATGCAGCCGAGCATGGTTTTCAAGCCCGCCTTGCGCGCTGCTTGGAGGGCTTCAATGCTGGCCGTGATGCCGCCGGCCTTGGCCAGTTTCACGTTCACGCCGTGCAGGCATTCGGCGCAACGCGACGTGTCCTTCGCCGCATGGAACGATTCGTCGGCGAAGACCGGCAGCGGCGAACGTTGCTTCAACCAAATCCAATCTTTGACAGGCGTCGCGGCGGGCATGGGTTGCTCGATGAATTGGACGCAGCCGTCGCGGGCGAACCACTCGATCATTTCGAGCGCCTGCTCCTTTGTTCTCCAGCCTTCGTTGGCGTCCACGCGCACGGGTTTGCTGGCAGCCGCCTCGCGAAGCGCGGCGAAGTTGGCCCTGTCACCGGCTGCGCCGACC
>Ga0299912_10004869_pt1 | contig 10996 bp, 12 predicted proteins | sample RVTome_2_FD_207667 | JGI IMG/M metagenome (GOLD analysis project Ga0299912, IMG submission 207667) | Soil microbial communities from uranium-contaminated site in the Upper Colorado River Basin, Wyoming, United States - RVT95D214 (version 2) ... | reverse complement strand
ATCTCAAAGGTGATTTTCTTTATGTGAATGAAGCTATGGTAAAGATGTTTGAGTTTGAATCACCGGAAGAACTTATATCATTTGGTGTTTTACCAATATACAAAAATCTTAAGGATAGAGAAGTTTTAATTGAAAATCTTAAGAATACAGGAAAGGTCGACGACTTCGAACTTGAAGTATTAACAAAGACAGGAAAAACCATAAACATACTAATGAATGCAACCCTTGATGGCGATTTTATATCTGGTATGTTTATAGACATCACCGAACGCAAGAAAGCAGAAGAAAAAATTAAGGAATATACGGAAACCCTTGAAGAAAAAATTCAGGAAAGAACAAGAGAGCTTGAGGATATAAACCTTGAACTTCAAGCTCTGAACAAAGAGATTGAACTCAAGAGGCAGGAGGCGGAGATTGCAAAACTCAGGGCAATGGAAGCGAGCAGGGCAAAGTCTGACTTTCTTGCAAACATGAGCCACGAACTACGGACACCCCTTAACTCTGTCATTGGTTTTTCAGAAATCCTGCAGGATGGTTTATACGGAGAACTCAACGAAAAGCAGAGGGAATATGTGAATGACATCAGCAGTAGCGGTCAGCACCTTCTGAATCTGATAAATGACATCCTTGACCTGTCAAAAGTAGAAGCCGGCAAGATGGAACTTGAACTGAGCAGATTCACTCTTAGTGATGTTCTTAACACATCAATGACAATGCTTAAGGAAAAAGCGATAAGGCATATGATACGTCTGAACCTTGAGATTGAACCTGATGCAGACATAGAGATAGAGGCAGACGAAAGAAAGCTCAAACAGATTCTATTCAATTTATTAAGCAATGCAGTAAAGTTCACTCCAGACGGCGGTAGCATTACTGTACATGCACTCATATTGAAACTCGATGGGGCCTATATTGAAATCTCTGTCGAAGATACTGGGATAGGTATCAGGCCAGAGGATATGGATAAACTTTTTCAGGAATTCTCACAGATTGAAACCCCGTATGAAAAGAAATATGAGGGGACTGGGCTCGGACTTGCATTGATAAAAAAGCTGGTTGAACTGCATGGCGGAAAAATTTGGGTCGAGAGCGAGTTTGGAAAAGGGTCAAAGTTTATGTTTGTAATACCTGCGAGACAAGAAGGATGAAGGGGGACTATTTTGTCATTTCGACTGTAAGGAGAAATCTTAAATGCCTTTAAATAATACATACTACGTTTATCTTATTACCAACTGGAACAACCAAGTAATGTATGTTGGAGTAACCAATAATCTAAAAAGGAGAATTTATGAGCATAAGAACAAACTTGTCAAAGGTTTTACTGAAAAGTACAACGTGAGCAAGTTGGTTTACTTTGAGGAAACGAATGACATAAATTCAGCCATTGCAAGGGAAAAGGATATAAAGAAATGGAGGAGAGAGAAAAAGAATAGATTGGTAGTTCAAATGAATCCTGACTGGGATGATTTGAGTTTGAAGTGGTGAGATGTATTTGCAGGCGGTTGATAAAAGGGATAAGATTTCTCGCTTCGCTCGAAATGACAAAACAAAGGGTTCGAAATGACAAAATACAATTCAATATATTTTATGGATAGATACTATTTAATTTAAGAGAAGTAGTTATTAAAGGTCATCGTGTATCATGAATCGTGCATTATGCATCTTTCTCTGATAAGGAGTTTAGATGGCTAAGAAAATACTTATTGTCGAAGATATCGCGATGAACCGGCGGCTTATAAGAGATATTCTGACCTATCACGGGTACGAGGTTATTGAGGCGGAAAACGGGGAAGAAGCTGTCAGAATTGCCCGCGAGCAAAAACCCGATTTAATCATCATGGATCTTCAGATGCCTGTTATGAACGGGTATGAAGCAATAAAGGTATTGAAAAGCGACCCTGTGACAAAGAACATAAAGATTCTTGCGGTAACATCCTTTGCCATGGCCGGTGACAGGGAAAAAGCTTTAGAGACAGGGGCTGATGGGTATATATCAAAGCCGATTAACACGAGAGATCTGCCGAAGGTAGTGGAAAGGTTATTAGGAAGTTGAAAAGATGGAGGATGAGGGACAAGAGACGAAGGATGAGGGACGAAATCGTTCATCTTTTAACAAATGAAGTAAGTAGTCTTCTATCGTCCTTCACAATAAGCGGAGGTACAAAATGGATATAAACAGAAAACGTGTTCTTATTGTAGATGACGACAGTAATAGCAGACGTATTTTTGATGCTCATTGTACTTCCATGGGCTTTGAGACAGTCATGGCAAATAATGGTGAGGAGGCGATGGAATTTCTTACCGGAGACCCGTATTTTGATCTTATAATCACGGATGTAATGATGCCGTATCTGACTGGTTTTGATTTTGCAAAGAAGCTGAAAGAGTATAAAGAGACAGAGGATATCCCAGTTATTGCAACGAGTGCATTTCATGACTGGAAAAAGGCAAGGGCAGAATATGAATTGATAGTGGATGGCTTTGTCCCGAAACCAGTCGCTAAAGATGTCCTTAAGAAAGAAATACAAAGGGTTATGGGCACTAAATTCTGAAATATTACAGAATTAGATCCCCCTGACGGGACAAGGAGGGCTATATGCCTCACAAGATACTCATAGTAGAAGATAACGAAAATAACCGGCGTCTGGTAAGAGATGTATTAGTCTATTATGGCTATGAGACTATCGAGGCAGAGAATGGGGAGGAAGGAATAAAAAAGGCTAAGGAACATAAACCAGATCTGATACTCATGGATATGCAGATGCCTGTCATGAACGGCTATGAGGCAATAAAGGCACTTAAAAATGATCCTGATACAAAACATGTAAAGATCATGGTAGTAACATCCTTTGCAATGTTAAGTGACAGAGAACAAATTCTTAAGGCAGGGGCTGACGATTATATAGCAAAACCGATAAATACGAGAGAATTGCCAGAGAGAGTAAAAAAACTTTTAAGTGAAGATATATGATTACTTCAAAAGCAAAGATTCTCTGTGTTGATGATGATCCTGATCTTCTGAATATAAATGCAAGCATCTTGAGGTCAGCAGGCTATGAAGTCCTTGAGGCAACAACAGGGAATGAATGCCTCAATATTACCAGAGAAAAACAGCCGGATCTAATTCTGCTTGACGTGATGCTTCCGGATATTAACGGGGTCGATATTTGCAAGCAAATCAAATCAGACCCGGAATTCCCCGGCACATATATACTCTTGATCTCCGGAGTGGAAACTTCCTCAGAGATACAGGCGAAAGGACTCGAGGCAGGAGCAGACGGCTATATTGCACGTCCCATTTCAGGCAAGGAGTTGCTGGCGCGTGTTCAGGCAATGATTCGGCTTAGAGACTCAGAAATGGCGCTCAGGAAAAGCAAGGAAACAATTGAACGGCAACTTAATCAGAATAAAATAATTTTAGAATCAGCGGGTGATGGTATTTACGGGGTTAATGAGGATGGAACTACCATATTTGTGAATCCGGCACTTTTAAAAATGACCGGATATTCGGCAGAGGAACTATTAGGTAAAAACCTGCATTTTATGTTGCATCACTCCAAACAGGACGGCTCTCCTTACTCGCAGGAAAATTGCCCAATATATGCTACGTTGAGAGATGGGGCATCCCATCGTGTTTCTGACGAAGTATTTTGGAGAAAGGATGGTACGAGTTTCCCGGTCGATTGTTCAAGCGCACCTATTCGAGAAGGGGACAGGATGTTCGGTGCGGTTATAGTGCTTAGAGATATCACCGAACGCAAGCGGACAGAGGAAACACTGAAAGGAGCCTTGGAAAAGGCAGAGGAGCTAAGACTTTTGGCTGAAGCTGCAAACAGGGTAAAGTCCGATTTCCTTGCAAATATGAGTCACGAGCTGACGACACCTTTGAACTCCATCATAGGGTTTTCACAGATTTTGCAAGACGGTTTATATGGAAATTTGAATGAAAAACAGAACGAGTATGTATCTGATATTCTCAGCAGCGGTATGAGTTTGCTGGGTCAAATTAGTGACATGCTCGACCTGTCAAAAATAGAATCGGGCAGGGAAGAAATCAGAATAAGCAAATTTCTGCTTAAGGATATCCTAAAGTCATCAATGACTCTGTTTAATGTAGAAGCGCTCAAACATAATATACAATTAAACCTTGAGATAGAGCCTGATGCTGATGTCGAGGTAGAGGCAGATTCAGAGAAACTCAATCAGATCATGTTTAATCTCCTGAGCAATGCGGTAAAGTTTACGCCGGATGGAGGATCAGTGCATGTCCATGCACGCACGATACACGATGCAGGATACAAGATACATGATGCTGCGATACAAGAGGGACAAATCCCCCCTCGCCCCCCTTTACTAAAGGGGGGCGAGGGGGGATTACCGGATTTCATCGAAATCTCCATCGTGGATACCGGTATCGGCATCAAAACCGAAGACATGGACAAGCTCTTTAAGGAGTTTTCGCAACTGGAGACCCCATATCAAAAGAAGTATGCAGGAACAGGGCTTGGGCTGATATTGACAAAGAAGTTGATTGAGCTCCACGGCGGAAAGATATGGGTAGAGAGTGAATTTGGAAAGGGGAGCAAGTTTACCTTTGTAATACCCTTAAAACCTATTGGATGAGGAGTGCTTTATGAATACAGTAAAACCGAGGATTCTGTGTGTTGACGACGAGCCTGCCAATCTAAGGCTTCTTGAGGCCTTGCTTGTGCCAAGAGGGTATGAGGTTATTAAAACACAGCGTGGCGAGACCGCCCTCGAAACGATCAGCGAACAAAAGATAGACCTTATACTCCTTGATGTAATGATGCCGGAGATAAACGGTTTTGACGTATGCAGAACAATAAAAGAAAATGAAAAATACAGACATATCCCTGTTGTGCTGATAACGGCATTAAGGTCAAAAGAGGACAGGATCAAAGGGATAGAGGCGGGTGCCGATGATTTTATATCAAAGCCGTTTGATCATGGTGAGATTCTCGCAAGGATAAAGATGCTTCTTAAGATCAAGGATCTCAACGACAGACTTAATTATGCATATACCAATATCAACAGCCTCATTTCCTATGGTGAGGAAATTATTAAGAAGTTTGATCCCCTTCATTTTGAATTCATGTCTATAATTAATAACATTATTGACAAGAATATCAAAAAATCAGATGACGACACATGGAAGCCGGAGATGATGGTTATCGGCTTTCTTGACGAAAAGCATAACTTGCAGTTTCATCAATATAAATCTGTCACGGGCACATTAGAAAGAAATGTGCTTGATCTCAATTTTAAACAAGTACAGGATCTCATGCCGCTTAACCATACAAAAATAAGCTATTGCAATAAAGGCAATATTCAAAAAACAGAATGCTCTCCTTTTCTCAAAGCCTTCGAATCTGCCGGTATACCCATTTCAAACACAGTTTGTTATTTAAGCAATGACCTTCTGATTTTTGCCCTGAACTACGGAAGGGATGTAACATATTATGATGCTTCAGTTCTCAATAACCTTGTCATGCAAAGTCTGTTTTTAAGATCTCTCTCCAATCAGGTTAAGGAAACAGAGGATGCCTTTGTATACACTGTCAATGCGCTTGCGAGGGCATCGGAGGCGAATGACGAAGATACCGGAAATCATATCATCAGGGTTGGTGAATATTCCGCACTGATTGCAAAACAGCTCAAAATGCCGGATGAGTTTACAAGTTCAATCTGTGTTCAGGCTCAAATGCATGATATCGGAAAGATTCATACTTCACCAGATATTTTGAGAAAACCCGGCAAGCTGACACCTGAAGAATATGAGGAGATAAAAAAACATACTATATACGGAGCAAAAATACTTGGAGACCATATAAGATTTGCTATGGCAAGGGAAATTGCACTTTCACATCATGAACGATGGGATGGAAGCGGGTACCCATATGGATTAAAAGGGGAACAGATACCATTGCCGGGAAGGATATTGAACATTGCCGACCAGTACGATGCCCTGAGAAATGCAAGGGTTTATAAGCCTGCTTTCGATCATCAAAAAGTATATTCTATTATAGCTGAGGGTGACGGAAGGACAATGCCCTATCACTTTGATCCACAGATATTACAGGCATTTAAGGAAACAGCCTTTCAATTTAAGGAGATATATGAGAGGCTCAAAGGATAAATATCGGAGAACGGTAGTATATGCCCGATGAAGTTATAAACAAGTTGCCGGTTTCAATTCACGCAATCCTCGCTATTGCATTACATTAGAATTATTGATTATAATAAATAAAATTATGTCCACTAATATTAATTTGCGCGAGCAGTCAAGGACTGCAACTGTTATGACGGTAAGATATTCTGCAGTTATTTTCAATTTCAGAGAACTGAGAAATATTAGCGATACTGCAGTTTCTGTTGATATCAGTAACGGAGGGATCGGTTTCCTAACAGGCTATCAGCTTGAGAAAGGACATGTGGTGATATTTGAAGAAGAGATAGCAACAAACGGCAGGAAAGCAAAAGTTGCTGTTGTCAGATGGGTAAATAAAGCTAAAGATGATAAATATCGAGTTGGATTGAAATTTGTAACTCACTGAGTGAAAGAGCTAAACATTCAAACCTTTCAAGTCCCGTGAGTTTTATCCATAAATTAGAGACTTGTGAGAGAAGCGAGATATCTCTTTTCTTTTATTGCTCCCTGAAAGCATTCTTCAATATAGACTCAATTTATTCAACATTACAACCGGGTAATCCTTAACATTTCAATTCCCTAACATCGCTCAATTATATGTGGACTCTGCAACTTTAGTCAGACTCCTTCGCTGCGAATTTCCAATTATAATCCATACCAATGACCGGTATACGAAAGTGCGGAGTTGATGAAGAAAGTGATAAAAACTCGGCACACCTGAAAACGTTTACTCGTAGGTGTAATAAATACTCCAGGATTATCCGACATTTGTCTGTATGGTTTTATTCTAATTTCTACATTTTTGCAGGCTACTCCTTGTGAAATCTGAATTAAATTGTGCTACAATTTAAAACAAGAATATGAGATTGATAATCATTGGAGGGGGAATCTCTGGCCTTTCTCTGGCATATTTTCTTCTTGAAAGAAAGCCCTCTTTAGATATCATTATCCTTGAGTCCGAAAAAAAAGCAGGCGGCAAAATCTGGACCGACAAGGTTGACGGCTTTCTGTGTGAAGGCGGCGTCAACGGGTTTCTCGATAACAGGCCCCAAACCCTCGAACTTGTCTCAAAGCTGTCTCTCAGTCCGTTAAGAAGCAACGAGAAGGCAAGAAAAAGGTTTATTTTTTCTGCCGGCAAACTCCATCGTTTACCGGAATCTCCTCACTCGTTTTTCGCCTCTAACCTCCTCAGCCTCCCCGGCAGATTAAGAATCATATGGGAATTCTTTGCACCCAAGGGGAGCGGAGGTGATGAGACACTTGCAGCGTTTGCGAAAAGAAGGCTCGGCAAAGAGGCGTATGAGAAACTGATCGATCCCATGGCATCAGGCATTTATGCCGGAGACCCTGAAAAAATGAGCTTGAAGAGCTGTTTTCCGAAAGTCTATAATCTTGAACAGACATATGGAAGCCTCATAAGGGGTATGATCAAACTCCAGAAGGAGGCCAAAAAAACGGGGAAAAAAGTTGGTGCAGGACCAGGCGGTGTTCTCACTTCTTTTTTCGACGGAATGGAGATGATGATCGGGCCCCTTACACAGTTTCTGGGTACAAGGCTGAAGACAGGTACCCAAGCAGTTTCAGTTGATAAAAAAGGCGAAAAATATATTGTCTATCTCTCAGATGGTTCGAATATCGAGACAGAAGCTATTGTCTTTGCAACACCTGCTTTTGAGACTTCAAAGATGGTCAAAGACATTGATAAAACCCTGGCTTCAACCCTCAATGAAATATATTACCCTTCGATTTCGGTTGTATGTCTTGGATATAAACGGGAGAGGATAAAGCATCCGCTTGACGGTTTCGGCTTCCTGATCCCCAGCAGAGAGGGCAGAAGGATACTCGGGACTTTATGGGATTCGAGCATATTCCCCAACAGGGCTCCGGAAGGTTATGTCTTACTCAGGAGCATGCTCGGCGGAGTAAGGAGGTCCGAGCTCGCGCTTGAAGATGAGGACAAATTAAAAAATCTGGTAATGGATGAACTCAGGGATATCATGAAAATAGATGTACAGCCTGATTTTGCAAGGGTCTACAAACATGAAAAGGGCATACCCCAGTATTCCCTCGGACATGAAAAAAGACTGGAAAACATCAACGAGATAAGCAGCAGGTTTAAAAGATTTTATATCACCGGAAACGCTTATCGGGGGATCGGGGTCAACGACTGTATAGAGAACTCATATAAACTTGCAGAAAGGATTGTCAAGGAGATATAATTTAAACGAGAAACATCCTCAAAGCAAAGCTTATTCGATAACGGGTTCATGTAAATAAAGCTAAATATTTATCAAAAACAAGGAGGTACCATTGAAAGAACATGAAATTGTCGAACTCCTGAAAAAAGAAAATGAAGAATTCAGAAAGCTGAGCGAGGAACACAGAAGTCTTGATACGCTCTTGTCAGAGATTGACAACAAACGCTATCTTACTCCTGAAGAAGAGGTTGAGAGAAAAAAGATCCAGAAGCAGAAACTCCTCAAAAAGGACAGGATGGCAGAGCTTGTAAGAGCATTCAAGAAAAGTAATTCATTGAACTAGAGCACGAACTAAAAACTGAGAAGTAAGAAACGAGAGGAAATATTTTTTATCTCATTTCAAATTTCTCAGTTTTTATTTCTTATCCATAATTTATAGGGGGTATTCTTATGAGAAGCAGAACAATAAAAGAAGGCCTCGAGCGTGTTCCGCACAGGGCGCTTCTCTATGCAACCGGCATTTCAAAAAGCGAAATGAAAAAACCTTTCATCGGTATCGCTACAAGTTTTACCGATATTATCCCCGGGCATATCGGCATGCGAGACCTCGAAAGATTTATAGAGAAAGGAATACATACAGCCGGCGGGTATCCTTTTGTTTTTGGAATACCCGGTATCTGTGACGGTATTGCCATGGGACACACAGGGATGCATTATTCACTCCCGTCAAGAGAACTGATTGCCGATATGGTGGAGACAATCACCCAGGCGCATCAGCTTGACGGACTCGTGCTCCTCACGAACTGTGACAAAATAACCCCCGGCATGCTCATGGCTGCTGCGCGGATTGATATACCTGCCATAGTTGTTACAGCCGGTCCCATGCTTTCCGGACATCTGAGAGGAAGAAGGCTCTCACTCGTAAATGACACATTCGAGGCCATAGGAAAGTATAAGAAGGGCCTTCTGAAAAAAGATGAACTCGAAGCTCTCGAGATGTGCGCTTGTCCGGGCGCAGGTTCATGTCAGGGCATGTATACGGCAAATACTATGGCATGTGTTACGGAGGCGCTCGGCATGAGCCTTCCTAGGTGTGCAACTGCACTTGCTGTTTCTGCTGATAAAAGAAGGATTGCCTTTGAAAGCGGAAAGCGCATCGTTGAATTAATAGAAAAAAATATCACTTCAAGAAAGATCATGACAAGAAAGGCATTCGAGAATGCGATCATGGTTGACCTCGCTTTGGGCGGTTCGACGAATACCGTCCTGCACATACCCGCCATTGCCCATGACGCAGGCGTAGAACTGCCGCTCGAGACATTTGACATTTTGAGCAAGAAAACTCCGCATCTCGCCAATATGCTTCCAGGTGGCCAGCATTATCTCGAAGACCTTGACTGGGCAGGCGGAATCCCGGCCCTGATGAAGGCATTAAAAAAGAACCTGAACAATACCCTGACGGTCAGCGGAAGGAAAACCTTCGAGATTGCTGATTCTGCTGAGGTAGTTGATGAAGATGTCATCAGACCTTTCAATAAGCCGTATCATAAGGAAGGCGGCATCGCTATACTCAGAGGCAACCTCGCACCGGACGGAGCGGTTGTCAAACAGTCTGCTGTGAACCGGAATATGATGAAGTTTGAGGGTACCACAAGGGTGTTCAATTCAGAAGAAGAAGGCATGAAGGCGATTCTCAATGGAAAGATTAAGGCCGGTGACATTGTTGTCATCAGGTACGAAGGGCCGAAGGGAGGTCCCGGCATGAGGGAGATGCTTTCTTCCACCGCAGCAATCGCGGGCATGGGCTTAAGCGAATCAGTCGCATTAATAACAGACGGAAGGTTTTCAGGAGGCACCAGGGGGCCCTGCATCGGACATATATCGCCGGAAGCAATGGAAGGCGGGACTATAGCCATTCTGAAAGATGGTGACAGGATAAGGATCGATATCCCGAAGAGAAAAATCGACGTTCTTTTATCCGAAAAAGAGATAAAAGAAAGGTTTACTAAATGGAAACCGATCAGGCCGAAGATAACAAAAGGTTATCTCTCAAGGTATGCACGCTTGGTAAGTTCTGCCGGAAGCGGTGCGGTTATGAAGTAAAAAATAATACTGTTAACGACCAAAATAACTGGCGGGGCTATGCCCCGTCCAGTTGATTGATTCGTTAGGCACTTGTCTTTTCCATTTGTAGAAAAGAAATTTCTGACATTCCCGCTTTTTCTTTCGCATGTTCAATGGTCATACTTACAAGATTGCCCTTTTCATCCAAGTCAATGTAGAGATTTTCTGATATTTCTTTTGTCTCTGCGACAGGAACACTTGAAAACTCAATCAATGCCGTATCTGTATCTGAGAAATACCGAATTTTCATTTTTCTTCCTCCTTAAAGTTTCTATCAAAGAAAGCATTATGAACGGTCTCTCCATCCTCTAAAAGGATTATCCTAAGATATTTACCCATTTCCTCGATATAACGCCACTTCCTTATCCTTCCATCAGTCTGAACTTCTGTCTTTATAGGTTTTTTGATAGTATCCAATATCCACTCCTCTTTAATAATTGCCCTATCTGGACGATGTCTGATAAATGAAAAGTATTGTGTACATTTCATGGCTGTATTCTATCAT
>Ga0299912_10004868_pt1 | contig 10997 bp, 9 predicted proteins | sample RVTome_2_FD_207667 | JGI IMG/M metagenome (GOLD analysis project Ga0299912, IMG submission 207667) | Soil microbial communities from uranium-contaminated site in the Upper Colorado River Basin, Wyoming, United States - RVT95D214 (version 2) ... | reverse complement strand
CCTGCGTTTGATCGCCGAGCTCGGGCTAAAGCCGAAGCGCACCATCCGCGCGGTTCTCTTCATGAACGAGGAATTCGGCTCATCGGGGGGCCGCGAGTATGCCCGGGCGGCCCGGCGGAAGACGGAGAAACACCTGGTCGCCATGGAATCGGATCGGGGGGGCTTTTTGCCCGTCGGATTCGGCGTCGGCGGATCGAGCGCGATTCTGGACCGTTTGAAGACATGGGAAGAGCTCCTTCGGCCGTCCGGAATCTTGTGGTTCGGGCCGGGCGGGGGAGGATCGGACATCGGCCCGCTCGCGGCCCAGGGAGCGGTGACGATGAGTTTCATCCCGGATTCCCAAAAATATTTCGATTATCACCATTCCGCCCTCGATGTTCTCGACGCCGTTCACCCCCGGGAACTCGAGCTGGGGGCGATTGTCCTGGCCGTTATGGCCTGGGTTCTCGCCCAGGAAGGGATTTAAATCTTAAGCCGGGGACTATTTCCCTTGTCCTCGGAATCGCCCGCCCCCAATAACTCCGCTCGACCGGTCCAAAGGCTGTGATATAATCCGGGGATGATCGAGACATTTCCGCTGTTGTCTTCGGACGCGCTGAGCGACGGGCCGAAGGAACTGTCCCTTCTGTCGATTATCGCTCAAGCGTTCTTTCAGCCGTTTTCGGTCGAGGAAAATCTGCTCGTCGTTTTGACCGGCTTGACCGCCGGTTCCGGCGTGGGTTTCAACCGGGCCATGCTCTTCCGAACCTCGGGAGAGACGCTCAAAGGAGAGGTTTGGCTCGGTCCCCGCTCTGCGGAAGACGCCCGGACGATCTGGAACATCCTTTCGACGCCGGGAATCGGCTATGTCGAGATGATCGAACACAACCGCTGGCTTCTCAGCCGCGAGTCCGATTCACTCACCCCGAGGATCAAATCCCTGGCTTATCCTCTGACTCTGCCGGGTCTTAATCTGCCGGCGCTGTGCGCCGCAAAAAAAGAAGTGTTTCTCGTCCGGGAGGCCCGTCGGGAAACGCTCGTCGACCCTGAATTCCTGGAGATTATCGATGTCGATGAATTCCTCTGCGTCCCGCTTTATTCCCAGGAAAATATTTTAGGCGCCATCATCCTCGATAACGCCTATTCCCGCCAGGCCATCGACGCCAAGGATATCAGACTGGCCGGCCTGTGCGGCCTGATTGCCGGAAATTATATCTCGGCGACAACCCTCCACAAGAGGATGATTGAATTGGAAAAGCTGGCGGCGTTGGGCGAATTGTCGATGTTCATTACCCATCAGATCCGGAATCCGCTGACCGCTATCGGCGGATTCCTCGACCAGCTGGCGAACGCCCCGGACAACGCAAACTTGAGAAACCGGAATTTGGGAATCATCCGCCAGGAAATTGACCGGCTGGAGGATGTTCTCGCCAAATTAGCCCGCTTTCTCAAAGTCGATGTCAAGACAACGATTCCTTTCGATCTCAGGCCCGAGCTCGAAACGCTCGTCCAAAGAGAGGAATTCCAACGCCCGAGCGAGGGCAGGGCGCTTACCCTCGAAATCGAGGGGAACCTGCCCCGGATCCAAGGTGACCCGACATATATCGATGAAGCCCTGCGCAATCTCCTCGACAATGCGTTCGAGGCGACGCCCGGCGGGGGAACGATCGCGATCCGCGGACGTTATGGAGATCCTTGGGTGATCGTCGAAATCCAAGACAGCGGGCCGGGTATGTCTCCGGCCGTCAAGGAGAAGCTGTTCTCTCCTTTTTTTTCGACAAAGAACCAGGGTTTCGGGTTGGGCTTGCTGTTCGTCAAAAGAGTCATGGAATCCCTCGGCGGAAAAATCGAAATCGACTCCACGCCCGGGCACGGAACGCGATTCCGGCTCTTTTTTAGAAGCACGGAAGAAAGGAGGCAAGCGGGATGATAAGAATTTTAATCGTCGAAGACGAAACGGCCCTCCGTCTGCTCTACTCTGAGGAATTGACCCGGGAGGGCTACGAGGTCGTCGCCGTCCCCGACGCCGAGCGGGCCAACGAAGCGTTACAGCGCGAGCGGTTCAACCTGATCATCACCGACATCCGGATGCCAGGGCGGGACGGCGTGGAACTCATCACCGAGGTGATGGGCGTGAGAAAGGACATTCCGATCATTATCAACACCGCCTACGAAAGCTACAAGCAGGATTTCATGACTTGGGCCGCGGACGCTTATATCGTCAAATCATCGTCGCTTGACGAACTGAAAGCCAAAATCAAGGAGATTTTGGGGCGATGACGACCTCCGAACTCCGTAAAGATCTCATCAGCGGGCGGTGGGTGATCATCGCCTCCGAACGGAGCAAGAGACCCGACGATTTCCGGCGGCCCGTCTCCTGCGAACAAAAAGACGCTCAAGCCGGATTTTGTCCCTTCTGCCGGGGAAATGAATCCAAAACTCCTCCTGAAATTTTCGCCATGAGAAATCCGGGCACGGCGCCGGACACGCCGGGCTGGACGATCAGAGTCGTTCCGAACAAGTTTCCCGCTCTCACGAGGGGGGAATCCCCGCAAAGAAAAATCCGGGGGATCTTCGAGTCCCTACCCGGAATCGGCGTGCACGAGGTCATCATCGAATCACCGGACCATGATCGGGAGATCAATGATCTCTCTCCAGCCCAAATCCGGGACATCCTCGGGGTTTATCAGCAGCGGATCCGGAGTATAGAAACCGGGGCCCAGTACCAATACGTGCAGCTCTTCAAGAACAAAGGTTTCGAGGCCGGAGCGTCTCTCAGCCATCCCCACAGCCAAATTGTCGCCACGCCGATCGTTCCCAAACGGGTCAAAGAAGAAATCTACAGTTCTGAGCGCTATTTTAAGCGAACAAAGATCTGTCTTTTTTGCCGAACCCTCGAGGAGGAACGGGCGGCCGGAGAACGCCTGGTCGCGGTGAACTCCCACTTCGTTGTCAATACGCCGTTCGCCTCGCGTTTTCCCTTCGAGATGCGCATCCATCCTCTCCGTCATTCGCCCTACTTTTCCAACGCGGGAAGAGACGAGCTGAATGCCCTGGCCGAAATCCTGAAGTCGGTCTTGGCCAAGCTGAAAGGGATATTGTCCGACCCTCCGTACAATATCGTCCTCCACCAAGCTCCCCACCCGGAGACATCACGCAAGGTCTGGCCTCAAATCGATTTCATCTTCCATTGGTATTTAGAGATTATTCCCGTTCTCACCCGGGTCGCCGGGTTCGAATGGGGGACCGGCTTTTATATCAATCCGGTTCCTCCCGAGGCGGCCGCCAAATTTTTGAAAGGCTGAGATCCGGATGCGGCTGGGACTCTGTCGGGAAACGAACGGATTACGCTTCATCCTTCGCGGGGGGGCCAGCCTCTGTCTTTTTTTTATTGCCGCGGCGGCTTCGGCCCAGTATTATTTTGAAATCCCGACCTATAAGCCTTGGGAATTCGGGGTTTCTTTCGGCGGGGGCTTGTCGCTCGTCAGGGGATTGACCACGTACCGAGACGGATGGAGCGGCGGTGATCTGACTTCGGTTTATGAAGAAACGACGATCGCGGCCAGAGCCGAGGGCGGAGCTCCCGGCGGGGTCTTCGTCACGTATTTTTTCAGGCCGGGGATCGGGCTGCAATTGAATCTCGGATATTCGAGCGCCCCCGTCCGGACAACGGCGAACTTTCTCTATCGATGGACGTGGTCGGACCGCTTGAGCTATGTGAAAAGCGCGGATTGGCACGACACCGGCAGGCTGACGGTGATCCCGCTCAGCCTGGATTTCCTCGCGAAAAAAGAGATCGGGCGGCACGAAATATTTTATTCGGGAGGGATAACGCTTTTTATAAACCGCTTCCGGACGGAATCCAGCTTCGGCTTCGGCGTCAGCACGTTCGCCTCCGGCCGCCAGTATATCGACGCCTTTCGCGTCGGGCTCCGCATTCCGGAGACAGCGTGGAAGGCGCTCGGAGGCAATATCGGATTCGGCCTGAGGGCCTTTATCTCGGAACGCCTCAGGCTGCTCATCGACGCCCGCTTCCTCTGGGTTCAAAGGAAATCATTCTCATGGGACATGATTCTGGGGACCTCGGAAGGCATTTTTTTCCATGAGCTGCCGTTCACCCCGTTCGGCGAAGAAGACGCGGAGCGCCTCAGGAACAACAATAAGATCTCCCCGTTGGAGGTTAATCCCTCCTCGGTTCAATTCACGGTCGGCATCGTCGTTCTTCTCGGCAGCAGATCATATTGATTTTTAGCAAAAATCCGAATAGGATGCCTGCGGAAAGGAAGAAGCGGATGAACAAGCGGCTCGTTCTCCTTGGAACGCTTTTTCTGTGTTGTTCCCTGGCTCCCGCTTCCGCCCAAAAATGGGCCATCAAGCTCGGGACCGGAATCGGATACGTTTCGGGCGGTGATTTCTCGGCCTCGGTCCGCGGCTTGACCGACTACACCAAATTTCTCTATGACGATCTGGACGGAGAATTCCGTCCTCCGCACCTGGCCGCGGATATTATCGCCGGAGAGGTCATCTTCTATGTCCGGCCCAGGCTCGGGTTCGGCATCGGCGCCGGTTTTTTTCAGCTCGCCCGGAGCAGCGAATTGACCTACGGCCTGGGCGACGCTTCGGTCAGGGAAACGCTCCGGCCGGTGTTCAGCGCGCTTCCGATCCAAGCGAACGTCCATTATCGGGTACCGCTTTCCGAAAAACTCCATCTCGAATTCAACGCCGGGATCAGCTATTTCCTGGCGAAGGTCAAGTGGCAATGGGAACAGACGCTCGATTTCGCGTCCTATCAATACACGTTCTCCGACCGGTTCACATATACGGCCCGGCGGGGCGGTTTCGGATTTCAGGCCGGAGTCGGCATCGAATATCCGCTCTCCAGCAGAATCGGACTCATCCTCCAGCTCACCGGACGAGCCGCCACGATCAAAGCATTCAAGGGATCGTGGACGGAAGAGGGCGGAGACGGAACGTACAATTTTAATGAAACATCGAGTAATCAGAAGGCCTGGTACTACGACTGGGCGACGAATGAAACGACTTACGGCCAAATCGTTTTTCAGGAGACTCAGCCCGCGAGTCCGACCTTCAGGAACGTCCGGGAAGCAAAGCTGAATCTGTCCGGGATTGGCGTGGTCCTGGGGATAAAGATCCGCATCACCTGATCTGGTTGTAGAGGCAAATGTACTCTTGAGCTGATCGTTCCCAGGAAAAATCACAGGCCATCGCGTTCCGAACAAGCCCGTTCCAGACCGGTTTCTGAATATAGAGCTGGATGGCTCTCTGGACGGCCTTGAGCATCGCCTCGGACGAATATTCCTCGAACTTGAAGCCGTTGCCGCGTTTTTCAGCGGGATTGAACTCCTGGATGCTGTCGTCCAGGCCGCCCGTGGCCCGGACGATAGGAATGGTCCCGTATTTCAGACTGTACATCTGGGTCAGCCCGCAAGGTTCATACCGGGAGGGGATGAGAAACATGTCGCTCCCGGCCACCACTTTGTGGGCCAAACTGTCGTCGAAAGCGATTTTGAGGCCGAAGAAAGAGGGATAGCGAAGCCTCGCCGTTTCGAGCGCTCTATGGATATGATCTTCGCCCGTGCCAAGGATGATCAACTTTACCCCCAGAGGGAAAAGCTTCCCTAGAGAATCAATCACGAGGTCGAGTCCCTTCTGACCGGCCAGGCGAGAAACCATGCCTATGACGGGCATGTCCTTCTGGGGAAGGGGTATTCCGAAGACGGACAACAGGTCTTTTTTGGCAGCGGCCTTGCCCGAGAGATCGGTCGGGGTGAAATTCGCCGCGATCATGGTATCCGTAGCCGGATTCCAGGCCGCGTAGTCCACGCCGTTGAGGATTCCGGCCAGGACATCGCTCCGCCGGCGAAGGAGCCCGTCGATCCCGCAGCCGAATTCCGGCGTCTGGATTTCCCGGCTGTACCGATAGCTGACCGTGCTCACCGCCGTAGAATAGAGTATTCCCGCTTTGAGAAAATTGACCTTGCCATAGAATTCGAGCTCGTCCAGGCCGCCGAGCGTCTCGGGGAGACCGACCGCCTTGAGAATGCTCTTATCGAAAAGGCCTTGATAGGCCAAGTTGTGGATGGTCGCGAGCGTCCGCGTTTTTTCAAAGAAAGGATCGGCGCTGTAAACGGACTTGAGGAAGGCCAGGGCAATGGCCGCCTGCCAGTCATGAACGTGGAGGATGTCGGGAGCGAAGCCGATTTTCTTCAGAGTCTCCAGAGCCGCCTGGGAAAAGAAAGCGAACCTCTCTCCATTATCGGGATAATCGCCGGCCCGGGTTCCGTAGAGACACTCCCGGTCATAAAGCGCCGGTTTGTCGATAAAATAGACCAAGGAACCGCTCTCGACGGATTCCCAGACGGAGAAGATCTCTTCCTGGCCGGCCCAATGGAGCGAGAGACGATCGCCCGTTTTCAGGATCGGGATTTCCTTCTGGCGAACCTCGCGGTAGAGCGGCATAAAAACCTTGACGTCAAGGCCCGATTTCGCGAGATAGCGGGGGAGAGCGCCGACGACATCGGCCAGCCCTCCGGTCTTGGCATACGGAGCCACTTCAGAAGCCAAAAATGCGATTTTCATGGCAGGCATCTTAACACAAAACGGTTGCCAAAAACATCGCGAAAAACTAAGATGACCCTGCGGCAGGTTGATCCGGTGAGCACGAGCGTCGTTCTCCATCGCGGTAAGGACAAGGCGATCCGAAACCATCACCACTGGATCTATTCCGGAGCCGTTAAATTCCTCCCGGAGTTTGAAGCCGGGAGCATTCTTCCTGTCCGCAGCGCTGACGGGGACTTGCTGGGCCACGCCTATTTCAATACGCATGGCTCGATTGCCGGACGCATGCTGAGCTTCGGGGCCGACCCGCCGCTTGTCGCCCTGGAAAAAAATATCGCAGAGGCCTTGGCCCTGCGGCGAAGCTTCTTCGACGCCGGAACGAATGCCTATCGCCTGATCAACGGCGAGGGAGATCGCGTTCCCGGATTGATCGTCGACAGCTACGAGGACGTCCTCGTCATCCAGATCTCCACTCTGGGGATGGAGATGCTGAAGCCGGTCGTCATCGAGATTCTGGTCAAATCGGCCCGGCCCCGGTCGGTTTATGAAAAATCCAACAGTCCCTCGCGCCGGGAGGAGAAGCTTCCGCCAAAAGAAGGTCTTATCTGGGGCGAGCCGATTCAGACCGTTTATATCACCGAGAGCGGATTTCGGTTTGAGGTCGATATCGTCCAATCGCAAAAAACAGGTTTTTATCTCGATCAAAGGGAAATGCGAAAGCTCGTTCGCTTCTTGTCCCCCGGGCGCAAAGTTCTCAACGCGTTCGCCTACAGCGGCGGATTCTCTGTCTTCGCTCTGGCCGGAGACGCGCTTTCAGTGGACAGCGTCGATTCCTCGGAACGGGCGATCGAATTGGCCAGGAACAACTGCCTTCTCAACGGGTTCGGGGGAGACCGCGTCCGTTTTTTCGCGGCGGATGTCTTCGAGTTTATCCGGAGCCAAAGACTGGACTATGATTTGGTCATCCTCGATCCTCCGGCCTTCGCTAAAAGAAAAAGCGAGGTTGTCCGGGCCTGCCGCGCCTACAAAGATATGCATCGGGTCGTCTTTAAAAAAATTCCGCCGGGAAGTTTCGTCGTGACGTTCTCCTGCTCCTATTTCGTCAATGAACCGCTCTTCCGACAGGTCATTTTTCAAGCCGCCGCCGAAGCGTCGCGCGATGTCCGCGTTCTGCAGCGGCATCATCAGGCGTTCGACCATCCCCTGAACGTTTTTCATCCCGAGGGGGACTACTTAAAGGGTTTTCTCCTGTATGTCACATAGATCCGAGGAGGGACGCATATGAGAACCACCTCGCCTCGAAATTCGTCGATCTGGAAAAATGGTCCAGGGCGAGGCCGAATTGAAGGATAAAAAAGAGTCGGGAAAGAGGGACATGGACGATCGCCCGGAATTTGAAAAAAAGATCGCCGCCGGCCGCGTGATCGGCGCCGCCGTCCTCGCCAGCATCGGCATCTGCGTCTTGCTCGCGGTCTGGATCCAAGCCCGCTTTCGGCCGTTTTTCGGCTTTGCCCGGCCGGCTGACGTCCAGGCATTCCGCGGGGCTCTTTTCGCCGCGTCCATTATCCTCGTCATTCTCAACCGCGTCATCAACGGCCGGCTCCTCAAGGCTCCGTTCGAGGGCGACGCCCGGAAGGGCTTGAGAATCCTTTTCCTGGCCGCGGTTATCTCCCTGGGTCTGGCCGAACTCCCCGCCATTCTCGGCTTGGTTCTTTTTCTGACCTGTGGATTGTCCTCGGATTTCATCGCCCTCGCTTTCGTCTCGCTCGTTCTTGTTTTCATGTATTTTCCGCGGCCGACGAGCTGGGAGTCCTATCTCGCCCTTAAACCGCCATCCTGCCGCATCGGAGGAAACAGGTGAGGATCCGATTTCTGGGAGCGGACCGTCAGGTCACGGGATCCCGGCATCTTCTTCAGGCCGCGGGCATGACGATTTTGGTCGACTGCGGACTCTATCAAGAGCGGCCCTATCTTGACCGAAATTGGGAGCCTTTTCCCGTTCCGCCCGGGGAAATCGACATCCTGCTTTTAACCCATGCCCATCTCGACCATTCCGGTTATATTCCCAAGCTGGTCAAAGACGGATTCCGGGGGAAGATCCTGGCGACCGACGCGACCCGGGAGCTTGCCGAGATCGTTTTCCTCGACGCAGCCCAAATCCAGGAGGAAGACGCGGCCTTCAAAAAGAAACGGCACGACAAGGAAGGGCGCCGCGGGCCCCATCCCGAGATCCCCTTATACACATCCGAAGATGCCCGAAAATCCATGTCCTTTTTTGAGAGCGTGACGTATCTTGAGCCGCGGCGGCTGAACGAGGCGATCACCGTCCGCTTCCACGACGCCGGACATATCCTCGGGTCGGCGATGCTCAGCCTGGAGATCAGGCAAAACGAATCGACCCGGAGAATCATTTTTTCGGGCGACATCGGTTCGTGGGACAATCCCCTGATCCATGATCCCTCGGTGTTCGAAGCGGCCGACTACATCGTCATGGAATCGACCTACGGCGATCGAAATCACGATGATCCGGGAAGCATCGACGACCTTCTCGCCCGGATCATCACCACGACCGTCGCCCGCGGCGGCAACGTCGTTATTCCCGTTTTTGCCCTCGAGCGGGCCCAGGAACTGATGTATTATTTGGGAAAGCTCATCGCGGAAAGCCGCATTCCCCGGATCCCGGTCTTTCTCGATAGTCCGATGGCCGTCGAAGTCACGAACGTCTTCTCCCGTCACCCCGAACTCCTGGACAAAGAGGCCGCCCGCAGGGTTCAGAGGAGCCGTCCGCCGTTCGATTTTCCGGGGCTGAAACTCATCGCTTCGATCGAGGAATCCAAGGCGCTCAATAATCTCAGAACGCCGGCCGTGATCATGGCCGGATCGGGAATGTGCACCGGAGGCCGGATCAAGCATCATCTGGCGCTCAATGTCAAACGGCCGGAATCGACGATCCTCTTCGTCGGTTACCAAGCCCCCGGCACTCTCGGGCGGCAGATCCTTGAACGCCCGCCTCAGGTGCGTATCTTCGGCCAAATGCATCCCCTCAAATGTCTTGTCGCCCAAATCCAAGGTTTTTCCGCCCACGCCGGGCGGGTCGATATCGACCGCTGGCTCGGCGCGTTCAGGAAGCCGCCCCGCCGCCTCTTCATCACCCACGGAGAAGAAGAGGTCGCGCTGAGGCTGGCCCGGAGCCTCGAAGACAAAGGCTGGGCGGTCATCGTTCCGCGATACCTCGAGGAAGTCAAGTTGAATTGAGGACGGACCGGACGAGCCGCCCGAATCCGGCGGGGGATGAAAGCTCTCGAGGAGTAGCGATGGATTATTGGTAAACGTCGGCTTCGTAGATCGACCAATAGTATTTCCAATCTCTCCCCAAGTTCGTGACACGGATGAAACGGGCTTCCCGGCCAGCCAAGAAAATGTCAACGGCGAGGTCTCTTGGCTTTATGAAAGAACGGATCGGGAGGACGAGCGGATCGGCGCGGGCGGCCTCCGTCCAATGGAATCCATCCGCGGAAATTTCCAGGGCGTAACCCCGAGGAAAGTCCAGTCCGCTCGGGCCGAAAGCCAACGATACACGGCGGCAGACCATAGGCCGGCCGAGGTCGATTTCGAAGAATTGTCCGGGCTCCTGCGGACCTGATTCCCATCGGGTCAGAGCCGACCCGTCGAGGGCCAGCCCGGCCCGTTCATCCCCGACCGAGGCATGGGCTGTCCATCCCTCCCTAGGGATTTTTTTCAAACTGAGGGGAGGGGCCGGCCGACCGGCCTCGACTCTGTCCGAAAGCATCTTGAATAGGTAGTCGTCGCCCGTGAATATTCCCAGGAGTTCAAGCCTGACGCCGAGAAGAGAACCTAAATCCTGGCCGAGCTTGAGCCATTTCCGCTCTTGAAGGTCGGCCGAATGGATCACAACGTAATCGACATTCAAAGCCTGTAAATCCTTGATTAATTGCTCGAACGGAAGCTTCTCCCAGCGGCGGCAGATTTCCGTGTAGAGAGGCGGAAACCATCCGCTATACCCGTTGAGGAGCGCGTTCCGGTGGAAGATCGACCAGTACATCCTGGCGGCTTCCTGGCTGGCCGTTCCGGCATCGTATCTCGGCAAGGGAAGTTCCACGAGGACTCCCGGTTTGGGAGCTGCCGCCAGCCATCGATAGATCTCGGGAATCTCGTTTTTCAAAGGAATCGACGTCATCGGAACCGGGATGGAAGCGTATTCGATGGCGATGAGGAGGAGAACGACGACGACCATCGCTCTCTTTCCCCCGGGGAATTTCTTTAACACGGACGTCAGGCCGAACGCAGCCAGGACGGCCAGCGCGAACATGACAAAAATATCGAAGCGGGCAGCGACGCGAACGGCCTGAAACCCGGGGAGATACTTGTAGAGATATTCGTACGGCCCGTTGGCTCCAAAGGTGAAGAGAACGGAAAGG
>Ga0299912_10004867_pt1 | contig 10998 bp, 17 predicted proteins | sample RVTome_2_FD_207667 | JGI IMG/M metagenome (GOLD analysis project Ga0299912, IMG submission 207667) | Soil microbial communities from uranium-contaminated site in the Upper Colorado River Basin, Wyoming, United States - RVT95D214 (version 2) ... | reverse complement strand
ATATGTTGTCAAGCGTTTGACTGAAAATAATGTTGCTTAAATTAAACAGGTTGGGGGAAAACTATCTTGACATCGGGGAAAAGGGTGATACGATTAAATTGTGAAAAGATACATGATTCCCAGAGTAGCCCATTGTAGAAGCGGCTGCCCACTGGCATCCTGAGTAAGATGTAAAAAGGCTCGCGGGGAGATCCAAATGAAAACCATCCTCGGTATCATTGCCGTTGCCGTATCCGCCTGGCTCGGCATTATTCTCGTAATCGCTGTGGTCTTTTCCGTGATTTCACTCCTGCGCGGGGATAGGCCCACCCCCGGCGGCTTCAATAAATGGTAACCATGCTCATCCTGATCGACGAAAAATCCGCCCTTGATTCTCTTTTCTTCGACCAAATACTATCCCATCTGCTGCCCGTCAGCGTCGAAGTCTATATGCAGCTGCTGGCCGGGAAAATAGCGAGTGATTCACCCTACCCACTAAAAGAACAAAGACAAAGAGTCAACTGAGCCCTGGTTAAGAAAAAATAAAAAAGTGACAGCCAGGGTGATGGTGTGTCGCAGGCGGGGGGCGATTCGAAAAGGCCCATAGGGGGGTCTCTGGTCTCTGGGCTCCGGGCGCGGGATGGGCTTTTCAAAAAGCGGGCGGGGTCGGGCTGGATCGCGAGTTTATCGGGGCGTAGTTGACATAAGAGTTCTTATGCGACGCGTCCTTTTCAGGGGACAGGGGGGTCAAGTTGACATAATATTTATTATTCCGCTTTAGCGATTGTCAAGCGGGCTGCGGTTCGGTGAGTCGATAGGTCGCCGGTGGCGGCGTCGGCTTCTCTCCTCTCTCTCTTTCGCTTACCTTCTCATACTCTGAGGCTTGAGCTCGCTTATTCTGGGCTGTATTTCTGATCTCCGTTTACAGCGTTACATTATTATATTTGGCATATCAAGTGGCATATCGGAAGGCATAAAGGCTGGCAGTTTTTCTGGCATACCATCTACTTCTATTCTACTTCTTCTTTCTTATAAAGAAAGAAAGAAAGAAAGAAGAAGAAAGAAAGAGAAAGTATATTGACTATAACGAAAACGGGTTTATAATAAAACTGAGGTGATAAGGCAATGAAAAAAGATTCAATCTCAAGGTCTCTGTCTTTTCTTGTCATGGTCGGGATCGCGGCGCGGCGGTATGGGCTGCGGTCACCCCACGCGGCCGTCTTGGTCGATGATCTCCGGCGGCTTGGGTGGGTCGAGGGCGTTCGGTCTCCGGGCGCGTTCTCGGCTCTGCTCTCGTTCTTAGAGCAAGCCATAATCGAAGGGCGGGTCCGGTCATGATACGGAAGCAATTCGGTTCTCTCGTTTCAAGTGTCTTGGCGGATTCGGAGCGGAAGTCCTGGGAGCGGCAAGAGGATGTTAGCTATGACATTTTCCATCTCGCGCGGGGCAAAGCGGGCCGGGAGTATTATCTCAAGCTGAATAAAGTTCAGCAAAGTGATCGGATGCCGTCGGGGATCAGCGAAGCTGATGCTCTCGCGATTGGTCATCGCGTCTTTCGCGTGACTACGATTCGGGAGCGGATTAAATAAGGGGGCGGCCATGATCGAAATATTAATTGGCTTGTTCTGGGTTGCGCTTGCCTGGGCCATTGTCGCGTTCATCGCGGCGGGTTCCCGGATCTCCAGGCGGTGAGTCATATGGCCTCTTGCTTAGATTGCGGATGGTGGGCTGGTCATTTGGCGTTCTCCCGGTTCCATTGTTGGCGGCGGTCGGCGGCTTCGGCTCCGATTGAGGGCGAGGGCTGTTCGGATTTCTGGGCTGCGGGCTCGCCTCTTCTCGCGGCTCCGGTCGAGGTTGAGGTCTCTGATCCGGTCGAGGTCTCGGCTCCCGTCGGTTCGGGGGGAGGTCAATTATCTCTCTTTGGGGGTGAGTCATGAAACCGTCGGATGTCAAGGTCTCTCTGGTCAAGGCTATTGAGGCGGGGCGTCCGGCTTTTCTCTGGGGGCCTCCGGGCGTCGGCAAGTCGATGATCGTCCGGCAAGTCGCGGATGATCTTTTCTCGGCGGAGTATTCTCTCCGGGTCGATGGTCAAGGGCGGGCCTATGCGGCGGACGGGGCTCTCTTGGCGTTCCGGCCATATTTCAATGATCTCCGGGCGGTTCTCCTTGACCCGGTTGACTTGCGCGGCCTCCCGTCTCTCAATGGGGACGGGCGGGCTCATTGGGCGATACCTGATTTTCTCCCGCGTGAGGGCCGGGGCGTTCTGTTTCTGGATGAGGTCAACGCGGCTCCGCCTCTGGTCCAGGCGGCTCTATATCAATTGGTGCTTGACAGGCGCATTGGGGAGTATGCTCTCCCGGGGGGCTGGTCGATTGTCGCGGCGGGGAATAGGGAAACTGATCGGGCGGTGGTCTCCCGGATGTCGTCGGCTCTGGGCTCTCGGTTCGCGCCTCATTTGACGGTCGAGGTCGATCCGGGGGATTGGGTTGCGTGGGCTCTGGGGGCTGCGGTCGCGGTTGAGGTGATCGCGTTTATACGTTATCGTCCGGGCCTCCTTCATGTGTTCGATCCGGTCAAGGCGGAGCGGACATTCCCTTGTCCGCGTACATGGGAATTTGTCTCGGACATTCTCAAGGTCGGGCCTCCGGCCTCGGTCGAGTTTGATATGTTCTCCGGGACGGTCGGTGAAGCTGCGGCGGCGGAGTTTCTCGGGTTTCTGCGGGTGTTCCGGTCTCTGCCGGATATCGATGAAATTTTGAGGGCTCCGGCCTCGGCTCCGGTTCCGGCGGCCTCTGAGACGTCGGTTCTCTATGCGGTCGTCGGGGCTCTTTCGCGGCGGGCCTCGGTTTCTAATTTCGGGGCGGTCATGATCTACGGGGCGCGGCTTCCAAAAGAGTTTCATGTTCTCTTGGTTCGTGATTCTCTGCGGCTCCATCCAGAGGTCGCGAATACTGCGGTTTATATTTCCTGGGGCTCGGTCAATTCGGATGTTTTAATCTGAGGGGGTTTCAATGGACATTACAAAAAAGGCGATGTTGGTTAGGCTCTCGGTCTCTCAATGGTCGGCAAGGCGGCTCGATCAGGCGGCCTCGCGTGAGGTGATCGAGAGTCATGGGGCTGTGCCGGATTCCGGGCGGTTTAATAAGCTGCTCGTCGATCTGGCGGCGGTCAAGCGATATCAAAAGGCGTCGAGTGAGGCGCGGGTTTATCATTATGCCCAGACGTTACCCTGGGGGGACGATGATTCGCGGATTCTTCCGGCGTCTAATTATCTCAATTATACGTCGAGGATGAGGGAATTTCGGGCGGCGTTTGAGGCGGCGGTCGCGGAGTTCATCGGGGAATATCCGGCTCTGATAGGGCGGGCCTCTCGTGATCTCAATGGGCTGTTCAAGGCGTCGGATTATCCGGCGGCGGATGATCTCAAGGATAAGTTCGCGTTCTCGGTCTCGGTCGATCCGGTTCCGGCGGCGGATGATTTCCGGGTCTCTCTCTCTGAGGATGAGGCGGCGGTTGTCCGGGCGGATATTGAGGCGCGGGTTCGGGTCTCTATCAATGAAGCCATGGCGGACGCGTGGGGCCGGATGTTCCGGGCGGTTAAGCATTTGTCGGATCGGCTCCATGATTCGGACGCGATTTTCCGGGATTCGCTTATCGGGAATATTAAAGAGTTATGCGACGTTCTCCCGCGTCTCAATCTGACGGATGATCCGGCTTTGGCGGCGGTGATCGGTGAGGCGCAAGCGTCTCTCGCCTCTCTTGACCCGGATTCTCTCCGCAAGCGGCCTCTGGATCGGGCGGCGGCGGCGCGGGATGCGGATGCGATTCTTTCTAAGATGGCGGGCTACTGTGGGGAGTGATCTGACGGCGCGGGAAAAGTTAGTCAAGGCGCGGGCTGCGCTTGTCCTGGATGAGCCTTTCTTTGGGGCTCTTGTCCTGCGGCTTGTTCCGGTCGAGGATTCCTCTTGTCAAACTATGTGGACGGACGGCGCGTCTCTGGGGTTCAATCCGGCGTTCGTTCTGTCTCTCTCTCCGGCGGCTCTCAAGGGCTGCCTCTGTCATGAAGTTTTACATTGTGCTCTGTCTCATCATGCCAGGCGGGGGGCTCGTGATCCGGGCCGGTGGAATATGGCGGCGGATTATGCGGTCAATCCTTTAATCAAGGACAAGTTCACTCTTCCGGACGATGTTCTCTTGTCTCCCGATTTTGCCGGGCTCGCGGCGGATGAGATTTATTCTCGCCTCCCGGATGAGTCGCGGCCTCCGGATGAGGGGGCCTCGGATGATGATGAGGCGGGCGCGGTTGATAGTGAGGACGGCGGCGCGGGCAGGGATGATGATGAGGGCAATGAGGGGCCGGGCGGATCGTCGGGCGGCGATGATGCGGGCTCCGGCGATGATTCGGACGGGGCCGGGGATGATGAGGGGGGCTCGTCGGGTGGTTCCGGCGGTGAGGATGAGGATGGCGGGGGCGCGGCCTCCGGGCCGGGCTCCGGGGATCCGGGCGGATGCGGTGAGGTTCGGGACGTTCCGGCCTCGGATGGTTCCGGCGGTGAGGCGGCGGAGTCTGATCTCTCGCGGGCTGAGGCGGACTGGAAGGTCGCTATATCTCAAGCGGCGCAAGTCGCGCGGTCTATGGGCAAGCTGCCGGCGGGTTTTGATCGGCTCGTGGATGAGATTATCTCGCCTCGGGTTGATTGGCGGGCGGTTCTGCGGCGTTTCTTCCAGGCGTCGGCGCGTTCTGATTATTCTTGGGGGCGTCCTAATCGGCGGTTCATTCATGCCGGGATTTATCTCCCGTCATGCCGTAACCTGGAATTAGGGCCGGTCGTCGTTGGCGTTGATGCGTCGGGCTCGATCTCTCCGGGCTCTCTCAATGCGGGCTGCGGTGAGGTCTCGGTTATCTGTGAGGATTTTCGGGCTGAGGTTTATGCGGTTTATTTCGATGCCGTCGTTCAAGGTGTTGATCATTTCAATCCAGAGGATTTACCTTTTGAGATGCGGCCTCGTGGCGGCGGGGGCACGGATTTCCGGCCTCTGTTTGAGTGGGCTGAGCGTGAGGGGGTCTCGCCGTCGTGTGTGATCGTGTTTACTGATCTCTTGGGGACGTTCCCAGAGGTTCCGCCTCCGTTCCCGGTGCTCTGGGTGGTCGAGGGTGAAGCGTTCTGTGAGGTTCCGTTCGGCGAGGTTCTTGAGATTCGGGGGGAGTGATCGCGCGGCGGGCTCCGGCTCTCTGGTCGGGGCCTCCTCTTTCTTTCTGTAATTTGTTATCGGTTGGGGGCTCGCCTTATCCGGCGGGCCGGGCGAAGTTGACATAATCCTGGGGCATGGGGGCTGACCGGGGCACGGGGGGGGTCTCGGGCAGGGGCGGTGATTCGGTAGTGGAGGCGAAAGTGGAGGCGATTAAGCAACTGACTTTTGTCACAGTTTTTGCACAGTTTTATGTAAATCCCGGTCAGAAATTCTTACTCTTGGTCATCCCGTAATAGGTGTGTCAGGTAGGAAACACTATTTTCTTTAATGAAACAAAACTATATTGACAATCAATTATTTGGTGATAATCTGATATCGAGATATCTAATGGAGGATTCGCCAATAATGACAAACCTAATTGAAGAAAAGCTTAGGTTCCGCAAGAAAAACAAATCCTGGCTGGCCCACAAGTCCGGGCTGACAAGGAGCCATTTATCGAGGATCGCAAACGGGCATATCGAACCGGGCCTTAGGGCGGCCCGCAAGATTGCCGTAGCCCTGGACTGCTGCATCGAAGACGTTTTCATTATTTAACATGGAAATCCTCACCCTTCAAGAGGCTTCCTCGTTTCTCAAAATCTCGCCATCTACGCTGAGGCGGTTATGCCGGGAGCTTTCCATCCCGCATCGGCAACACGGGCGGGGGAGAATCTTCTTCGATAAGGGAAGGCTCGTTGATTGGTGGATGAGGGATCATAAGCCGGAGCCGGTCGAGCTTCGGATAAAGAAACTCAAACTTATCAGGAGAATGGACTGAGTGACCTATAAAAAGTTATCCGTTCGGACGCTTTTTTGAGGCCGTGGTGAGGTTTTTATGATCGGACACGATAAAAGACCCGCGTGTTTGAATTGCGGCCTTAGATTCAATCCTAAGCGCAAGCTTCAAATGTATTGTTCGCCATCCTGCCGGAAGCGCGCATGGGATAAGAAGCAGGTGATCAAGCTTCTCGTCTCCATCCTGGAAGACGCAATAAAGAATCTACCCGAGAGGAGAGGGTAATGACAACCGTCGGCCTTTTGATTTTTCTTTTCGGTTGCTTTGTCTTTGGCTTCATATTCGGTTTCATTATCTCGGGGATCATGCGGGACGGGGCGTTCTCCGACCTTAGCTCCGAGTATGAATCCCTCAGGGAAAAGTATGACCGGCTCGTTAAACATGCGAAGGAGAAATACAATGTCGGAAAAGAAGACGAATGAAGCGGAGCCCCGAGTCTTCGAGGCTTCCGAGCTTCCGGTAATTCAAATCCCTCATGAGGAACGCCCGCTCCTTGACCTTGTGGCTGAGGTCGAGAGGGTAGAGAAAGACATTGAGATTTATAACAGGATCAAGATTCTTTCTCTGAAACTGACGAAGCCCAAAGATTGGGTGATCATGGGGAAGTCCCTCTATCTTCAAGATCGCGGGGCTGAGCAGATCGCAATCGCCTGGGGGATCCATGCTTCGATTGTCGGGGCTCCGGTGATGGAGTGGCACGAGGACAAAGACGGCCGCTACTTCGTCTTCACTTGTTACGGCAAGGCGATGAGCCGCAAGCTCGGTCGCTATGTCGAGGAGATCGGGACTTGCTCCCAGAGAGACAAATTCTTCGGGACTGTGGAGGGGCATTATAAGCAGTTAGAGGAAGTCGATGTGAACATGATCAAGAAGAAGGCAGTCACAAACTTCTACAACCGGATCATAAAGCGGGTCGCCGGGCTTGTCAGTATCACCGAAGATGACCTGAAGCAGGCCGGGCTTCCCGTCGATCAAATCCCCCGAGTCGAATTCGCCGAAGGCGGGAAGAAAGCGGAAAGGCGGCTCTCCCCGGAATACCTCAAGAAACGTGAAGACATCTGGAAGATCGCCCTTCAGCTTGGGGGTGGCAAGGATAGCGAAGCGCAGGTCTTCCTGAAACAATGCAGCAGCTTCGATGGTAAAGACGCCAAGGGAAACAGCAAGAAGTTTTTCGTTGACAATATTCAAAGCCTAACAAGCGAGAAGTGGATCGATGCTACCCTTGAAAGAATCAAGGATCACTTCAAGAAAGCCTATCCCAAAGAACCATTGCCGATAAATGAGGGGGGCTGATATGGAAATTTGTAATCTCCAATCTTTTCTGAAGTACGCCAGCGAGATCGATGATCTTGTGAAGGCGGCTTATGTCGTTTCCTTTTATAAGGAAAGCATCCAACTTCAGGGAAAATTCAGCGGGGTGCTTGTTAAGAAATATTTCGAGAAGGCCAACATGAAGATCGATCAACACACGGGGTATGTTGAAGGCGTTATGCCGATTGTTCTTGATGGGCATCAAATTAATATTTCCATCACGCTGACGGAATAGGAGGGCTGATATGGACGAAGCCATTGAAAAGATCGAAGAAGAACTCAAGGCGCAGGTTGACTGCCACCTTGAGAAGGGAATCTGGGCTCCCTCATCGTCGGCCTGGAACCGGGCCTCCGAGCTTGGGACGGACTGTGATACCTTTCATGCGCTGATCCGCACGAGGGGGGACATCCGCCCGAGAATCTCCCTTTCGAGGGAAAAGGTTTTCCGGCGGGGCCGGGAATGGGAGACCCCGAACATTCGTTTGTTGCAGGATTCGGGGATTGAGCTTAAAGACCGGATCGGGATGTATGAGTGGAAGGAATTCCTGATCAGGGGCAAGCTCGACTCGTGGGTGGTCGTCCCCCAAGTCGGCTCAAACCATATCCCATTCGAGCACAAGACCTGTTCCCCCAATGCCTTCCGGTCAATCCTTGAGCACAAGCAGCAAAGGACAAGCCTGACCCGGAGCAAATACTCATGGATCAGGAAGTACCCGGGGCAGCTGCAAGTCTATATGCTTCAGATGGGGGTTGAGTGGGGCCTCTGGTATTTCTTCGACGTGGCAAGCGGTGACTATTTCTTCTGGCTTTCACCCCTCGACCTTGAGTTTGCGGAGACGCTTCTTCAGAGGGCCGAGCGGGCGAACGCGAACGTCAAGGCGGCCACGGTTCCGAAGCCAAAATACTGCGACCTCTGCGACAAGTGCGACTTCTCTATGGCCTATTGCTTCCCGGACAAAGACTTCGGGCCGGGCTTCGACCTCGTTGTTGACGATGAGCTTGAAGCGAAGGTCAAGCGGTTCAAGTCCCTGGACTCCGACTATCAGGAGTATCAATCACTCAAGAAAGAATTGATCGGAGACAATAAGAAGCCGGGTCTTTTCTATGGCCGAAACATGATCGTCGGCAATTACAAGGTGACTTCAAAGCCCCGGCGCTCTACATGGTTTTCAATCCCGGATGAAGTCAAGCTCCCCTATAAGCAGACAACGGATTACTTCTCCACGGATATTGAGGAGCTTGGAGGGGGTGAGTGATGCACGCCCGATCATTCAATCTGGCTGTTGTCGCCGGGCGGATCTCAACCGAGCCCGAGTATAAGACGCTCGGGCGCAAGGTCAAGGGTGAAACTCAGCTGATCCGCTTCTGTATCGCAACGAACGTGATCTACCCGGCTGCCGACGGAACGATGAAAGAGACGGGAACGTTCCATCGGATTGTCGTCTTCGGCGGTCGGGCGAAGTGGCTCATGGAGAAGATGTCAAAGGGAGACCTCGTATTGGTCAAGGGCCGTATAGATATAAATTCATGGAAGGACCCGGAAGGGAATCCGCGAAGGATCGTCCAGATTCTTGGGGAAGATGTGATTTTCCTTGAGAAGCCGAAGAAGGTAAGGGAAAAAGAGGACGCGGCTAAGGCAGACGCCGTGACCACGCCTTCCGAAGTGGAGCCCCCGGATACCCCCGAGAAAGACGAGCCTGAGGATGAGGCCCCTTTTTAGTATTTTAACTTATGGGGCGGGCGGTCGAGCCCGGCTGGAAGCCTATCCGCTTCCCACCTTATCACCCAAGAAACCTCCTTTACGCCGCCTGCCCCGCTTTCTTCTACAAGGATAACAAGATGCGCTGGATACGGCTATGGATCAAAGAGACCATCATGGGGTCAACCTTCCAGGAGCTTAATAGCCTTGAGAGGGGAGTGTGGTTTTCGCTGTTGGTGATGTCCGCAGACGGCCTAACGCCGGGGATAGTAGAGATTAGGAAAGGAGTCCCGTGGAAATTACCCGCTTTGGCGAGTTATATAAACGTCGCTGAGGATGACCTTAGATCATCCCTTGATAAGTTAAAGCAAGTCAATAAAGTAGAGATTCTCCCTGATGGAAGGATAGCGGTTGTCAATTTTAATAAGTACCAGACTCGATATGAGAAGTATTACAAGGCAGATCATGTGGCATATCCGGTGGCATATAACGAGGCATGTATATGCACAGCAGATAAGAAGAAGAATAGATCAGAAGTAGAGACAGAAGAAGAAAGGAAGAAGAAGCGTCGAATTGAATTCGACTTCACCTCCGGCAGGTTCTTGAACATAACTGAAGAAATAAAAAAGAAGTGGGCTGAGGCATATCCCGCCGTTGACATAGGTGGGTTCATCAAGCAGATGGAAGTCTGGCAAGCCGCCAATCCTAAAAACAGAAAGACGAATTATGAGCGGGCCTTCGCTAATTGGCTGAGCAGGCAGCAAGATAGGGCGAGGGCGCAGGGTAACGATAAGGCCGATGACCTGAAAGCCTTTGAGGAACGCCAGAAAAAGGCACTCGGAAGAAAATGATCGAAACCGAGAAGGCTATTCTGGGGATCTCCATTCTCCACCGGGAGCTTATCCCCCTCCTGATTGATAATTCTGAGGGGCTGTTCACTCACAAGGAAAGTGAACAAGTCTATGAGAAAATCAAGTATCTCTATGAGCGGGGCTTGAGTATTGACATATCGGTGATTGCCGACCTTCTCGCTGGCACGGTCAAGGCTCCGTGGATAGCGTCCCTGACCGATGGTATCTATGGCCTGACCTCATACCTGGCTGAGGATGTCCTATTAGAGAAAGTCCGCCTTATCAAGGAAGGGCAAGTAAAGACAGCGGCCCTAAAGAAAGTCGATGAGCTTCTCCGTCAACCCGAAATAGACTTCGATGAAATCATAGACATCTGCCAGAAAGCAAAGGTGCTTATCCTGAAAAAAGAGGACTGCGCCTTCGCGGCTGCCTATCAGGAATATCTTTCCTGGAAGGAAATGAAGCCGACAAAGATAACAACCGGCTTCCCCTCCTTTGACAAGCTTACTGACCACTTCAATTACGGGGAGATTGTCGCGGTGATGGGCCGGACTACAACGGGTAAAACGTTCGTGGCCCTGAACGTCCTGCAAAATCTTCTGGACTCCGGCGTTGAGAATATCGGCTTCTTCTCAATGGAGATGTCGAAGGGGCCGCTTGTTGAGAGGGCCATGCAGATACACTACGGGCTGTCCCGTTATGACCTCGTGCTGAAAAGAAGCTGCGGGGAGTTGGATGAGGGGGGCCTCATGAAGAAATACGGCCGGGTCAAAGTATTCGGCCATGTCTATTCCGCCGATGAAATCTCCCGGCTCGTCGAACTGGAAGGGCTCCGCGTCATCTTCGTTGACTATCTCCAATTGATGAAGAACAAAACCGGGTCGAGTCTCTATGAGAAGGCAACCTATAATATGCACTCACTTAAAGAGCTTGCCAAGAACCGGTCTTGTATCATCTTCCTTCTAATCCAGCTATCCCGGAAGGCCGAAGGTGGATGGGAGCCCGTGGCTATCGACATGGCCCGTGACTCCGGTGCAATCGAGGAAAACTCCGACTTCGTAATCGGCCTCTGGAATCCTTCACTCAGAGAGGACGCGAAGGAATGTTGGCGCGGCAAGGTCTGTCTCAAG
>Ga0299912_10004866_pt1 | contig 11000 bp, 12 predicted proteins | sample RVTome_2_FD_207667 | JGI IMG/M metagenome (GOLD analysis project Ga0299912, IMG submission 207667) | Soil microbial communities from uranium-contaminated site in the Upper Colorado River Basin, Wyoming, United States - RVT95D214 (version 2) ... | reverse complement strand
CCAGCTATAGAGCACTCAAAATCTAGATGAACGGGTGTTACATCAATATCCGGCTCCCCACTATTCCAGCTTTTGCCTGCCTGGTTGTTAGCCTCGTTCGATTCTGAGACAGTATTGTAGACATCCAGTACGCCGGTTAAGGTATGGGCGCCAGCGGTAGCTGTCCATGGACTGTTACACCAGGTAGTGTAACTATAGCCCCCATCAGCCGTTCCTTCTCCGTAGCAGAACATTGATCCGTCAAGTTTTAGCTCCCTGCGGAAGCTGGGGGTAGTCCCTGAACCGATACAATTCCACTTGACATGGAAGTAAACGTTCTGACCAACGGTGGGCGTACCTACCACGGAAGTCTTTCCAGTATCACCAGGTATGGTGCTCAGGTAGACCTCAACCGCTTCTAAATCAAACTGGGTGGCTGTATTCCAGCTTTTGCCTGCCTGGTTGTTAGCCTCGTTCGATTCTGAGACAGTATTGTAGACATCCAGTACGCCGGTTAAGGTATGGGCGCCAGCGGTAGCTGTCCATGGACTGTTACACCAGGTAGTGTAACTATAGCCCCCATCAGCCGTTCCTTCTCCGTAGCAGAACATTGATCCGTCAAGTTTTAGCTCCCTGCGGAAGCTGGGGGTAGTCCCTGAACCGATACAATTCCACTTGACATGGAAGTAAACGTTCTGACCAACGGTGGGCGTACCTACCACGGAAGTCTTTCCAGTATCACCAGGTATGGTGCTCAGGTAGACCTCAACCGCTTCTAAATCAAACGAGACAGTAGCCACATTCTTCTGCAGCACGACATCATCAATAAAGACTCCCTGGTTGGTAATGCTTTCGTCGCTCGTAAATACGAAAGCTATCCAAACCTCAGGCTGCCCGCAGATGTTCCCCAAAGTAGGGACATCGGTGAGGTCGAAGGGCCGGTATTCCCAGCCGTGGGAATCCCCGCTCGTCTGCCAGCCATACCAAGTATTGCCGTCAATCGACGCGAGGTACTTGAAATAGTCAAAGTCAGACTCTGTTTTTAACCAGTCGTAGAAGTTCAGTTCGGCATCGGTAGCATCAGCCAAGCTGAATGGGCCATAGGCCATCCAGGTACGCATGTTGTTGGGATAGTCGCTAGGGGGATTAACGCCGGCAGCTCCCTCATCGGCGCAGAACCCGCTCCACGAACCCCAGTGTGGATTGTAACTGTCATCATCCCAGTAAGCGTCAGTATAGCCAGGGCTAACCCAAATGTTCCAGGTGTTGGGGAAGGCACCTTCAAAATCTTCGGTTTTGATGGTTTGCCAGCCGGTCGGAAGAGGCGTAATCGCCTCCACCGGCTCAGCCCAGTTAATGTCCACCGTGTCTTCCAACACCATATGAACTGGCTCAACTGACAATCCACCCAATTCACCGCCGGTGTCCTCTTCGGGCTCGACCTCTCCTATCGGTACAGCCTCAATCCCCATCCCGCATGCCTCACAGAGGGTGTTTTCTTCTGGCTCACCTTCAGGCTCAATTTCTTCCATCGGCTCAGCACTGGTCCCCATCCCGCATGCCTCACAGAGGGTGTTTTCTTCTGGCTCACCCTCCCCGTCGCCAGCGGTTGCCAGTTGGGCTGTGAATAGAACATTGCTGCTTAGTAGTAGCGCTATAACGATTATTACGCCGAAGAGCCTTTTGAAACTTGCCATTGTACATCCTCCTGCTATCTTATTTACTTACTTTGCCAACAACTAGGGCCACAGTAATTACTAAGATGTTGACTCTCGCCACGCAATGATGTTCCTTCGAACTAGACATTATCTTCATACTTCACTGCTAGGTTCTCGTGGTTGCTCGTTTCATCAAACTGCTTCTTACTGTCATTGCAGGTACCTGAAAGGCGCGCTCCAATCTCATAACCGTCCACGAACTTGTTTCGGCTACCTTCGGCAGCCCCGCAATAATCAAAGAGGCGGCCTAATAAATTAGGCGGTCTTGGTAATGGCCTTGGGTTTCGAATGGGAGCGTTGGTTCTATTGATGAGGCAAAAAGACCCCGGTTCACAGTACCATATGTGCCGGGCTGCGCATTGAGGGAACCCCCACAACTCTTTGGCACGCACGCTTCTCCGTTCGTGTGGACACTGGTCTCAAAGCACTAGTTCTTCTTGGAGGCCTATGGTCAAGAACTATTATAGCATTACCCAAAGGGTTGTCAATAGTGCTCTTTGTGCGGTGTCCAAGGCTACCATTGCGTTGAGGAATCACAAAACGCTAGAAAGTGCAATCAGGTAACGATTTAAGTTATCGTCCACATGGTTTTTGTCTTTGTAGGTCACCCCGGACTAACTGGCGCTCGGCCTCCCCCACGCCGTCAGGGCAGGCACAAGCCGGATAGGACTAAACCCCAGACGGCTGGGGAAGGAGTGGCTGAAGATGCTGGAGGAGGTATTGTTAAGACTAGGATAGGCGTGTAGAATAGTGGTATACGCAGAGTCTTAATTATTGAGCAGACCAAGATACGAACATTAGGGGGCTATGATGGTCGATCAAGATAGGATTTTAGTTCTCAAAGACCAGCTTGTCAAAGCGAGGGAAAGTCTGGGGCTGAAATGTGGGGAGGTAGCTGACAAACTGGGAATAGACGAGGAAAACCTAATCAAGTGGGAAAAAGGTGAGTCGGAACCTTCATTAGAAGTCTTGTGGAACCTCGCAGAGCTCTACGAACGCAGCACAGACTACTTCCTTTTTCAAGCACCAGCACTGCCTGAACACCTGAGTTTTAGATTGGAGCGTCAAAAAGCAATGCAAGACCTACCGCAGGAAGTGCGTAAGGTTATCGTGCGCTTTGATGAGTTGTGCCGTGCCGAAGCTGAAATAGAGCAGGCATTGCAAAAGCCCCGGAAGATCCTATTTGAGCCAGTTACCGATGACCGTAGTCCTCAGGAGCTTGCTGACAAGGAAAGAAGGAGGCTAGGCCTGGATGACCAACCTATTAGAGACTTGCACAAGCTCCTAACAAGCCAAGGCGTTAGGATTTTTGTGCTCCCAATCCCAGATATTCCTGCAAATGAGCTCTCTGGCTTATCGTGGTGGCACGAGAGCTACGGGCCTTGCATACTCGTAAACGCCCGCAATAATCCTGGGCGACGGTCATTTACCATAGCGCATGAATACGCCCACCTTCTGCGTGCTGACCCACCGACGGTATGTGCTCTCATGCTGGACATTCCAGAGGAACGTTTTGCCTATCGCTTTGCCGCCATTTTCCTTATGCCCGCCAGAGACTTAAAGAGGTCTTTTATAGAAATGGTGGGGCCCTATGGTACTACACCTACCGACCAAGACTTGGGTAGACTTGCTAATCGTTATAGAGTAAGCCTAGAGGCAATGGGCAGAAGACTAGAAGACCTTGACCTGATTCCTGAGGGCACTACTAAAGCTCGGATAGCTCAGTGGGAAAAGAGACCAACATTTTATCGAGGTAGAAAAGGCCCAATATGGCAACACCAGCTTGGAAAGGAATTCATTTCGCTCGCTCTCACAGCGCATTCAGAAGGGCACATTTCGCTCAGTAAACTAGCCAAATACTTCGGACAAGATGTGAGGAAGACCCTAGAGTTTATAGAAGAATCTGGAGCCTCAGGGCTATCTAAAGGGAATTAATCATATGGCTGAGGGTCCACTCTTGCAGCCTCCCTGTTACATATTCGATACTTCTTCTCTTATCAAACTAGAAAGGTTAGTTGGCCTGCACCATATGCCTGACTACCCCGGTAAATGGCTTGTTGTTCCATCCAAGGTAGCAAAAGAACTCGATAGTGAACGGGCTCCAAAAGAGACGAAAAAGTGGCTAAACAATGGTAATGCCGCTACATTTAGTGGTAATGGTGAAAAAGTGCTTTATATGACGCTACGTGTGCAAGAAAAATTACTAGAAGACCCCGATATTCAAGGCATTGTTATAGCGCACCACCGCAAGGGGATATATGTAGTAGAAGAAGAACTGGCATCACGTGTAGCTCAAAGCCTAGGAGTCAGAACTCTAAAAACAGAAAAATTCTTGGAGGAGGTAATGCCACACCTACCTGGGTTTGGATAAAACAACCAAGGCTGAGGCAGTCTAAGAGGGGCTTGGTCCCTCTTTATAATTTCTTCCCTTTCCCCTTGACTTATAGTTGGATGCTGCGAAATTGCACATTTGTCAGTTTAGTTCAATCAGAACCCAAGGCACTAGTATATCCAAACCTTTCGCTTCCACAGGTTCTTTGAGCCTACCTGACGACCCAGTTGCTTATCTACGTTCTCTTCCTGCCTGATAATTCACCCCGGTTACATTCATTCGATATTTCAGTAAATCGCGGCTGACTCTGTATTTCTCAAGAGTCTCCTCGTCATTCATTCCATTCCTTCTAATAAAGAGAAGAGCCTCTCTGGGCAATAGGAGACACCCAGCAAGCCATGCCGCCTCATCTTCCTGGTTCTCATTGTAATCTCTTAGAGCAATGCTGACTTTTGGGGAGAGAATGATCTTACTTGGTTCATGGCTCAACAAAATGTGGGACAATTCATGCATAACGTCACTGGACCGGCGCGCTTTAGAATGCGACGAATTGTAGATTATCACATCCAGTCCTCCATAGGAGACCGTAACTGCGGACCAAGAGTCTCTCGCCCGTCTCAGCAACAAGGCACGAACACCAGGGGAGAGGCCAACAATTTCCGTAGGTTTCCAAAGCGGAACACCGAGATGTTCTGCAAGAGCTTCACATGCGAGGGGGTCGGTCTTACTCAATTTGAGTTCCCGACGGACCTGAAGAGATATGTTCTCTGCTCTTGCCTTGAAACCCTTGGCCAACATCCCCTTGACTCCGTTCTACTTAACCTTCTCAGAAATCATGCTTTGGGCTGCCAGAATCATTTCTGCCAGAGCCTGGGCAACTTCTGGACTTTGAGTCTTTTCTGCGCGTAAATGAGCAAAAACCATCCCTTGACCCTGGATGCTCTCTTTTGCAGCGGGTGCCTCACAGCCCAAGATTTCACTGGCGTCTATCTTGAGCCACCTGCACACTTTCGAGAAAGTATCAAGATCCGGCAGCTTCCCGTTTTCTACCCTAGACAACGTGGCGGAACTGATGCCTATTTCCTGTGCGGCTTCGCGAATGCCTTTGGCTCCCCGTTTTTCTCTTACCAAGGGACCAATGCTCCTTAGACTCGGCTTAGCCACCGATACACCTCCTTTCGTTACATTAATGCAACGATGCTTGACAAAAGCAACACACTTGGTTTACAATTAGCATATCACACGTGCAACGAAAGTGCAATGAAGAAACAGGGAGGTCAAAATGAGTAGTAGAGTCGAAATCCATGTTTTCGTCAACCGGAGAAAAGTCGAGCTTGAAGCAACGGAATTGACAGGAGAGCAACTCCTGGTCAAGGCCGGATTCGCGGGCAACCAATGGGATCTTCTTAAACTTCAAGGAGAAGGAGACCCTAGCGGTGGCACCCTCGTCATGTTCAATCAGACTATCACAGTCAAGAATGGCGATCATTTCCGGGTTATTCCAGGCAATCGAACCTTCGGAATTCTATAGCATGTCCGGCAAAGAAACTCTGGAACAACATGCAAAGGAACTAAGCCAATCAGTCGGGATTGATTCGGAGGTCTTGCAGGAAGTAAACAGGCTCTTTGTAATTCTTCGCAAATTCCATTTGCCTCCGGATGTATCTCGGGTTGATTACACGGATGTCCTCTTCATCACTGATACGCAGTATCCACTTTCAGCAATGGATATGTTCTGGACTGAAGTTGAGGTAGTTCGTCCCGATGGGTCAACATATGAAGGCTCGGATACCATCGAAACCTATCTGGGCAGAAATTGGCGCCGCTTCAGCTACCACAGGAACTCAATATGGAACCAAAATGGGAATCCTCTAATGGACCACTATGTCTTCATGGAGAATCGCTGGACTGGAAAGGCAACGCGATGATTAGACTAGCAATTACGGACGAGATTGCTGAGTCCCTATCAACTCATATGCTGATGAGCGACCCGCTTGAACAAGGGGCATTCTGTACGCTGCATAAGGGGGACGGGTACGATGGTAAACGCCTACTGGTCTCGGATATCATTCTCCCCACATCGTCAGCTTGGGAGATTCAAGCGGAGCATAATCTTCGCCCTTCGGCACAATGGCTTTCTGCGGCAATCAGTCATGCTGTAAAGAAGCGGTCAGGATTGCTGTTTGTGCACTCGCACCCGAATAGGTCCCATCCCCCTGAGTTAAGTGTTTCAGACAAAGTTGCCTTTGCGTCACTTGCGTCTACAATTGCACCGATGCTAGACGGGCTGTTTGGTGCGGCCATAATTCATCCTGCTGGCTGGTCAGGTGTTCTGTGGTCAGACACTACCATGGTCCGGATTCATCAGATAGTGGCTGTGGGCCGCAATTTGCGCTTCCTCAGTCCTTTGCCCGCAGTATCAGAAGATGCCCTGGATGATCGCCAGAGCGACGCACTTGGGCTAGTTCATGAACGTTTGCGAAACCTAAGCGTAGCAGTAGTCGGCTGCGGAGGACTAGGTTCGCCAATAGCCGAACAACTCGTGCGTATGGGTGTCAAAGAGGTCATCCTTATAGATAATGACCTCCTAGATACGCCTTCCAACATTCGAAGGGTTTTCGGTGCTGAGTTGAGTCACCTCAAAGCCAAGCCATATCATCCTAAAGTCGACATCCTTGGCAACCATCTTAAGCAACTCGGTCTCGGCGTCAAGATTTACTCAATTAAAGGAGACGTGCGCACAGAGCGAGTATTCAGGCACTTGCTCGATGCTGATGTAGTGCTAATGGCCACTGATACACACAATAGCCGTGCTGTCGTGAATGAGTTGCCAAGTAAGTATTTGATGCCGGTTATTGATGTTGGTGTGCGTATCGGGTCAAGAGGTAATAATAAACTAAGTGGATTGGTTGCAGAGGCCCGAATTCTTACTCCAAGCACTCCTTGCCTATGGTGTCGGAAATCCATAAGTGCGGATGTAGTGCGTGCAGAGAACTTACCTTCGGGCGAACGGAACCAGTTAATACGTGAAGGGTATGTAGTGCACGGTGTAGGCGAACCAGAGCCAAGTGTGATTGCTCTAACCGTTCTCGGCAGCAGCCTAGCAACCTGTGCGTTAATCGCTATGATATCTGAGGAGGGCGAAGTCGCATCGAGTGGCTATTGGGTTGACGGGTTATTTGGCGATTCACATGAGACAGAACCCGTGCTGCCAGAACCCGGATGCAGATGTCGTCAAAACATCGGTTATGGAGACGATGCAGCTCCCCCGTTTATTGTTGAGGAGTAGGGGAATGGACGACCCACTTTTAGCGCTACTTGTGGCCACAGTCATGGCGTGTGTGACTTGGCTTGTCTTGCGCACGTATGGGCGAGAGGCAGCCAAGAATTTGAGATTGGTTCTTAGCCTTCCGGTATTCGTGCCGATTCTCGTAATACTCATCACAGGATGCTTTGAAATGCTTGCGGCCGACCCCGGTAGCACTCAACAAATCGTCGATAAGACAATAGGTTCACTAATTGGCTTCACTGTAGGTGCCGTTCCGGATGCAGTCATAGGTGATATCGGAGGTATGATATTCGGAGTGGTTCTTTATGCTCTTACGGCTAGGCGAGATTAGTCGCAACCATCGATCAGATTCCGCTACTGTCATTCGAACCCTCCACCCGATCTAGATTCGAACCATAGCGTTGTCCAGTACTATCCTTGCTAGGATTTCACGTCTCATCTGTCTGTGTATTCCACTACACCTTTCGTCATTTTGTTCGATACCCAGCAAGGGTTAACACAACAAAGTGAGACAATGTGCAAGAGGCTTTGACTGCTTCGAAATCAGCTGAGTTGAGAGCTGAAAGCCCATAGCTTCAATTCTATTCGCGGAGGCCCGTACAAGTAGGCATCAGAGATTCGCGAAGACATACGCTTTCCTGGTTGGGTATAGCAGTAGTTCATGGCATGTTCGCGTTGCGTTTGTACAGAGCGCACAGACAGACGGCCCCCTTCACCAAGTGCCTTCATGCCTTGGAATCGTCCTATGGTGGACTCGCCTTCAAGGGACCAATTCTCAGATACAGCACAGGTCGCGATGGCAGGGCGTCCACTTTGTAGATCGTAAACGCCTCGACGACTTCACCAGTCTTGCCATCAGATGCTGGTGTGTAGGGCGCCGTGACGAGCACGTCATCATATACCTGCACAACTACGAGGGGAGGTTGCCCGCTGAGCACCATAAAATCCGTACGTTGCGTTGCATAGGACCATCCCATGACGCCGCTCCATATTGTAAAGACCACAACTACAGCGACCGCCCAAATCCATGGCCTCACATAGTCCATCACCATCGGTTGACGACTGCTTTCTTGTTTCTTTGGCTTCCTGCCACGTTTAGAGAACACTAGGGGGACAAACAGGACTACAGCCGTTAACACAAGGAATGGCACCCATATCTTCCACCCTGCCGAAATTGTGACCAAGAAAGCCGCGACTATTCCAGCGCCCAATGTAGTTGCCACCCACCTTGCTGCCCTGGGGAAAGCTTTCAGGGGCAGAAAGAGGACAAATACTCCCCCTGTTCCTAAGGCCATCACGATCAGGCCTACTACCGGGAACCATACCCTTACAACGTCCAAGATACCTAGCCTGATTAGGTCTCGAGGGATTCCAAAGGCTTGCGCATATCCTGCCTGGTAGAAATAGGCAAAAAGGTACCCCAGTGCCGGGATGACCGCGATTATGAGAGCCAGTGAGAATGACCAAATGCGGGGTCTCTTTGTAACCTCATCAACGTTCAAACTTTGCTGCTGCATCAATGTCCGGTTTTGTGCTAGTTCAAGTCCTTTTAGATAGGCAAATCATAGCACCGTGGTAGCTTCGGTTCAAGAACTGTACGACAATCGCCTTTTTGGAGCTGCTGCCACATCGGGTTTGCTGCTTTCAGTTTCTCGAGCTGGCTGCCCACCGCGCGCGAATGCATTCAGACCATTTCACAACACTTTCCCTCCCGCTGAGACCCTTTCCTTTCCCGATAAAGTCAATACATATTTGATCTTTGTGATTGAACAATCAGCCACTTTGTTATGCCTTGCCTGATAACCATAAGAGCGGAGCGAAAGTGCGGAGCGAGAGAGCGGAGCGGAAAAGACGCGCCACAGAGCGGAGAACAATCCGCCGAACAAGGATGATACTGAGGTGGAATCAGGCAGAACAAAAAGACGAACCTCATGGAAATAACCTGGCCGATTATCAGGACACAAAACGATGGATTGTTCAATCGCATGTGCTAAAATGTGGTTGGCCGCTAAGCTGGCTCAGACTATCATGTGAGGGGGCAGACATGAGTAAGGAAGACATCGGGCGACTGAACGGGTTCATCTCCGACACACGAGAAGATATAGATCTTGTGGTTTCAAATCTAGATATTCTGATCCCTGAGCAAAGAGAATTGCACGGTTTGGTGATGCGAGCATGGAAGGACGTACGTCCACGATTCGAAGAAATGTCACTATACATAGTTGGCGAGAAGAAGTTAGAGGGACTTCAGAAGCAACTCAAGGGCAAGGGTCTTACGGGTGTCCAATTGAAACTTAAATTAAGCGTTTATGAGGCCCGCAGGAACGAGTTTCAGCGGGGATGGGACAGGTTGGAAAGAGCTAGCGAAGATAAGAAGGAGGAGTGGAGGGTCTTTATGAGGCGGCCTATTTTCATGAGGCGGATTATTAAGCGGCTCTTCAGCATTATTGATGTCATTCTGGACAGCCTTGGATTTATCCCTGGTGCAGAAGCAGCTAAGGAAGTCAAAGGGACTATAGAAAATCTGCTCTTCTAACGCCAAAAGCTCGAAAGCGACTACTGTGGCTATGTATCAAATAAACCCTTCATTGTCTTGGTCACATTCTGGCTGTTTGTGCAACTCAGGCCCTCACCTCCACGTTCCCCCAATCCCGATTAACGTTCTCCTGACAGGACGACACTCCAGAGACGTCTACCTGGTTTTCCCGCACAACAAAGGTGAAACATGCCCTATTGTTGTGACCATGCGAACATAGGTAAACGCAGATTGGCAATACCCCTTGACAACAAGAGCCATAGGGTCCACAGTCTCCCTATGAGAAAGGGCGAACCAATCGAAGGCGTTGAACAGGCAAAGTTGAAGGAGAGAATCAGGCTAGCTCTTGAAAGCAAGGCGAGGGAATTCGAGGCAACAGCGATGTCCTACCAAGGTGCTACCCTGTATTATGCCGGGGATATTGTCCCCGTTGACGGCAATCCCAATAATAGGGCCTCGGAAAACTTGGCAATGGTCTGTCCTCGCTGCGGAGCACACATACTATTATCGCGCTTCGCCTCGAAGGACATATGGCTACTGAAAGCTACGGGCTTATCCAACGCTGACATTGGGAGGCTATTGGGTCTGTCCAGGGAAAGGGTAAGGCAAGTATGCAGGAAACACGAGACGGGAGAGAAGATAGAGCTAGAAAAATTCACGGAGACTGACATAAATGAGCTAGTCAGAAAGGCTAGATATCTCGAAGATATTCTAATAGATTCCGGCAAGCTCAGAAGAAGAATTGATAGACGAACCAAAAAGAAACGCATCATTGCTGAATTGAATAGGCTGCGGGCGAATAAGGCGCAGAACCCCCCGACTTGAGACAGCAATGCACCTCTTTTTCAACAGGCCGCCATCTTGAAGCTAGAAGGTATTGCTGCGCTGCTTACCCTGTCCTAAACATCCAACTACCGCTCCACACTTTCACCGCACTTCCGCACCGCTCCGCCGCTCTGCTCTCGCTTGGCACTTTCACGCGGCTCTTCCGCTCTTTTGCTCCGCACTTCTGGCTATCAGGCAAGGGGTAAGAATGTGACGGTTTGTTGCCTTCAACCCAATCTGGACGGACATTCTAAGAAGGTATTGACAAGACCTTTCAGTTCCCATATGATGTATTCGAATGGGGGAAGGAGACCGGAATGA
>Ga0299912_10004865_pt1 | contig 11001 bp, 11 predicted proteins | sample RVTome_2_FD_207667 | JGI IMG/M metagenome (GOLD analysis project Ga0299912, IMG submission 207667) | Soil microbial communities from uranium-contaminated site in the Upper Colorado River Basin, Wyoming, United States - RVT95D214 (version 2) ... | reverse complement strand
GGTCTTTTTTCGTGTTTTGGTGTTTGGTTTTCAGGTCTTCAACTTTAGGCACTTTAGGCATTTTAGCGCATTTTAGGCACTTCATATGCCACACGTCCTGCGTACGTCTTCGTTCTCCATAAGCTCTTTCACGGTTCCCTGATAGCAGATCCGACCGTTGTCGATGATGTAACCCATGTCGCTCAGCTTCAGGGTGAACTTCACGTTCTGTTCTGCGAGGAGCACCGTCAGCCCCAAGTCTTTGAGACGAACGATGGTCTGTCCAAACGCACGCACCATGACAGGGGCAATGCCTTCCGTGGGTTCATCGAGGAGCAAGAAATCCGGATTGCTCATCAGCGCCCGTCCAATGGCGAGCATTTTCTGTTCTCCGCCGCTCAGCAACCCGCCCTTACGGGAATCGAGCCTCCTGAGGGGTGGAAACAGCTCATAAACCCTTTCTTTGTTCCAGGCTTCTCTCTCCCTGGCTTTCCTTTCCGCAATCTCAAGGTTTTCGCCGACCGATAAGTCTGCGAAGATCCTCCGATCGTCGGGAACATACCCTATTCCTTTTCTCACTAGCACATAAGGTTCTTTCCCTGTCACATCCTCCTGCTTGAATCGAATCCGGCCCTGCTTGGGTTGCGCCAAACCGAGGATGCTTTTCAAAGTGGTTGTTTTGCCCGCACCGTTTCTTCCCAGCAGGCACACCACCTGGCCCGCTTCCACCTTAAGAGACACGCCGAAAAGAATGTGGCTCAGGCCATAATAGGTGTCAATTTTTTCCACTTCAAGCATCCGCACCCCCGAGGTAAGCCTCCTGGACTTCCATGTTGCTTTTCACTTCTTCAGGCTTACCCTGGATAATCGTTTTTCCATAGTGCATGACCATGATGCTTTGGGCTGTGTTGAAGACCACGTCCATGTCATGCTCGCAGAAAAGAATCGTGAGCCCATGGGTCTCGGCAAGACGCTTGATGAGGCCCATGGTCGACGACGTCTCATCGGGCGACATCCCGGCCGTAGGCTCATCCAGAATGAGCATCTGGGGTTCATTGCCAAGGGCAATGGCGATCTCCAGGATCCTGTGGTCGCCATGAGAGAGGGAACCGGCAAGGTGGTCGGCTTTTTCAAGAAGCCCCACACTTGAAAGGATCCGGTTGGTCTCTTCCACGGCCATGCGGTGGGCCGGCCGGAAAAGGTTGCTGCTCTTCCTTTGTTGGGAAAGCACCGCTACCTGAACATTCTTGAACACCGTGAGCCGGGGAAAGACATTGGCGATCTGAAAAGAACGGGCAATACCCTTTCTGCAAATGTCATGGGGGGGCAGTTTGCTGATATCCTCCTCGTTGAAAACCACTCGACCCCTGTCCGGCTTGAGCATCCCTGTGATCAAATTGAACAGGGTGGTCTTGCCTGCGCCGTTCGGCCCGATCACGGCAACGAGCTGCCCTTTCTCCACCGTCAGCTCCGCCCCGTTGACCGCGAGGAACTTGTCAAAGGACTTATATAGGTTCTCAACTTTCAGCATGTTGTCCTCTTGGCGGCGCAGTCTCTTTGTCTCGGCCTTTTTCGAACTTTTGAAGGAAAAAGCCCATCGCCCCTTCGGGCAGGAAAAAGATGAGGAGGATCAGGAGCACTCCGAGGATCAATGTCCAGTACTCCGTGTATATGCCGGCAAAGGTCCTCAGAGCCACGGTGATCGCCGCGCCCAGGATAGGGCCGGCGAAAGTGAACCATCCTCCTAAAAGGCACATGATGAAGATCTCGAGCGAAAGAACCCAGAAGAGCAAGTCCGGGAACACCGATTTCTCCAGGACCACAAAAAGAACCCCGGCCACCCCTGCAAAGAAAGTCGCAATCACGATCGCCATGAGCTGATGGCGTCTTACATTGATGCCGACGGCCGAACACCTGGCCGGATTGTCTCGGGTGGCTTGCAGGGTAACGCCGAAAGGCGATTTGTAGATGAGGTACATCACGACAACGCATAGGATGAAAGAGAAGAGAATGAAGTAGTAGGCACTGGAAGTTGTGGCGGCGAACCCTGGGACGGGAATGCTGTGAATCCCATCATCTCCCTTGGTCAGGGAATACCATCGAAAGGCAATCGCCCAGAGCAGCGAGCCGAGGGATATCTGGAGCATCCCGAAGTAGAGGCTTGTCAGCCGCACACAGAACCATCCGATCACAAATCCGGCAAGCGCTGCCGCAAGGGGTGAGACCACGAAACAAAGCCACATCGGCCAGCCCGCCTTCGTCACCGTGAGGGCGAAAGTGTAGGCACCCACCCCGTAGAAGACACAGTGGTGAAACTGAAACATGCCCCCATGACCCACCACCATGTTCAAGCTCATGGCCAGCAGAGCCGTCACAAAGATCACGGCCAGGATATAGGTGTAGAAACGGGGCAGAATCGGAGGCGCCAGAAGCAGTGCAACCAGAAGAACCACACATACCCAAAGCGACTTAGAGAAATACTGTTTTCTCACAGGGGTTCGCTCCTTACCAGACGGACTTTAGGATCCCCCTCGGCCATATCAGCAAAACGATGACGACGGCGGTGTAAGGGAAAACGATGGCAAACTGAGGCCAGAAAAGTACGCCGAAGGCTTGGGTCAACCCGAAGATGAGGGAACCCACCATGGCTCCCCACATATTTCCCAAACCGCCGATGGTCACGATGAGAAAAGCTTCAATGATCAGATGGTGGTCCATGCCCAAAGCAATGCTTCCCGTCGGTGCCACCAAAGCCCCACCTAGGCCAGCAAAAAAACAACCGAAGACGAAAGCGAAGGCGAATACCCAGCTCACATTGATCCCCACGGCCCCAACCATCTCCCGGTCCACGGCTGCCGCCCTGGCGATCTTTCCCAGCTTCGTCTTGTTCGTGAAAAACCACAGGCCAAAAGCAACCAGAGGTCCTATAATCAAGAGGAACAGATTGTAGCGGGGAAAGGATGAACCAAATAGGGACACGAAACCCTGCAAGACCTTAGGCGCCATTATGGAGCGGTATTCAGCGCCCCAAACAAGCTTGACAAGATCCCCTAAGATAAGGCTGAGGGCGAAGGTAAACAGGAGAAGCATGAGGTGCTCACGCTTGTAGAGATGACAGAAAAGGGCGCGTTCAGCAATGAGACTCACGAGAGCGACGATCAGTGGGGATAGGATCAAACCGAGCCAGAATCCCGTCGAGCCTCCGCCAAAAAGCTTGGACAGGCTGAAGGCGCAAAAGGCCCCAATCATGTATAAAGAGCCGTGCGCGATATTCGGGACCCTGAGGACCCCCAGCACAAAGCTCAACCCTGCCGTGACGACAAAGAGAATCATGGCCCGGCTCAGTCCAACGAAGAACTGGCTTCCCATAGCTGCAACGGTGAAAGCGTGAGCCGTCTCCATGCCCCCCGCGCCCCCTTCATGCGCCGTCTGAACCCCTACATACAGAGAGGCTCAGACGGCATTGGCTCATGCTATTGTGCCCGCGCCTTTTTGATCTCCTCGCAGGTAGGCAGGATCTCCTCCCCAGGTAGGGTGACAATGTTCGAGGAAATCGCGTAGTCCTTGCCGGGGGCCTTCTTGGTGGTCCCTAGGAACATTGGATAGACCATCTGGTGGTCGCAGGCACGCATCTCGAGTTTTCCTATAGGCGTTGCGATCTTCATGCCCTCCAGAGCGTCGATGAACTTCTCCCTGTCAATGGCTCCTGCCTTTTTGAAGCCCTCACTAATGAGTAACCCTGTCACATAGCCGTTGAATGCCGGGAATCCGGGAGGTTCCTTATAGGCCTTTTCAAATGCCTCCACAAAAGCCTTGTTCTCAGGGATGTCAGGGTAATAAAAGTGGTAATGCATGGTGCCCATGACCCCCTCAGGGGCTTCCGCTCCAAGGGGCTTTAGCACAGCATGGTCGGTCGCCGTGTGGATGTAAACGGGGATTTTATCGATCATTCCAGTCGTCTTGACTGCCTTAAGGACATTAGCCATGCTCTGGCCACCGGTGCAGAAGATCACACAGTCAGGCTTCGCCGCCACTATGGAAGTGAGGTAGGGTACCAAATCGGGTTCACCAAGCTTCCACCAGGATTCACCCTTCTTCTCGACATCGGGCTTTAGCGCCTTCAGATTCTTCCACACCGAATCAGCGATGTCGTGACCATAGGCGTAATCATCCCCGGCTATCCAGTAGTTCTTGTAGGGCTTCTTGGCCAAGGCGACCGCCCCCACCTTTCCCCCTTGGGCTGTGTTGTCAGCCGTGGAGAATACATAACGATGGCCGTTCTTGCCCGTGATGTTCTCGCTCTTCGAGATCCAGACAATGAAAGGGATCTTCTCTTGCTTAGCCACCGCATCCGAAACCGCCAAGGCGACGCCACTGTTGATGGTTCCTACAAGGATATCAACCTTCTCGTTCATGACCAGTTCTTTGGCCATGTTGAGGCCAATGTCCACCTTGAACTTGGTGTCCCGGGTGGTGTATTCGATCTTGCCGCCCAAGATACCCTTCTTGTTGATCTCATCCACTGCGAGTTTGAAGCCGTTAAGCGCATCGTTCGCAAAGACAGCCGCAGGCCCTGTGTACGCATCAATGATGCCCACCTTGATGTCTCGCGCCTCGGAAAGCGCAGGAACCATCATGAGCGACAGAGTCACCACCAAACCAAAAAGAACAATCCCTGAAAACCTGCTTCTTGATCCCTTCTTCATCATTTCTCCTCCCTTTGTTTTGAGGTTATTGAACGATGATAGACCTGTTTTGGATGCTCCGGGCTGAAAAATCCGCGACAAAAATTGTGCTGAGAATTCATTGCGTTCGGTGAGTGACTATAGGGAAAAGCGCTGTAACTGTCAACAGATAAAACCTTCTTATATTCCCCACCCACCGGATATGGGGATCGCCGTAGCCGTGATGAAGGAAGCATCGTCGGAAGCGAGGAACGCGATGACCTTCGCCACTTCTTCCGGTTCGGCCATTCGCCCCAGAGGAGTCTCTTGAATGATCGCATCCTTGAATTTTTTCGCCATGAAGTTCTCAATGGTGGGCGTGCGGGTCAGGCCGGGCAACACCACGTTGACCGTGACCCCGTCCGCCCCTGCTTCCTTGGCTACGGATTTGGTGAAACCGATCAACCCTGCCTTGGCCGTGGAATAGGCCACTTCTCCTTTTCCGCCGATGAGACCGTAAATCGAACTGACGTTGATAATCCTGCCCCATTTTCTAGATCGCATGGAGGGAAGAACAAACTGGATGAGAAACAGGGGCACTGTCAGGTGAATTCCCAGCACCGCCTCAAATCCGGCCTTATCGATCTTGGCCGTTGTTCCGGGCCGGTCAAACCCCGCATTATTGACAAGGATGTCTATAGTGAGGTCCGAGCAGTGTCTTTCGAGTTCCCGGCCCAGGGTTTCCACATCGGTAAGGTCAACGGGTACAGGCACAACCTTTCGGCCCGTTTTTCGGATTCCCTCAGAGACCTCATGAAGCGTACTCGAATTCTTTTCCAGCAAGACAAGATCCGCGCCGCGGGAAGCAAACACCCCGGCGCAGGCCCGGCCGATTCCCTGGCCGGCTCCGGTGATCAATGCCGTTCGGCCCATCAGGTTCATGACGTCCCCCTTCAGGACAGGGCCTTGAGGATCTCCTGCAAATCCCTCTTCACTTCTTCAATCAGAGCGGCGTCTGCGACCGCTGCTTTTTCCCTTTTTTGCTTTAGCCTCTGCCGGGCTCCCTCGATGGTCAGCTTCTCCTCATAGAGCAGTCTTTTGATTTCCAGAATAAGTTCGAGATCCTTCTTCTGATAGGTTCGCTGGTTTGTGTCTGCGCGGACAGGGCGAATCTGAGGAAATTCGCTTTCCCAGTATCTCAGCACATAGGGCTCGACGCCGATAATCCTGCTGACTTCGCCAATCCTGAAAAATTTCTTTTCCTCAGGGATTTGCATCGTCTCGCTACACCTCCCTCAGTCTGGCGCCTGTTTCTTTTCGGATTCTCTCTATGATATTTTCGTGAAGCTTGTTGATGTCTTTGCCGTCCAGGGTATTCTCCCGGGATCGATAGCAGATCCTGAAGGCCAGGGCTTTTTCCGAAGGATCGATCTTTCCGCCCTCAAAGAGATCAAAGAGGCTCACGGACTCCACGAGCCCTCTTCCCTCGCGAAGGATGAGATCCTGAATCCTTGCACTCTCCAGGCTTCGCTTTGCGACGATGGAAAGATCCCGGTATACGGCGGGAAACTTCGCAAGGGGTTCGAAGGTCCTGTCCCCCGCCGCTTTTTCGAGAAGCACCGTGCCGTCGATTTCAAAGGCAAAGACACTTGGCGCATCCACATCAAAGCGTCTGAGCACTTCAGGGGAAAGCTGTCCCACTGTACCGAGCCTCTGATCCGGGAGGCGGATCACCGCTGCAGCATCCTTCAAATACCACGGTGGAGTTTCCCCTCGTTCGAAGAGGAGATCCCTCAATCCCAGAGCCTTCAAGAGCGCTTCCGCAACGCCTTTCACATCATAGAAGTCCGCGGCTCTTTCCTCCCGGTACCATTCCTTGGGATTGCCCAGCCCCATGATCAGGCCCGAGAGCACAAGCCTTTCCTGCGGAAGATCTTCAGTGACCTTCCGGATGAAGATTCTTCCCCACTCAAAAAGTTTGAGATCTTTCTCTCCGTAAGAGAGATTGGTCTTGACCGCTGCAAGAAGCCCTGGGATCAGAGAGGTCCTCATGACCGACTGATCAACGGTGAGAGGATTCAGCAGGGTGACGAAGGATCGGAGAGGGCTTTCCTTTTCAGCGCCCAGGAAATCGGCCGAGTCAGGAGCAATGAAGCTGAAAGAAATCACCTCGCTGAAGCCCAGGCCCACCATGATTTCCCTGACCCGATCCCCCGTGGTCGTTTCCGGAGACTCTTTTTCATCGGAAGCACGGATCGGAGGAATGGTTACAGGAATGTTGTCATATCCCTCCAGCCGAGCCACTTCTTCCATGAGATCCCAGTCGCGGGTAATGTCCACGCGGAAAGAGGGGGCCTTTACCCGAAGAACATTCTCGCCCGAGGGTTGGACTTCCATCTCGAGCGCTTTGAGATAACCGCCCACAGTTTCCGGGGAGAGCTGTGTCCCCAGAAATCGGTTGGTCTTGTCGACTCTCAGATCAATCTCCCGCGGACTGCGAGGGGCCGGGTGATTGTCAATGATTCCCTGGATCACCTCGCCCCCGGCGAGTTCTGAGATGAGCATCATGGCCCGGCGCAGTGCCGGCACAGCTCCGTCAATGTCCACGCCTCTTTCAAACCGGTACGAGGCTTCCGTCGAAAGGCCCAGCCGTTTAGAACTCCTTCGGATGGTGATCGGATCAAAGAAGGCGCTTTCGATCAGGACGTTTTTTGATAGGGAAAAAATTTCAGAGTTGAGCCCACCCATCACCCCTGCCAAGGCCACCGGTCTTTGAGCGTCGCAAATCATCAAGTTGTCCTTGTTCATGGTGTGGGTCTTGCCGTCCAGGGTCGTGAAAACCTCTCCTTCCCTTGCTTTCCGGACCACGATGCGATTCTCCTTGAGACGGTCATAGTCAAAGGCATGGAGGGGTTGTCCCATCTCCAGGAGAACATAGTTGGTCACATCCACCACATTGCTGATGCCTCTGATCCCTGAAACATGAAGGCGATATCTCATCCAGAAAGGGGACGGCTTGAGTTCAAAGCCGCAGATCATGCCGGCCGCATACCTGGGGCAGCCTTCGGGGTCGTCGAGCGTCACGCTGGTCAGCGTTTCGATGCGCCGGTCACTCTCCCTGAAACGGATGTCCGGTTTGCGGAGTCTTCCCCTGGTGAGCGCCGCGATTTCCCGGGCAATGCCGATCACGCAGGCACAGTCAGGGCGGTTGGGCGTCAGGCCGATCTCAAGCGCCCAGTCTTCCAGGGACAAAGCCTGAGCCACAGGGGTGCCGGGCGACAAGGGCTCGGGAAGGAGCATGATGCCCGTGTGATCCTCGGTCAGTCCCATTTCGTCTTCTGCCAGAAGCATTCCGACAGATGCCTCACCGCGAATGCGGCTTTCTTTCACCTCCACCCCGCCGGGAAGCATTGTCCCTGGCAGAGCCATAGGCGCCATCATACCCACACGCAGGTTCGGGGCTCCGCACACCACCTGTACGGCGCGGCGGCCTGCTTCGACATCGCAAAGCCACAGGGTGTCCGCCTTGGGATGAGGTCTCACAGAAACAACTCTTGCCGCGACCACCTCCTCAAGGGACCGGCCTAGGGGTTCCTTGGCCTCCACCTCCAGGCCGGACATGGTGAGAAGCTCGGCCAGGTCATCCACGGACAAAGGAATGTTCACATAATCTTTGAGCCAGTTGAGACTTACACGCATGAGAGATCATGCTCCGCTTCGCTACGCATGAGGAGGAATGAAGTGATGGAGTATTGGAGTAATGGAGTGTTGGGTTTCACCTAATTACCATCCCTCCGATACGATATCTTTACCAGTACTCCAGTACTCCATTTCTCTAGTACTCCATCTTCTAGAATTGTCTCAGGAACCGCATGTCGTTCCTGTAGAAAAGCTGAATGTCATCGATCCCGTACTTGAGCATGGCCACCCGCTCGATTCCCATGCCAAAGGCAAAACCGGAATACACCTCCGGGTCATAGTCCACGAACTTATAAATTGCTGGATCATTCATACCTGAGCCGAGGATTTCAAGCCAGCCTGTGTTTTTGCACGTTCGGCAACCTTTGCCTCGGCATATGACACACCTGATGTCCACCTCCGCGCTTGGTTCGGTAAAGGGGAAGAAGCTGGGACGAAACCTTAGCGCCGTTTCTCTGCCAAACATTTGATGGACAAAACTTGTGAGAGTCCCCTTCAAGTCGCCAAACGTTATGCCTTTGTCCACCAGTAAGCCCTCTACCTGGTGAAACATGGGGGTATGGGTCACATCGGAATCCCTCCTGTAACACTTGCCAGGAGAAATGATCCTAACCGGCGGCAACTGACTTTCCATAACTCGGACTTCCATCGGGGAAGTATGGGTCCTCAAGAGCACCTTGTCGGACACGTAAAAAGTGTCCTGCATGTCCCTGGCCGGATGATCGGCCGGAATATTGAGCGCTTCAAAGTTGTAGTAATCCAGTTCCACTTCCGGACCCTCCACGACCTTGAAGCCCATCCTTCTGAAAATCTCACAGATCTCCAGGAAAACCTGAGTGATTGGATGAAGATGGCCTCTTACAGGTTCGCGCCCGGGCAAAGTCACATCCAGAAGAGAGACACCCTCATCCTTTCGCGAAAGCATCCTCTCCCGGCTCTCTTCAAAGCGCCTGGTCAGCTCGTTTTTCAGGCGGTTCACCACCTGGCCGGCTTCAGGCCTTTCCTCAGGGGAGAGCTCTCCCAGTCTTTTCATCAGGGACGTGAGCAAACCCTTTTTCCCGAGGTAAGCAATGCGAAACCTTTCCAGACCTGAAAGGTCCCTGACCTCTCCAAGATCCTGGATCGCTTTTTTTTCAATTTCGAGAACTTGATCCTTCATGAGAACAAGACGTCACTTTCCTCTCGCCAGATCCCCGAAGCCCATGGATTCACCCATTCCGTGACGAAGGCATTCCCTCAGGCAAGCGCTTACTTCACCATGTTGGCCACGCGGGCAAAGCCGGCCGGGTCATGGACCGCCATGTCCGCAAGGATCTTTCTGTCCAGGTCAATGCCCGCCTTCTGCAGCCCGCCCATGAACGCACTGTACGAGAGGCCGTGCTCGCGCGCAGCGGCGTTGATGCGGACGATCCAAAGCTTCCGAAAGTCTCTTTTCCTCAGTTTCCGATCCCTGTAGGCAAAGGCTTTTGCGCGGTTCAGGGTGATGAAAGCCGTTTTGAAGAGCTTGCTGTGCCCTCCGCGGAAACCTTTGGCAGCCTTCAACACCTTGTTCCGCCGGTGTCTGGCATTGACTCCTCTTTTTACCCTAGGCATGATTCAACCTCACTTTCACGAAAATTAATTTCCAAGAAATCAGGAGCACCCTCGTCGGAGATCATCCTACGGGGACCCATGTTGATAATGAAATCCTCTCTTTTGGGTAGGGAGAAGGGGCCTGAAAACTCTGGTTCAAACACTCTACAGATACGGAATGAGTCTGCTGATGCTTTTCGTGTTTGCGGAATTGAGAACCCCTGATTTTCTAATGCTTCGTTTTCTCTTGGTCGTCTTCTTGGTCAGAATGTGGTTGCCGAAGGCTTTGCTCCTCAGGATTTTTCCTGACCCGGTTTTCTTAAAGCGCTTCGCGGCACCACGCTTTGTCTTTAGCTTTGGCATATCTTACCTCCCTATAAAGCATACCCATATCTAAGCCCCGGTTTCAACGGAAAACCGAGGTTCAAAAGTCACGTTTTCAGCAGGTGAAAAGCGAGTCGCCTTCTGCCTGAACTCCCGGAGCACCGCATGATCTCACAAGCGGTTACCAAAGGATTTGAGCCATGGACTACTTCGGGATCAGGACCATGTTGAGACGCCAGCCCTCCTTGGTTGGCTGCTGCTCCACAGTGCCCTGTTCGGCAACATCCAGGGCGATCCGACCCAAAAGTGCAATGCCGGCGTTCATGTAAGCCATTTCCCGCCCCTTGAAGAGCACCGTCACCTTCACCTTGTCTTTCTTTTCAAGGAATTTCTTGATATTCTTGATCTTAAAGTCAAGATCATGCTCATCCGTGTGGGGTCTCACCCGGACCTCTTTCAACTGGAGCGTCTTGCTCTTCTTCTTCCCCTCCTGCTGTTTCTTGCTCGTCTGGTACTTGTACTTCCCATAATCCATGATCTTGCAGACAGGGGGGTCTGAATTGGGGGCAACCTCAACAAGATCCAAACCATCTTGAATCGCCTTCTCCAGAGCTTCCCGGGTCGGCAGAATGCCCAACTGCTGTCCATCGGCACCGATCAGGCGGACGGCCTTTGCATGGATCCTCTCATTGACATTGACTTCATCGGTTTTCTTAACTATAACCCTACCTCCTTTGTTTGCACTCCTCGTTGATCCTTTCAA
>Ga0299912_10004863_pt1 | contig 11003 bp, 9 predicted proteins | sample RVTome_2_FD_207667 | JGI IMG/M metagenome (GOLD analysis project Ga0299912, IMG submission 207667) | Soil microbial communities from uranium-contaminated site in the Upper Colorado River Basin, Wyoming, United States - RVT95D214 (version 2) ... | reverse complement strand
GGGCCGTGGCAGCGTGACCGTAAACGTGGACCCGCGACCCGGCCGGCTCGTGACGCCGATCGAGCCGCCATGGGCCTCGGCGATCCACTTCGAGATTGACAGCCCGAGGCCGATGCCGGGCCGCTCACCGGTGCGGGAACGGGCGGGATCGGCCCGCCAGAAGCGGTCGAAGACCCGGCCCACGTCCCCCGGGGCGATGCCAATCCCGGTGTCGCGGATCGCGATTGTCGCCGCCTGTGGGGAGCCTGTCAGGGTGAGCCAGACCTGCCCGCCGGCGGGGGTGTACTTCACGGCATTCGTGCCGATGTTCATCACCAGCTGGCGCAGCCGCGCGGGGTCGCCCTCGACGACGACCGGCTCGGGCGGCACCTCGAGCGCGACCTCCACGCCCGCCTCTTCCCCCAGGATCTCCGCGGTCTCGTGCACCTCCCGCAGGACGTCGCCGAGGTCCACGGACTCGCGGTGCAGCTCCATGCGGCCCTCGTCCACGCGGGCCAGGGTGAGGAGCGCGTCCACCAGCTCGGTCATCCGCTTCAGCTCCTGGAGCGTCTCCTCGAGCGGGACCAGGAGCTCGGGCGCGGTGGTCTGGTCGGTGAGCGCGCGCTCCACGCCGGCGCGCATCACGGTCAGCGGCGTCTTCAGCTCGTGGCTGGCGTCGGCGACGAAGCGGCGCAGGGCGGCGAAGCTCGTCTCGAGGCGCGCCAACAGGGAGTTGAGGGCTCCCGAGAGCCGGCCCAGCTCGTCAGCGGTCCCGAGCACTGCGAGCCGGCGATGCAGGCTGCGGCCGTCGGTGATCGCCTCGAGCTCGTCGATCATGTGCCCCACGGGGCGCAGGGCGCGCGCCGAGAGGAGATAGCCCATGCCGACGGCGAAGAGAAGGATCAGCGGCGCGACAGCGAGCATCGAGACCACCAAGCGCTGGGGCCCGACCTCGAGGTCGCTGACCGGCTCACCAACGGCGACGCCGGCGAGCGCGGGGACCGTCGCGCCGTCCAGGCGGTGTCCGACGAACCGCAGCCGCGTGCCGTCGAGCACGATGGTGAAGATCGTGTGGTCGTTCGGGGCGCCGAAGACGCGGCCGCGCAGCGTGTCGGTGGCCTGGGGCGTGAGGCGGCGCACCTCGGCCGAGCCGAAGACGCGGCGGCCCATCGTGTCCACGACGACTACCCAGCCCGGAATCGGGTCGAGCCGTTCCTGGAGGTCGAGGCGCAACGCGGCGAAGAACGGGTCGGCCGACTCCTCCACGAGCCGGCCGCCGGCGCGCTGCTCGGCGGCGAGCAGGTTCGCGACGAGCGCGGTGACGCCCGTCAGGCGCCGGTCGAGCGCGGTGAAGTTCGCGCGCCGCTGCAGGGACGAGATCGCGACCCCGAAGGCGAGCACGGTCGCCACGAGGGCGACCGTGTACCACAGCGTCAGGGTGGCGCGGACGCTGCGCACTCAGGCCCTCACCACGTACCCCACGCCGCGCATGGTGTGGATCAGCTTCGGCTCGCGGCCGTGGTCGATCTTCTTGCGGAGCCGGTTGATCACCACGTCCACGATGTTCGTGCCGGGGTCGAAATGGTAGTCCCACACGTACTCGGTGATCAGGGTGCGGCTCATGACCCGGCCGGTGTGGCGCACCAGGTAGACGAGCACGGCGTATTCCTTCGGCGTCAGCTCGATGTCCTCGCCGCCGCGGGTCACGCGCCGGCTCCCCGTGTCGATCCTCAGGTCGGAGGTCTGAAGGACCGGCGGGGCCAGCTCCTTGGGCCGCCGGCTGATCGCCTCGACGCGCGCGATCAGCTCGGCCATGGCGAACGGCTTGGTGACGTAGTCGTCGGCGCCCATCTTGAGCGCGTCCACCTTGAACTCGACCGAGTCCTGCGCCGTCAGCACGATCACCGGCGTGGAGACGCCGCGGTCGCGCAGGGTGCGCAACACGTCGAGGCCGGAGAGCCCCGGCAGCCGCAGGTCGAGCACGATGATGTCCCACTGGCCCGAGCTCGCCTTCTCGAGCCCTTCCTTGCCGTCGGCGACCAGCTCAGCGCCGTCGTGGTGCTCCGCCAGGCCGCGCGCGACGAACTGGCCGACGGTGCGGTCGTCCTCGACGACCAGAATCTTCACCGGTCGGCGACGGGCAGGATGACCGTGAAGGTCGAGCCCCGCCCGATCGCGGAGTCCACCTCGATGCGGCCGCGGTGGTCGGCAATGATCGTGTAGCAGATCGAGAGCCCGAGACCGGTGCCCCGCCCCTGCGACTTGGTCGTGTAGAACGGCTCGAAGATCTTCTGGATGTCGGCCTTGGGGATTCCGGTGCCGGTGTCCGAGAAGGCGATCACCACCTCGTCGCCGCGGGTCGCGTGGCGGGCGGTGCGCACGGTGAGCGTGCCGCGCGCCTCCATGGCGTCGGCCGCGTTCAGCATCAGCGCCATGAAGACCTGGATGAGCTGATCCTTGCTCGCCAGGACCGGCAGCAGCCCGTCGGCGAACTCGCGCTGGAGCTTGAGCACCTTGAAGCGGTCGTGGTGCTTGAGGAGCAGCAGCGTCTCCTCGACGACGGTGTTCACGTCCTGGCGGGTCTTCGCGCCGCCCCGCGGGCGTGAGAGGTCGAGCAGCTGGTCCACGATGCGCTTGCAGCGGTCCACCTCGGAGTCCATGATCCTGAGGTACTCGCCGATGCCGGCGGCGACGTCGGCGGACGCGTCGTCGAGCCGGGCCGAGACGGCGTCGACGCAGGCGCCGATGGTGGCGAGTGGGTTGTTGATCTCGTGCATGACGCCGGCGGCGAGCTGCCCGAGGGCGGCGAGCTTCTCCGACTGTGCGATCTGGCCCTGGACGTCCTTCCACTCGGTGATGTCCTCGCCGATCGTGATCAGGTGGGTGATCTCCTCGTCGCCGAGGCGCATCGGGATCTTGGTGATGCGGTAGTGGCGGCCGTCGTCGCCGGTGGACTCGTAGACCTGGATGCGCCCGGAAGAGAAGACCTCGTCGAACTCGCGGCGCAGCAGCTCGCGCGGCTGGCGGTGCAGGACCTCGAAGATCGGGCGGCCGAGGGCGTGGTCGCGTGGCACGCCCTGGGTGCCGGTCTCGCGCTTGCGGTTCCACGCCTGAATGCGGTAATCGTGGTCGATGACGTAGAGGCCCACGGGGAGCGAGTCGATGACCTTGGCGGTGAAGCGGCGCTGCTCCTCGGTCTCGCGTGCGCGGCGCGCGACCTCGATGGTGAGGTCCTGGGACAGCTCCTTGGAGGCGAACAGCGGGGTGAGCACGTTGGCGACCACCGCGAGCACGCTGCGCGCCATCGCCTCACGGCCGTCGCGGGGGACGCGCATCTCGATGAGGCCGAGCGCCTGGCCCTGGTGCACCAGCGGCACGCGGAAGTCGATCTGGTCCCAGGAGTCGGTCGGAGCGGCGTCGCCGGCCAGGATGGCCGCGGCCATACGCTCGGCCTCCTCGGGCGTCGGCTCGCTCCCGCCCGCGGCGATCGCGCGGTAGGAGCGGCCTTCCGCGTCGCGGACCCAGAGGCGGCACACCTTCGCCGCGAGCCCGTCGCGCAGGATGGTGACGACGGCATTCATCGCCGACTCGGTGAACACGCCCGGGGACAGCGCGGCGGTCACGTCGGCGATCAGCTGCAGTCCCGGGTGCACCGGGACCCAGAGCCGGGATGCGGCGCGCGGACCGTCCTGCGGGGCCATAGGAGCGAAGGTACGGACGCACAATGCCGACTTCAAGCTTCCAGGTGCCGGGTGCGAGCTACCACGTGTCGGGGGTCAGGGGTCAGGGGTCAGGGGGGTGCGTGCATAGGCGGGGATTCCTCACGCTGATCGGGGCGAGCGGCGCGGTGCCGCTCGGCACGCGCCACGCCCGGCACCGGGAGACGCCGCTGTGGCGGTTCGCGCTCGACGGCCGACTGCGCTGGAGCCTCGTGCCCCGGCGCGGGAGCGCGGCGGTGGCGGGCGCGGAGATCGCCGTGCGCTTCGCGGACGGAGCGCCGGTGCCCCTGGCCGCGCTGACCGGCGTACACCGCTTCCGGTCGGGCGAAACCGAGGCCCCGTCCACCACCGTCGTCGGTCGCGCCGGCGCGGTCGAGGTCGCCGCGACGTTCGCCGACGGGGAGCGCCCGACGATCACGGTTCGCGTCCGCGGCCTCGGCGCCGAGCGTGCGCTGGCGGACGTGCAGTTCCTCGACCTGACGGTGCCGCACGCGCAGCGCGGGCGGCGGCTGGCGTGGATCAACGGCTTCCAGTCGTGGAGCGCGTGCCGCGTGGTCGAGCTGGACGGCACGAGCGAGGCCACGGGCCACTGGCAGCTTGCGCTCCTGGGCCAGCCGGGCCTCGCGCTGGCGTTCGGCGAGGATGACGCCGGCGCAGGGGAGTTCCAGCTTGCGGGCACACGCCTCGTGGCCGTATCGCGGTGCGGCGGCCGGCCGGTGGGCGCGGCCGTGCCGGCGGCGACGACGACGCTCGGGATCCTTCCCGGCGACGACCCGCTCGCCGCGCTCGGCACGCTCGTCTCGCTCGGCGAAGCGCCCGAGCGCCGGCCCGCGCCCGCCGGCTGGTGCTCCTGGTACGAGCTGTTCGAGCGCGTCACCGAGGCGGACGTGATCGCCAACCTCGAGGTCGCGCGGCGCGAGTTCGATCCGCGCGCCTTCCGGGTGATCCAGCTCGACGACGGCTACCAGCGCGCGGCCGGCGATTGGGACACCAGCGACAAGTTCCCGCACGGGCACCGCTGGCTGACCGAGCAAATCCACGCCGCAGGGTTCGAGGCGGGGCTGTGGATCGCGCCGTTCGCCGTGACCGAGCGGTCGGGGATTCCCGCGGCGCACCCGGACTGGCTGCTGCTCGGCGAGGACGGCGCGCCGTTGCCCTTCGACGACCAGCCACACTGGGGCGGCCGCGCCTGGGGGCTCGACGCCGCGCAGCGTGACGTGCAGGACTTCCTGCGCAACCTGACGCGCCACGCCGTCACCGAGTGGGGCTACGACTACCTCAAGCTCGACTTCCTGTACTACGGCGCGCGCGGCACCCGGCCCGGGCGGCGCCTCGGTCCGACGGAGGCGTACCGGGCCGGCATGCGCGCCCTGCGCGAGGGCGCGGGCCGCGCGTTCGTGCTCGGCTGCGGGGCGCCGCTCCAGCACAGTCTGGGGCTCGTGCACGGGATGCGCATCGGCGGCGATGTGGACGCGAGCTGGGGCGGGATCCAGCCCGCGGCGCAGGCAACGATGCTCCGCCTGCACCTTGACGCGGCGTGGCACAACGATCCCGACGCGCTCGTCGTGCGCGAGCCGCTCCGCGACGAGGAGGCGCGCGCCTGGGCCTCAGTCGTGGCGCTCAGCGGCGGGATGACCCTGTTCTCGGACCATCTGCCCCGCCTGCGCGCCGACCGGTTCGCCATCCTCCGGCGCACGATCCCGGTCGCGCCGGTGCGCGCACGCGTGCTCGACCTCGGTACCGGCGCGCCGCAGCGCGCCCCCGCGCTCCTCGCGGGCGACACCGTGCTCGCGCGCCTGCCTCCGCGGTGGCGCTTCCGCGCCGGCGACGCCGCCGCGTGGAGCGACCCGGCGCTCGACGACTCGGCATGGGAGGAGATCCCGATCGGCGTGCCCTGGGAACGCGCCGGCCACGAGGGGCTCGACGGCTACGCGTGGTATCGGACACGGTTTGCCGCGCCGGCCCGGCCGCGGGCGGGCACGCTCGTCCTCGAAATCGGGAAGATCGACGACGTGGACGAGACGTTCGTGAACGGCGTGCGCGTGGGGGGTAGCGGGGCCTTCCCGCCCAGCTACCGCGCCGAGTGGCAGACGTATCGGCGCTACCCCGTGCCCCGCGAGGCCGTGCGGTGGGGCCGCGCCAACGTGGTGGCGGTACGGGTGTACGACGGCGGGGGCGGCGGGGGGATGTGGCGGCTCACTCGCGACCGGCCGCCGTCGGTGATGCTGGCGCGGGCCCAGGCCGGCGGGCGCGACTGGTGGACGCTCGCGCTGGTGAACTGGGACGACGAGCCGCGCCGGCTGCGCGCCGACCTCGCGGAGCGCGGCGTGCGCGGCCCGCTCGCCGCGTACGACGTGTGGGCGGAAGCGCGGCGTCCCGCCGTGCAGGGCGTCGTCCAGCTCATCGTGGCGCCGCGCTCGGCCGTGGTGCTGGGGCTGCGGCGTCCGGGACGCGGTCCGTTTGTCCTCGGCACGACTCGGCACATCGTGCAGGGCGCGGTGGACCTCGAGCGTGAGACCTGGGATGCGCGGCGGAGGGTCCTCGCGGGCCGCTCGGTGCAGCTGGACCGCGGGCCCTACGCCGTCACGATCGCGGTGCCGCCGGGTATGCACCCGCGGGCGTGCCATGCGGGCGTTGCCTGCCTGGTGACGCACGCGCACGGCGGCGCGCGCGCGGGGGCGATCCGGCTGGAGTTCCCGGAGCCGGCGCCGGAGATCGAGTGGCAGGTGGAGTTCTGAACGGCGGTTGAAGGTCGGATCTCAGTCCGGCGGTCCCCGGCGCCGCGTCCCGCCGGACGACGTTTGGTAGCGCAGCGAGACCTGGAGGTGGAGGTTCGCTCCCGCCTTGCCGGCGAAGACCGCCGGGCCGGCGAGGATCGCGAAGCTCTCGTCGATCCGCTGGTTGCCCCCGAAGGAGAGGCCGAACAGCAGCGCGCCGGTGCCCCAGTAGCGCCCCTCCGGGAGCGGCGAATCGATGCCCGCCGAGACGCCGAGCTCCGGCGCGGCGACGAGCCGCACCCAGCTCGGGTCCCGGTCCGTGCCGACCATCGCGAGGTTGGCGATCGGCCGGCGGACGCCGAGCAGCGCGGTGACGAAGAACCCCTGCGACCCACCGATCAACACCGCCTGGTCCTGCACGAAGCTGCCGAGCCGCGCGCCCAGGCTCACGACCCCGTGGCTCGCCGGCGCGCCGAACGGCCGCAGGACCGCGAGGTCCACGCCCGAGGGCTGCCAGAGGCCGCCAGTGAACCCCGTCACGCCGATCGAGAAGCCGCGGCGCGCGGGAGCGGCATACGTGGGCAGCTCCTGCGCGGCGAGAAGCGAGGGAAGAGCGAGGACGGCGAGCAGGATCCTGGTCACTTGAGCCCCGTGAGTTGGATGCCGCGCACGAAGTAGCGCTGCGCCACGTCGAGATGGCCACGGCGGGCATGGCGCGAAGATAGCCCGCGGCCCGCCGGCCGGGAACCTCGACGAACCGTCCCGGCGTTACCTTTGCTGGGTGACAGCGACGGAGTTCGAGGCGTACCTGGCGGGTGTGCTCGACGGCGCCTACGCTCTCGCGCTGCACCTGACGCGTAACCGTAGCGACGCGGAGGACCTGGTGCAGGAGGCGGCACTGCTCGCGTTCCGCGGGTTCTGGACCTTCGTCCGCGGGACGAACTTCCGCGCCTGGTTCCTGCGGATCCTCAGCAACGCGTTCTTCTCGAGCCTGCGGAAGCGGCGGCCGGAGACCGGCGCGGTGTCGCTCGAGGAGATCCCGAGCGCCTACATGCAGCGCCAGGCGCACCAGCTGGCGGCCTCCGGCGCGGCGGGAGGCGTGGCGCCGGGCGACCTGGTCCTGACGGTGACCGGGAAGCTCGAGTCGGACCAGATCACCGCCGCCATCGACGCGCTGCCCGAGGAGTACCGCCTGGTCTGCACGCTGTACTTCCTGCAGGACCTTCCCTATCGAGACATCGCCGACGTGCTCGAGATTCCCGTCGGCACCGTGCGCTCGCGGCTGCACCGCGGGCGCGCGCTGCTCCAGAAGCGGCTCTGGCAGCTCGCGGTGGACCACGGCCTCGTTGCCGCCGCGACCGGAGGTGCCGCATGACGCTGGCGCCGCTGACCTGCGCCGAAGCATTCAAGCGGCTCGACGACTACCTCGACCGCGAGCTGAGCCCCGAGGAGACGGTGCGCGTCGCGAAGCACCTCGAGGTGTGCGCCCGGTGTGCCGGCGAGATCGGGATCGAGCGGCAGGTGCTGGAGGATATCCGGATGAAACTGGGGCGTATCAAGGCGCCGCGCGGGCTGATGGCCCGCATCTCGGCACAGTTGAAGGGCGGCTGAGCGGGGCGCACCTGCGGCCCGCTCGGCACTCGGAGTCCGGGACGTAGCGCGCGACGGGGAGGCGCGCCTCCAGGCGGCCGGCGTGTCAGGCGAGGTTCTTCACGCAAAGAAGCTGGAAGGCGTGGCGCGGGAACCGGGCGGTGAGCGGGCGCGAGAGGAACGAGACGGCCTTCCAGAACGGCCGCGGCTGCCAGGTAACGCGCGCCAGCTCCCCGCGCAGCGGTCTCCAGCCGCTGATACCCGACACGCAGTAGCCGAGCGCCTCCATCTCCTCCACTCCCCATCCCGAGCGGTGGCGCTGAAACGGGTTGTCGCCGTACTCGCCCTGCGGCAGGAAGCCGTTCGGCGTGAAGACGATCACTTTCTTCCGCGCGATGCGTTCCATCAGGCCCAGCAGGCGGAGGCCGTCGGCCTTCACGAGATGCTCGATGAGATCCGAGGCGACCACGCAGTCGAACGATCGTTCGGCGAAATGCTCGCCGATCTCGAGCACTCCGGCGACCAGGTAGTCGGAGTGCATGCCGCGGCGCCGGCTCGCCTCGACCGACGGCGCGTGAGCGTCCACGCCCACCGTGCGGCCAAGGCGGGCCGTGAGCCTCCCCAGCGGAGAGTCGGTGCCGCAGCCGACGTCGAGCACCGAATCGCACTGCCCGACGATCTCGCGCTCGAGCCTCCGCGCGTAGCCGAGGAACCCGTTCAGCGCGCGCTCACGGCCTGCGCACGGCGAGCGGCCGGCCCGGCACCTCGTTGGTGAACGTGAGGGCCGTGATCCGCCATTCCCCGCGGTGCTTCATGAGGTGGAAGGCGTCGATGCCGTAATGCGTCTTTACCGAGTCGCGCCGCGTCCCGAAGCGCGCGCGGTAGATCGCCCACGCCTCGGCGAGCGGGCCGTAGGTTCGGACGTCCACGTGCACGAGATCCTCGGAGAACACGGCCAGCCGGTCGGGGCCGTCGGCGGCGCGGCTGACGAAATCGTCCACCGACTGCACGACCACGCGCTCGGCGCCCTCGCCGGGCGGCTGCCAGTTGGTGGTGATGATCGCGCCGGGCCAGAAGCTGAGCCCGAAGTCGCGCCAGCGGCGCGAGCTGAAGCGACGATAGTAGGTGCGCAGCGCCGCCTCGACCGCCACGGCCTCGGCGGAGTCCTGCTCGACGGCCGTCAGCGAGTCAGCGGCGGTGCGGGTGCCGGGCGGACGCCCCGACGGGGCGCGCTCGACGCGGCACGCGGCGAGCAGGACAAGTGCGGCGACCAGGAACGCGCGCTTCACGGCGCTGCAATGTGGGGATAATCGCGGAACCGCGGTAGGGCGTGATGGCGGACGGTCGCGGCGCGCGGCATATTCGCGCCGAACCTCCGAGGGATGCCATCGCCATGATGAACCGCCGTCACTTCTTGGGGTCAGCCGTCGCCGCGGCTCTGCTCGGCCGCAACAAGAGCGCCGCTGCGCCCACGCCGGCGAGTCCGTTCGGCGGATCGCTGCCGCCCGCGGTCTTCCAGGACGACGAGAGCTACTGGCGCGCGCTGCGCCGCGAGTTCCTGATGCCCTCCGACGAGGCGTTCTTCAACACCGGCACCCTCGGCAGCTCGCCACGCGTCGTGCTCGACGCGGTCGTGAACCACATGACGCAGGTGGACGCGACGATCGCGCACTGGGACTACAAGCCCGACCACCCCGACTACTTCACCGGCTACCGGCCGGAGCTGGAGCTGCGCGAGAAACTCGCCCGGCTCATCAACGCGACGGCGGCCGAGATCGCGCTCACGCAGAACGCGACCGTCGGGATGAACTACGTCGCGAACGGCATCCGCCTCCAGCCGGGCGACGAGGTCATCCTCACCAACCAGGAGCACCCCGGCGGGCGGCACGGGTGGGACCTCAAGGCCAAGCGCTACGGCGTCTTCGTCAAGAACGTGACGGTGCCGGTCCCGCCCGAGAGCCCGCAGCAGCTCATCGACCTCTACGTGAACGCGACCACGCCGCAGACCAGGGTGTGGGGGATCCCGCATCTCACGAGCCAGCTCGCGATCCTCTTCCCGGTCAAGGAGTTGTGCCGGCTCGCCCGGGAGCGCGGGATCTTCACCGTGATCGACGGGGCGCAGGTGTGCGGCCATCTCGCGCTCGACCTGCGCGAGATCGGGTGCGACGCGTACTACAGCTCGCCGCACAAGTGGCTGCTCGCACCGAAGGGGTGCGGCTGGCTGTACATCCGCGCGGAACGGCTCCCCGAAATCTGGGCGACGATCGTCTCGTCGAACTGGGACAACTACCACGACGGCGCGTTCCGGCTGATGCAGATCGGGTCGGGCAACCTGTCGCTCCTCAAGGGCTACGAGGCGGCGATCGACTTCCACCAGCGCATCGGCTCGGCGCGTGTGGAACAGCGGATCGTCGGCCTCGCGAACCGGCTGCGCGAGGGGCTGCGCCAGATCCCGCAGGCGCGCATCTGGTCGCCGCAGCACGCGGAGCTGGTTTCGGCGACGACGGTGTGGAGCCTGGGCGGGTGGTCGGCGACGGAGCTGATGGACCAGCTGTGGGAGCGCTCGAAGGTCCGCTGCCGCGCGATGGGCGATCCGTACGGCGTGCGACAGTGCTGTCACATCTACAACGCGCCTGAAGAGGTCGAGCGGACGCTGCAGACGATACGGCGCATGGCGTGGGAAAGGCGGGAGAGGTGAGGGGAGCCACCTTGGCGCCTCTCACCTCTCACCCCGCGAAGCGTACCTCGTGCTCGGCGCCGGCCTGGAAGACGACGGCGCAGCGCATGCCCGTGCCCCAGGCGGTCACCTCGGGCTGAACCGCCTCGCCGTCCACCTCGACGGTCTCGGGGAGCGAGGCAAGCCACGTCCCCACGGTCAGCCAGAGGGGCGGGCCCACGGTGTGGCGCACCGCAATGGTGACCTCGCGTGCGCGCCGCCGGACCCGCAGGTCGTAGACCGACTCCCCGCAGCGCACGCCCGTCGCCTCGAGCCACTCGA
>Ga0299912_10004861_pt1 | contig 11004 bp, 7 predicted proteins | sample RVTome_2_FD_207667 | JGI IMG/M metagenome (GOLD analysis project Ga0299912, IMG submission 207667) | Soil microbial communities from uranium-contaminated site in the Upper Colorado River Basin, Wyoming, United States - RVT95D214 (version 2) ... | reverse complement strand
CGGCTCCGGGTTTTTCTTGATTTCCTCGTTGAAGAGGACCTCGCCGCCCTCGCCGTCCTTGCCGTCCTCGATATCCACGCAATAAAAGTGGTTTCCGAGAGTGGTGTCCGCGTCGCCGTCCGTGTCATAGCCGGACCCGAAGAAGGCGACCCAGCGGCCGTCCGAGAGCTTCCCGATGGACGGCACCGACCAGGTTTCGCCGGTCGACTCGGGATCGTTGAATTCCCAGAGGGGCTTGGGATTGCTGGGGTCGGTCACGTCGATGCAGAAGTAGTACCAGTAATGGTCTTTTCCCCAGCCGGCGCCCTGGCCGCAGACGACCACGGTGTGCCACTCGCCGTCGAAGAAGACGTCCTGGATGGCGGGCGTGCCGTCGACGAAGTAGTGATGGAAGAGGTATTCCCCGCAATCCGGGTCCTTGATCCGCATTTTCTTGAGCTTGTAGAGCAGGTTATTGGGGATGAAGGCCCATTGTTCCTCGAGGGTGGCCGGATGGAAACAATGCAGCATGCCGTCGTTGGCGCCGACCAGGATCGACCGGGGCCGGTCGGCGTTGGTCGTTTTGAAGGTGTCGTAGCCGTCTCCCATCAGGGCGGGAACTCCGCTGGGCGGCTCCAGGGACTGGGGCGAGGAATGGTTGATGTCCCCGAGTTTCCAATTCCGGTTCCGGCCCAGGACGAACGAGATGAGGGGTTCGGTCTCGGGGCTCCCGATGCCGAGGCCGAGGTACGGTTCGAGGTCCTCGGCCGCGGACACGCTGAATTCGAGGTAATCGTTCATGACGCCGTCCGCATCAACGGCCCGGGCGGTGAAGACATGCCGGCTGTCCCAGGACGTCGCAGCCAGAACCTCGCCCGCGTCTTGGACATAAGTCGCGCCGGCGCCTTTAATCTCCTGGATGGTCGAGCCCCGTTGCGCGGCCAGGACCATATTGGTCAGGTTCCAGGAGCGGAGGTGTCCGCGCCAGGAGGGGAACTCGAACGAGGCCGAGAAAAGGACCTCTTCGTTTTCCGCGTGGCTGGCGTCGACATCGGCATAAGTGAAGGCGTGCGAAGTCCGGGAATACTCCCTCTTGTTGAGATAGCGGTAGTCGATCCGGATATAGATAATCCTGGGCGTCGTCGTTTCGTCCGAGCTGGTCAGGACGGCCTTCCAGCGGAGGAACCAGCCGGGGCTCTGGAACATGAATTCCGTCCCGGGCGTAACGGGCCCTTCCCATAGGGGGTTTCCGTTCTCGTCGTTGCTGTTGGACATATAGTAGGCGATGGAAGTTCCGGACGGAGTCTGGGCGGTGGCAGTCAGGGTTGCCGCGACGACGGCGTGGTCGGCTGTGATAAAAGAACAGGGGAGGAGGTTCATAGAATAAACGGTTCCCCTATCGACGTAGAGGGGGTAGCTCTCGTTCATGACGAAGTAACAGTTCTGGGAGTCGTTGCCGTCGGCCACGAAGAAGTCGAGGTCGCCGTCGTCGTCGAAATCCCCCAGGGCGCCCGAGTCCAGGTCGGACGAAGGGGACATCTTTCTGCCGTCGGAGGGGACGGGAATCGAAGTCATGACTCCGGCGCCGTCGTTCTTATACCAAAAGACATAGCCGCCCGGAGGGTTCGAGGTCCAGCCGTCCGTTGCCAGGACGATATCGATATCGAGATCGCCGTCCAAATTCCCGGCCCTGAGCATCGTGCAGGACCCATGATTCAGAGAGATGGTGATGGTCCGGGCCGTGTACTTGCTGAAGTTCCCCAGGCCGTCGTTCCGGTAGAAGTAAATACTCCGCGAATTGGCGGACCCCGCGTAGAAGTCTATATCGCCGTCGCGGTCAAAATCGCCGGCCGCGACGCCGCACACGCCGTAGATATAGGTCGAGTTGTTGTTATAGGGGTTGATCGCGGTCGGAAGGCGGGAAAAGACGCCGCTGCCGTTGTTGATGAAGATCACGACCTCGCCCCAACGATTCGTCGCCCAGCGGGAGGGGATGCCGACCAGGAGGTCGAGGTCGTTGTCGCCGTCGATATCGACGGATTCGATGTTGCTCTCCCATCGGTAGTGGTCGCCGCCCGTGCCCCATTCGCCGTACCCGTCGTTGATGAGGTCGCCCAGGTAGGTTGGCGTTGTGCTGAAAACGGGAATGCCGCCCGGGCTGAGATGGTCCTCGACATAGCGATTCTTGAAGATGAACAGCCGTCCCTGCCAGCTCAAGACCGCGATGTCCGCGTCTCCGTCCCCATCGTAGTCCCCGGCGCCGCAGGCGATGATTTCGTAGGTCCTGTCCAGGGCCGAGCCCGCGTAGAGGAGGTAATAGGGGCCGTTGAACTTGAACCTCGTCTCGTCGGCGGGATCTTTGCCCAGCGAGGTGAAAAAGGCGATGTTGCTGTCGTTGGCGTTGGTGTTCCCCAGGCTCGAGTTTGTGTTGTAGTCCGTGCGCCGTCCCCCCTCGACGAGGTCGACGAGCCCGTCCCCGTTGAAGTCGGCGGCGGCGCCCGTCATCCGCCAGTTGGTCGTCACGGGATAATCGCCGCCGGGTATGAAGTTGGCGCCCTTCTCCTTGAGCCGGAGTTCGAAGTTGCCGGTTGTCTGGTCGATGGTGATCCCCTGCATGTTGTTGGGATCGTCGACGTTGACCGTGACCGGGTTGTTCCCGTTGCTGTAGCCGACGACATGATCGCTTTCGGTCGTGCAGCCGCCCACCTGGGCCTTGGCTTTAATGAAGAAGACCGCGGCCAGGACGATCGCCGCTCCGGCAAGGATGTACGCATATTTTTTCATGTTCGTGTCCCCTTATTGTAGTGCAATTTCGACTTCGATGCGGGCGTAGGAATTGCGCGGACCGCGTCCGATCGAAACCAGGATGCAATCCGTCACATTCTGTATGCCCAGGGCTTCGTCGTTGATCAGGAAAACGGTGTAGCTGAACCGGGTGTCGCCCGGCATGGCCTGGGCCGCGAACAGCTCGTTTTCGGGATGGGCGAGGACGTCGTCGACGAGCTGTTGATCGCTCAGGCGGCGGAAATAATTCGCCGTGTCCAACGGATCGTCGAGCCCCGAGGCGCCGTTGTAGGTCGTCCTGTACAGGGTCGAGAAATCGGAAATGAGCCCGCCGTCAAACTGGTCGGAGAGATTTTTCCAGGCGGCGTCGAATCCCGCCTCGGCCGTTTCCAGGGTCTGTTGCTGGAGCCGGACGCTTCCGGCCACCTCGGGCCCGGTCTGGGTCACGGAGATGACGGTCATGCCGACGGCCAGGAGAAAGGCCAGGACGAGGATGACGACGATCAGGCCCATGCCCTTACGGACGTTCGGTTTGGTTCGTGTCATGTCGGCCTCTTTAATGTTTTCCCGTATTGTAGATAACCAGGGCGTTGTTCCGGATGGTGGCGGTGGATTCGAGCAGGAAGCGCCGGCGCCAGTCGTCCGGCGCCGGTCCCGTCGCGGCCGGGGAATTCGACAGGGCCGGCCTGCGGTAGAGTTGGACGTCGGTGATCGGGGACTTGGAGACTGTCATGTAGGGCTGGTCCGTCCGGCCCAGGATCTGGATCCGAATCTGGCTGAGTTTAGCAAGAAGCTCCCGCTTGGTTTGGCGAGTCGCGGCGTCATCGGTTTCCAAGATGGTCCAGTTCGCGTAGTCCCAGGACCGGAAGCCGTCAAGAAGGCCATCGCCGTTGAGGTAGTCGCCGTTGTATTCGAACTGGAGGTTTTCGATGTTCATGGCCAAAGGCATGTGCAGGGCCACGCCGGTTTCGACGTTGTTCGTCGACATGTAGAGTACGTTGGGAATGCCGAGATATCCGTCGGCCGTTTGCGGATTAATGGTCGGGTAATCGTCGTCGTCCCCGGTCGTGTCGAGCCAGTAATACTTGATCTCGGCCATGGTGATGATCGCATCGTCCCAGCAGGAGTCGTCGCAGAGCGTGTCGCTGAGTCCGCCGGGCGGGTTGATGCCGGGGGCCTGGCCCGGGGCGAATATGACATGGGCGGTCCCCGCCCCGCAACCCTGTATTTTATCATCGGCGATGAATCGGAAGGCATAGCAACCCGGGCAGCGGGTCGACATGACAAGGACGGTTTTATTCTCGTAGAATTCCGGGCACTGGTAGGGAGCGTTCTCGAGCTCGTAGTCGTAGAGGTCGGCTTGCGCCGAACTCCCCTGGTATTTCTCGATCCTGAGGGCGAGGGGATCGGCGAAGTTTCCCATCAGTTTGAGAGAGTCCGCCCCCTCCGGGGCGGGGCTGAAGGCGTCCTGGCCTTCGAGCGCGTATCCGGTGATATCCGAGACGAGCCCGACGCCCGCCATCCGGGCGTCCCGGGACACGAAGTACATGGCGGAGCGGACGTCGTGCTGGACCTCGGAGAACCGTGTCTGGTCCACGGAGACCTTGTTGCTCCGTTCGAAGAGGGCCAGCGTCCCTATGACGACGATCAGGAGGATCGAGCTTCCCAAGAGAAGCTCGACCAGGGTAAAACCCCTCGGGGCGAAGCCTCTTTTTGGAGCGCGCATTTTCATGGTTCTCACCTCCAGATCATCGTCTGGATCTGAGCCCGGACCTTGTGGCCCTCGGGGTCGGCGATAAGGTCGGCCGCGGCCGTCCCCACCTGCTCGGCTGAAAAGACAAGGACCCGAACGTCGTATAGAGTCCCCGTGTACAGTACCTGGGTGATCCGGCGGTAGTCGTCAACGCCGTCCGAGTTGAGGTCGATGAGATCGTCGATCGTGTTTCCGGCCATGGCGGCGACGTCGGCTAAGAGCATGTTCCGGACCGTGTCGATCTCCTGCTGGGCTAGGAAGGTCGCGTTGGCGATCCGGTCTGCCTGCCGGTTCTGGAGGACGGCCAGGGTGAAGAGCTCGGCCAGGCCCATGACGGCGGTCCCCATCAGGGCCAGCCCGATCAGGACTTCGATCAAGGTGAAACCCTTTCCCGTTTTGGATTTTCTCTGGATCATGTCATGAGCTCCTGTCTTTGGCGTAGAGGACGGAGCCTCCCGCATAGACGCTGACGACCCGTTCGTCGTCCTGCCCGCCTATTTTAAGCTTTTCGCTCTGGAGGGTCACGTTATTTTGGTTCACGGTGAAATCCGAAATATACCCGAGTGATGAATAGGTCACGGCGTTGGTGGGAAGGTTGACCGTCGTCGTAAAGCCGGAAGGGATGGTCCTTTGGAGCACGCCGGGGACCCTCGCCCAGGTTGTGGGGCTCGTCTGCTGCTCGATGAGATAGGACCAGACGCCGGCCGTCTGGTAGAAACGGACCCGGTGGCTGACCTTGGTCCTCACGGCCATGAGCTTGGTCCGCTGCAGGGTCGCCAGGATATCCTTGGCCGCGTTCTCGAACGTTCTTGTTTGAAGGGTGTTGTTGATGGCCGGATAGATGGCGAGGGCGAGGGCGCCCAGGATGGCGACGACGATCACCATCTCGATGAAGCTGAATCCCCGTGACCGGGGCGACTGTTTCGGCCAAACTCGCGATGTCTTCATGTTGGCCTGCCTCTCAAGGACGACGTCCCATCTATTGTGTCGTTATTGTATCCTTCCGTACCGATTTTTTCAATACGGAAAATAAATTTACAGAAAACGACACGGGATGCGTCTTCAACAATAATTATCGATCCCGGCGGCGATTTTAGCAATCACCTTTAGGGAGGAATCCAGGGGTATTTTTAGCCGTCCGTTCTCACCCTTAGGGGCGAGCGGCGGGTTAACCGGCGATTCTCCGCGATTTCCGCTTGACAAACCCGGCCGTCCGCGTTATTGTTTATAACGGTGAACAAAATGGTAAACAAACTTCGGCGGGAACTGACCCCGAAGCAGGAGCGTGTCCTGCGGGTTCTCGAGGGTTTCGTCTTCGATCGGGGATACGCCCCCACCGTCCGCGAGCTCGGGGCGCTCCTCGGCGTCGCCAGTCCTTCGGCCGTCTTCAAGCACCTGACAAGCCTGGAGCGGAAAGGCTTCCTGAAGCGGGACAAGGGGGAGGTCCATCTCCCGGGCGCCCCGTCGTTCTTCGAAAGCCGGGTCCGCGTCCCCCTGGCCGGACAGGTCGCGGCCGGCTCCCCGCGCGAGGCCTTCGACGTCTCGGGCGAGGCCATGGACGTTCCGATCTGGATGGTGGGCCGCCGCCGGGGCAACCTCTTCTGCATCCAGGTCGACGGGAAGAGCATGATCGACGCCTACATCGACCACGGCGACCGCGTCCTCCTCGAGCGGACCAACACCGCCAGCTCGGGCGAGATGGTCGTCGCCCTGCTCGCGGACGGCTCGGTGACCCTCAAGCGACTCCGCCAGGAGGAGGGCCGGACCTTCCTCGTCCCCGAGAACCCGGCCTTCCAGCCGATCGAGGTCACGGAGGCCCGGATCCTGGGGAGGGTCGTCGGGGTCCTGAGAAAGTATTGAACGCCATGGGAATGCCGCTCCGCTCCGCTCCTTGCCCTGAGGATGGGCCGTCCTCGGGCAAGATTCCAGAGGACGCGCGGCATTCCCGTCTTCCCCGCGCCATCGTCCATGTCGACATCGACGCCTTTTTCGCCGCGGTCGAGGTCCTGCTCGACCCGTCCCTCAAGGGCAAGCCCGTCATCGTCGGCGGCCTGCCCCACGAGCGGGGCGTCGCCTCGACCTGCTCCTACGAGGCCCGCAAGTACGGCGTCCGTTCCGGGATGCCCCTGCGGCGCTGCCGCCAGCTCTGCCCCGGGGGCGTCTTCGTCCGCGGCAGCCACCGGGTCTATCAGGCCTTCTCGGAGAAGTTTTTCCGCATCCTGCGCGACTACACACCCGACGTCGAGGAGGCGTCCCTCGACGAGGCCTACCTCGACTTGACCCGCTGCCGCCGTCTCTATCCCTCCTTCGGCGCGGCGGTCCGGGACATGAAGGGCCGCGTCGAGCGCGAGACGGGGCTCACGGTCTCGGTCGGCGCGGCCTCGAACAAGATCCTGGCCAAACTCGCCGCCAAAAAGGCCAAGCCGGGCGGCTTGTTCGAGCTCGTCCCGGGCGCGGAGGAGGAGTTTCTGCGAGGCCTCCCGATCGATGACCTGCCCGGGATCGGGCCCAAGGCCCAGGTCGTCCTCCGCCTCCTCAACGTCCGGACCTTCGGCGACCTCTGGGGCCTGTCGCGGGCGACGCTCCACTCCCTGTTCGGGTCGGGCGGGGACGAGATCTACCTCCAATCGCGGGGGGTCGACGGCCGTTACCTGGCGGCCGCGGGCGTCCCCAAGAGCGTCTCGCGCGAGACGACCTTCCTCGACGACCTTTGGGACGAGCGGCTCCTGCTCGCCCATCTCGCCTACCTCTGCGACCGGCTGACGCTGGCTTTGCGGCGGGACGGGCTCTACGCCCACGTCATCGAGGTCAAGGCCCGCTATTCGGACTTCCGGACCGAGATCCGGCGCCGCCTCGTCCTCTCTCCGCTCCGGGAGACGGGGAGAATCTTCCGGATCGCCGCGGAGCTCTTCCGCGAGCTCTTGGCGGGGTCGCGGCTCGCCCTGCGGCTCGTCGGCGTCAAGGCCTCGGACCTGGCGCGGAGCCGGCCGCTCTCCCTGTTCGAGCCGTCCGCGGAGCGCGAGGAGAGGCTGGGCCGCGCCCTGGACGAGGTCCGGGCCAAGTACGGGTTCGGGTCCGTGCTGACCGTCCGGGAGCGGATGCTGGGCGCCCTCTACGGCTTCGAGGCCGATCGCGGCTTCGTCCTCAAGACCGCCTCGCTCACCAAATGAGGGCCGGCCGTGTTCGTCCCGCTCCGCGTCCATTCCGTTTTCAGCAAAGGGAAGGGGAGCGTCCTGGTCGAGGAGGCGGCCGCCTGGGCGGCGGGGAAAAAGCTTCCGGCCGCCGCCCTCGCCGACGTCGGGAACCTCTACGGCTGGAACAGATGGCGGCGGGCCGCCCGGGACCGGGGTGTCGTTCCCATTTTCGGCTGTGAGGTCGAGACCCGCCGGGGACGGCTCCTGCTCCTCGTCAAGACCCGCGCGGGGTACGGAAACCTCGTCGAGGCGCTCAACCGCCGCGAGGCGGGGAGCGGGGACGGGCTCGTCACGATTATCATCCCCGACCCGAAAGGGCCGGGGTCCGACGCCGCCGGGGCCGTGGAAGAGGCCGGGCCGGGCGGAGATCCGGGCGACCTCTACGTCGGAGCGGGGTTCGGAAATTTCAAGGCGGCCCTCGACCTGAGCCGGAGGAGCGGGCGCCCGCTCGTCTGGGCCAATCCCCTCAAGTACGTCGCCGGCGCCGATCGGCTCATCCTTCTCCACGCCATCGAGAAAAAACTGCCCTACCCGCCCGAGCGGGAGCGGCTCAAGACCAAAGTCCGGCTCTACGGCCCGGACCAGGAGGCGCAGGCCCTCAAGAGGTTCGGCGCCGCGGCGGGCGACGCCCTACTCCGGACTTTCGAGATCGCCGAGAAGTGCCGGTTCGCCTTCGAGGACATCGTCCCGCCCCTCCCGGCCGACCTTTTTACACGGAGCCTGCGCGAGACGGTCGTGGACCGGCTGACGGCCGGCAAGGCGCTCTCCTGGAGGGAGAGGGAGCGGGCCCGGCACGAACTCGACGTCGTCGAGGCCTCGGGCTTCGCGCCCTATTTTCTCATCGTCCACGACGTCGTCGAGTTCGCCCGGCGCCGCGGCATCCTCCACAACCTGCGCGGATCGGGCGCCTCCTCGTTCCTGGCTTTTCTGCTCGGCATCTCCCATGTTAACCCGATCGATTTCGACCTCTACTTCGAGCGCTTCCTGAACCGGGGCCGGCCCGAGCCCCCGGACATCGACATCGACTTCGACTCGCGCCGTCGCGACGAGGTCCTGGCCTACATCCTCGAGCGCTACGGGCGGGGGCGGACGGGCGCGGCCTGCGTCTCGAGCGTCAAGAGCTTCGGCGCCCGCTCAGCCCTGTACGAGACGGCCCGGGCCTTGGGCGTCGCGCCCGAGGAAGCCCGGCAGCTGGCCAAGCGGGCGCCGGTCTTCGCCGAGCCGGCCTCCTTGCGACGGGCCGCGCCGGCCCCGGGCTTCCTTGAGGTCTGGCAGCTTGCCGCCGAGCTCGACGGCGCCTACGCCGAAAGCTCGCTCCACGTGGGCGGCGTCATCCTGACGCCGGCGCCGGCCGAGCGGTTCCTGCCGCTCGCGACTTCGGCCAAGGGCCTCCTCATGTGCCACTTCGACAAGGACGCCGTCGAGGACCTGAAGCTCATTAAGCTCGACCTCCTCTCGGTCCGCGGCCTGGCCGCCGTCTCGGAGACGAAGGAGAAGCTCCGCCTACGGAGCCTCCCCGAGGACGACGCCAAGACCTGGAGTCTCGTCTCTCAAGCCCGGACGATCGGCTGCTTCCAGGTCGAAAGCCCGGCCATGATGAACCTTCTGCGCCGGATGAGGCCGCGGACCATTCCGGAGCTGACCCAGGCCCTGGCCCTGATCCGGCCCGGCCCGACCGAGAGCGGGATGAAGGAGGCCCTCCTCAAGAGCCGGGAGGGACGGGGCGAAGGTCGCGACCCGCTCCTGGCCAGGGTCCTGCCCGAGACGGACGGCCTGCTCCTCTACGAGGAGCAAGTCATGCAGGTCGCGGAGCGCGTGGCGGGATTCCCGGCCGAGACGGGCGACCTCCTCCGCCGCGGCCTCAAGCGGAAGGGTGGAGACCCGGACCTCCGCGTCCGGTTCGTCCGCGAGGCGCGGGAGCGCGGCTACACGAGCGCCGAGGTCGAAAGACTGTGGACCGTCATGGAGCGGTTTTCATCCTACTCCTTCAACAAGGCCCACAGCGCCTCCTACGCCCACATGGCCTACCAGGCCGCCTACCTCAAGGCCCACCATCCCCTCCCGTACCTCGCGGCCGTCCTCAACGCCGGGGGCGGCTATTACGGACTCGAGGAGTACGTCGAGGAGGCGAAGCGGCAGGGCATCCGGATCCTCGGCCCCGACGCGAACCGGAGCCGCGAGGGGTTCGATGTCGAGGGGGACGGCATCCGGGTCGGCCTGACCGCCATCAAGGGGCTCGGCCTCAAGACGGTCGAGGCCGTCCTCCGCGAGAGGGACGGGGGAGGGCCGTTCGGCTCGGTCGAGGATTTTCTGGAGCGGGTCCGGCCGGGCAAGGCGGAGCTCCTGGCTCTCGTCCGGGCCGGCGTCTTCGATTCCCTCGAGCCGCGCCGGACGCGGCAGATCCTCCGCTACGTCCAGGGCCTCGAGGACATGGAGGAGGTCGCGGACATCGACGCCCGGGAGAAGGACCGGATGCTGGCCGCCTCGCTGGGGTTCAGTCCCGGGGCCGATCCGCTCGAGTTCTTCGAAGGGAAGCGGCCCGGGCTCCGCATCCGCGACCTCCCGGACCGGGTCGGCCGGACGGTCGAGCTGGTCGTCCGGGTTGTGGACGCCAGGGAGAAAAGGATCAGCGGCGGGCGGGCGTCCAAATACTTCTATCTGTTCGAGGACGAAACCGGCCTCCTCGAGGGCGTGGGGGAGAGCCGGCTCCTCGTCTTCGGGACGCCGCCGGCCTGCTGCCTGCGGGGCGAGGTCCGCTCCGACGGCGCGGGCCGGGTCAAGATCCTCGACTGTTCCTTCCTGCGTTCTTTTTAGCGGCCGCGCCGCCGCCGGCTAAATGAGAATTTCCTTGGGGATGGGCCGCGAATTATACCGGGAGGCCATGGACCGGGAGTAGCCGCCCGCGCAGAGCACGGCCAGGATATCGCCGCGGCGCGGCACGGGCATCAGCCGTTCCTTGCCGAAGACATCGCCCGTCTCGCAGAGATGGCCGGCCACGGTCACCCGGACATTTTTCCGCCCTTCGACGCGGTCGGCGTTGACGATTTCGTGGCTGGCCTGGGTATAGACGGCGGGGCGTGGCACGGTGTTGAAGGTGCCGGCGTTGACGCAGGCGATGACGTGGCCGTAGCTCTCCTTGACATAGACGACGCGGAGGAGGAGGACGCCGGCATCGGCGACAAGAGCTTTGCCCGGCTCCACGGTGACGGCCTTGATCGAGAGCCCGGCCTTGGCCACGGTCCGGACGATGGTACGAACATACTCGTCGGCCGGGAACAGGCCCTGGGTCCGGTA
>Ga0299912_10004860_pt1 | contig 11006 bp, 9 predicted proteins | sample RVTome_2_FD_207667 | JGI IMG/M metagenome (GOLD analysis project Ga0299912, IMG submission 207667) | Soil microbial communities from uranium-contaminated site in the Upper Colorado River Basin, Wyoming, United States - RVT95D214 (version 2) ... | reverse complement strand
ACCGGGACAAACCCGGAGTCGAAGATCGGCCAAGCCCTCCGGGATGCCCTGCTCACGGTCGCGAGAAGCGGCGAAGTCCTCCCCGTTTGGGTCTATTTCCGCGACAAAGGGGAAGCCGGCCAAGCTTCGATCAAAAGGGCTATGGCCGAAGCGAAGCGCACCCTTCAAGCGCGTTGCCTCTGGCGCCGGTCCAAGGTCCGGAGCGATGCCGGCCTGGTCGATTACGAGGACCTTCCCCTATTTCCACCCTACACGGCGCAGGTCAAATCTTTGAATGTCAAGGCCAGGGCCGTATCGCGCTGGCTCAATGCCGTAAGCGTCGAGGCCGATCCGGAGCAGATCCAGGCTCTGGCCGGACTCGACTGCGTCAAGGCCCTAGACATCGTCAAAAGTTTCAAAAGGGAAGATGGTTCTTCTGACGCGGCCGAGGTGCCTGAAAGCGCCGCCGAGCCAAAAAATCCTCTCTACGGATTCTCCTACACGCAGCTCAACCAGATCAACGTGCCCGCCCTCCATCGGCAGGGGCTGAGCGGTCGGGGCGTGCTCGTTTGTATGTTAGATGTCGGCTTCCGCAAGAGCCATGAGGCTTTCCGGCTGGCCCATCTCGTCGCCCAATGGGATTTCGTCAACGGCGACGGGGATGTCGCCCAAAACCTTTCCGACCCGAACGATTACTCGGATGATCATGGGACGGCCACCTGGTCCCTGCTCGGCGGATTCAAGGTCGGAGGGCTTATGGGGCCGGCCTTCGGCGCCGATTTCATCCTGGGCAAGACGGAGACGTCAAATTATGAAAAAGCGATTGAGGAAGACTGGTGGGCGGCCGGGATCGAATGGGCGGAATCGCTCGGGGCCGAAGTCGTGTCATCCTCGCTCGGCTACACGGACTGGTACCAGTTCAAGGACATGGACGGCAAGACGGCCGTAACGACGCGCGCCGCCAACCGGGCGACAAGCCTGGGCGTCGTCGTCGTCAATGCCGCCGGGAACGAGCGCGGCAATGCCTGGGGACACATCATCGCCCCTGCCGACGGACCCGATGTCATTGCGGCGGGAGCTGTGGACTCAACGGGAAAACTGGCCTCCTTCAGCTCGCCCGGCCCGACCTATGATGGACGGATCAAGCCCGAGGTCTGCGCCCTGGGCGTCAGCAATTGGGTTGCGGCCAACAGGAAGGATCAGAGCGACTATTATGTGAGGGGCAGCGGGACTTCCTATGCCACTCCCCTCGTTGCCGGGGTCGTGGCGCTGCTCCTTGAAGCCCACAGAAATTGGACGCCTAAGCAGGTCCGGGCGGCCCTGATGAACACGGCCGGAAACGCGTCTGCGCCGAATAATGATTACGGCTGGGGCATCGTCAATGCCGCCGCCGCCGGGAATTACTCGCCGGCCATACCGGCGACAAAGAAATAGGGAATCGTCCGAAGCCAACTATGTGACTTCAAAGAGGTGTCGGAATCGCCTCTCTACTTGATTTTCTTCTTGGCCGCCGCCAACTCCTGGCCGGCCTCATCCTTATAAGCCTGGTCTTTTGAAGAAGCTAAGTTCAGGTCGAGACACTTCTGGAATTCCTGAGCAGCCAGGTCATATTTCTTGAGAGAGACATAAGTCCGGCCGAGCTCCAAGCGATGGTTGATGTAGTCCGGCTTCAGCTCGACGGCCTTCTTCAAGGCCTTTTCGGACTCCTCGAAGGAGCCCTTGGGGATCGAGCCGAAGATGATGCTTCCGAACAAACGCTGGGCGCCGCCGATCTCCGCCATCCTGCGCTGCCAACGGCCCAGGGCGTGGTAGGCCAGATCGTTATTGGGATCCAGCTCAATGGCTTTGTCGATCGCGGTCTTGATCTCCTTGGACATGTTAATCTGGTCTTTTTTCCCCAGCATCAGGGCATATTTGCCGAGCGCTGCCGAGAGATAAAAGTGCCCCCAGGTATCGTTCGGGTTCGCGGCTACGGCCTTGCGGGCGTATGTCTGAGCATTCTTGTAGAGAGTTTTTTGCTGCTCTTCGTAGTCTTTTTCTTTAGGGCTGACCAGGTCTCCGACATCCACGTAGCTCCGGGAAAGCTTCCAGAGGGCTTCGTAGTTGCTGGGATCGAGCTTGACGGCAGCCAGGTATTCTTCCAGGGCTTCCTTGTCCTTGAGCTGGCCGTAGTATTCATCCCCTTTTTTCAGGTGGTCTTCGGCCGTCTGGGCAAGACCGAATAGAGCCAGGCTGAACAGAAGGATGAACAAGAAAGTGATCCGAGCTCTCAATTTTGACATATTTCCCTCCACTCTATTGAATGTGGATTCTAATTATCGTTTTTTCGGGAAAAAGTCAAGGAGATCAAATGAAAAGAAATACCTGCTTTATAAACCCAGCTCCTGATTTTCCGTATAATGTAGTGGATGGAGGTGAATATTATGCAGGACCATATGAAAGTGATCGGCATTCTTTGGATCATCTTCGGCTCTCTGAGCCTGTTGGGTGCCTTGATTCTCTACCTGATTCTCTTCGGCGTGTCGTTTATTCCGGATATGGGGGATATCGCGCCGGGCATCTTAAGGCTCGTCGGCATCGTCCTCAGTACGTTTATTGCCCTTCTCGGCCTTCCCAAGATCATAGGCGGCATCGGGCTCCTCAAGGGACACGAATGGGGCCGGATCCTGATTCTTGTCGTGTCCTTCCTGAGCCTGATCAACATCCCCTTCGGGACGGCGCTGGGGATCTATTCCATGATCATTCTATTCAATCCCCAAACCGTCAAGCTTTTCAACCCCAACGCTCCGGGAAAATAAGACCGGTCTGACTATTTAACGTAAAAATCGTCGACGTTCCGGTCGAGCTCGACCATCAGCGTCTCTACCCTCTGCCGCTCGGTTTCCATCTCTTCGTCCGCTAGGCCGGAACGGATTTCCAGCGGCTTCCCATAGACGGCCACGACCTTGGAAAAGGGATAGAACATCAAAAAACGGTCCCAGCTTTTCAGGGCCTTTTTCCTGGATGTGGAAAAACTGAAAGGGACGAGCGCGGCGCCGGTCTCGGCGGCCAGCTTGACGCAGCCGTGCTTCAGCTTGCGGTCAGGCCCCCGGGGCCCGTCCGGAACGATGATCACTTCGCCGCCGGACTGGAGCTCTTTTTTCATCTCCAGCCAAGCTTCTTTCACGACGTGCGAGCCTGATCCTCTCAGGATTTTATATCCCCAGCCGTCCATGATCCGGGCCGGGATCTCGCCGTCTCGGGAGGGGCTGATGAGGGGCATGATTCCCCGGCGCCGGAAAAAATAGGGCACGATAAAAATCTTGCCATGCCAGACCAGGAAAATCACCGGCTTCTTCGCTTTTCGCAAGGCCAAATAATCGGCGTCGCCGACGATCTTCATCCGGGTGGACTTGGACCAAAGCCAAATGATCGCCTTGCCAAAAGCCCCGACAAAACGCCAACGCAGCCTTTCTCTGAACGTCATCGCAAAAATCATATCCGAAAATTCGCTCTCAGTAAACCGATCTTATTTCATGGTACTCCCCCTTTTCATGTGGGGAACAAGAGGATAAGGGACGATCCGGAGACGGCCTCCCATTCAATCCACTCGAAAAGGAAAAGAACCGATAGCCACCTATGAGCGCGGTTTTTTCTTTAAGTCTATAACGAGCCCGGCGGCAAAGCCGAACAGACTGAGCAAAAGCCCATAGGGAACCGAAAAGGGCCAGCCGGGCAAGCCCAGCGGCAGGATATTCATCGCCCCCAGGAAGCTCAAGACGGCAAACCCTCCTCCCAGGCAGAGGCTTAGAAGGCCAGCCGCGGGTAGGGGCTTTTTCAAAAAAATCATGGCCAACCCCGGGACGAAAAATCCTTCGGCCAGGATCTCTGAAGACAGGCCGATGGTCTTCAAGATGCTTTGAAACCGGGTGGCGATCAAAAAGGCTGAAGCCCCGACAAAGACCGTCGCCAGCCGGCTGACCAGGACGGGACGTTTCTTGGCCGAAGGAAACAACTGCTGATAGAAATCCCTGGTCAGGGCAAGAGCTCCCGTGTTGATAGCCGTGTCCATGGTGGAGAGGATCGCGGAAGCGACGGCGATAAACAGGAGACCACCGAATAAAGCGCCGACCTTCGAGCGGATGATCTCCGAGACTAAGGGGCGGGCAAGCGCCTGCCCCGAAAAAAGCGGGAGAGAGAAAATGCCGATCAGGACGACAAATCCATAGAGCAGGAATAGCGTTGCGGCCGTGGCGGACAACCCCTTCCTGGCTTCCCGGACATCCCGCGCTGCTTGGATTCGCTGCAGGGCGATCGGAGAGATGGTCCAGGCCAGGGTGAAGGACAGGGCGATCAGGAAATTTTCGCCGATATTATGGAAAAAATTAAAATAGCCATGTTTGCCGAGGCCGGCGGCCAGGAATGAAATTTCGGACAATGAGGAGCGGCCGGCCAAAAACAGGCAAAGACCGATCACGCCGGCAGCCAAAAGGAAAAACTGGATGCAGTCCGTCACGACGACCGAACGAAGGCCTCCGAAGACAGAGTAGAGGAGCACGACGGCCGTTCCAAGGGCCAGGCTCCAAAAATATGAAAATCCGAGAAATGTCCCCAAAAAATTTCCCAGAGCGACCATTTGCGACGCGGCGAGCACGGCCAAATACCAGATGATAAGAACAGAGGACAGGTGACGGACAGCGCGGCCGTAGCGGACCTCGACGAGGTCGGGCAAAGTCATGATAGAAAGGCGTTGGAGAGGCCTGGCCAGAAAAACCGCCAGGATGAGGACCGTAGCTACGGCGGGAAGCCCGACCAGCCAGAAGGAGCTGATGCCAGACTTCAAGGCTTCATCGGTGGAGACGAGAATGGAGGTCGCTCCGAACCAGGCCGCGGTCAACGACAGATAGATGAGCCCGGCCGATAGCTTCCGGGAAGCCAGGAAAAAATCTTCCAGGCTCTTCATTCGTCTGGAAAAGCCGATCCCGGCCAGAAGAATCAGGGCGAAGTAGGCGAAGAGAAAGACGAAGAATTGGGATTTCACGCAGAGCCTTTATAACAAAAAGATGACGCGACGGCAAATATGCTATAATTCGGGTCGCATGAGAAAGGCTTTGATTTTTCTGGCGGTCATTCCAGCGTCTATGATCCTTTCAGCCGTCCAGGAATCCTCCCGGGATATCGTGGCCAAGGTCGAACAGACGCTGGCCTCTCTCCAGTCCTTCCAAGCCGATTTTGAGCAGACCTACTACGCGACGACCGTCTCCAACCCGCTCAAGGAGAAAGGCCGGGTCTATCTCCAGAAGCCGGACCTGGTGAGGTGGGAATACAAGGACCCCGAAGAGAAAGTGATCGTTTTCAAGGAAGGGATCCTGCTTACTTATCTGCCCGAGGACAATCAGCTCTTCCGGCAAAAACTGGCCCAGGAGCAGTATGAGACCGAAATCCTGGCCGTCCTCGCCGGAAAAGGTCATCTCGTCGATAAGTATCTCATCGAGCCCAGCCCGTTTCCGGGGGAAAGCGGCAATGCCTCCCAGCTCAAATTGACCCCCAAGGAAGAGAGTGAATACACCTACATCCTCCTCGAAGTCGATAAAAAAACCTGGCTCATCCGGAAGGCGATATTTTTTGACTGGGCCGGCAACAAGAACGAATTTTTCTTCGGTAAAATCCGGACCAACACCCGGCTTCCGGCCGATCTTTTCGAGATCAAGGTGCCTCCGGACTGTGAAATCATCGACGACGCGGCGCCCCGGAAAAAATAAACCTTTTCCCCTGGCGCCCGTATAAGTCCTTGAGGACAAAGTGAGTCCTCGATGCATGAAGATCAAACTCTGGTCCGACGAACTCTTAAAGGAGACAAGAGGGCTTTCGAAATGATCGTCCAAAAATACCAGCAGCCCGTCCTCAATTACATCGGGCGCATGGTCAGAGAACGCGAACTGGCCCTGGATTTCAGCCAGGAAGTCTTCCTCAAGGTCTATGCCTCTCTCGGTTCCTACCGGCCGCAGTATAAATTCAGCACCTGGCTGTTCAAGATTGCCTCCAACGCCGTCATCGATAACTGGCGGAAAAAGAAGGTTCCCACGCTCTCTTTGGACCAGCATCCGGACGATGCCGAGGACCATTGCCCGATCCAGATTCCCGACGAGAACCCCTCCGTCGTCCGGCAGTTCGAGCTCCGGGAGCTTCGCAAAAAAATCGACGCCGCCATCGATAAGCTTCCGCCCTCTCTCCGGGAGCTGTTCGTCTGGAGGCACATCAACGGCCTGAGCTATGAAGAGATGGCGGAAATCAAAGATCTGCCTTTGGGCACGGTCAAAAACCGAATCTTCCAGGCCAAAGAAATGCTGAAACGGCTTTTAGAGGAGCCCGCATGAGCTGCCTCAGCCTCGAGCGACTTTATGCCTACCTCGAGGGAGAGCTCTCTCCCGCGGAAAGCCGGGATATCGAAGGCCATCTCGCCGCCTGCCCGATATGCCGGGACGCCGTTGAAGAGCGGAAACGGATGCTCCTGGCGATCGAAACCCTGCCGGGGTTCGAGGTGCCGCCCGATTTTGCCAAGGGGATCATAGATAGGATCTCCGCCGCACCGGCGAAGGCCAAGGTTTCGTTCGTCCGCTGGCTGGCAGCCGGGGTAGCCGGATTCCTGGCCTTTGTCGCCGTGCTTTCCGTGATCGCGCTTGGGACCGGACAAAACCTTTCCCAATTCTTCATCCGCTTCAACCGCGGACTCTGGTCCTATGTCCAGGAGGGCGCTCTTGTCTTGGCCAAATTCGCCAAACTTGTATTCCTCTTCTTAAAAGTTGTCCAGCAGTTCCTCGGAGAGATCCTGGAAGGCCTGGGGGTCTTCGCGTCTTTGATCAGCTCCGAAGCGCAGGTCATTTTCATCTGCGCCTCCTTTCTCCTCATCCTGGCCGGCGGTTTTCTATGGAGGAGGAAATTCCTGGTGGAGAAAAATCATGAAAATTAAAGGAAAATTCACGGCCGTTCTTTTGACTCTCTTCCTGGGAACGCTGCCCCTGGTGGGACACCAAAAACAAGGAGACCGGTTCGGCTACCACGACACAATCATCGTCCCTCTCGGCGAAACCCGCGATAATGTCATCACCGTCGGCGGGGATGTCGTCGTCGAGGGCAAAGTCAGGAAAAGCGTCGTCGCCATCGGAGGCACGATCACGGTCAGCGGCGAAGTCGAAGATTCGGTCGTCGGAATCGGCACGAAAATCACCCTCAAGGCGTCGGCGGTCATCCATGGGGACCTGGTCGGTTTGGGAGGCACTATCGATAAGGAACCCGGGTATCGCGTCGACGGCGACACAGTCTACTTCAAATCCTCCGACATCACCGGCAAGTTTTTCAAAGAAGGCGCCAAAGGCATCTTTTCCTTCTCGTTTCTGCCCATCATCCTGGTCTTTAAATTCGTCTCGATTTTCATCTGGTTCCTGATGGCCTTCCTGGTCGCCGCCCTCTTTCCCAGGCAGATCACGCTGGCGTCAGGTCAAATTCGAAAATCCTTCTGGCCCATATTCGGAACGGGTCTTTTGGCGATCATCCTCTATACGATTTTTGTTATTATCGCCGCCGTTCTCTGCCTCGTCCTGATCGGCATCCCGATCCTTCTCTTCCTGGCGGTGGCGGGATTTATCGTAAAGATCTTCGGCCGGGTCGTGCTCTTCTATTTCTTCGGCGAGAGCCTGGCCAGGGGATTCAATCGGCAGAGCGTCTCCGCGATGGGCGGCTCGCTCCTGGGGCTGCTCGTGGTCAGCTTCATCGGATTCATTCCCTTCCTGGGGTTCCTCTTCACACTCTGCCTGAGCATCATCGGATGGGGCGTCGTGATCCGGACGAAATTCGGCACGGCGGAGAATGCCTTCCTGAAAAAGGCAAAAGTCTAGAAAGAATTCCTTTCTCCGTCGGCGGGGTTTAGGCCGGCGGTTTTGACAAAGTCGCCCTTTTTCTACCGACCACGAGTGAAGTGGCAAAGGGTAGATTAATCCTGGCAATTTGCGATAATCCGGACTTTTTCATCAACATCCGTACCTCACGCTCGGTATAGGTATCCCCGGCGTCGGTGCGCACGAGCATATTCAAGGCACAAAATGCCCCCTGCTCAGGCGCGGTGCGGTCCGCGCTCATAATATAATCCTGGATGACCAGCTGCCCGCCCGGGTTGAGGGCCCGGACGGCCTTCTTCAATAAATCCAGGTTTTCCGGCAAGGAATTCATGTGGATGACGGCCGAAAGCAGGACAAGATCATAACCGGCGCCAAATTCTTCGCGGCGAAAATCGCCTTCGATGAAATCGATCCTCGCCGCCACTTTCGATTTTCGGACATAGGACCGCGTCAGCGGAATGACGTCGGGAAGATCAAAAACGGTGCCCAGGATATCCTTTTTCGCCTCGGCTAGGGCGATTGAATAAGCCCCCGACCCGCCGCCGATGTCCAGCGTCCTGCGAACACCGGTCAAATCGAGTCTTTTCACCGTCTCGGCTGCTTGGGCGGAGGCCCGCTCATCCATGGCAGCGATAAATCCGGGCAGGCGGTTTCCCCTCCATCGAGAAGAATTATTCTCGATGACCGTTTTCCCTCGAATAACCGCCCGAGCCAGAGTGCTCCAACTGTCCCACATCTCCACCGAGTGGCTCAACCCGGCCAGGAAGTCCGGCCGGCCTTTGACAAGATATTTTTTGGCCAGCGGCGCGTTGGAAAACGCCCGGTTTCTCTTTTTCAGGAGCTCTAGGACACAGAGCGCGTTCAACAATCGATCCATCGCTTTCGGGTTGGTCTTCGTCCGCCTGGCAACCTCGCCGGACGTCATCGCTTTTTCTCCGATCGCTGAAAAGACGTCCAGCTCGAACGCGGTCAAAACAATCCGGATTGGGCGAAACTGATAGAGCATCTGCATGAGGGCTTCAAGCGATGTCAGCTTATCCATCGGGGGTCAAACCTCAACATTCAACATTTTAGTCAACATTTTAGGTCAAGTTTCTTTCGTCTAATCATTTATGAATGGACCTAAATAAAAATATTATCAGTTTTATGCATAAGTTGTTAAATGTTGAGGTTTGACCCCATTCCTTACTTCAGGGCGGCCTTGATGCGCTCCGGCGTCATGGGAAGCTGATAGAGGCGTGCTCCCGTCGCATCAAAGATCGCGTTGGCCACGACGGCGCCCATAGTAATAATCGGCGGCTCTCCGCCTCCAGAGATTGGGACCTCGGGCGAATCCAACAGGACGGCCTCGATCTTGGGCAGCCAGGAAAAGCGGGGAAGCTGGTAGGTATCGAAATTGAGGTCCTTGACCTCCCTCCCCTTGAAATGGATCTCTTCCGTAAGGGCATAGCCCAAGCCCATAGTGATACAGCCCTCGATCTGCAGCTTGGCGCCCTCGGGATTGACCGCGATCCCCATGTCCTGGGCGCAGACGACCCGCTTGACCTGGACGGCTCCGGTCGTTTTGTCAACCGCGACTTCGGCCATGGTCGTTAGATAGGTCCCCAGGTAGTCGGCGCAGGCGGCACCGAAGCCGCGGCCGCTCGGCGCTTTGCCCGGCTTCCAGCCGAATGTATCGGCCGCAGCCTTGATGATCCTCTGCATTCTCGCATTATTCAGGTTCTTCATCCGGAATTCAACTGGATCGATTTCCGCTTTCGCCGCCATGATGTCTATTTGCGATTCCCGGGCGAACACGTTCGAATTGCTGCCCGGCGCCCGCCAGGCCCCGACGCTAAAGGGATGGGCCGAAGACGCGCCTCCTCGTCCCCCCCACTCTCCGCGGACGACGGTTCGATGGTGAGGGATATTATAAAACTGCTGGGAGCTTCTCTCGCCAGCGAAAAGAACTTCATAATCCCAGAAAACGATCTGGCCGGTAATGGATATGCCGGACTTGATCTTAAGGACTGCCGCCGGCCGGAACGTGTCATTGAAAAACTCGTCGGCGCGGCTCCAGGCGACCTGGACGGGCTTGCCGGTCGTTTTTGACAGCCGCGCGGCCTGACCGGCCTGGGTGTTTCTCGTTTTCCCGCCGAATCCTCCGCCGATGAACGGCGAGATGACGTGGACGTTTTGAGCCGAAAGTCCTGCGGCCTGGGCAACTTCGTCCCTGACTCCGAATGGTGACTGGGACGACTCCCAGGCCGTCGCCTTGTCCCCTTCGACACTGACCAGCGCAGTATGAGTCTCTATCGCGGCGTGGGCGACATAGCTGTTCAAGTATGTCTCGTCAAAACTGACCGCGGCAAGCTTGGCCCCTTCTTCGAGGTTTCCACCCTCGGCCACGGCCTTTCCCGCCGGCGCCGATTTGATCAAATGGTCAAAAATATTCTTGTCATCGAGGGTCGCATCGGGCAGGTCATATTGCGCTTTGATCTGCGCCAGCGATCGTTCCGCCTCATCGGGAAATTCATGAAGGACGGCGATGAGATCCCCATTGCGAATCACCCGGGCCCCGCTGATTTTTTCAGCCGCGGACGTGTCCAGGTCCTTGAGTTTCGCGCCGTGGGCCGGCGGCCTCAGGATCCTCGCGTAAAGCATGCCCGGAAGGCGAACGTCACCGGCATAATGGGCCTGGCCCGTGACCTTCTTCAGGGCATCCCGCCGGGGTTGAGGTTGGCCCATGACCTTAAGCTCGGCGGGCGTCTTCAAGGCGGGTTTTTGCGTCAGATGCCTCTCGATCTTTTTGCCTTGAGCCAGCTCGGCATATGTCGCCCGCGTTTGAGGCCTAGTTTTATCGAAGATAACGCCATCCTTGGCCTGCAGCCGGTCGACAGGAACGTTAAGCTTTTCGGCCGCCAGCTCCTTGAGCACTTCTCTCGCCTCGGCGGCCGCCCCCCGGAGGGCGGGCCCGAAAGAACGGATCGTCTGCGAGCCGAACGTCCCCGCGTCCCAAGGGCAGAGGTCGGTGTCGCCCAAAACAATATCGACCGACGACAGCGGAACCTCGAGCTCTTCGGCCAGCATCTGGGGCAGGGCGGTGATGGCACCTTGCCCCTGCTCGATCTTGCCCGTGTAGCAGGTCACACGGCCGTCTTCGCCGATCCTCAA
>Ga0299912_10004858_pt1 | contig 11007 bp, 10 predicted proteins | sample RVTome_2_FD_207667 | JGI IMG/M metagenome (GOLD analysis project Ga0299912, IMG submission 207667) | Soil microbial communities from uranium-contaminated site in the Upper Colorado River Basin, Wyoming, United States - RVT95D214 (version 2) ... | reverse complement strand
TGAAGTCATTATGCTGACAGTTGGACTGGCCGCCATGTTTAAAGGATTGATGCTCTTTATCTTTGGTGGAAATATATTTAACTATCCAGACTTTCTGCCCAAAAATCTTACGATCCAGTGGGGGGCCATTAATATTCCACCAGTCTATGTAGCGACGTTTATTATCGGTTTGATTTTCCTTGCCATTTTCGGATTGTTTTTCAAGTATTCCTCTCAGGGAATTTACATGAGATCTGTAGCGGATAATCAGCCTGCCGCCCTCTCCTTGGGGGTTCATGTAAGAAGGGTCTTTGCCCTCTCCTGGGCGATTGCCGCTCTGGTTTGCGCGATGAGCGGGATTATTCTGGGGATTATGAGCGGAATCAATGTCCACAACCTCAGCCACATGGGCCTCAAGGTCTTTCCGGTTGTTATTCTGGGAGGATTGGAAAGCATTGGTGGAGTCATTATTGGCGGGCTCATCATCGGACTGCTTGAGACCTTTACCGGTGGATATGTCTCCACTTCCCTTAAAGAAGTGGTTCCTTACATCGTCCTGGTCCTTATCCTATTATTTAAACCCTACGGGCTCTTTGGCCTGGTAGAAATTGAGCGAGTGTAGAGGTTAGGAGCATGCGAAAGCTGAAATTACATCCTTGTGGAAAGTTTAATGAACGATATGAAGAAGAGCTGACCATCTTTGGGACAGATTTTGGTAGGCTATGGATGTGGATCGGACTTTTCATTCTTTTTGCTATTGTCCCTTTCATCAGTAGTCATTATATCCTTTATGTAATCAACCACATTGGCATTGCAGCGATTGCTGCCATTGGACTCAATATTCTCATTGGATTTACTGGCCAGATCTCTCTGGGACATGGAGCCTTTTTTGGAGTAGGGGCTTATTCCGCTGGCATTCTTGCAACCGCTGTAGGTTTCCCTTTTTGGCTTTCTGTTATTTGCGCAGGCATGATCACTGCTGTGGTGGGCATGATCTTCGGAATCCCCTCTGTTCGTCTAAAACACCTCTACCTTACGATTGCAACGCTGGCAGGGCAGTTCATTATTCAATACCTCTTTATGAATTGGGAGAGTCTTACCAAAGGGGCTGATGGTATCTTTCTCCCTCGTGCCACCCTCTTTGGAGTCGATATTAAGGGGGATCGCTCATTTTTTTATGTGATATTTATCTCCTTTATGGTCATGACCTGGATGGCGGTCAACCTTATTCGTACACGGTATGGTCGTGCCTTTATCGCCATTCGCGATAATGACCGTGCTGCGGAAGGGATGGGCATTCCCATTTTTAAATACAAACTGCTCTCTTTTGCGATCAGTTCTTTCTATGCTGGGTTTGCTGGAGGCTTAGCAGCATACTATATCGGTAGTATCACACCCGAGCCATATTCCCTCTCTCTTTCTGTGGAATATATTGCGATGATTATCATCGGAGGATTGGGGAGTATCCCTGGCTCTGTGTTCGGTGCCATTTTTATAATGCTGTTAAATGAACTATTAAGCCATGCAACAACCTTTTTTATGAACTTGAGTGCTTTAACCGGGGTTGCCCTCACCATCGCACCTCTTCGTGAGTTCGTCTTTGGATTGGCCATTGTGCTCTTCATCATTTTTGAACCCAAGGGGCTGGCGGAGGTGTGGCGCATCGTCCGGTCCAGCTTCCGGCTTTGGCCATTTTCTTATTGAGGGAGTCATGGAAGACAATGTAATACTTCAACTCAATAATATCAGCGTCGTCTACTCAGATGTCATTCAAGTGCTCAAGGGTGTTTCTCTGGTGGTTAAGAAGCAACAGATTGTATCACTCCTCGGTAGCAATGGCGCAGGGAAAACAACCACCTTAAAGGCCATCTCTGGATTGCTCAAACCGGAGAACGGTAAGGTGACGGAAGGCTCCATTGAATATGAAGGCAAGGGGATTCATAATTCATCTCCGGAAACCATTACCCGCCTTGGAATCATTCAGGTCCTGGAAGGCCGCCAACCCTTTAAATACATGACGGTTGAAGAAAACCTCAGAGTGGGGACAGCGACCCGATGGGGGAAACCCTATAAGAAAGATCTTGAGTTGGTTTACCATTATTTTCAACCCCTGGTGGCCAGGAAAAACAGATTGGCCGGATACTGCAGTGGTGGCGAATTGCAGATGCTCGTTATGGGTCGAGCGTTGATGGCTCACCCCCAATTATTATTATTGGATGAGCCTTCATTGGGTTTGGCACCTTTTTTGGTAAAAGAGATTTTTGAAATTGTCAAAAGGGTCAATACAGAACAGAAGACCACCATCATGCTGGTTGAACAGAATGCCAATATGGCACTCTTGATCGCCCACTATGGATATGTCATGGAGAACGGTAAGATTGTAATGGAGGAGGCCGCTACCAATCTGAGGGAAAATCCGGACGTGAAGGAATTTTATCTGGGCACGGCGTCCTCAGGTGCCCTCAAATCATATAAAGACATTAAGTCCTACAAACGTCGTAAACGCTGGCTGTAACTCACCCCCCACCCTCCCCTCCCCCTCAGGGGGGGAGGGATAGGGAGGGGGTGCTCTTTGGATTAAGATAAGGAGGGAGATATGGTAGCTGGAAAAGCATCCAAATATTTTGATATGAAAGAAAATATGTCCCTGTCGAAGAGGCAGAGCTATTACAATCAAAGCCTGGCGAAGATGGTTCGGCGGGGATATCAGAAATCCCCAACGGTCAAAAAAATTTTCGACGAACGAAACCTTCAGCCTTCAGAGATAAAATCGGTCAAAGATCTGGAGAAACTACCTGTCATCTCCAGAGAGCAGCTTGTCAAACTTGAGATTGAAAACCCTCCTTATGCAGGACTCTGTGCAAAGGATATGGAGACAGATCGAATCTTTACCTCCCCTGGACCGGTCTATGAACCTCACCTTACGGAGAAAGACCCGATCTGGGGCAGGGGCTATTATGCAGCCGGTTTTAGAAAAGGGGATATTGTCCTCAACGCTTTTTCTTATCATATGGTTGCCGCCGGCTTGACCTTTCACAGTGGTCTGAGAAGAGTAGGTGCGACAGTCATTCCTTCAGGCGCCTCTACCACTGAAAACCAGATTCAACTCATTCGTGATTTGGGCGCAACAGGTTTTACGGGTACCCCGAGTTTTCTGATGGCTATTATCAAGAAGGCTGAGGAAATGGGCTACAATTTCCGGGAGAACTTCAAAATAAGGCGGGCAAGCTTTGTTGCTGAGCCCCTTCAACCTTCCTTGAGAGAGAAATTCGAGAAAGAATATGGAATCGATACTTATCAAATGTATGGAGCCACGGAGGTTGGGGATATCGCATATGAGTGCAGCCAAAAGAATGGTTGGCACATCTGTGAGGAAGTCATCGTCGAGATTGTCGATCCCACCACAGGGAAACAGCTGGGTCCTGGAGAGTTGGGTGAAGTGGTGGTCACACGACTGAATCCTATCTTTTTCCTTTTCCGGTTTGGAACAGGAGATCTCTCCAAGCTGATCAAAGGGCGTTGCTCTTGTGGCAGGACTTCGTTGCGTCTTGCCGGGATATCCGGAAGGGTAGGTGAAGCCACCAAAGTAAGAGGAATGTTTATTGCGCCCAGTCAAATGAAACTTGTGTCATCTCGATTTGGTGAGCTGAGACTTCAGGCTGTAGTAGATAGGGAAGGCTTTAAGGATATTTTAACTGTGAGAATTGAGGAAGGGAAAGAAGGGCCTGATAGAACTCAATTTGAGCGTGAATTTGAAAATATCTTTAAAGAAATATGCACGGTTAAAATTGATAGGCTTGAGTTCATTGAAAAAGGAACTCTCACGGAAAAAGACGGCCTGATTGTCGATCAGCGAACTTGGACATAGATCGTCAACGCATCATTAAAAGGTTATTCTTTTTTTCTCACGAAAGAATAGAAATAGAGGAGATTGACCGTCCCAATAAGAGCCAGACAAAGGAACATCGTCGAATAATTGGTCAAACGGAGGATGACGCCCATGGTCATAGCTCCCAGACCTATCCCTAGGTCTATGGCTGCTGAGAAGGTCCCCATGGCCGGCCCTCGGGAGGGACCTGCAAGGTCGACCGTATAGGCCGCTAAAGCAGGACCGAGAAAGGCACTTCCCATCCCCCAGATCACGGCAACGAGGATAAACATCGGCAGTGTTTTGGAAAAGGCGAAGATGATCATGGCAACGATATGAGTGACGAGACAGGGGAACATCACTTTATCCCTGCTGTAGACGTCTAATATTTTCCCTCCCAGAATACGACCCAATATCATGACAATGGCATAGGCAGTAAAAAACAGTCCGGGATTGGATACACCATAGCTTATTGCATAAAGAGGGAAAAAAGCCGTCACTGCTCCCCAAATCATGTTGGCAAGGAGGACCATAATCGACGGAGGAAGTGCTTTTCGGCTGAGAAAAGAGCCGTCTTCACCAGAAAAATCCTTCCATTGATCTACTTGATTACTTCGCCCCTTTCTCACTTCTCTACTGATGAATAGAGAAACCAATGATAAGACTGTGCTGACCGAGAAGAGAAAAGGGAAACTAAAATGATTCATCAGGAAGATACCGAAGGTTGGAGCCAGGGCAAAGGCAATATTTATGGAGAGATAGAAGTAGCTTATGCTTTGTCCTCGATGCCTTTCAGGGCTGATATTAGCGACCAACACGACAGCGGCGGTGTAGAAGAAAGCTATGCTAATCCCTTGGAAAATCCTAACAATCAAAAAAGGCCAAAATGTGTGGGCCAATAGAAAGGCAGCACAAGAGATGGCAAGGACGAGGGCCCCGGCAATCATGAACTTCCTTTCAGGAATTCTTAAAAGGGCTTTCCCAATAAAAGGCCTGAGGATGAGCGCAGAGACACTTAAAACCCCAATTAAGACGCCGATCTCCGCCTCTTTAGATCCTGATCTCGCAAGATAAATCGGAAGAGTAGGAATAAGGATGTGGACAGAAGATGAAAAAGCAAACTGGGCACAAGAAACAAGAATAAAATCTCGGTGGAATATCTTCCGTGTTGTTTGTGTGTTCACATTGATTCTTGCGTATTGTAATTTAATAGGTATCCCCGCCCTTCAATTCGTCTGTCTGAATATCTGAGTTCTCCCCTGTGGATCGATATGTCTCCTTTTTGAGTCTGGAGCACGAGCGACCCTTTTGGTACATCTTCACGACCTTGAATAAAGATGTCCTTGAGTTGAAATTTCTCTCTTAACCTCATAATATTTCCATTTCTCTGGCCCCTCATATTCGAGATCTCTGTGGTATGGCAGAAGAAGATCGGCTCAAGCTTGCCATCGAAGAGATCGAGAAGGGATGTAGCCATGTCAAAAAAGATCTCTGAATCGACGAGCTGGTGAAGGGCAGGATGAAAGGGTCCTGCGAGAAAGTCCCTCTCCAACTCCTTCGTTGGCTGGAGACCAATTCGGGCCATGGGAATGGATGATCTCTCCAACTTGAGAAGTCCTCTTTTAAGCCATTGAATCGCTTCTTCCAAAGAGAGAGGGGAATACCTTCCTGCCCTCCAGAGGATTTCAAGAGGAGCACCCTTGAGCACCAGTGTCGGATGAATCCTGACAAAATCGGGTTTAAGGTCGATGACCTGATCGAGGGTCTGAAGAAAACGAACGAAGCTGTCTCCAGGAAGACTAATCATCAGCTGCAACCCCACCTCGAAGCCCCACTCTCTTAACCGTGACGCAGCGGAAATGGTATCCTCTGCCTCATGGCCCCTATTGGCAAGCATGAGGACTTCATCAATCATCGATTGGGTTCCAATCTCCACTGTTTTGACTCCGTATTCTTTAAGTAGAGAAAGAACCTCTTCATCCAGGGCATCGGGCCGGGTTGAGATACGAATGGAATGGATTAGTCCAGAGGCAAGAAAGGGCTGGACTTCTTCTAGATAATGAACTTGATTGTCTCTATGGGTTGCTGTAAAACTCCCACCATAAAAGGCGACCTGTTTTTCCCTGTTTTTCTTGTTGTGAGGGATTCCAGCAAGAGAGGCCTCAATAAAGTTTCGAACGGAAGAGGGAGGGAGAAGTCCTTCAGCCGATGCCTTCTGGTTGCAAAAGAGACATCGATCACGACAACCCACATTAGGAAGGAAAATGGGAATAATCAGTGGGGCCATACTCATCACTGCAAACCAATAATCAAATAGTACCTAAATTGAGCGGTTTTTCATTTCTTATTGTTGAAAATCATAATGTAGGGGTTCGATTTATCGAACCCGAAAGGTGAAAATGATCAATTGTGTAAGGGCTTGATAAATCAAGCCCCTACAATGAAATTTGAAAATAAATCGCTCAATTTAGGTAGTAATTAAATGCAAATACTCAAACATTGTTTGGTTATTGATAATTGGAATTTATTTGGAATTTGGAATTTGGTTATTGTCATTTAAGCTTTCTAACGCCTTTTTGGCTGCTTCCTGTTCAGCCTCTTTCTTACTCTTCCCAGACCCAATTCCTTTCACATCGCCACCGATGACGACAGAGGCTTGAAATTGCTTGTCGTGGTCTGGTCCAGACTCCTTGACCACTCGATATTGAGGAGACAATCCGAGAGTCCCCTGGGAATATTCTTGCAGCAGGCTCTTATAGTCATCAAAAGGAGGAAAGTTGGTCTCAGGCTGAAGGTAAGACTCGAAGTGGTGGGAGATGATCTCTAATGCCTGAGGAAACCCTGAATCCATGTAGATGGCTCCAATCAGAGCTTCATAAGCATTGGCCAAGATAGAAGATTTGTTCATCCCGCCATTTTGCAGCTCGCCCTTTCCAAGGAGGAGATATCTTTCCAATTGGAGTTCCTTGGAGAGGGATGCAAGGGTGCTCTGCTTGACGAGGTGGGACCTTTTCCTTGAGAGGGTCCCTTCTTGTGCCTCAGGATACTTCTGAATAAGGAGGTGACCCACCGCAAGGTTGAGGACAGCGTCGCCGAGGAATTCTAAGACTTCATTGGACACGCTCTCCGAAGTGTTTGTCTGGTGAATATATGACTTATGGGTAAGAGCCTGATCCAGCCACACCATTTCGTTAAACCGGTGTCCCAGGCGCTCTTCCATCTCCTTTAATGAGGCCAATCTCTCTTCGTCCATTCTACCTCCCTAAAACTCTTCCGACGACTCCATTCTCAGTCAACTCAGTTACTATCACTCTCCATTCTTGGTTGATCCAATCCGAACGACTTCCTAATCCACCTTCTTTGCTAAGAAGAACAGGGATATAGTTGCGTGAAAATCCTTTCCACCTTCCATTCCCTTTTTCTCTTCGGTCTTCTATAAGAACGCTCAATTCATGATGGAGAAACTGGCGGCAAAAGGCCTGGCGTTTTTGCCTCCCCAACTCTCTCATTATCTCAGCTCTCTTCTTGATCCTTCCCTCATCCACATCATGAATGAACTTACAGGCAGGTGTTCCCTTTCTTTTGGAAAAAGGAAAGACATGAAGATAAGAAAAAGGCAGAGATTCAATCAGCTCATGGGTGCGTCCAAATCTCTCTTCTGTCTCTCCTGGGAAACCCACGATTACATCCGCGCCGATGGAGAGTTTTGGAATCCTTCTATGGAGTTCTAGAATGAGATTGGAAAGGAAGGAATGATCATAGTCTCTGTCCATCATTTTCAGGATCTCGTCATCTCCGCTCTGGATAGGGATATGAAGGTGAGGACAAATCTTAGTTGACTGGGAGAGAAAGGAGATGAGGTCTGGAGAGAAATCTCCTGGCTCAATTGAACTAAGTCGAATCCGATCAGGAGTCTCCTCGCTCTCCAGTCGTCTGAGAAGTCTTTCTAAGGGAAAAGGGGGGTTGAGGTCAAGTCCGTAGGCACCCATGTGAATGCCGGTAAGCACGGCTTCCTTAAATCCCTTCTCCTTTAATACCTTCAGATGTTCGAAGAGCCTCTCCGGAGGAAGGCTCCTCGATCGGCCTCTGGCATAAGGGACGATACAGTACGAACAACGCGCATTGCACCCATCCTGAATTTTTAGGAAGGCCCGAGTGTGACGATGGAAAGAGTGGAGGGGAACATCCCCAAAGAGCAGCTCTTCTTGAATATCAGAAGTTTGAACCCGAGGATATGGTCCGTTTTGCAGCAGAGGGAGAAGATCAGGGATCTGGTTCTTTTCTCGATTTCCCAAAAGATAGCCCACTCCCTCAATCTTCGCGATCACCCCGGGTTCCACCTGTGCATAGCATCCGGTCACAATGATTAAAGATTTCGGATTGAATCGGAAGGCCCTTCTGATCATCTGTCTCGATTGAAAGTCAGCTCGATGGGTAACGGTGCATGTGTTGATAATCGTGATATCCGCCCCTTCTTCAAAAGGCATGAGGCCATACCCTCTCTCTTCCAGGGAAGACATAAGGGCTTCCGATTCAAACTGGTTAACTTTACAACCGAGTGTGGCAATAGCAATGGTTGTCATGATCCTGCGATGAAATCATTCTAAAGCTGTGTCAGGGTGATATTTCCCCACACGCCCATCTTCTCCCCGACGATGATGAGCATTCCTAATACACCTTCAATCTCTTTTCCTCTTTCCAGACCCTTTTCGATATCCTTCTTCTCCTGAATGACATTTCCAACAGCGGTCGCTGCCGCATCGGCAAGGGCTGCGGACTTGGAAAGGATGCAGACCGCATCTGCCTTCCCAAAACTAAGAGAGTGACCAACGGTTCCCGATGAAGTGCAAATGCCGAGAGGTGCTTCTTCGGGTTTGATTAAAATTCCCATCTTTAGGCTGAGAGGAGAATTACCTGCATAGATACCCACAGTCCGCTCCTTTGAGGTGGCAAGATAAATATCTCCACCGTTTTCAACGATCACTTCTTTTGTGAGTTTGAGCAGATCCTTTGAAACCAATTCAGCCATTGCTCCGGCGACCGCGGCCATTGGGCCGACATGGGCCAGTTGAGAGGTTCGAATCATCTCTTGAATAATCTCCGGAACATGCGGGTCTTCTTTTACGGGGATGAGGCTCGTCTGAAATTCCGGATTCATCGCAATATAAGTTTCGAGCTGATGACGATACCTTAACGCTGATTCTCTTGCCTCATTCGAGAGATCTCTCTCCGCTCGCACAAGGAGGTCGGTCTCCTTGACAATAACCTCAAATTTGACAAGGTCATCCGTTTTCACCAAATCTCGATAAGTCCGTTCTTCGTACATCTATTTTTTATGGTCCCCCTCTTTCCCGAGGACAACAAAAAATTCTTCCCAGCGAATAGTATAGGAATTATAATACTCAGACACATTTAACGTCAATTAAGGCCAGTAATCAACGGTTTCTCTTTGAAATGACCTCATCTTAAGAATACCCCGTCTTTCCATTTCAAACTGATTGACGGTTTGAATAAATTAAGCCTTTAGGATTACCTTATATCAGGGACTGGAGAAAATATAGATTCATTTTCATTCATTTTCCGATATCTTCTCCCAAACAAAGTGCTTTTACATCTTGGCTTTCTATTAGGGCAGAAGCAGGTCCTTCTTTCATGAGACGGCCATTTCTTAAGAGGTATCCACGATGAGAGATAGACAGAGTGAGATAGATCTCCTGTTCTACAATGAAGAGGGTAAGCCCTTTTGTGTTCATCTCGTTGAATTTTGCGAAGATCTCATCAATAAAACGAGGAGCAAGTCCTGAGGAAGGTTCATCCAACATCAAGAGCTTGGGGCGCCCCATGAGCGCCCTTCCAATGGCTAACATCTGCTGTTCCCCTCCGCTCAAGGTACCTGCCCTTTGGCGGCCTCTCTCTTCTAACACAGGAAAGAGTTGATAGATCTTTTCTAACTCTTGTTTTATCTCTTCCTTCTCTTTCCTTTTGATATAGGCGCCTATGATGAGGTTGTCTTTGACAGAAAGGGTGGGGAAGATATGGCGTCCTTGGGGGACATGTCCAATCCCTCTCGATACGACCTTGTGGGGATCGAGGTTTGCAATATCCTCCCCCTCAAAGTAGATTCTCCCCTCCGTGGTCTTCAAGATTCCGGACAGGGTAAGTAAAAGAGTGGTTTTTCCAGCCCTATTCGGACCGATGAGGGCAACGATCTCCCCTTCTTTAACCTCCAAAGAGATCTCTTGGAGTGCAGGTAAAGGCCCGTAATGGACGGTCAACTTCTTTGTCCTAAGCATCAGCCTTCCCGCCCTTTAGGTATGCCTCAATCACTTGTGGGTTTCTTTTCACTTCTTCGGGAGATCCTTCCGCGATGAGTTGACCATTATGGAGGACCGCTATCTCATCAGCTATTCCCATTACCATCCCCATATGATGCTCCACAAGAAAGATGGTGATCCCCTCCTGTCTGAGCCGCAGGATCCTCTCTGCGAGTAGCTGTACCTCCACGGGAGTAAGACCAGCACCCGGTTCATCCAGAAGCAGGAGTTTTGGCTTCATAGCCAAGGCTCGGCCCAGCTCTAACATCTTCTGTTCGGCATAGGTCAGTTGAGAGGCAGGCCATTCCCATCTGCCCAACAGGCCAAGGAATTCTAAGATCTCTTTAGCCTCGTTCAACGCCTCTTTTTCTGTCCGTCTGATCCAGGGAAGCCAGAGTCCGCAGGAGAGAAATCTTTCTTTCAATCTCATATGCATTCCAACCATGATGTTCTCCACAACGGTCATGTTTTCCAAAGTCTGGATTGTCTGAAAGGTCCTGCCAATTCCCAGGGCTGATATCTCATGAGTTTCCATGGATGTGATATCCGTGCCATTAAAGATGATCCTTCCCGAAGAGGGCCTCTCTATTCCACTCATCAGATGGAAAAGAGTGCTTTTCCCAGCTCCATTGGGGCCGATGAGTCCTTTGATCGCCCCGCTCTCAATTCCAAGTGAGACATGATCCAACGCCCGGACCCCATCATATTCCTTTGTGATCTCCTCTACAGACAGCAGCGCCATCAGAGTCTTCCCTCATCCCTTCTCTTCTTTTTTGGCCAGTAGCTGATCAGGTAAACAAACCTCATCCCCAGGCGGGTCCCGATGCCATCCGGAAAGAAGATGAG
>Ga0299912_10004857_pt1 | contig 11010 bp, 8 predicted proteins | sample RVTome_2_FD_207667 | JGI IMG/M metagenome (GOLD analysis project Ga0299912, IMG submission 207667) | Soil microbial communities from uranium-contaminated site in the Upper Colorado River Basin, Wyoming, United States - RVT95D214 (version 2) ... | reverse complement strand
CCCGGCAACGTTCTCGAGGTGGTCGAGGGCTCCTTCACCGAAACACAAGATAGGACAATACCAGAACCACATAATGGACTTCACTTCCTCGTGCGCGAATTTGGCAACCAAACATAGTTTCCTCCCCAAGCTATAAAATATTTGCCTTCAGTATAGGCCTCTCGAAGAGGGACACATTCGGACCTAACATTACTTCTATGTCGTAAAGTTGGGTTCTATTTGGAAATTCTACCTTTAGCAGGAATCCGGTAAAAATTGAGCGATCTGGTACCCTTATCATAAAGGATACTCTCATAATTGTTCTCAGATTGAAGACGAGCATATTATAGAAAAAACAATTACCTATGTATGTTAAAAAAAACATATTCTTTTTAAACTTTAATCGATATGTCCGCTCATTCATATCGATATGAAAATCTGAAAACCACAATGATGTGAAAAATGTGAAAACTAGAACAACAATTGGAATCGCCGTAGCTGTGGCGGTGTTATCTGCCTCTGTTACAGCGGGCATCTTCATTCAGGCATATGAAGATAAACGCCCGGAAGTTCGAGTGTTCATAGCATCAAGCTTGGCTGCTGTCGTGGAGCATTACAAGTCAATTTTCGAGAAAGAGTATAACTGCAAGCTCGTGATCAACTCGGGCGGATCGGACACTCTTTACGCGCAAATAGTCGCAGGTTCCCCCTGTGACGTGTTCATGGCTGCTGCTAATTCATGGACGGATAAATTAAACGGTACTGGTACCACTTATGATCTACTCTACAACTATACGTATGCGTGCAGGAATAATTTCACCACCAACAAGCTCGTCGTGATCCTGCCCAATTCCAACCCCACCGGGAAAAATATAACTTCCCTCTTGAATCTCACAGACTCTTCAGTGAGAATGCTACTTGGTCAACTATCCGTCCCGGTGGGGAATTATACTGAGAGGATGGTAAAGACTATCAATAATACGTGGGGAAACCCCAGCAAACCTGCAGTTTATAAGGGACCTGAGTGGGTTAATTATTATGCAAGGTTCTATGACACCACAACGCCTAACCACATTGAGACAACGACGTCCGTCCAAGATGTGGTCAGTCGAGTCCGCGCCGATATGGGTCTTTTCGATGCCGGGATCGCCTATATTTCGGACATGACTGTACAAAAAACGAATCTACTCTATCTCACCGTACCCAATGATGTGAATCCCAAAGCAACATATGGAATCAGCGTGATAAAGGCTTCCAGTCACTTAGACCTCGCTCAAGCATTTGTAAATTTCTGGCTGTCTCTCGCAGGTCAAGATTTACTCACGCTTTACGGTTTCGGCGCATCATAATAGAACGGGGCAATATTTTTCTCCCACATCTTTCTTTCCCTTCAAAAAGTAAATCCTAGGTGATCCAGAGCTGACAAAAGAAAGCGGTTCCGGCGGGGTTAATGCGATCTCTCTCATTGTTCTTTATATTGCCGTGCTATCATTCATCTCATTCATATCACTCCCTATCTTATCGATCTTCCTCAGACTTGACTTGGCCCAAATATGGACGCAGTTACAGTATCCTACAATTCTCGATGCATTAGTTGTCGGCCTCTTTTCCTCCGCTGCTGCTACTTTTTTCTCGTTTATTCTAGCAGTTCCCGTTGGGTATTTCTTAGCTACGAGAAAATTTCGCGGAAAGATGCTCCTTGACACGTTAATTGACGTGCCGATAGTCCTCCCGCCAGCAGTTGCGGGTGTCGCACTGCTTTTCGCGTTCGCTCCACGGGGTCTCTTGGGTCCCGTCTTAAATTATTTCGGTATAATTGTACCGGGGAGCACGATAGCGGTAATTATCGCGCAAGTCTTCGTAGCATCGCCCTTTGTCCTCCGAGCTGCAAAAAATGCTTTCCAAAGCATCGATCCTGATATAATTAACAGCGCAAGAATCCTCACGCCTTCAAAGCTTAGAATCTTTTTTACGATCACGTTACCTATGTCAAAACGCCAGATCTTATCTGGCCTAGCGATGACCTGGGCGAGAGCTATGGGGGAATTCGGCGCAACTCTCATGTTTGCGGGTAATCTTCCAACGATCACTCAAACGATGCCCTTGGCCATATATTCTCTCATGGCCGCAGATCCTTTTGGAGCCATTGTGCTTTCTGCGGTCTTAATCATAATTTCTTTCGCAATTCTCATCCTTATCAAAATTCTAGAAAAGAAAAAATAACGTGTAAAAAATGATTAGACTCGAATCGGTGTCCAAAGCCTTCGGAGAAAAAGAAGTTTTGCAGAAGCTTTCCTTCGAGGTGAAAGAGCACGAGATTTTAGCCCTTTTGGGACCGAACGGGTGCGGAAAATCCACGGCTCTTAATATGATTGCAGGCTTGATACCACCTGATGGTGGGCAGATTTTCATTGACGACAGACTCGTTGACGGGAGACAGGGGAAGAAAAAAATTCACATCTCGCCCTCGGCTCGAAAACTTGGTTATGTTTTCCAAAATCAGGCACTCTTTCCCCATATGCTTGTTCGCGATAATATTGCGTATGGACTTAAGTCCGGTGGCCGGTCGGAACAAGAAATAGACACGCAAACCAAAAAACTCTTAGAATTCGTGGGATTGACAGAATTTGGAAATCACTACCCTCGCCAAATAAGCGGCGGACAAAAGCAACGCGCATCCTTGGCTAGATCCATTGCAACGAACCCAAAGATTTTACTACTGGATGAGCCTTTATCGGCGGTAGACACGCGGTCCAAGGAGTCATTACGACAGGCCTTTAATGGTGTTTTGCAGCATCTCAAAACTACAACTATTTACGTCACTCATAATTTAACAGAAGCATTAATGATCGCGGATAGAATTGCTATCCTCGGGAACGGACGGATCGAGCAGATTGGAACCCGTGATGAAGTCTTATCTAAACCTAAATCGCGATTTGTGGCAGAATTTCTTGGAACTAATATATATGATGGGGAAGTTGCTCCTGAGGAGTCGACACGAGACCAGATCGAGATCGCGGGAGTATCAATCTCTGCCCCGATATCGGACTATTCCCCCGGACAAGCACTCCTCGTAACTATACGACCTGAAGACGTTGCACTCCTGCCTGAACTTGATGCTAACGATTTAAAAAGAAACGATCACACAGTTAATGTTCTCGAAGGGGTAATTGTTGATATTTTACTGATGAAGTCAATGGTTCATATTACCATTGACGTGGGATTTCCGATCAAATCAGCGATCACCCTCCGTTCATTCATCGATTTGAATCTTACCGAAGGAAAAAGAGTGTATGTCCAGTTTAAAGTGAATGTCATATCAAAATGTGAGAATCATGAAGGAATTGAAAGGTACAATCAGACTTCATCTCTGGGTTGAATCGGATCAAGGAATGATGCTAGGACTTGGCAGGACGCAACTAATCGATAAGATTGACAAGTACGGTTCCTTGCAGACTGCTGCGATGAAAATGGGAATCTCTTATCGGGCTGCATGGGGCAGGATTAAAAAAACAGAAGAGGTGCTGGGATGCAAATTGCTCGAAAAGAGTTCAGGCGGATATAAGTTGACCGAGTTAGGAAAAGAGCTGAATGAAAAGTACCTGCTTTGGTTTAATAAAGTTGAAGATTTTGCGCTCAAAGAGGCGAAAAAGGTTTTTCCGTGGGTTTCAACCCCATTTAACAAACAAGAGGCGGAAAAATTACTTTAGCGTAGTAATGAAAGAAGAATCAGTTTGTAAACCGACAATATGAAATGGCAAGAACTTTCTACTGAACGGAGGGTTTATTAGAGGGATGAACCTCCGGAATGTTATGTCCGTAACAATTTCCCTGCCCTTTTGCGAGACTGTTGGGGATTTAGTCCCCTATGATCTAGTTCTCCTCTAGCAACATAGGGATTATCTAAATGCGTTGTGTACGCAGGACAACATCGCGCTCTGCATATGGTTCCGGCGGTACCAGCTCTAGAATTTTATTGTGGTTGGTTTTACGCACTGCTGGGTAATTTTTCCCCCCTGCCACGCGGCATAGATGCTCAACACAGGTTTTTCCGCGCATTGCGCGGCGGAGGACAAGTTCCACCTTAGAAATTTAACGAGGGCGTTTATTCGCCCTTTCCATGAACCTCCTTTTCAATTGTCCACATTTTTTTTTACAGAACCAAATTTTTTAACGCATATATGTAAGAGAACCTTGTCTAATGTGCACAATATAAGCCACCTCGGCGCGGGTTCTGCTTTGGTGGCTGGTGGTGTTTCATTAACTATGCCAAAAATCCAATTGAGAATGACAACCGGGGGAACCCTTTATCAAGGGGTTTTCATCAAAGGGGGTCGCAAGAAGCCCATGATTTACACGAAGACTAACATCGAGAAAGCCAGAAAGGAGAGTCTTAGGCAATGGTAGACAAGATAACTGTAACGGATTGCGCGTGCGCATTTTGTGGGGCAAATTGTGATGACTTGGAAGTTGACCTCGAAGGGGACAAAATTGTCGAGGTTCGCAACGCATGCAAGGTTGGCGCGGCGAACTACATCACGGCGCCTGGTTCGCAACGATTGACCAAGCCATTGTGGCGTGCTAACAAGCTCGATGAGTTCAAGGAAATTAGTTGGGAAGAAGCCTACGAGAAAGCAGCAGAGATCCTCGTTAATGCCAAGCACCCGTTACTTTATGGGTGGGCAGAAACTTCCATCGAAGCAATGCGCGAGGGGTTGAAGATAGCTGAGGCGGTTGGTGGTATCTGGGACGGTCAGGTTACGCATTGTCACGGCCCCTCTGTCAATGCAATTCAACAAGTAGGTTTTCCTACCTGTACACTAGGCGAGGTAAAGAATCGCGCGGATGTCATCGTCTACTGGGGGTGTAACCCAATTCATGGCCATCCCCGACACATGGCCCGTTATGCGCCCTTTACGCGTGGATTCTTCCGTGTGGATGGCCGGTCCGATCGCACACTTGTGGTAATTGATCCTCGCAAGACGGACACCGCTAAGATCGCAGATGTCTACCTCCAAGTAAATCTCGGTGAGGATTACGAACTCTTCAACGCCTTCCGGGCATACCTGAACGGGTGCGAGCTCACGGGGGATAAAATTGCCGGAGTTCCGGTTGACGCTATCAAAAAGGTCGCCGAAAGGATGCGGAAGGCGAAGTGGGGGATGATCTTCTTTGGCATGGGCCTCACGCATAGTTCTGGCCAGGCGCAAAATGTTGCTTCCGCAATCGAGTTGACATCTCTGCTTAACAACGAAACCAAGTGGAGCATCATGCCGCTTATGGGGCACTTTAACGTCAAGGGCGTGACCGAAGTCGCATCTTGGATAACCGGATATCCTTTCGCAATTGACTTCGCCCGGGGATACCCGCGATACAACATAGGTGAATTTTCTACCGTTGAGGTGTTGCGGGACAAGCAGGTCGATGCGATGCTTGCGATTGCGGCAGATCCTGGTTCCCATCTCCCTCAAACCTCCGTGGAACGAATGGCAGAGATCCCTCTCATCGCGGTTGAAGTCTATAAAACTTCGACTACGGAGCTTGCAAATTTAGTCCTTCCTGATACTCATAATGGTATCGAATCTGAGGCCAGCGTGTACCGCATGGATGGCGTGCCCCTCCTAATGCGCAAAATAAAGGATCCTTTGCCAGGGTTGAAAGCGTCTAGCGCCGTGTTGATGGAAGAATTATACCAAGTTATTGAAAGAAAACTCGCGAATCGTACAGGTAAAAAAGAATAAATGATTTATCTCATTTCTTTTCTTATTTTTGAGAAGGTTGAATTTCTTATTGCGTATCGATTTTTTTATTAGTGCTATCGTGATGAGCAAACAACTATGTAATTTGAAAAAATACTTTCATCATTATACTCCCTTGATAGATTAACCGATTTAAATTTAAAAAGAAAAAAGAGGAACAAAGATTACTTCGCTTTCTGCAGTTTGACCGCGCAGGCCTTATATTCTGGGCACCGGCAAACGGTATCGTACACGTCATTTGTCACCCAGTTGGCATTTCCTTCCCGGTAGTGGAAGGTCATCCAAATCATACCTTTCGGAACTTCTGCCGTTACGCGTGCTGGAACCTTAACTTCACCGCGTCTGGATTTGACGATGACCATTTCACCGTTCTTAACATCGATGCTCTCGGCGTCAGCGATGGAAATGTCAGCGGTTTCACGTTTGTAGATCATGTCCATGCCGCTTCTGCCGGTCTGCGTTCGTGTGTGGTACTGGGAAAGTCTCCTGCCGGTACTCAAGATCATAGGATATTCGGCGTCTTCAACTTCTACGGGCGCGGTCCATTCAATCCCTTTCAGGATGCCTTTGCCATGGGTAAATTTACCGCCTTTGTGCATGATAGTGGTACCAGGGTGGTCCATTGTAGGACAAGGCCACTGCAAACCGTCTTTTTCAATTCTGGAATATTTAATACCGCCATAGGCTGGGCCATAAGTGGATACTTCATTATCCCAGATTTCACGGCCGCTGTTGGATGCCCATTCTTGACCCATTTTCTTGGCAACCTGCTTGAAGATCCACCAGTTCGGTTTTGCATCGCCGGGCGCATCCTTGATTTTTCGGACCATGCTGACGCGCCTTTCTGCGCTCGTGAAGGTGCCTTCATCTTCGCACCACGCGGCAGAGGGCAGAATTACGTGGGCAAATTTGGTTGTTTCGTTAGGGAAAATGTCTTGAACAACCAAAAATTCAGCTGAAGCAAAGCATTTTTCTACATGGTTGATATTTGGCTCGGTATTGGCCAGATTTTCCCCGAATATCCACAAGCCTCGGATTTTCTTACTTGGAAGAGCATCTATCATTTCCGGTATCATTAATCCATTCTTGTCTGGTAAACCGGTGACACCCCACGCCTTCTCAAATTTCTCTCTTGCCGCAGCATCAGTCACTTTTTGATAGGAGTGAAATACGTTTGGAAGTGCTCCCATGTCGCACGCGCCCTGGACATTGTTCTGGCCGCGCATTGGATTGACACCGCCATTTGGCACGCCCAAGTTACCGAGGAGCATCTGCAGGTTCGCGCAACTCCAAACATTGTAGGTCCCGCAACTGTGTTCGGTTATACCTAAGGTGTAGATCAGCGCAGTTGGTTTTATGGCCGCCAGTTCGTGGGCAATTTGGACGATTAGCTCGGTTGGAACTTTGCAGATTTGAGCGGCTTTTTCGGGCGGATATTTCATGACAACCGCTTTCAACTCTTCGAACCCAGTGCAATTGTCTGCGACAAATTTCTTGTCGTAGAGGTTTTCATTTATAAGTACGTTCATAATACTGTTAAGGAACGCAATATCGGTGCCTACTTTGATTTGGGCAAAAATATTCGACCGTCTCGCCAGCTCGTGCTTCCGTGGGTCAACCACAATTAATTTCGCACCGTTTTTCACAGCCTTCTTTACAAAATAGGATGCTACTGGGTGGGCTTCCGTCATATTCGAGCCGATAATGAAAAACTGTTTTGCACCGTGGAAGTCTTGTATAGAATTCGTTGACGCTCCGGAACCAAATGCAGCAGCAAGACCGGCCACCGTGGGCGCATGACAAACACGGGCACAATGGTCAATATTATTCGTCTTAAATACAGCTCGGAATAATTTCTGCATGTTATACGAATCTTCGTTGATGCTTCGCGCGCAGCTCACGCCGCCTACCGCGTTAGGGCCGGATTCCTCGATGATCTTCGTAAATTTCTCAATGATAAGGTCCAAGGCTTCGTCCCAGCTCGCTTTCCGGAATTCACCATTCGCCTCTCGGATGAGGGGGGTGGTCAATCGGTCTTGCGAATAGATGAAGTCGTAACCGTACCGTCCTTTAACGCAGAGGTGGCCTTCGTTGGGATGACCTTCTTCGCAACCGGTTACACGAATGATCTGGTCCCCTTTGACGTGAAGATCCTGCTGGCATCCGACACCGCAATATGGGCATGTTGTCCGGACTGTTTTAGTTTCCCACCGGCGGGCTTTGCCCAGTCCTTTCTTCTCGACAAGGGCTCCAACCGGGCACATCTGCACGCATTCACCGCACTGCACGCAGGTTGACTCCCCCATCGGGACGTCCTGGTCGCAGATTACCTTTTCGTGGTTGCCCCGGTAGCCGAAGTCGAGAACTTCATTTACGACCTCGTTATTGCATCCCTTCACGCAGCGTCCGCAGCTGATGCATTTGTTAAAATCGCGTATGATGAAGGGGGACGACTCATCCCACGCCTCCTTTTGCTCCACGATGAAGGCCGGGACCTCGATCCCGAGCTTGTACGCGACCTCCTGCAGTTCGCACTCTCCGTTTTTGTCACAGGAGATGCAGTTGTGGTTGCCGTTCGACAGGAGCAGGTTCACCACCATCTTTCTGGCCTCAACAATCTTGGGGTTGGTGGTGGTGACTTTCATCCCGTCATTCGCGGCAATGGAACAGGAGGACTGCAATCCGCGCATGCCGTCAATTTCAACCACGCAAACGCGGCAATTGCTGGCCGGACCTACTTTAGGGGAATAACACAGCGATGGGATGTAAATACCGTTTTCCCGTGCGACCTGTAAGACGGTCTTGTTGCCATCAAAGGAAAGCTCCTTTCCATCGATCTGGATTTTTTTGCTCATCTTTGTTCGCCTCTAAAATTTATTTTCTTACTAACGCATCAAATTCCTTCCTGAATTTCGTAATCATTGCCTGAATGGGCAGCGAGAAGGCTTCTCCAGTCGGACAAATCGTGAGACCTCGAATATTTGCGCAGAGATAAAGAATAAGGTCAATGTCTGCTTTCGTACCTGTTCCGGCGAGAAGAGACCGGAGTTTTTGTTCGATGACATACAAACCCTCCCTACATGGGGAGCACTGGCCGCAGGATTCATGATGATAGAACTCTACGGTGCGCAGCAGGAGTTCTGGGATAGATATTGTATCATTGATGACCATGATACCACCTGAGCCGAGTGAGGTACCCGCCTTCTGGCACGAATCATAGTCAAGCGTCAGGTTTTTCGCTTCCGCCGCCGTCAGAATGGGCGTCGAAATTCCGCCGACTATAACACCTTTGAGTTTTCCCTTAACGCCCCCAGCTGCTTCGAGTACTTCTTTGAGCGGTGTTCCCAGTGGATATTCAAATATTCCGGGCTTGTTCACATGGCCGGAAACGCCGAATATCTTGGGACCAAAGTTATTTGCAACGCCTATATTTTTAAAGGCAGCAGCGCCGTTGGTGATGATGTAGGGAATACTGGACAGGGTTTCCACGTTGTTGACTACCGTGGGACAACCATAGAGACCGTAATTGGCCGGGAACGGTGGCTTCGCGCGCGGGTTGCCTCTTTTACCTTCAAGGGACTCAATCTGGGCGGTTTCGTCGCCGCATATGTAGGAACCAGCCCCCCGGTGCACGATGATGTTGACGTGATTAAGCTGCCCGTCTGCCTTGGCTTTTTTGATCGCCGCCTCAAGATTGTCGGCGATCCACGAGAATTCCCCGCGAATGTAGACGAACGCAGTTGCGGCCTTAATCGCGAAGGCAGCGATTGCGATCCCTTCGATAAGCTGGTGGGGATTGAACTCCAAAATCTGCCGGTCTTTGAATGTGCCGGGTTCTCCTTCATCTGCATTGCAGATCAGGTATACTGGCCTTTTATCACCCTTGGGCAAAAATGACCATTTCATACCCGCCGGGAAACCAGCGCCGCCCCGCCCGCGAATGTTCGCATCCTTTACTTGGCTCACGATATCTTCGGGCTTCATCCCCAGCGCTTTTTTCAATGCCTGGTAACCGCCGCTTTTCTTATATGCAGCGAGCGTGCGGCAGTCTTTCTTTGTTCGGTCATTTAACAGTATCCCACATTTTGACACGACCGTCATGTTAGGATCATTTGCGGGTTCCTGGCCTTTCCGGAGGGACTCGATAAGCTGATCGGTTTTCTCAATGGTCATATTTTCATAATAACGGTCGTTTACCTGGATAACTGGACCGGTAGCGCAAGATGCAAGGTCCTGTACCGTTGACAGGGTAAATATTTTGTCACTTGTAGTCTCACCGACTTTGATACCGAGCTTTTTGCTCAGATGTTTTACGATCTCATCTGCCCCATGCAAGAAACCAGGAACACAGGTGTCTACTTGAAGATGGTATTTACCTACTGGTTTTGTATTAAACATGGTATAGTATGTGGCAACCCCATATGCTTGGCTTTGGCTTACCCCTATCGCTTTGGCCGCTGTCTCAATGGCCTTCCCGTTCAAACAGTTGTGGTTTTCCTTTTGAAGCAACTGCATTACCGGCAATAGGGCCGATTCCTTTCTCGGATATTGCCCTATAATCTTCTTGATACTGGGATTCTCATCTTTCGTCATATTAGCACCTTACCAGTTTAGGAGTAGGTTGCACCATATTAAAAACAGCTAACCGTTTATGTTATTTTTAGCAGATCCAATGCTTCTCAAGCAGATAGGATGGACGCTGGAAAAATCCGTGGTCGGCAGTCACTCTTGTGATCGAGCTGAACGTATATACCGATCGGTTTAAAAGAAGATTCTAAGGAATCTTCGAAAACCCGAAGTTGGGTCCTCCATGCCGGGAGACGAATCCTTTTTTTGGTTTTCGGCCTGTTCGAGCGAGCGATCGAAATCGTTAACCGACCCTAATTTCTTAAAGGAGATTATTAAAAAGTGAACCAGAAAAAGCTAATTTCAATTCATTTCTGAAAAAACACGCATGTTTTACACAAATATTTCCCATCTTGCTGAACCATAGTTAATCGGGTCGTTCGTTCACCACATCCGGGACAATCCATAGCGCCCTTACCGGTGAGACTTGCTTTGACTTTTTTCATGAATGGTTTTATCAAAAATCCCTTTTCGAGATCGATGTTCCATAGGGCTTCGGTAATCTCCTTTGCAGGCAAATTGCATGGATTTCCTAAATTGACCCAGGCGTCCAAAATGGCATTATTCTTGACATAATCGTTGTTTAGGATGATCCGAAAGAGATCCTTGTGATTCTTGGTTACCTGAATTGCGAGTTTCCCTACAT
>Ga0299912_10004856_pt1 | contig 11010 bp, 10 predicted proteins | sample RVTome_2_FD_207667 | JGI IMG/M metagenome (GOLD analysis project Ga0299912, IMG submission 207667) | Soil microbial communities from uranium-contaminated site in the Upper Colorado River Basin, Wyoming, United States - RVT95D214 (version 2) ... | reverse complement strand
AAAGATTTAAATGTTACGCATATTATTTGCCACGATAATAAAGGCGAATCCTCAATTATAAAAATAAGGGACACAATCACTCAAAAAAACCACAATTCTAAAGATAAATGTCCTTTTATCGTTTTAGACGCAAGATTCGACGTTAATAATCAAGAATTAGAAATTTTGGTTAAAAACTTGACTAATTTAAAAATTAGTAATCTTAACGTAAAATTAACTCTTGTTAAAAACTTCGTTGAAAAGGACATTTTAAACGAAAACATTGAATTTTATCCTAAAGAGGAAATCGTATTTGTTTCGCCAATAATTCCTCAAAGAAATGTATACATTTATCTTTCGATTGAAAATAGCTGTAATAAGTTATTATCTAAAATGATTAATTTAAACACATTTGAGCTAGCTTAGGATAATATTAGCGCTTATTTATGAGTTCTGAGTTTCGACATAAGATGTCCTCTCGATAAGAGCTGTATTCCAAATTGATCTGAGTACTCTTTAGAGGATTCCGAAATTATATTGCAAACCATAATACCTCCTTCTATGCCGGGTACATCTAAACAGGCTTTATGTAATTGGCGTAGTTGTGTTATGCTAATTTCGCGTTTCCAATCTCGGATAAACATTCCAAACAGAGAACTCGAGTTTTTTACCATAGCGTTGAATGTCCAAAATTTACCGGATATTCCCTTAATTTTTTGCGATTCACCAATAAATTGGTATTTTTCCGAAAAAACCATTTTAGTCAAATCTAACAAACTTTTATTAACTAAATCCATACCATCAACACCCTTTTTAACTTAAAATATTCTTTTAGTAATATATAAATGTTATATAAAAAATGCTATTAAATTATCGGTATAATATCTGAGTAATATCTGGGTAATATTATATTAAAGGCATGCGACAAAAATAAGCAACAATTTTAAGAAGAGTTATTTTGTTAAGATCTAATTCTAATTTGATGTGAATCAATAATAATTATTTTACCAATTACATCTTCTAAATTAAATTAATTTAAAAAATCTTCAAATAATGTTTTTATAGCATTTTATTTTCTTGACCTCGAGAATTCGTTAAAGGAATAATTTCGTCTCTCGCAAGCATAGCGCAATATTGAAGCGAGGCTTGAATATGTTCCTTTTTAAGCGAAGGATAATTCTCAAGAATATCTTTTTCGTCCATACCTTCAGCTAAACAGTCTAATATCACCGAAACTAATACTCGAGTGTTTTTTATGCACGCTTTTCCGTGGCATACGTTTGGATCAAAAGAAATGTGGTCTTTCCAATTAATCTTGTTCATATAGTAATTTATTTAAAAATGAATTTATATTTTTATTGTCTCTATTTGGGATAGAAAAGGATACGATTAAAAAAAAGGACTTTTCTTTTTTCTAACTTTTTGTATAAGTTTGTTTAAGAAAGAATTTAATACGATTTTAGAATTTAATTGTTGATTTAAAACGAATAAATGGATACTCACCATTAATATCTAAAGCATCCAAACCTTCTTTTTTTAAGTAATTAAATAAATGTTCGTGTAAAAAACATATCAAATTGTTCGCAACTGTTTCACAGATATTTTTACATCCTAAAAAATTATTCATAAGGTAATGACAATTTTTATTAGCATTTAAACAAAAATTTTTCACTTGTAAGGATATTCCTTCCGCAGATAATATCTTAAATGTATTCCACGAATCTTTGAAACCAGCTACTTGGCTAGGAGGCAAATCCATGAGATCTTTCTTTAAATTCTCGATGATTTTCTGCGAGTCTTTAAAATTAGTTTTACCGATTCTCTGATTTATATTTTTCAACTCTTTTTTTGCTTCGAGTTTACATAAAAAAATATATTTTTGTAGTAATTCTTTTGCTTTTCGTGTTTTTTCGAAGTCTACAATTTTCCATCCTTTTGCACGTTTACAACTAATTTCTTTATTTTTAGTGTTAGAAAATTTAGTTGGATAAATCCAACATTGAGGTGGTTTAATTCCAGAATCATGTACTTTGCAACCATTTATACCTTTATCGAATAGGAAGCATTTACCGGTTTTTTCGTTAAACCGCAATTGAAAACTAAAAACATTACTTCTAACGAAATCTTCGTTTACAGCGTAACCACTTTTAATGTATTCTTTAGCTAATATCTTTGGCACATCAATTTTTATAGAACAGCAATCTCCTCTACAGATATTTGAATCTATACAATTAGGTCCGACGATTGCTTCATTCATTAACGTATTATAATTACGAATTACGAACCAAAAATAGTCTTTAACCATTCGAAATGATTTATAAAAAGATTTATTTAATTTTTTTTTTGTAAAACTTTAAATTTGTAAAGCCTATTATTTAGTAAATTTAATTTACTAAAATAAATACATTTATTTTTTTTATTTATTTTGTTAGTTAGTTAAATCTCATCAACAATTTGAGGTTCTATAAAAAATGAGCGATTTAAAAAATCTAATTATTGTGGATATTACCGACAACGAAAATGTGATATTAGCTCCAAAAGGTATTGGCGCTACTGGAGAGCACGAAATTAAGCAAATCAAAGGTAAAGGTACTTTATTAGTAAAAAATACATCTAAGAAGAGCAGACTTTGGAATTTAGGGTGCGATCTAAAAGAAACCGTAAACACATCTTTAAAGAAAATATTGAATGTAGGTTCTGTAAATCCTGGGAGTCAATTTAAACAAGAATACGACGTTCAAAACCTTAAAACGCCCTGTTTGAAAGTACTTGAAACTCTTGACGCCGAAAGGGAAGTTACTGGAAAAATCAATAATACTTTCCTTTATGATAATACAAATAAATGCAATTTAAAATTTGATTTAACAAATACGCTTAATGTTCCCTTTACGGAGATAACATTAACAAAAGAATTACCACCAATTTTACAAGATATCGATATTAAAAGTCCAAATTTTGGCGATGCCAAACTTGATGAAAAATCTGGCAAAAAAATATTAACTTGGAAAATAAAAGCTTTACCAGCTAAAGAAACCGCTACGCTTGAAGTTTATTGTATTGCGCACGTGAAGGAAAGAACAAATCAATCTCTCGGGAGTACTACGGTTAATTATTTAGTTGAAAATCATAATTTGACTAAAATTAATCCGATTGTGAGAGGTATCACAGATTCTATGAGCGGCGTTTCGAGAGACGAAGGATCAAGCCCCGCAACATGGGACTGCAATGTTGAATTCGTGAACGATTCGGAATTTAAAGTCAAATTAGAGAAAGCAACGGTAACTCATAAAATTCCAACTGGTTCTGAATTTGTTGTTTCCGAAACTCCAAATATGGAATTAGAGCCGTCTAAATCTTGGAATAAAGCGTTTTCAATTGAAACCAAAAATGTACCAGATTTGCAATCCGAAATAGAGTTTACACCTCTTTTTGGAGTTGTTAAAAGAGTAATCGGAGAAATTATTAAAGAAGCTACCATCTACCACATTTTAAGCGCAGAAGTGTCCAAAACTATTGAGCCTTCCGAAGTTGCGGCATATGCTAACACAAATATGACGATAACTAATAAAATTCCGAATTTAGGTTCAGCTCCTATAAATACGCTTGAAATATTAGACGAAATACCTTCAGATTTTGTTCCTCCTACATCCAAAGAAATAAAGGTACTAATTAATAATCCAGAAGGATCCTACGAAATTCAAGATAGAGCGGAATATGTATCAGCAATTAACATAAATCCTGATAATCAAAATCCAGAATCGAAACACATAATCAACATTAAATTAAAGGATTTAGAAAAGCAGTTTATTCCAAAATCTGATATAAAAGTTACATATCCTCTTTTAGCTAGGAATCCAAAACCAGAAGTAAGATACAACACACCTATTGAAATTAAAGCTAATGTGATTGTAAAAGGAAAAGAATTTATAATAACCCCTCCCGAAGAACCCGTATTGAAAATAAAATATGTCGCGAGAAAATTGAAAACTTTAAAAGCTGTGAAACCCGGCACTACAGAAGGAGAATTTAGCATTTCCGTAAGAATAGAAAATAAAGGAGATGTTGAATTAGAAAACCTTGTTGTAAAAGATAAAATACCTTCTGGTTTTACTTTGACAGAATTTACTCCTCCGGAAGGAACTACGCACGAAGTTATAAGTACAGGGGAAACTTCTGAATTAGATGTAAAGATTCCTAGAATTGATGCGAACGATTCAGTAAGCATTAATTATATTTGCTCTGGTTCTGAAGATTATCCTCGTTCTGAACCAAATGTTATTGTTTTAGGCAGAACTGATGCAGCTTCATCGGAAGTATCTGCTCCCTCCGAGGCCGAAAAAAAGCCTACTATGGTTAAATCAAAAGAAATTAAAATACACGATATCTTTTCGATGATTTTAAACAAAATTGAAGCCGGTATTACCGGTAACCAATTATCTGAATTGATTATTAAAAAGAAAGACGAATTACCTCCCGGACCAACTTTACACAAATTAATAGCATTTGCCAAGGAAATTAAAGTTCAAGCAGATAAAATAATTGTCGGTAAAATTAGAGACGAATTTATAGCAAAATTAAAAGAAATTAAAGAAAAATATAGTTAACTTTTTTTTCTTAGTTATAATTCCTTATTTTTTATTTTTTTTCTTGAAATAATTAAGATAATTATCGTTATTTCTAAAAAATCACTCGATGTTATTTGTATGTTTATGGATTACAAGACCTGAAAGCGGTTTTGGATAAAAATATGTGCTTTTGTGAGGCATAATCTCGCCATTTGCTGTAATTTCTTGGACATCCATCAAAGTTGTAGGATTTACTACAAATAAAGCCTGGATTTTTCCTTTATCTACGTTTTCTATGCCTTCCTTAACATCTTTTACATAGGTAATGTGTTCCTTATCTATTTTAAAACATTTAGTAAGAAGAATCTCGTGTAAAATTGGTAGATTTAAATTTTTCCATTCTTTTGATTGGTTAGCTTGTATGTACTTTTCCGGCGAGATATTATGTTTTAATTTTAGAAATAAAAACTTATTTTGAAAATAAAATCCAAAAACGTGTTTTCCTTTATTTTTTTCCATTAAATCGTTCAAATTTTCGTAATTCTCAATGTCTTTGAATTCAAAATAATCTTTTATTTTATCTTTAAACTCGGCCATTGTCTTTACGGAAATTTCACGAATTTCTCGGTGACTAGTGTAAATTATTAAACCAGGATCGTTAAAATCTATAAATAAAGTCATTATATATTTACATCCACCTTCTTTGCTGTGTTTCAGGGCCGTAATGTATCTATGATGACCGTCTGCGATTATAATAACGTTGTTTTTTACGATTTCCTTAAACTTTTCTATATCTTTTTTTTTCCACACTTCCCAAATTTTGTGTGTAAATCCATCGCGATCAACTGTCTGAAGAAATGGTGGTGTATTTACGTATTTCTTGAAAATTTTTTCTGCTACTCCATGTTTGCCATTATATATAGTAAAAATTGGGGAAAAATTCGAATCTGTTTCTTGTATTATTCTCAACCGGTCGTCAATAAATTTTTTAAATGTCATTTCGTGTGGTAAAACGCCGTCTTTTGCGGGAAATATTTCTACTAATTTCAAAAGCCCTACAAAACCGTACCTGCTTACTTTTTCACCTGTATCAGGTCGAGCGTAGTCGATTCCATAGATACAAATGCATCTATCTTTTTCACAAATAAGAGTGCCATCACTTATCATTGCGTTTAATTTTTTACCTGCAGCCTCGTAATTATCTGGTAAGATAACATGGCATATATTATCCGGGTGTCTTTTTTTAAAAGCAATTTTTTCTTCTTCTGATATAACATCGTATGGCGGGCAGACTAATGCTTTTAATATTTCTGGATTACCCCTTCCCATCTTATAGTGAAAATTACGAAATGGTAAAAGTTCTGGCATTTATTAAAAACTCTTTAAACTTAAAAATATAAAATACTTTTTAAACTTAAAAATATAGGAAAAATTAAAAAATTTTTCATTCTCTAATTATTAAAAGTTTGATAAAACAAACAGAATTTTATTGAAAGCTTAATTTTATTATACAATAGACTTTAAGATTAATTTTTATAAAAAAAGAAATAAGGTTCTCTCTGAAAATGTTATTGATTATTACTATAATTTTAATTTTTTTATTTGTCTTAAATTTTTTGTTATATTGGATTATTTTTTTAAAAACTGAAAAGAAAATAACAAGATGGTGGGACATTTATACAAATATTTACTTTATAATATATGTAAGTACAATAATTTTAATTCCCATTGTTTCTTCAAGTTTTTGGACTACTTTCTTCAATATTAAAAGCTATTTTCAAGCAATATGGATTTGTTTTTTATTTTTAGGGATAATTTTAGTAATTATAGCAATTAAATTTGGGAGATTAACCTTAATAAAAATTAATAACATGAAAGGTTTAGCAAAAGGCAAATTTCCACTTATTACAGATGGGCCTTATAAAATTATGAGACATCCATTAAATGCATCATTTGTGATTTTATTTTTAGGATTGGCTATGATTTTTGACTCTACAATTGCTCTTATTATTACGCCGTTTTTAATTTTACTTTTAGAATTAGAGGGAATAATGGAAGAAAAATTTTTACTTTTATCTCAATTTGGTGAAAAGTACGAAAAATATAAGTTAGAAACTCCAAGCAGGCTTTTTCCAACGCCGTATAATGTTTTATTAATTATAATTGCGATTTTTATTGTTTATGTAGGAGTTTTAAATCTATTTTTATAGATGTATCAAAAAAAAATAAAATACTTTTTATAACGGTTAAAAGAGTTTTCATTCAATAGTTTAAAAATTTCGTTAACAAATTAAATAAAATATAATGAAAATAAAAATATAGTTTTCAATTTATTGATTTAATATTAATATTAAAAATTTTTATAATGCTAACAAAAAACAAGCGTTTTAATCTATAAATAATATAAAGAGGTGTTATGTTTGGTAAAAAAAATTGCTTTTTTAGCAACGGATGGGTACGAAGATTTAGAATTGCATTACCCAAGAATACGGTTAATAGAAGCAGGATATCAAACTGAATTAATTAGTCTGTCAAAAAAAGAAATTAAAGGAAAATGGGGTTATCCAATAATGCCAGATAAAAAAATCGAAGAAACAAATCCAGACGATTACGATGGAGTTATTATTCCAGGTGGTACGATCAATCCCGATTATTTGAGAAGATCTCAAAAGATTTTAGATTTTGTAGCAAAAATAAACGAGAAAAAAAAACTCGTTGGTGCAATTTGTCACGCTGGATGGGTATTAATTTCTGCAAAAATTATAAAAAATCGAAAAGCAACGAGCTATTTTGCTATAAAAGATGATATGATAAATGCGGGTGCTAAATTCGAAGATTCTTCAGTTGTAATAGACGGAAATTTAATAACTTCGAGAATGCCAAACGATTTACCAGATTTTATGAAAGCTGTTTTGGGATTTCTATATAAATAACAAAAAAAAGAATTATAGATCTCTTATTCTCTCTATCTCGTTTACGAGTAATTCGTGAAGCGTATCAATATTATTTAATTGTTTATTTAGAATTTCTATTTCTTTATCGGCTAATTCGGAATCAGAATTAATTTTAGTTTTCAATTGTTTTCGAATTGTATTACAAGATTTTATTTCGTTGATTAAATATTGAATTTTTTTTACTTTAATATCAAAACCTTTTTTATATTTGTTGAGAAGATCTATTTGTGTTTCTATATCATCAACAAAGTCAATGCAAGACGAAATATTGTCTTCTTTTTTTAACTTTTTCGTAATTTGTTCGATGCTTTCTAAATAAGATATTACCGTATCTCGTTCTTCTGGATTAAATTGTTCGCTATCTTCGCCACTGTAAAGCGATGGAAAATTTAATTCTAAATTATCAAAGATACTTGGAGCGTATTTTATTTTTATGTTTTCAGTAAATTTATTGAGCGTTTCTTCAACACGAAATGGATCGTCTTTAATTTCAATTTCTTTTATCTCGTCAAAATCAGTAATCAATTCTAATTCGTCTAATTCTATTTGAGTCATCAATGGCGTAAATCTTACTTGTAATTGTTTTTTTCCGTAAAAGTCGTCGTTAATTCTTAATATTTGAGTATAAATTTGGATATAATCTTCACCAATAGGTGCGTATAAGACGCCTTCGCTTTTATCAAGCTGATTCAATAAAGGATAAATAAGTTCTTGCTTAATTGCACCTGTTACTAAAATCTTTTGCCAAGGACTAAGTTCTGGCATACCCTCGAGAGGATTTCTAACATTTACGGTAATATTATCGTGTAAATTTAAGCGTCTTAGATTTTCGTCCGTTATTTTGGCAATATCCGAATTTGCCTCAAGAATTATAATTTCGCCCTTAGGAGCAAGGCTGCGCGCCAAAGCTGCAATGTAACCGCTTTTTGCTCCCAAAATCAACAAATCGTCGTCTCCTTTCAAAGACAATCCTTGTAACATGATTGAAATCATATGCGGTGCGCTTATTGTTCTATAATTTTCAGGGCTTTTGTAATAAAAGAGATTAGGTATATCTTCGTACATTTTTCGAGGATCTATAAATTCTTTTGGAATAAATTCTTCTAAGGGAACTTCCATAAACGCCTTAAAAAGTCTCATGTCCTGCAAGTAATTCATTTTAATAAGATTTTTTAATAAAACTTTCTTTTTAGTGCCATATAATCGTTTAAAATAACAATCCTTACAGTACGATTCTTTTTCTAAATAAATCGTCTCTTTTTCGCTTACTTCTTTGCCGCATTGAATACATTTATTCAATTTAATCATATTCATCAGTTATAAAAGAAAAAAAATACCCTTAATTTAGAATATATAAAAAAGAACACATTATTATGTTTTTTCATGATTAATTATATAATATTATTAAAATTTTTTAGGGTTATTTAAAAAAAATGATGATTTTAGACGTAGAGAATTTTAAAAAAGCGAAAATTACGTTAGGATTAATAACGATTAACGTTGTATTTTTTGTTGTATTTAATATTCTTTTAGGCGTTGAATATGTGCTTCTTTTTTCTCAAATAAATTCAAAGGTTTTTGAAGGTCAAATTTATCGGCTTTTTACATCTATGTTTCTTCACGCAGATATTATCCATCTTTTTTCTAATATGCTTGCTCTACTCATATTTGGTACTTCAGTTGAAAATAATTTTTATAAATATCAATTCCTATTAATTTATTTTTTATCTGGTTTTTTAGGAAATATTTTTTCTCTATATCTATTACCATACGATTCTATTAGTTTAGGCGCGTCGGGAGCTATTTTTGGTTTGATAGGTGCGGTATTCGTTTTTTTTGCTAGAGAAGACAAAACTTTTATCTTATTTGGACTAATTTATCTCATCTTTTTTATTTTCATGTCATTAGCACCGGGAATAAATTTATGGGCACATTTATTTGGATTATTAGGCGGACTTATCTTAGGTTATCTGTTTAAGAATAAAACAAAACGGTTCGAGTATTACGAATGATGCTTTTAATCACTTTTTCTTTTTCCCTTTTTTCTTTTTTTCTATTTCCATAGAAAAATTCTTTGGGCAATCCGGATCTATAGGACAAGTTGAACATTTGGGATTTAATGACAGGCAAATTTGTTGTCCAAACCTAACAAACAATCCATTCAAGCGAATCCATTGATTTTCTGGAATTATTTTTTTTAATTCTGCTTCCGTTGCTTCCGGCATTTTGGTTTTAACCCACTCTAAGCGATTTGTTACTCGATGGACGTGCGTGTCTACAGGTATAGCGGGGATATTAAAAGCGTAAACTAAAACACAATTTGCAGTTTTAGCTCCAACACCCGGTAGACTTTTCAAATTTTTAAAATCGTTCGGGACTACGCCATTAAATTTGTCTAAAATAGTTTTTGACACTTCTTTTATTCGAGCAGCTTTAACTTTGTAGAAACCTGCTTTATAAACCAGTCTTTCTAATTCGGAAATATCAGCGTTTGCGATCTCTTCTGGAGTCTTGAATCTTGAAAACAATTCTTTTGTTGCCGCTCTTGTATTAGCATCTTTTGTCCTGGCAGATAAGATCGTAGAAATTAATATTTTGAAAGGGCTTTCTTTTTCTATTACTAATTCATTTAAATGAGAAATTCCGTTTAATGATTTTTCTATTTTATTTAGAATTTCTTCGTAATTCATAAAAATTATTCTTGTTTTTCGAAAAGATATATCTTACGTTTTAATATTTGTCCTTTTTTTGCATCAATTAAATTTTTGAAATGTTTTTCGTTAAATTGGAGCCTTTTATTGGATTTATTTATAATTCTATTCGAATCTAAAAATAATAAAGGTTTAAATTTATATTTTAGGGCAATCTTATTAACATCTAATTGAAGATTTTTACCTTCAATTGTACCATCAATTTTATCTTCATTTTTATCGTTAATTGTACTTATAATTGGTGCTGTAATACATATTCTCGCTTTATTTTTTAGCAATTTATATGTTTCTCTGAAAATATCATTGAACAAAGGTTCTAAATCGTTATCAATTAATTCTTTCGCTTGCGTATATAGCGGTTTATCTGTATAATATGGACCCAAAAATGGTTCTGTACAAGCACCATCAAAGGAACTGTGAGAAAAATAATCCGATATATGTTCAATATCGACAGCTTTAAACCTCTTAGTTAAAAGTGGTGGTATTGGCTCCTCTATATCCTTTAAAAGCCAATTTATATTTCTGATAGTATTCTTTACTTTTGTTTCGTCAATATCAGCACCATATATTTGAAAATCTTGCAATATTGCAAATAAAGCAATTGTTCCGTTACCAATAAAAGGATCTAAAATCTTTTTTTCTTCTCTATTTTCAAATAAATTTAAAAAATTTAATAATATAAGTGCTAATTTAGGAGAAATCGAACTTTTAAAATCTTTAAAAGGCCGTTCTTCGTCTATTTTCTTTTTAAAATTAGGATTATCTACTGTAAATGTTCTTGCTATATACATTCCCTCTTCC
>Ga0299912_10004855_pt1 | contig 11011 bp, 6 predicted proteins | sample RVTome_2_FD_207667 | JGI IMG/M metagenome (GOLD analysis project Ga0299912, IMG submission 207667) | Soil microbial communities from uranium-contaminated site in the Upper Colorado River Basin, Wyoming, United States - RVT95D214 (version 2) ... | reverse complement strand
TACCTTGTTGATAGTTGCCTGATAAATAGTTTTGACGTGTCTTTCTCTGATAGTCACCAGCCAGGTATACACCTACCAGCAATATAATAGAAGCTGCAACTGAAAGTATACTGACCGTTGAAGGGGGAAAAATCTTACGCTCATGTAATTTTCGGTTGTACCACTTCTGTTTGAGTATATCGATTCCTCTCCCATACTGTTCAGGTGTTGAAAACATCCTGGAACCCTGCACTGCCTCCCTGCATAGCGGGCAACCTTCAATGTGTTGTTCCGCAATCCGGAATTCAGATTCCGGAAGCTTACGGGAAATATATTGTACGATACCTTCCTCTGACAGGCATACTCGTCTGGTAAACACAATTTTATCTTTCGATTTTTTCTTCATCTGTTGAATTCATTAAGTTCTTAAGGTTCCTTTTACCATTCTGTATGTGGCTTTTCACTTCCTTAATGCTCAAACCCGTTTGTGCAGCAATATCTTTATATGATTTTTTCTGAAAGTACATCATATCCAGACATAAGCGCTGATTGTTGTTCAGTTTTTGCAAATAAATCATCAGACTGTTTTCGTTTACCTTTTCTTCGCCAAAGAGATGCTCACTTTCACTATTTTCCATACGATTCAACTGAATAATTTCAGTACTTCCCAAAGGTATTTCATACTTTTTCTTTCGCAATTCCATCAAACAGGCATTCCGGGTTACAGTATATAACCAGGATGTAAAATGCTGAATTACAAATTTTTTAATTTTCGAGCCCAGGTTTTCGAAAATGATCATTGTTGTATCCTTGGCCTTCTCTTCATCCTGAAAATACTTCATACAGACTGCATATATGAGATGGACATAACGGTCGAAAAATTCATCGAGAATTTCATTCTGACCGTGTGCTGCGTACTCCAGTATCAGCTCTTCATCACTCAGTTCCCTGTACCTTCTTCTGCGGTTTATGTTCACAATGAATTTCCTGTTCATAGGTAAAAATGACTGTTTGTGAACTAATTATAACAATCGGATCTGTTCAACGAGAATACAGACATTTAAATATAGGTAAGAAATGATCGAGGTGTATGAAATAGTATTCAACAGAACGGGAAATTGAGGGATAAATCAAATAATGCAATGGTATTTGTCGGTTGCAGGTATGAATAATAAGTAATATGGATTTGTAAAAAACTCCACACGAATTGTGGAATTTTTAAGCGAACAGCATCTATAGGGTAAAGTACAAGATGTCGAACCTTAAAAATGCAAGTCATGGTCGCAAAAAAAACAGACAAATCAAATCTTGAAAACAAACGATTTTTGTTTTTTGAGATAGGAATGGTGCTTGCTCTGACAGCAGCATTAGTAGCTATTGAATGGAGAAACGCCAAGCCGCAGACGGCTTACATCGCATATAATGGCGATGAATTTATTCCGGAAGAGTTGAAGATTGAAATTACCCGTCCGGAAGTAAAAAAAGAAATTTTACCACCCGATTTACCCGAAATTAAGATCGTGATAAACGAAGATGAAATTGATGATGATCCTTTCGATTTCGATGTCGAAGCAGATGAAGATGATATCATTGAATTTATTCCCTTCGAACCAAAAGAAGAAAAACCTGAACCAGATGATTATGTATTCATTGCTGAAAAAATGCCGCGATATCATAATGGCGGACTGGAAAATTTCCACAAACACATCCAGGAGATTGTTGAATATCCTGCAGCGGCTGTCGAAATAGGATTGTCCGGAAAGGTGTTTGTGAAGTTCATAGTCGATAAGAAAGGTTATATAACAGGAATTGAAATACAACAGGGCATTCATCCACTTCTCGACAATGCAGTAATTGCTGCCATCAAGAAATCGGATCGCTGGCAACCCGGAATGCAGGGAGGATTTCCCGTAAACGTTGCCATGGCCATGCCCGTGATATTTCGTTTGCAGTGACTTGAGTCACTGCTTTTTTATAACACTCTATTTGGAGAACGTTTCAATCCTTCAAATCGTTAGACTTTATATCTATTGAAAAGAAGTACCGGATAATCATCAACCTGACTCAATCTACAGATACAAGAACAGATTATCTTAAACTCATTGTTCCGATACATTGTGCTATCGGGATTCCTTCCTGCCGGTAAGCAGTCGTTCGCCCGGATAACATTGTCGGACGGGCTCTCCTGAATGAGGAAGTCGGACAGGTTCAACTTAAAATTTATTCTGCGTTCTCACTTGTAAACATTTTGTTATCACTAATAAAATCAATATTTTCATGAATTCAGTTTAGCAGATAATCTCATGAATCATGAGGCTAATTCCTTTTTTCTTGAAGCATATTCATAAACCTGGTACATAAAGGCCTCGAAACGCGTATCGAGGCCAATGTTATCATGTCCGTCGTATGCAAAATTTTCCCAGGGCAAACCATTATGTTTGCTTCTTAGACCTTGTGAAACAGTGCAATTGATAGTGCCAGGCATGCATGTAAAGGGCAATATATTTACAACTCCATCGAGTTGTTTTCCGGCAAGTAAATTGGAACTTCCTATGGCTAAAGGAGGATCACCGTCATAATCTTTATGGATAAATTCACTGCAGTTTTCCAGCATTTCCTCAACTTCTATTTCGTGTGCCACACGAAAGAAACCCGAAATACTATGGGCTATTTTGCGTTCCATTGTTTTCTGAAAATAAAGTTGCAATTTGGCTTTATATAGGTTGCGTATGTTTCCTTTCCATCGGCTGTCTCTTATGTACCTGATAGTGGAGTAATTTATCCATTCGGCAACCGGGGCCATCAGGGTTTCAGCTCCAAGGGCTTCAAGTCTCTCCACGAGAAAATTAGAGCAAAAAGGATTGTCGCGCATAAATATTTCACCCACAATTGCCACAACAGGCTTGTTTTGTGAGCGGTCAGTGGGTATTTGTTCAAATTCACTGGCTGCCTCTTCCAATGTTCGTGATATTCCTTTTCCGCCTTTCTCAACTGCCTGTACGATAATGGAAAGATATTTCTGATAAACCGTATCACTACTCCCTTTCTTCAGTTCATAGGGGCGTGTCTGTTCAACCATCTTACGGATAAGGTCCGATGCAACAATACCCTTCCAGGCTGCTTTTCGCCATTTTAATGAATATCCGGGAGCAATGCTTGCATAGGAATCTTCGTTGCTTGGGTGAATGATCCCAGCATTGTTGTAACCAAGGTTATCAAAAATAAGACGATGCAGCCGGTTGTATAAACCAAATCTGCAGGGTCCATTATGATCGGGCATGAAAAAGGTAACCTTCTTGGGATCGATCCCAGGTTCAGCCAATTTTTTCAGAAAACTTCCGGTAGTACATATAAATGGGAAGCATTCCTGACCATTAGTATATTTCCGGCCAAGTTCAATATCCGTTTCATTTTGCATAGGTAATACTTCGCTGGGTATGCCACAGTGACGGGTTGCTGCCGATAAAATATGAACAACGTCACGGGCATAAGGGAAGTAGATAGTACGTTGATTTATTTGTTCCGGAACAGAATCTATTTTATATCCCGTTTTTATTTCAGGTTTTGTCTGATTCTTATTCTGTTTGTTGTATCCCTTTAAGCTGTCTAAAAATGCTTCGATTCGTGTGATCATTCCTGCATCGGCACTATGTTCATCTATTTCAAGATGTAAGAAGGGTTTTCCCTTCATTTCGTCTTTAAAGAAATGGATAAGAAATGAATCGGGACCACACCTGAAGTTTCCCAGATAAATGGCAAAGAGGTTTTTGTGTTTGGCAATATATTTTGCTGCAGCCAGAATTTTCTGGCCATTAGGCCAGTACATGCTCGGATAATCGGTGAAAACATTCTCTTCTTCAAGCGGTAAAAAATCGAGTGGAATAGTTACAATGTTCAGATTAAGCAGCTTTTTAACAATACGAAGGTTTAAAGAGGGATCGCTTGTATTATAAGGTCTACCAATAAGCACAAAGGCATAATCTTCCTTAGATAGATTTTCTAATACAGTTCGACCCTTTAGGCTCACATTGATGTCAAATTCCTCCTGTTTTTTGATGGCCTTTTGAATTGCATTAATAACCAGGTTTTTTGACAGCTTGAATTTTTGGCTGAAATACTGGGACAGTTCTTTTTTCAACACCCTTTCGAAATACCTGAAGTGAAGCGTAGGGATTAATAACTTTTCACGGATCGTTGGATCGGTAAAAGCAGTTTTGAGGAGATACGGATACGACTGCACCCAGGGACAATTACAATTATTCGTTGGATTATCTTTTTCTCCTTTAACATTAACTATAAAGGGTAGGAAAATGTAATCCACTTCTTTCTCCAGCAGGTTCATGACGTGACCATGTATAATTTCCACCGGCAGACAAGTTTCCGAGACCATTGTTTCCAGTGAGTCTGTGATAATTTTCCGGTTCGTTTCATCGGAAATTATTACCTGGAATCCTAATTCTTCGAAAAAGTGTCTCCAGAACGGAAATTGCTGATAGAAGACCGTTAATCCTCGCGGTATTCCAATGCATATATTGTTGGATTTTTCCTTATTGACAAAGCCATTTAATAATGTATCGGTTCTTTCTTTAAATAAATCAGGAGGCTGTGTATGGTTGTTTTTTTTATCGCGTACTTCATATCGTTCACAAATTCCGCCATAGTACAATGGTTTTGTCTCTCCGTCAATTTTGACCATTTTAATTTCGCAGTGGTTAGAACAATGTTTACAAACGAAATTTTTAGTCTTATAACCTGTTTTACTTATTTTGAAACCTTTAAATGTCGAAGGGGTACCATTATTCATCTTCCGTTCAGCCAGTATTGCAGCACCAATGGCTCCGGTAACATCAAAATGGGGTGGAACATGGATTGTTTTGCCTGTAACCTGCTCAAAAGCAGCCAGTACTGCTTTGTTGTTGGTAACACCTCCTTGGAAAAAAATTTTTTCACCAATAGGTTTGTCTTTTACAACCCGGTTCAGGTAATTGTAAACAATAGAGTATGCTAAACCCGCGATGAGGTCTTCTTTGTTGGTGCCCTTTTGCTGGTGAGAGTTAAGATCACTCTCCATAAATACCGTACATCGTTCACCCAGTTTTACAGGTTTTTTGGCTGAAAGTCCCAGTGTACCAAATTCTTCGTCGATACAGATCCCCAGTTTATCGGCTTGTTCTTCAAGGAATGATCCCGTTCCGGCAGCACAGACCTTGTTCATTTCAAAATCGACAATTACGCCATTTGCGATGCTGATATATTTTGAATCTTGCCCGCCGATTTCAAAAATGGTATCAACTTCAGGGTCAATTTCAATAGCAGCTGTTGCCTGACAGGTTATTTCATTCTGTATGGTGTCGGCACCAACAAAATCGCCTGTCAAATATCTTCCTGAACCTGTAGTTCCAACACCTGCAATCTCAATTTTATCAGCAATTTCGGCACCGATTTCATCAAGACCTATTTTTATGGCTTCAAGCGGTTTGCCTGCTGTGGGAAGATATCTTCTGGCAATAACATTATGTTTTTCATCGATCACAGCCAGATTTGTGCTCAAAGAACCGACATCGATACCCAAGTACACCTTGATTTTCTTCTTATATTTTATTGGTACAGTTGACTTGATTACCTTGTGCGTTCCATCATTGAGAGGTGATAAAAACTGAGTATGAATCGATTCCTTGTTTATGTGATTATAGATTTTCTCTAGGGAAATTTTTCCTTCTACATGTTCGTCGGAAGACATTGTCTGAAAAACAGCACCTATTGCACCCATCGATGCATAGTATTTTGGAATGATCAGTTCTTCCTCAGTTAGGTTATATGTTTCCCTGAAAGCTCTGACCACACCCTGGTTTGCTGCAACCCCCCCCTGAAAAATAACCGGTTTTTCCACTTTTTTTCCTTTACCGAGCGTACTTTTAAAATTACGCGCTACAGCAAAACATAATCCACAGATGATATCATGAACAGGGGTGGCAACCTGCTGTAAATGGATCATATCACTTTTAGCAAAAACAGAACAACGTCCTGCTATACGTGGAGGATTCTCGGATTGAAGCGCCAATTCTCCGAATTCCTTTTCTATCGACACACCAATTCTTTTTGCCTGCTGATCGAGAAAGGATCCGGTCCCTGCAGCACAAAGATTATTCATTACAAAATCAGAAAGTCGGGTACTTCCTTTGTTCTGATTGTCATCCAGATAGATAAGTTTTGAATCCTCGCCACCCAACTCAATAATAGTTTTAACGTGAGGAAATAATTCAGTAACGGCCTTCGACTGAGCAACTATTTCATTCACGAAGAATCCATTCAGCAATTGCGCTGCAAGTCTTCCTCCGGTACCGGTAAATGCTATTTTGCCAGAGAAATGATTTTCCTTTTCAAAAATGGAGGACAATCTGTCGGCAAAAGATTTAAAGGGTTTACCATGACAATAATCATAATACTCCTGAAGTACTTGTTTTTCTTCATCGAGCACTACGGTGTTTACCGATATTGAACCAATATCAACTCCAATATACTTCATGGCAAGAGGATTTAGTAAGCACATGCAAGTTTATGAATATTTTCTGAATTTTCAGTTTGAATTGCTTTGAATCCACTTTAATAGTCCCGGAATATCACCTTAGAATTATATTTCATTATCTGATCCCTCGAGTTTCAAGTTTACAAAAATGAGATAAGTTGTAATTCACTCATTAATATGGTTGTGGAGGTTTTTCTGTAAAAGTTGCTATGTTGATGCCCGTAATTTTCCGCTTGCAGTGACCTGAGTCGCTGCTTTTTTATAATACTATATTTGGAGAACGTGTCAGTCCTTCAGATCGTTAGACTTTATATATTGAACAGGAGTACCGGATAATTTTTTGCTTAACTTAATACTATACAATACAAGAACAGATCCTCTTAATTTCATTATCATGTTGACATGACGAATCTGATCTGCCTTACGTTTTCCCTGTAATGCTGAACAGGACAATGTTTCATGAGTTTGAAAAAAGATGATTTTTGTTGATAAATAAACTCTAAACCCGTGCGGTAGATTTGTCATAATTAGTATACTTACCGAACTTATATGTCACACAGGTTCGGTTTCTTACAAGTTTTTAGTCTCTGGTGTGGACTGCTATACGGAGGTATTGGATACAACCAGGATAGTTTCATTGTTGGATTGAATCGTACAACACTGGAAGATAGTGTAGATTATCTTCTTCATTTAGCTGCTGCTAATCTCGATATTTATCCGCAACGAGCATTTACAAATGCCAGTATTGCCAAACAAATCAGTGCCCAGCTTAAATGGGACGATAAAAAAGCATTGGCATGCAAGTACATGGGTGAAGCAAAAATTGAACTCGAAGATTACTATCAGGCAAAAAAATACCTGACGGATGCCATTGAAAATTTTACGGAAGAAACACCAAAAATACTGGGCGAAAGTTATTATCTTCTTGCAAAAGCAAATTTTTATCTGGCAGAGTATGAAGAAGCCAGTAAGAATTACAGGGTTGCTATTGCATTGTTTGAAAAAACCGGCGACCGCCAAAGAATTGCAAATGCCTATCAGAATATCGGGTTGTTACATCATGAATTGGATGATCTTGAAAAGGCAACTGAATATTATAATAAAGCCCTGGCAATAAATCGGGAGTATGAAAATGATACTAATATCGCAGGCCTTTATCAGAATCTGGGTATTATTTATTATCGCAATAACGATTATGAAAAGGCACTCGATTTCTATGAAAAATCCATACATATTTATCAGGAAATGGCAGATACACAAAATATTGCCACAACCTTTAGCAACATTGGCCTTATTCAGTTAGAACAGGAATTTTACGAAGAAGCCTTTAAAAGTTTTGAAACGTCATACACCCTTTTCGAACAAGTTAATTACAAGTTAGGTAAAATGTGGGCAAGGCATAATATGGGCACTGCAAAGCTATGGAAACGGGAGTATGAATTCGCTGAAAAATATTATCAGGAAAGCCTTTCTCAGGCTTATGCATTGAATAACCCTGAAGGTGTTATTTCAAATCTCGATGCTCTTGCCGATCTGATGGCACAGAAGGGCAACTATGAAAGGGCCTTTTATTATTTCCTGGATTTTACGGAGCTTCGTGATTCAATTCAACTTCTTGACGCCAGAGAAAAAATTGCCGAGCTGGAAGCCTTATACAATCTCGAAGAACAGGAAAAGCAAATCAATAAAACTTTGGTTGATATTAAAAGGCATAAGGTACAAAAAATTGCATTTATCATTATTTTAATACTTATCTCATTCGCATTGGTGATTTTATATATCGCTTACCGCAAAAAGGAGCATGCCGAAGTGGAAATCTATACTCATAAACTCAATCTGGAAAATGTGCTGGTCGAAAAGACAAAAGAACTCGAAGTCCAGATCATAGAGCGTAAGGTTGCCGAAGAATCTGATAAGCTTAAATCAGCTTTCCTGGCAAATATGTCGCATGAATTACGCACACCCATGAATGCCATTATTGCGTTTTCAAATTTCCTTCGAGAGCCTGATCTGCCTGAAAGCAAGCGTAACGAATATCTCAATCATATAACAAATGCCGGTGATAATTTATTGCGATTAATTGATGATATTATCGATATCGCCAAGCTCGAAGCCCGCCAGCTTAAGATTTCCATAAGTCCCGTGAACATAAGCCGTATGCTTCGCGAACTGAAAAAGGTGTTTCAGAAAATAAAGATGAAAAGCAATTATAAGGCTGACCTTGTTCTAAGTATCGATTCACTCAACGATTATATCATAAATACTGACGTACTCAGGGTAAAACAAATCATGAACAACCTCATTGAAAATGCGTTTAAATACACTCCCCGCGGAATTATCGAGTTTGGGGTCAGGCTTACCGATGAGGGCATGCTTTTCTTTGTCAAAGATACCGGTATTGGAATCCCAGAGGAAAAGCAGAAAAAGATATTCGACAGGTTCATACAGATCGATTCCGAACTGAACCGAAAATTTGGAGGTACAGGATTGGGTCTGGCTATATCGAAAAATCTTGCAGAATTGCTGGGCGGAAAAATCTGGGTCGAATCGGAGCATGAGAAAGGTAGTGCCTTCTATGTGATTATTCCTGCTAACGACCTTAGAATGGTTGAGGTTTCAGGACCTGATCTGTCGCAGGCAAACAAGATGGTAAACGAGAATAATTATAACTGGGCTGCCAAAACCATACTCATTGCCGAAGATGAGGAATTAAATTATAAAGTTCTTGATTCCTGTTTATCGAAAACAAATGCAAGAATACTGAGGGCAGAGAATGGCGAAAAGGCCGTTGAACTATGCCGGAAAGAAAAAATTGACCTTGTGCTGATGGACATACAAATGCCTGTTATGGATGGATACGAAGCAGCACAACGTATCAAAGCTCTGGATAGCAGCGTTCCAATAATAGCTCAAACTTCGTATGCAATGGCTGAGGAAAAAGATAAGTGTATCGACGCGGGTTGTGACGAATATATCACTAAACCACTTGATCTCGATAAATTGCTATCACTGATCAATAAATTACTAGTTTAGTATATACTCTGCATCAGATTTTTATTTCATCTGGCAAATCTGTTATTATTTTTGTAACTTTTTGTTTCTAAATGATCATTATGAAGAAATTATGGTATATCGCAATTCCGGTTCTTTTAATTTTAATTCTTTGTATTTTAAAAAATCCAATAGCTCGAAAAAGTAACGAGAAAGGGCTTCAGTACTATAGTAAATCGGAATTTGATAAAGCTGAAAAATATTTTTTAAAAGCAGTATTCTGGAAGAGAAAATACCAGGAGGGTCTAATCAACTTAGTGAAATGTCGGCTTGAACAACAACAACTCGAACGGTCCGGGCAGACACTCAATAAACTTGCTAAACTTTCGCCCGACCAGGCTGAAACGTTAGGGCTCCAGGGACAGCTTTTGGTTCTTTTGAAAGATTTTCAGGGAGCTCTTGAAAAACTTAACGAATCCATCGCAAAAGACAGTATATTAGCTTATACCTATTTTTACAGGGGAATTGCTAATGCTAATCTCGGGCTGCTTGAAGCGGCATCTGCCGATTATCTGAAAGCCCAGATACTTGAAAAGACGAACAAGAAAGCTCTGGAAAAAAGAGCCATTGTCCTTAGCCGACTTAATAATTTCGAAGCCGCCATAACAAACTATGATAAACTGATTGAGCTTGATCCGTCAAATACGATGGCATTTTTCCAAAGAGGTAATTTTAAGATGCAGATCGGTGATTATCCGGGAGCAATTGAAGATTTTACACAGACAATTGCACTCGATAATACCATACCGGAAGCTTATTACAACAGAGGTAAATCGTACGCAAGCCTAGAGAAATTTTCCGAAGCCATTTCCGATTTCAACCGTTCGGCAGAATTCCATTTCAAAACGGCCGGTTCTTTTTATAATTCCGGTCTCGCTTCGTTAAAAATAAATAACCTGAAAAAGGCAAAAGAATATTTATTGCAGTGTATTACGTTCGACAAGATGAGTGAACATACAAGTAAAGCCTATCACCTGCTTGGAGTACTGGAAATGATGCAGAGTAACAATGCAGCTTCCATCGGATATTTCAACAGGTCGATTAAGCTCGATAGCACCTTTTCTGATGCATTTTACAACAGGGGTATTGCATTTGGCATGATGAAAGAATACCAGAAAGCAATACACGATCTCAATAAATGCATTGAGCTGGGGAATACATCACCCGATGTTTATTTTGCACGGGGTGTAAATAAAATCAGTCTGTCAAATTATTCAGCAGGCTGCGTCGATCTGGCCAAAGCCGAAGAACTGGGCCATCTGCAGGCAATAGCTATGAGAAAACAATACTGTAAACAATTTCCTTAATGTACTTGCGTACTTTTATAATCGTTGTTGCATTGTTTTTTACAACAACAGTAACCGGTCAGGATAGTATTGTTGCTGAAAATATTTTCAGTCACGAGATTAGAGATGGTTCAAGAACTGCAATGAAACACATTATCGGGCAAAATAC
>Ga0299912_10004854_pt1 | contig 11012 bp, 10 predicted proteins | sample RVTome_2_FD_207667 | JGI IMG/M metagenome (GOLD analysis project Ga0299912, IMG submission 207667) | Soil microbial communities from uranium-contaminated site in the Upper Colorado River Basin, Wyoming, United States - RVT95D214 (version 2) ... | reverse complement strand
GAGCCGTTTAAACCAACGTTTGACTTGGCAAAAAGGAATCTGGAGCTTAATCCGCAACTGAGCGAAAAGATAAATGCCTTTAACTTCGGGCTTGGCAAAGCAGATATAACGCTGGAACTGCCGTATATGGATACGGCGACCGGCGGTATGAGTACCACTCACGATGTCTGCAAAGGCAAAAAAAATATAAGAAAAGAAACAGTTGTCATCAAGGATGCAGCAAAAGAAATAGCTCCTATTTTAGAAGAAAATAAGAGCAAACATATAATCGTTAAATGTGATTGTGAGGGTGCGGAGTTCGAGATATTTGAACGGCTTAATGAGGAAAAGCTAATTGGAAACATAGATGTTATTCTTGTGGAGTACCATTTCGATAAGCCCGACGGACTGGTCAGTGTCCTAACAAAAAATGGATTTGCCGTGCGGACAAAAGTTTTATCAAAAAAGATGAGTACAGGATATATATACGCAGTTAGAACGACAGATAAATAATCTGTGTCTGCGATTTTAAGTCAAAGTATAATGCTAAAAAAAATTGAAAAAGAATTAGAGCGCTTCAAGAACAAGCTATTCTGTTCAGGCAAGAAGCATAAACAGCTCGAGGAAATTCAATACAAGCTGGAAAATTTGCCTTACGAAATTCACGATAAAATTACAAACGATAGTTTCCGTATTCAAATGCCAATCATAAAAAGTGCAGACGAGACGCTGGATAAAATTTTGCAAGACAAGTGCTCAATAGCCCGTTTTGGCGACGGAGAATTTGGTGTTATGAACGGCAGCCGTATTCATTTTCAGAACCGCTCCCCCAAACTTGCTCAGCGACTAAAAGAAGTGATTGCATCAGAGCTCCCGAATTTACTGATTGGTTTACCGGATTGTTTTGGTTCTTTGGAGAATTATGTGCCGTCTGTGATTAATTTCTGGAGAAAATGGATGTCGCAAAAAAGAGAGATGGTATATTCTCATCTTGATATGAACCGTGTTTATTATAATGCTTTTTTTAACAAAGTTTATATGCCTTTTAATAAAACGGATGAACATTACAAAAATTGCAGTCAATATTTTGGGAAAATTAAGAAGATATGGGCAGGTAGAAATGTCGTTATATGCGAAGGTGTTGGAACGCGATTCGGTATGTTTAACGACCTCTTAAATGGCGCCAAATCAATATCACGCCTTATCTGTCCTGCTCGCAGCGCGTTTGATAAATACGATGAGATTTTGTCTGCTTTTAACGATATCCGTCCGGACAAACTCGTATTGGCTGCGCTGGGGCCGACGGCGACTGTCTTATCTTATGACTTGTGCAATAAGGGATATCAGGCAATCGATATCGGACACCTTGACGTGGAGTACGAATGGTTTTTGAGAAAAGATGTGGTAGGCACGCCGTTGGAGTTTAAGTATGTTGACGGAAGTAGTAAAGGCAGAAAAATTCATCGGCTGGAAGACCCTGAATACAAAAGACAAATCATAAAAAGAATAGTTTAATGGGATAAAGTAAATCAGGTATGGTTTTTATTCGCTATCAGAAAATCTGAAAATGAACAAAATTCGTAAAGTATTGATTCTGTCGGATACGAATTATAATCCTATTAAAATGTATCTGGATCAAATGCCCAAGCTGGCAAAGGGATTTATTCGTCTCGGCCACGATGTTCGCCATATCAGTTACGGCGGACTATTATCCCAGTTAAGTCCGTTCAGGAGCCGGTCGCTTTCCAGCTTTTTGTTTAAACGAAAAGTAGATGAAACTATTGCACGATTTGCCAAACACTACAAACCGGATATTATCTTTATCAGTTTTGCCAAGTATCTGGATATTGCGACATTGACTTTGTTACGTGAGGATGTTCCTTCGGCTGTTTTTGTGGGAATGGATGGGGATCCCTGGCCCAGCCATGAAGCGGGGCGGATTGAAACCGCCTGCGGTTTGGATATTCTAATGGCTACGAATAATGGCAGTTTTCTAAATGAATACAGGCAGGCAGAAGTTAAGAAATGTGTTTTTATGCCGAATATGTGCGACCCTGATATTGATAGGCGTTATGATGTTGAATCGAAATGGCGTTCTGATTTGCTCTGGACTGGAACCCTGCAACATAAAGCCGGGCTTATTGAGGGTGATAACATTCGTGAGCAGGTTATATGCAAACTCGCAGACCGACCTGATACAAAAATATACGGATGTCTCGGAAGGCCTAAAATCGAAGGGATAGATTACCTTTACGCAATAAGCGGAGCAAGAATTGGAATCTCTATCAATGCGGTCAATACTGTTCCCTTATATCATTCGGATCGTTTTACGCATTATACGGCCTGCGGGACTATGGTTCTGGCAAAACGTGTTCCTGACACGGACTTACTTTTTCAGGATGGGGTGCACATGAGGTACTTTGACGCCGTAGATGAATTTTTTGAACTGGCCGATTGGTACCTGACCCATGAAAACGAACGAAAAAAGATCGCCGATAGCGGAATGGAACACTGCCATACCTGTTTCAATTCCGTTAAGATTGCCGGTTATATCCTGGACCTGATTGAAACAGGTCGATATCGGGCTCCTTGGGGCGCATTTTCGTAAACGATTTCTGGAAATAATAATGTCTGAACCGACAAATTGTAAAAAACTGTTCGATAAGGAGTGCGAATACTACTCCAGCGACCGCTCGGATATTTTCCCCTTTGTGCCCCAGAACATAAAAAAGACGTTGGAGTTCGGATGTGGGCAAGGCAACTTTTCCGTTCTGTTAAAAAAACAGTACTCCGTTGAAGCCTGGGCTGTAGAGTTACACGAGGAATCGGCTCAGCTTGCTGCACAAAAGCTGGACCGTGTTCTCTGTATGGATGCCATGAGGTCGCTGGAAAGTTTGCCTGATGGATATTTTGATTGTATTTTTTTCCTCGACCTGCTGGAACACCTGGCGGACCCATACAGCCTGTTGGACAAGTGTCGCGATAAATTATCCGAAAAAGGGGTGGTAATTGCCTCTATTCCCAATATTCGGTATTATAGAGTGTTCTCAGATTATGTTTTTCACGGACGATGGGAATACCGCCGGCACGGCATTATGGATATCGGTCACTTACGTTTTTTCACCTATCATAGCATCAAAAAGATGTTTCAAACGATTGGTTATTCCATGCGGACTTTACAAGGCGTTCATCCCACCAGCAGCAAAACCTATTTTTTATTGAACGCCCTGTTTTTGAATCGTCTCTGGGACCTCAAGTATAAGCATTTTATAGTCGTTGCGGAAAAAGGTAATTGATATGAGACTATCGATTATCATTGTCAGTTGGAATGTTTGCGATGATTTAGTTCAATGCCTGCAGTCTATAAAGCGATATCCGCCGGCGTTTCTGTATGAGATAGTCGTTGTTGATAATCACAGCTCGGATGATACTGCAAACCGAATTATTTCAGAGTTTCCCGATGTCCGTCTGATTGTGAACGCGGAGAATCTTGGGTTTGCCGCGGCAAATAACATCGGAATCCAGGAGGCAAAAGGGGAGTATCTCCTGATTTTGAACCCGGACACCCTCGTATTGCCCCATTCCATCGACTTGCTAATTCGGTTTATGGATTCCCATCCCGACGTTGGTATTTGTGGCCCTCAGGTATTGAATTCAGACCGCACTATTCAGTCCTCGGCCAGAATGTATCCAACATTCCAATCGATTTTCTATCGTTTTACAATATTTAAATATCTGGGACTGTTTCGAAGACATTTTTATTTATGGACAATGCGGGATTTTGACCACAACTCGATGCGAGACGTGGAACAATTAACCGGCGCAGCGTTAATGACCAGGTCCTATCTGGTCAAAAAACTTCATGGGTTTGATACGCAATTCTTTATATATTATGAAGAAGTGGATTTGTGTAAAAGAGTATCGATGGCGGGCTATCGTGTTGTTTTTTACCCGGAACCTCAAATCATTCATTCGGGCGGACGTTCCGCAAAACAAGTTCCAGCCAAAGTAAAGTTGATAATGCTTACAAGCCTGATTTTCTATTTAAGGAAATATTATAGCGGACGAATAAACCAACTTTTGATTTTCCTGTTCAAAGTGGGGGTGTTCACGCGTCAAATCGCAGAATTATTGATTTACGGTATTGCAACCCTTCTTTCTCTTACTGATTCTTTTCGCCGGGGGAAAAATTATTCCCGCTTTATTTCATGTTTTGAATTTTTAACTAAATACTATATTGGTCTGTTATTCAAATGAAATTGCTTGTAATTAGTAATAATCCTGACCGAGCCAGTTTTAGACAGCGAATAGGAATTTACCTTGATATCTTACGCACAAATGGCATCAATTGCACGGTTGCAAAGTTGCCATCCGGTTATTTAGCACGTCAGAAATTATTTAGGCAGGCAGTAGGCTTTGATGGTGTTTTCCTCCAGAAAAAGTGTCTGAATTTCTTCGATGCCTTCTGGCTGCGTAAATATAGCAGAAAAATCATCTATGATTTCGATGATGCCGTGATGTATGACCCTGATGCTCCTGAGCACAACAGCTATGAGCATTTTAGCCCTTTTCGCAGAACCGTTAAACTTGCGGATTTGGTCGTCGCCGGCAATTCTTATCTCGCTGAACACGCAAAAAAATTTAGTCCCAGAGTTGAAATGTTACCTACCGGTTTAGATGTAAAAACCTATAAAGTGGAAAACAAGCCGGCAAGTGATGGTAAAATTCGCCTTGTCTGGATAGGCAGCAAAAGCACATTGCGTTATCTGGCAGAAATCAAACCCACCCTTGAAGAAATCAGCTCTCGTTTCGACAATGTAGTTTTGAGAATAATATCCGATGAATTTCTCGATTTGCAAAACATTCCTGTTGAAAAACATCCTTGGTCGTTGGAAACGCAAGTAACTGATTTAGTCACGAGCGACATTGGCCTGGCCCCCTTGCCTGACAATCGTTTCACCAGAGGTAAATGCGCCTTCAAGATACTGCAATATGCAGCCGCAGGACTGCCGGTGGTTGCTTCGCTGGTGGGGGTCAATTCTATGTTCGTGCGTGATGGTGTTACCGGCTTTGTTGTACCGGATTTATATGAGTGGTCTGACCGAATTGCAAAGCTAATAACAGATTCCGGTTTAAGGCAGACAATGGGCAGGGTAAACCAAAGTATGGTTCAGAGTTATGATGTCAGTGTACTTGGTAAGTGCTTTGTTAATATGATTATGAGGATTTTGAAACAATAGTTGCAAAAAATGAATAATCATATTTAGCGGTGTACTATGATAGTTTTATCAGAGTAGAATGATATGAGCCCGAAGATTAAGATTGACCTGGATGGTTTGATTAAAAGCGGAAAGAAAGTAGTTCTTGAATTAGGTTGTGGCCCTCATAGGAATGAGGGAAGAATTGGCATCGATAGGCTTGATTTGCCCGGTGTTGATATTGTTTCTGATTTGGAAGATGGGCTTTCTTTTTTGCCCGATAAATCAGTGGATGAAATTCATTGTAGAAGTGTTCTTGAACACATAGAAAATTTTGAGAATCTGATGCGGGAAATTGTCAGGGTTCTGAAAAACGATGGATTGGCCTATATTTACGTGCCTCATTTTTCCAATCCATACTTTTATTCAGATTACACACACAAAAGATTTTTTGGTCTGTATACATTTTATTATTTCGTGGATACAAAGTGCCAGTTAAAAAGAAAGGTCCCTGATTTTTACCCGGATTTTAGGATAAACATCATATCTCAAAAACTTGTATTCAAATCCCCGTTCTTCTTTAGAGGAAAAATCAAAAAGTTTATTGGCTTTATATTCAATTGTCATCGGTCGTTACAGGAGTTCTATGAGGAAAATCTTTGCTATATATTTCCGTGCTACGGCATCAAAGTAGTATTCACTCCGGCTCCATAGCTGGCACACAGTTGGTATCTGCTGCTCGATAAATCCTGTACAGCCACTTAAATTTATGCACTCTCATTTCGTCGAGGTCTGTTACCACAGGTTCTTTATCAGTAACCAGAATATTTGTGTGTTTCAAATCGCCGTGAGTAATCCTGTATTTACCTAACTTGTCGAGCAGCTCATTAATCTGCTTAATTACCATTGAATGTTGCTCTTTGGTGATATTACTATCACGCAGAAAGTCATAAAGTTTTTGTCCCTCAACATATTCGGTTACCAGATATGATTGCCACAGGAGCCTATATTTATGCTGCTCGATATAAGCTAATGGTTTCGGCGTAGGTATTTGCAGCATTCTGAGCCGATGTGCATGCAGCCAGCCCTGCCGGGCACGAGACCTCTTGATGGTATGACGCAGCGAGTGAATGAAACCTTTATGATTATACCGTTTAACCACCACGTCATTGCCATTCCACGTCAGGCGGGACACATAACAGGTGTTGCCTTTCTTGAGAATCTCCCCTTTATCCATCAGCCCGTCAATTTGTTTTACAAAATCAAGTGGCTTTGTCCCCAGACAAAAATCTCTGTCGAAAACAGCAATGTATCTTTCAGTTTTGATTCGCAGGTTTCTCTTGCTTGTTCGCAGATACTTTTTTAATCCTTTATTAATACCTTTTTTTTGATGTGCAGTTATCTTTTTTTGTATTATGGCTCGGTCTGACTTATCAGGTTGCCAGCTGCGACAATTAAAATACTCCTGACACAGTTTCTCAATGGATTCCGTGTCGCTGTCCTGCAGATAGTTTGCTAACATCGCCAGCTGAGAAATACCAGTTTTTTTATCAACTTCACCACGCAAGAATCGCATCTGACCTGGGTCAAGCAAAAAAATCTTGTTATCAGCCAACAGAAAATTTCCCAGATGCAAATCCTTTTGCAGAACTCCCTTTCTATGCTGCTTTGCCAGTTCCCTGCAAACCGCAATTAACAAGTCAAGCTTCTCGGTCAAATCCTTTGCTTGTTGAAACACGTCAAAGGCAGTTGACGAATCGGCTATTTTTTCCTCTATCAAGGCCCATCGGCCATCTTCTGTTTTTCCATAGAATAATGGTTGAGGCGAACTCAATCCCCGACTTGCTAACTTATTTAACCCAGCCCGTTCTCTTTTAAGATGGCGTCTTGCGTTAATCCGGTGTGAGAATATTTTTGCAATCACGCTTCTGTCATTCCACAAGGCATCATAAACATTTCGCCTGCCGGGAATAGCTCGCAAAAGGCCTGTGCACGTTAAAAATTCTTCTTTATTTTTTGAAGAAGTGTGCTTAATTAAAAGTTGAAATGGTAACTCATCCATACGGTTTCAATTTAGCATAAGAGCCACAAAAAAATTATGATATATCAACGACCAAGAATAATTATGCCCGATTGATTGGCAAGTTGTATTGTTTCTGGCTTGTCTATAATTATTGTTTTACCTGCTTCAACAACGAGGCACTTTCCGCCGTTTTGGGCCAGACTTTTAATGGTGTCGGTTCCTACGCACGGCACATCAAATCGCATATCCTGTTTTGGTCTGGAGGTCTTGATTAGCGTCCAGCCGCCCGATTTACAAATCTGGCCCACTCGCTCAATCATTGCCGCCGTGCCCTCTATCGCCTCGACTGCGATTACTTCTCTCTCCTTCACTGCAATTGCCTGGCCTATATCCAGCTCAGCAAGTTTCTTAATGATTTGCCAGCCGAATTCAATGTCACCTTCAATTGATGAGCTCGGCTGACGTTCTGTCATCAGGCCTGCGCTTGCTAAATGCTCCTTGCAATACATCGTTGAATTCTCCAATACTATCCCACCGCTGGCTAACTCGTCGGCTAAGGCGTGCAAAAATGAGTCCGTAAGTCTGCTCTTGCCGCGCAGTCGCCAGTAATATATCCTGAATGCCCGCCAGTCAGGCAGATACCAAAGGATTCGCCAGGGCGTAAAAAGCCGCCCCTTGGCTACCCGCCCAACCATAATCGTTCTGCTGACGTTGTGTTTTCTTAATTTCCGTATCCAGCTCCCGGGTCGAGCAAGCGGAACTCTGTAAAAAACGTCAACTTTGTCAGATAAGCCATAATCAGCCGTTTCAGCTAATCCGACACAAATTACTCTTAATCCTGCCCCTTTAGCTCCAGCCGCTACAAGGAACGGCAATCTACCCCCTCCGGCAATCAGACCAAGCACATCTGAACTATCCATAATATCATATAATGTAACTTGTATTTCGGGATTTGTGTATCGAATTATGATTCACGAGATATCCTATTGTTCAGGCGACGGTTCAGAGTCAGACTCGATAGATGGGATAATTCGTTCGATTTGACTTTCTATCTTGCGGAGATTTTGCCGCATTTCAGGCAGATATTGTATTATACCGTATGCTCGTTTGCCCTGAGTTGCCTCGATAGCAGGTGCTCCTAACACCACCTTGCCGTCTGGAATATTATTAATAACACCAGCCTGGGCTGCAATTGTAACATTGTTTCCGATATTGATGTGCCCCACAATGCCAACCTGCCCGCCGACTGTGCAGTGATGTCCAAGCGTTGCCGAGCCGGCAATTCCTACTTGAGCCACGAGCAAACAGTGCGGACCGACTTTTGTGCCGTGGCCTATTGTAACCAGGTCGCCCAATTTGCTGCCCTGCCCTATAACGGTATCACCGAGTGTGCCTCGTTCGATTCCACAATTGGCACCAATTTCCACATCGTCTTCTATGATTACACCTCCGATTTGAGGTATCTTGTGATGAATACCTTTGTGACTGGCGTAGCCGAAGCCATCTTCACCAATCGTCGTATTCGCATTGATAATTACACGATTGCCTATTTTACACTCATCGTAGATGATAACATTGGGGTATATTATGCTGTCGTTACCAATCTGCGCACCTCTTCCGATATATGCACAGGGATAGATTATACAGCCATCCCCTATATTTACCTCATCGGATATCGTTACAAAATCATGAATATGGCAATCTGCACCAATTTTCGCACTGTCTGAAATCGAAGCCCGCGGGCTGATACCTACCTTTTTGTGTTTGCGATGGCCGTGCAGCAGCACCATAATCTGCATAAAGGCATAATAAGGGTCCTCCGCTATCAAAAGAGGAACCGAAGTATTGGCTGCTTCTTTGCCTACAATTACCGCACTTGCCTTGGTCGTCCGCAGCTGCTTTTCATATTTCCGATTAGTCAAAAAGCTAATATCGCCTTCACCTGCTCGGCCGAGTGTTGAAGCAGACTCGATTATTACGTTAGGGTCGCCGACAATCCTCCCCCCTACATATTCAGCTAATTCACCTAAAGTTCGTTTCTGCATATATTTACCCCTTTATCACACCTTTGGCATCGTGCAAAAATGGACACAACACGTAAGTTGATATATGCGATACAGGATATTATAGCAAAAAAGGAGGTTTGTAGTCAACCACTTAAATCTTTGTAAAAAAGGGCTTTTAGCAAAATTTTATGCCTCTTGGTCTCTTTGTCATTGCTAATCCCGATTTATCGAGGCGTGGCAATTTCTGACCTTTGATGCTGTAAATTACTCGTTAAATTCTTCCAACGACCAGACAGGCATTATGGCCGCCAAATCCGAAAGAATTGCTCATCGCAATATTGACCTTCGCCTGCCGTGCCTGCAACGGTACATAGTCTATTTTCAGGTCGCAGCGTTCGTCCTGGTTATCGAGGTTGATGGTAGGGGGGATAACCGATTCATTGATAACTTTTATGCAGACTATAAGCTCAACCGCACCGCTGGCGCCGAGCAAATGACCGAGACTGCTTTTCGTCGAGCTGACAAGCAGCCTATACGCATAATCACCAAAAACAGTTTTGATGGCAATGCTTTCGGTGATGTCGTTCAGCTCGGTACCTGTTCCGTGTGCGTTGATGTAGTTGACTTTCTGCGGTTCAATACCTGCATCAATCAGCGCCAGCTTCATTGCTTTTGCTGCACCGTCGCCATCCGGCATAGGTGCTGTAATATGATAGCCGTCGTCGGTCGCAGCATAGCCGAGGAGCTCAGCGTATATGTTTGCACCACGTTTTTTGGCGTGTTGGTATTCTTCTAAAACCAAAACACCGGCGCCTTCGGAGAGCACAAAGCCGTCTCTGTCTTTATCGAACGGCCTTGAAGCCACCTGCGGGTTGTCATTTCGGGTGCTAAGCGACCTTGCAGCACAAAATGAAGCTAATCCTATCGGCGTAAGAGCGGCCTCCGTGCCGCCGGTTATGACAACGTCACTTCGCTCGGCAACAATATTGCAGAACGCCTCGCCGATAGCGTGATTGCCGGAAGCACAGGCGCTTGAAACGCAAAAATTTGGTCCCTGCAGACCATAGCGAATGGCGATATTGCCGCTGGCAGCGTTGGCCATAAGTCTTGGAACGGTGAAGGGCGAAAGTTGCCTTACACCCTTTTCTAAAAGTCTTATGTGCTGGTCTTCAATCTCCTTGATACCGCCTATGCCCGTGCCTACGATGACACCCACACGAAACACATCTTCCCTTGAGAAATCAAGCCCGCTGTCGTTTATGGCCTGGATGGCGGCAGCGATGGCAAATTGTGAGAAGCGGTCCATCCGCTTGCCATCCCGCTGGTCGATGTATTTGGTTACATCGAAAGTTTTTACCTCGCCGCCGAACTTTACGGGGTATGCACTGGTGTCGAAGGATTCTATGGTAGAAACGCCGCTTTTACCCTCGCATAGCGCAGCGAAAAGTTCATCAGCGGACTCGGCTAAGGCGGTTACACAACCCAAGCCTGTAATAACAACTCGCCGTTTATTCATGCTTAACTTATTCGCTACTGTTTGCTTTTGGATTGTGCGATATTGACGATATAGTCGATTGCTGCCCCGACGGTCTGGATTTTCTCGGCCTCCTCGTCCGGGATGCTCATATCAAACTCGTCCTCGAACTCCATAACAAGCTCGACTGTATCCAGCGAGTCAGCGTTCAAATCGTTAATAAATGAGGTATTGCGTGTTATTTCAGACTTGTCGACGCCCATTTGCTCACTTATAATATCTATCACTTTGGTTTCAATTGCTTTAACGTCTACTTCGTCAACGCTCACTTG